>OJFV01000087.1_pt1 | contig 54053 bp, 45 predicted proteins | sample 1594391 | NCBI WGS metagenome assembly OJFV01 (sample SAMN05416856, study PRJEB24817) | seawater metagenome | isolation source: Sea water | place: Canada:Atlantic | collected 2013-11
AAAACAAGCTTCTTGGGTTGCCCCGAAGAAGTGGAGCGCATTATGGCGATTTTTCGCAGCACGTCAACACTTAAATACGCTTTTATGAAATTAGTTATTAGATACTAGTTCATTTGCATATAAAATACACAATGAGATGGTAAATTAAACTTATTTTATAAATGCATTGGCTTGAGTAAGCTCGTTAATTCGATTTACTCCAACAAGCTGTTCGGCTGGTTGTTCATTCGTATAGCGACTATCAAGTAATACCTTACATGCTACACCTGCGTTACTTGCTGCCTGCATATCTGAAACTTTATCACCAATAAAAATACTTTCCGCTAAGTTAATAGTAAATTCTTGCTGTGCCTGCATGATCATCCCTGGCGCTGGCTTTCTACATTGACATGACGTGACAAATTCATTAATACCTTTTGATGGGTGGTGTGGACAATAATACACTTTGGCAATTGCAACGCCATGTCCAGCAAAAGCCGCTACCATCCACTGCGTTAACTTTTCAAACATCGTAATATCGTAAAAGCCTCGAGCAATACCCGCTTGGTTAGTAATAACAAAAATTTGGTAACCTTTCGCTATTGCTGACTGGCATAATTCAAAAATTCCATCGACGAACTCAAAATCTGCTATTTTGTGGACATAACCATGATCAACATTGATAATGCCATCTCTATCTAGAAAAAGTGCTTTGCTCATTTCTATTCAACTCATACTGAAAACATAGAATTAAAACGCTATATAAACAAAAGACGAGATTTCCTCGCCTTTTATTTTTGATTGGTATACTAAACTCGAAAATAACTTTCAAACTTACATACAAAGGCCACCATCAATTTCAACAACACGGCCGGTGAAAAATTCATTTTCAAAAATATAGTTAACCGTATGAGCAATTTCATCTGCTTCGCCTAAACGCCCTACAGGTTTCATTTTCTCTAATCGTTCACGCATTTCAGGTTTCATGGCTTCGGTCATTGCAGTGCGAATAACACCAGGAGCAATTGCGCCAACGCGAATACCGTGACGCCCAAGTTCTCTTGCCCATGTTACTGTCATTGCCACTACACCCGCTTTTGAAGCTGCATAGTTAGTTTGTCCCATGTTACCGCCACGAGCAATTGATGACATATTGATGATAACGCCTTTACGATTACCTTCAATCATATGAACAGCAGCTTCACGACCACATAAGAACACACCGGTAAGGTTTACATCGATAACAGATTGAAATTGATCTAATGACATCTTTTTACTAACAACGCCATCTTTTGCTTTAACAAACATCCCGTCACGTAAGATACCAGCATTATTGATTAAGCCATCGATGCCTGAGAAGTCTTCATTAATTTTTGCAAACGTTGCTTCTACTTCACTTTCATTTGTGACATTGGCTAAATAATACTTAGCTTCTGAGCCCGCTTCTTCAACCATTGCTACTGTTGCTTGTAACTGCTCTTCATTTAGATCTATTAGTGCTAGTTTTGCACCTGTTTTCGCTAGGCTTAATGCCATTGCGCGACCTAAACCTTGACCACCACCTGTGACAACAATAGTTTTACTGTTCAAATTCATTTCTAATCCTCTATATTCTATTTTATATATTTGTTGAACCCGCTCTAGCAAAACTTATATAAGAAGCTATTTAATACTAAGTTGAGTAAAGCCCATTCAAACTAATTTATTTTGTTCACTATTTATAAGTGAGCTATCGGTGTAAAAAACCAATCAATTAACTCTGTAGGAATTTCTTTAATATCGTCATATGCCCATTGTGGCATTTTATCTTTATCAACTAATAAAGCACGCACACCTTCCGAAAACTCTTGATGCTGACAACAGCGAAGGCTTAAATTTAACTCTGAAGAAAAGCACTCTGCTAATGTGAAGTTCTTACTGGTCATTAATTGGCGATAGATTATCATAGCTGAAAGTGGACTGCCTTTTTTTAATTTAGCTTGTGCTCGCTGCAACCAATCGTTATCACTATCTAAGGTTAAAATGGCGTTATATATATCAAGGCCATTATCAAATTCAGTTAACTGATCAATGATATCTCGATGTTGTTCAACATTAGAGGTGATTACTTTGAAATCTGCAGAACTGTGCTCTATTAAATGCTCAAGTGCCTTATCGAGTAAAGTAAAGTTCTCTTGCTCGCCCTGCCAAACCACTTCGCTTAAGCTTTGTAATAAATGCTCTTTAAAGCGGCTGCCAATGGCAATATTAGCTAAACCAATATCAAGCGCGTCTAATGCATTAAAAATAGCTCCCGTTAACCCTAAAAATAGTCCCGCATTGTTCGGTACTTTATTAAGAAACCAACTTGCCCCAACATCAGGATATAAACCTATAGTGATCTCTGGCATCGCCAACAAGCTTTTTTCAGTCACAACTCTGTGGCTTGCTCCTGCAAATAGGCCAATACCACCACCCATAATATAGCCATCGCCCCAAACTAGAATTGGCTTAGTGAATTCATGAATAAGTTGGTCGAGTTGATATTCTTTTGAAAAGAACTCTTGAGCCAAGTTTTCAGCAATAGCTAAATCACTAATCGTCGATTCATTATTGCTTTTTTCAGACTTTAGCGCGTGATACAAACTAACGACATCGCCACCTGCGCAAAACGCTTTATCACCCGCGCCTTGTAAAATCACCATTGCGATTTCATCATCGCTTTGCCAAGTCAGCAATTGCTTGAGCAATAATTCAATCATTGCCAAACTAAGCGCATTGAGTGATTGTGCTGAATTTAACTCGACAATGGCTATCTTTTTATTATTACCAGCAACGAGTTCACTAAAATTTACAGGCGACATAATTACTCTTTATTCAATGGTTACTTATCTAGACTTGCATCAATTTCGACAACGGTTCTACCAGTAACAGTGCCATCAACATAAGCATCGAAAGCATTAGGTAAATCGGCGAACTTAATTGTTGTTGGTGAAATCAATGCCAACTTGCTAGGTTTAAGATCACTGGCTAAGCGTTCCCAACCTTGTTCACGCACAGATAATGGCATTTCAACTGAATTTATACCCAACAGGCTAACACCGCGTAAAATAAACGGCATCACGGTAGATTCAAGTTTAAAACCACCGGCTAAACCAATCGAAGCGATATTACCCCACACATTGGTGGTGCGAGTTAACCAAGCCAATGTATCACCTCCAACATTGTCGATGGCGCCGCCCCATTGTGCATTTTCAAGCGGTTTTGAGCCCATATCGATATCATGACGATTTATTAATTGACTAGCACCAAGCTCTTTCAAATAGGCTTCTTGCTCTGTTTTTCCAGTAAAGGCAATAACGTCATAGCCAATGTTAGATAACATGTTGATGGCAAAGCTGCCCACCCCTCCTGTCGCGCCAGTCACCACTATAGGTCCTCGCTCAGGAATTTGGCCATTATCTTCCATACGTTGAATGGCAATAGCAGCAGTGTAACCGGCTGTACCTAACGCCATAACGTCACGCAAACTCATACCATCAGGTAAATTCACCACAGAGTCTGCTTTAACACGAGCATATTCTGTGTAACCACCGTCATATAGCTCAGACAATTGCGCACCACAAACCAGTACTTTATCACCTGATTGAAAGCGAGAATCCTCTGAACTTACCACTACGCCAGATAAATCAATACCACCAACTAACGGATAAGTTCTCAGTATTCGACCTTTACCTGTCGCAGCAAGTGCATCTTTATAGTTAATATCTGAATAAGCCACTTTAATAACGACTTCACCTGCCGTTAAATCATCTAGGCCTATTTGTTCAAAGCCACTGCTAATGGTTTTATCATTTTTATGAATTCGAAATGCGGTAAACTTTTCAGGAACTGTTGACATGTTATGACCCTACCTATTAATAAGTTATCAACTGATACATTCAGTTAAAACAATAGCTCTAATAACTTCTTTGTTACCCTAAAATTAAAGTTGCAACAAAGACCAATGTTTCAACTAGCATTTAGGAAGTAACATGCTAGTGCAATTAGACATTAGTCCCACTGTTTTATATCACTGCAGTAAAGATACTAATGATTATAATTAAATAATCCTTCAGGCATTTCCATCAAGGTTTTGCTACCCGCTTCAATTGACTTTATATGGCTATCAATTTTAGGTAATAAACGCTCGATGAAAAATGCACCAACGTACATTTTTGCTTGGTAGAACTCTTCACTTGGTTGCGACACTGACTTTTCAGCCATCATCGCCCACATATAGGCATAACTAACTAAGCCAAACGCGGCTAAATAATCAGTTGCTGATGCGCCCACCATATCTTTGTCATTACTTTGCTCAGTAATAACTAAGTCAGTAACCGCCTTTAATTTTGCTAACGACTCACTTAACGGATTAAGGTAAGGCAATAGTGCTTGATTACTACTATTTGCATTAACAAAACTATTGATTTCAGCAAAGTAACTTTCAAGAAACTGCCCTTTATTCGCAACAACTTTACGTCCAAGTAGATCAAGTGCTTGAATACCGTTGGTACCTTCATAAATTTGTGCAATGCGTACATCACGAACCAATTGCTCCTGGCCCCATTCACGCACATAACCGTGACCACCAAAAACCATCTGCCCTAGATTACAGCTTTCATAAGCCATATCGGTCATAAATGCTTTTGCAACAGGAGTTAATAATGCCACCAACTGCTCAGCTTGCTGTATATCTTCTTGGTTCTCAGAAAACTTAACAATATCTAATTGTTTAGCAACATAAGTTGAAAAACAGCGACCACCTTCATTGTAGGCACGCATAGTTAATAGCATTTTACGAACATCAGGGTGAACGATAATTGAGTCAGCTTTTTTGTCAGGTGATTTTTTACCGGTAGCACTGCGGCCTTGAATACGTTCAATGGCATAATCTGCGGCTTGTTGATATGACGTTTCAGCAGCGCCAACGCCCTGAATCCCCATGCCCAAACGTTCATAGTTCATCATAGTGAACATGTAGTTTAAGCCTTTATTTTCTTCGCCAACTAAATAGCCTTTAGCGCCGTCAAAATTCATCACACAAGTTGCTGAGCCTTTAATGCCCATTTTGTGTTCAATTGAACCACAACCAACGGTATTTCTTTCGCCTAAACTGCCATCTTCGTTCAATAAAAACTTAGGTACCACAAACATTGAAATACCACGTGGCCCTTCAGGCGCCCCCGGTATTTTAGCTAACACTAAATGAATAATATTTTCGGTTAAATCTTGCTCGCCACCGGTAATAAATATTTTAGTACCGGAAACCGCAAAGCTACCATCGTCTTGCGCCTCGGCTTTAGCCGTCATAATGCCTAAATCACTACCCGCGTGCGGCTCAGTTAAACACATAGTGCCAGCCCACTGTCCGGAGTACATATTTTCTAAATAGGTTTGTTTCATTTCCGCTGAGGCATGAGCTGATAGCGCTAAACAAGCGCCAGCAGTCAACATTGGATAAAGCGCAAATGAAATAGAGGCAGATTGCGTCATTTCTTCAACAAATGATTGCAACATTTTCGGCATACCCATGCCGCCATGCTCAGGGTCGCCACTTAATGCGCCCCAACCACCGTCACAATAAAGCTGATAAGCTTTAGAGAAACCATCTGGCGTTGTTACTTCACCATTGCTCCAGATTGCGCCTTGCTCGTCACTATTGCGATTTAACGGCGCGATAACTTCAGAGGTTAACTTTGCCCCTTCAGACAAAATGGCATCAGCGGTGTCTTTGTCGATTAACTCAGCAACAGCAGGCATAGTTGCCCATAATTGCTCAGCATTGAAAACTTCATGTAATAAAAATTGCATATCGCGCATTGGCGCTTGGTAGTTACTCATCAATTAATCCTTTACATGTTGCGGCGGTATTGACCACCAGCGTCAAATAGTGAATTAACAATTTGACCCAAAGAACACACCTTACAAGCGTCCATCATCAACTCGAAAATATTTTCATGATTGATTGCTGCTGTTTGTAAGCGTTGTAATAATTCCTTCACTTCAACTTCATTGGCTTTATTTAAGCTTGCAAGCATATCAATTTGATAAGTTTTTTCTTCTTCGGTTGCACGAATAACTTCATCTGGTACTACCGTTGGTGAGCCTGTTGAACTTAAGAAGGTATTAACACCAATAATTGGGAATTCACCTGAATGTTTCAAATGCTCGTAGTGCATACTTTCTTCTTGAATTTTGCCACGTTGGTACATGGTTTCCATTGCGCCAAGTACACCGCCACGTTCATTGATTCGGTCAAATTCTGTTAATACGGCTTCTTCAACTAAATCAGTGAGTTCTTCAATAATAAAGGCACCTTGAATTGGGTTTTCATTTTTCGATAAACCTAATTCACGGTTAATGATTAATTGAATCGCCATTGCACGTCGCACACTGTCTTCGGTTGGTGTGGTGATCGCTTCATCATAAGCGTTAGTGTGCAATGAATTACAGTTATCATTGATAGCGTAAAGTGCTTGTAAGGTAGTACGAATATCGTTGAAATCAATTTCCTGCGCATGCAGAGAACGGCCAGAGGTTTGGATATGATATTTCAACATTTGCGCACGGGCGTTAGCACCGTATTTGTTCTTCATCGCTTTTGACCAAATACGACGAGCAACACGGCCAATTACCGCATACTCTGGGTCAATACCATTTGAGAAGAAGAACGATAAGTTAGGACCAAATTCATTAATGTCCATACCACGGCTTAAGTAGTATTCAACAAAGGTAAAGCCGTTCGCTAAAGTTAACGCCAATTGGGTGATTGGGTTAGCGCCTGCTTCTGCAATATGGTAACCAGAAATAGACACTGAATAGAAGTTACGAACACCTTTTTCAATAAAGTATTCTTGAACATCACCCATTAAACGAAGGGCAAATTCAGTTGAGAAAATACAGGTGTTTTGCGCTTGGTCTTCTTTAAGAATATCAGCTTGAACCGTACCACGTACTAAGGTTAATGTGCGGGCTTTAATTTCTTCATAAACCGCTGGTGGCAATACTTGGTCGCCAGTAACACCTAAAAGCATTAAACCTAAGCCGTCATTACCTTCTGGTAATTCACCTTGGTAACTTGGGCGTTCACAGCCTTTGTCTTTATAAATCTTTTTAATGGTTGCGTTAACTTCTTTTTCTAAACCATTTTCAGTGATAAAACGCTCACATTGTTGATCAATTGCCGCGTTTAAGAAAAAGCCTAGTAACATAGGCGCTGGGCCATTAATCGTCATTGAAACTGAGGTCATGGCATGTGCTAAATCAAAACCTGAATAAAGTTTCTTGGCATCATCTAAACAACAAATAGAAACACCCGCATTACCAATTTTACCGTAAATATCTGGACGAATGGCCGGATCGTTACCGTATAAGGTTACTGAATCGAATGCTGTTGATAAACGTTTCGCCGGCATGCCTTTAGACACATAATGGAAACGACGGTTAGTACGTTCTGGGCCACCTTCACCTGCGAACATACGTGTTGGGTCTTCACCTTCTCGTTTGAACGGGAATAAACCTGCAGTGTATGGGAATTCACCTGGTACGTTTTCTTGTAAATTCCATTTTAAAATATCGCCCCAACCTTGGTATTTAGGCATACTAATTTTTGGAATATCACTACCTGACAACGATACTGAATGGGTTTCTATTGATAATTCTTTATTACGTACTTTAAATTTGAATTCAGGATCTTTATAGCGCTGAACTTTAGTTGCCCAATCTTCAATTAATAATTTGTTTTTCGGGTCTAAATCTAATTCAACTTGATTATATAAGGCTTCTAACTGCGTTACTAAACCTGATGATGCTTCAGAGTCAGTTTCTTTCGCTGTTTCAATGGCCTTATGAATACCATAAAGTTTCTGTGCCACTTTAGCTTGTTTTTCTACCCAAGCATCATAGCCACGGTTATTTTCTGAAATTTCAGATAAATAACGAATGCGCGCGCCGGGAATAACACTGCTCTTATTAGCTAATGTTCCGTCAACTGATAACACGTCACCAACAACTAAGCCTGCTTTGTTATTCAACTCAGTGATCACGGCATTGTATAATTCGGTCATGCCACGGTCATTAAATTGCGATGCAATAGTGCCGTATACTGGTACTTCATCATCGCCAGCTTCAAACATGCCACGGTTACGTTTATATTGTTTTTTCACATCACGCAATGCGTCTAACGCGCCACGTTTATCAAATTTATTTAGTGCTATAATATCAGCAAAATCAAGCATATCGATTTTTTCTAGCTGAGTCGCTGCACCGTACTCAGGCGTCATTACATATAAAGAAACATCTGAATGTTCTTCAATTTCTGTGTCTGATTGGCCAATACCTGAAGTTTCTAGAATGATCAGATCAAAATCTGTCGCTTTTAGAATATCTAAGGTGTCATTTACATAAACAGATAACGCTAAGTTTGATTGGCGAGTTGCTAATGAACGCATATAAACACGATCATTGTTTACCGCGTTCATTCGAATACGGTCACCAAGCAGTGCGCCACCAGTTTTACGTTTTGACGGGTCAACCGAAACAATGGCGATTTTACTGTCATCTGTTGCCATTAAAAAGCGGCGAATTAATTCATCAACAAGTGAAGATTTACCCGCACCACCGGTACCGGTAATACCTAGTACAGGGGTTTTACTTACCGCCGATATTTTACGAATTTTCTCAAGTGCTGCTTTGTTTTCTTCAGGTGCGTTTTCTGCTGCTGATATTAAACGGGCAATAGCTTGTTTTTTATCTTGTAATGGAATGCCTTTCTTCAGGTTAGCAACATCATCTTTTTTAACATTTACGCCGGTTTTAAAGTCACAACGCTCTAGCATGTCATCAATCATACCTAACAAGCCAAGTTCACGGCCGTCATCAGGTGAGTAAATACGGGTAATGCCGTAATCTTGCAACATTTTAATTTCTTCAGGTAGAATTACACCACCACCGCCGCCAACAATACGAATATGCTCACAACCACGTTCTTTTAAAAGATCGTACATATATTTGAAATATTCGTTATGACCACCTTGGTATGATGTCATCGCAATAGCGTTAGCGTCTTCTTGAATAGCGGTATTCACTACTTCTTCTACACTACGGTCATGGCCAAGATGAATAACTTCTGCGCCACTTGATTGTAAAATTCTACGCATGATATTTATAGCGGCATCATGACCATCAAATAGCGATGCTGCCGTTACGATACGGATCTTATTTTTTAACTGATATCTTTCAGTATTCATCTTAAACTCTCTTAATTTGTCAAAATTGCTTTTTTATAAAGCAATACTTACCAGAACAATTGCAAATCGACGCTATAAACAAGTTACTAATGCACTAGTTTTAGTCGTAAAAATTGATAATAGAAACCTAATGATAAAATTAGACCACACTAGAAACGTGATGAACATTGATTTTATTGTTAATTTGATGGACTATATTGTGATTAGACCACCAAACAATCTTAAACAATTACTTTAGAGAAATATGTCCAATTTCATCATGAAGAAATCACCCGACATCCGGTTATTTATTCCGGTATTCTTATTGAAGAAGCTATCAAAGCATCGTTTAACTGACGGCTTGTATCCTATTTCTTTAGGGATGACACAAGCCAATAATAACTATAAATTGCAGCAGGACAACAGCCAATGCCATACCTTAATTTACTGTGTATCTGGCTCGGGTGAATTGGATTACCAAGGTAAAATAAGAAGCATAGAACGTGGCGATCTTGTTATTATTAATCCTAATACACCTTTTACGTTTAAAATTATAAATACTAGCAAAATAGCTGAAAATACGGTTTATTGGATTAACTTTACTGGCGACTTAGCACAAGACTTTGCCCAGCGGTTGTTGATGAAAATGGACGCAGGGGTTGCTCATGCCGGTGTATTGAATAACATTGTCAGCGATTTTGACCATTTACTCGCATTGGGGGCACGGGGTTACACGGCAACCAACGTAATACATGCTGTACATATTTTACAGCAAGCGTTAAGTTTTTTAGCGCTGCAACTGCGTTTAACCATGTTTAATAACAGTTCAAGTTTTGACCTTGAAGCGGTAGAAGCCTTAATGCGCAATAGTTTGCATCAAGAACTGAGTTTGGACACTTTAGCTCACTACAGTCAGTTATCGAAATTTCACTTTGCGAAAAAATTTAAGGAGCTAACAGATAGCTCCCCTATTCAACATTTCATTAATATGAAAATTCAACATGCCTGTTCACAACTAGATAATAGCGATATCGCGATTAAAGACATTGCCAGCGGCCTTGGCTATAGCGATCCCTATTATTTTTCGCGACTGTTCAAAAAATTAGTCGGTATTTCCCCAAAGCAATATCGAGACTCTCGTCATAGTTTATAACGATAAACGTTAGTTTAAAGCCGCCTGATACTGATCTAAAATTTTCTTATGATTACGCTGATGCCAAGGGATCATAGTTTTTGATTTTTCAAGCGCTACTTTTTGCCTTTCAACCGCTTTATCTATTTGTTTCAATTCAAAGTATGCTTTGGCAAGCCCTTGATGTGCATAGGCCGATTCAGGATATTGTTGAACAGCTATTTTTAAGATTTCAATGGCTTCTTCTGGCGCTGTTGCAAGTTTGTCAAAAGCCAACGCTTTTAAAGAGCCTTCAGCGGAAACTTCAAAGCCATACTTTTTCTCGGTTAAATAGTGGTAGTGTTTCAATATGGCATTTGCACCACGTTTTGATATCGCAGAATCAGGTTTTAACGCTTGATGATAATCATTGAAAATGGCTTCTATACCGTAAACCGCTGCTAACGCAGGTTGTGACATATAGTAACTACCGTCAAAACGTTTTGTTGTTATATCAAGTTGCGGTAACTGTTCTGCGTTAATAATGTCACTAAGCTGTTCAAAACCTGCTAACTGTGCCTGTTCGTAGTTACTATCGCTTGTTGATAAAAATACAGTACGCGTGTTACCTGATAATTGTTTGAGCTTTGTTTTAGCGTCTAGCAAAACATTAGCGTAGTTTTCTGACAATATTGGACTGGCAATAATATAAGCATTAAATAATTCCGGACGATTTAGCAAGGTGTAAAGCCCTAAACTAGCATTACCCGTAAAACCATTAAAAATACGAAAACTATTAGTACGATATTGTTCATCTACAGCTTTCAATAAGCCACTGTCGAGAAAGTTAAGTAGTTTTTCACCTGTAATGCTAACTTCATCTCCCGCACCTAGTGTTTTTAGCGTTCCTAATGCTTTGCTATAACCACGTGGCGTAACGACAATAGTTTCAAGCCACGGCCAGTCACCATTATGGCTCATCCAATCATGTAAACCACTTAAATACGGTTGGCTTCTTGGGTGAAAATCAAAAATAACGGTATAACGTTTGTTTGGTTTTTTGTAATAACTTGCTGGAAGGGTGATATTAAAATCAATCAGCTGTTTACTATCAGCATTTTGTACCGATAATACTTTAATAAAATCTGACTCTGCCAACTCAATGGCTTGAGCCTGTTGCACAAACAACATAAATGCTACGGCTTTTAATAGCCTGCTGAGTTGAATAAAAAAATTATTAGCCATTATAGATTCTTCCCTGAACAAAGTTTTATCATAAAGTAGTGATAAATTAGTATGTTAAATTTAATCGAACAATACTATAAAACTCTACAATCATTTTAATTTAAAATTAAAAAAAGCCGCATTTGCGGCTTTTGCATAACTAATATCAACTCAGTCAAAATCTTAATTGTATTCGCTGCTAATGAAACCTTTTAGTCAAACGTACTAAAGATATTGGTAAAAGCAGTACTAACAGCCAGTTAAATACACCGCCGCCACTGTTCGAACTTTCTGGCGTTACAGTAATAACTTCAATTTTATTTAATGAAATCGTCTGCTGAGTTGATGCTGCTAAACCATTATTATCTTCAATTAGTAGTTCAATGGTAACATTACCCGCATTAGCAAAAGTATATTGTAATGATTGACCCCCCCCTATGACTTCAGCATTAGCGTTACCTTGAATTTTCCCCCATTGATATTTAGTAATTTCGCCATCACTATCTACACTTTGCGAAGCATCAAATGTACAAACAAGGTCTTGGCACGAAGCAGTAAAACTTGGTACTGGCGCACTATTATCACTGATATTAATAAATACCGATTGCGTCACGCCATATTGCCCGTCACTATTTTTTCCTCTTATAGTGAGCCGGTGTTGGCCAATTGCTAAATGAGTTATATTAATTTGTGCAATTGCTGTAACTATGCCGTTACTATCAACCTCAAGGTTTTGCGATAAAACTTCAATATTCTCGCTGTTGGTGAAAGTATCATCTATAACATATTCAAATTGTGTTATGTCGCTATTAAAATTAGCCAGTGATGATTGTTTAGTTGTTGAAATAACTTCAAGCTCTAAAATTTCTGCAGGTGAAACCGTCGTTTGATATAAAGAGTTATTAACTTTAACAGAAGAAATATCAGTCCCTGTGGACATTAAATAAGGCGCTTCACTAACTTTTGCCGCATACGCTAACGCTTTTAAGTTATCGGGTAATATTTGACTACTATATTCTGCACAGTTTTGAAAAAATGAAGAACCTAGTTCAAATGTTATTGCTGCCACGCCTAATTCACCATAGCTAACATTATCGCTTGTGCCATCAGTAGCATATAAACCAATAGATTGTTGAGGAGCATAATCATTAAACCATGCCAATTTATTACCAAGGTTTACAAAGCCATTGTTATTAGGTGATACACCTTCTTTGTGCCCGTATGGCCATAAAATTAAACGCCCATAACTATGTAGATCGATATGCAAACCACTTTTAGTCACAGGAGCTGCATCAGAATCATTAGGGCCACGTTCGTCAGTGAAAATTGATCGAATATAATTTGATATTGCTTGAGTTTCAGGCTCTGATTCAGCAGATATGCCGCGATAGACTTCAGAGCATTCATTACCACTTGAGCCATTTGCCGTTACCCCCCAAGTTTGAGCAAAATTACGATTGAGGTCGACCCCCACTGTTGAGCCAGCACAATGGCTCTGATTAGTGTTTTTACGTTGAAACACCTGGTTTTCAGCTATTTTTCGTCCATCTGGATTCATGTGAAAAACCAAGTGTACTTCACGATTATCAACTATCCACTGGGCTTCCGCGTTGGTTGCGTATTCATTGAGTAGCCATTTTGCAAAATCTAAATTTAGTGCAGCAGGAGCATATTCACGTGCATGCATACTACTGTGAACAAATAATATCGGCTTTTGATTGCTAAGTTCACTATTGGTGATTTTTAGCACCATTAAATCGTAACCACCTTGTTGATTCACTTTCATCCAAGAATCACCAATATCGGACCATGTGGCTAATTTCGGGAATGTATTCGCTAATGTCTCAGCATCGTCGTAAGTACCTTCAACGGTTGCATAGCAAGAAAACCCTGAAATAGGCTCAACACTCAATTGTTTTTCATTGACCGTTAACGCATTGCCGTTGAGAAATGTATTTGAGAACTTTTCAGTCCAACTCATTGCTGGTTCAATATCGAAGCCGCGCAGTTTTAACAATTGCTTTTCTTGTTCAGTTAGCGTGGCTATTAAGTATTTTTCTTTTGTATTCACTTCCATTATCGCATGATGCAAAGAAATCAGTGCTTGATTTGCTAACTTTTGATCTGAGTAATTTATTTTTGAAAATGAAGGAGAGTTATTTGCAAAACTTGAAAAACTTATAAAAAGTAATACCGTCATTAAAGCACAGCATTTTTTTCTAACGTTGATTATCATATAAAGCCTTAGTTCATATTTATAAATATCATTCCTCATTGAAATTTAACATTAAATTAACACAACTCACAATTAAACTTTCAATACCAAAATATTACCTAATTGATGAAAATAAAAAAGCCACATATGTGGCTTCCAAACTATAAAACAATCTTATGCTTCATTACTGCAATGCTAATTGCCAAGTGCCGCTATAGGTACGATCGTTAAACGTAGAAGAAGAGTTAGACTCAACTGTTCTGTTTACTCTAACTAAACGAGTGCCATCCGTTTGAAACTGTGAAGTAATTTCACTTTCTGCCGTCATAGAAAAGAATATATAAGCACTACCTTTACCTGAATAGCTCATTCTCGTTTCAATAGGAATGCCCTCTTCATTGATCAACACTTTATAACTACCTTTAAATTTACTGACATAACCGCGAATTTTTTTATCATCAATAAAGCTTTCTAGAGGTAGTGTAAAGTCTAGAACTCGAACTTCTTTGTTTAGATACTCAATGCGTTCTTCACTAGTAAACTCACCTTGTTCGATGTAGTCTAAAATCGTTCGTGCGGACGAAAGAATTGGAATTAATGATGATGCAGACAATATTTCTGCGCCATTTAATGCTGGCGTGTCAGCTTCTTCATCAGTCAATTTAAGACGGTTTTCTTGCGCTATTTTTACCAATACATCCTTGGAATAACGAATATCCAAGCCATTCATACTTTCAGAAAGCGTTGATTGAATTGCACCCGTTTTAAGCTTTTTATCTTTCCCTTCACCCCTAGTTTCAGAAAAAGAAACGTTTAGTAACCCTGATACAGGTTCACTGCCATTTAACTTAGCTAATGCTTGTTGCAAATCAACCAAACCATCAGCCCAAGCGTTCTGCGTAAATGCAAATGCTAGAAGCCCAAGCGCAATAGGATGAATATTCTTTGATGTCATAAATTACCTGTTTGTTATTTTATTTATAGGTTTACGGTGTTAGTAGTATTTATACCTAATAGTTGGACAGTGTTTCAATACCTATTGATAATATTAATGTTACTAAGTATTTCTTTTTATTTGGTAAGTTAATTGCTTCTTCAAGAAAATCATTTAGAGATCAAAAAAGCCCACCATAAGTGGGCTTTATTAAATTTAGCTTAACTTAGCTTAGCCTAGCCTAATTAAGCCAAGCTAGAAGCTGATTACATCATTTCAACCGCAATAGCAGTTGCTTCGCCGCCACCAATACACAAAGAAGCAAGACCTTTACTTAAACCTTTGTTTTTCAATGCATGGATTAATGTAACCATGATACGTGCACCACTCGCACCTAATGGGTGACCTAGCGCACAAGCGCCACCATGAACGTTAACTTTCGCTACGTCTAAATCAAGCTCTTTAATACCTAACATAGTTACCATGGCAAAGGCTTCGTTAATTTCAAACAAATCAACATCTGCAGTTGTCCAATTAGCTTTTGCTAATACTTTTTGCATAGCGCCAACCGGTGCAACGGTAAACTCTGCTGGTTTTTGTGCATGCATAGCATGTGCAACAATTTTACATAATGGCGTCAAACCACGTTTTTGTGCTTCTGACAATTTCATCATCACAAGTGCCGCTGCACCATCAGAAATTGAACTAGAGTTAGCTGCTGTGATAGTACCGTCTTTCTTAAATGCAGGACGCAGGCTTGGAATTTTATCTGGGCGCGCATTACCTGGTTGTTCATCAATTTCAAAAACAGAATCACCGCGACGAGATTTAATGGTTACCGGCGCAATTTCATTGGCAAACGAGCCATCAGCAATTGCCGCATTAGCACGTGCTAAAGAACGGATTGCATAAGCGTCCATGTCTTCACGTGTAAACGCCGACTCATCAGCTGTTTCTTGTGCGAAACAACCCATTGCAATACCGTCGTAAGCATTTTCTAAACCATCAGTCATCATGTGATCAAGCACTTGACCGTGACCCATTTTAATACCTGAACGCCCTTTAGGTAATAAGTGCGGTGCATTAGTCATACTTTCCATGCCGCCAGCAATAGCAACATCAATTGAACCGGCTAATAAAGCATCATGTGCTTGCATTGCCGCTTTCATACCTGAGCCACATACTTTGTTAATGGTGGTACATGCCGTTGAAAGGTCTAAGTCAGCTTCTAATGCTGCTTGACGTGCAGGTGCTTGCTTCAAACCAGCAGGAAGTACACAGCCCATGATTACTTCATCAACTTGGTCATTTGATAAATTAGCCGCTTGCATTGCACCACGAATAGCAGTTGCACCTAAAGTGGTAGCACTAACTGCTGATAAACCGCCCATAAAACCGCCCATAGGGGTACGTTTGGCAGCAACAATAACGATAGGATCTTGAGTAGACATAAGGCTCTCCGACAAAGTGTTGTTAGACATTATTCGATAAATGTTGACTGAATACAGGCATTAATCGATAAGAATTGCGCAACAGATTACCCCATATTAACCTTTACGCCAACGTAAACTTTGTCGACCTTTAGTCTAATAAGTTTGATTAATGGCTAAATTGACCATCATTCTTTACAGTTACTTTTCAATTTTGGCTGTAGAAATTCCGCGCTAATGTTGAAAGCAGTTTTAAATATCTGCATACAACAGCAATCACCAATAACATCCTATTTACATTCAAATACACTTGCACTTTACGTTAACGTAAACTTGTTGTAAGGTATCCAACAGATAAAGTAAGCGAGTTAACTGTGAGCACAAGAATGAGCGATAAAAATCAAGTCACCTTCTCTATTGGCGAATTAGCCCGAGAGTTTGATATCACCACTCGAAGTATTCGTTTTTATGAAGATCAAGGGTTGATACTCCCTACTCGCAAAGGACAAACAAGAATATACAACCAAAGAGACAGAGTTCGACTAAAGTTAATTCTACGCGGCAAACGCCTAGGCTTTTCGTTAGCAGAAACGGGTCGTTTGTTTGAACTTTACGACGCTGACAAATCAAGCGCAACACAATTAAAAACCATTATGGATTTAATTGCTAATAAGAAAAATGATTTAACTCAGCAATTAGAAGATATAAAAGCCGTGTTAATTGAATTAACCGGCCTAGAAAATAACTGTCAAGATGCATTAGCCAATATCAATAAATAACAATTGATAAATAGAGCGCAACAAGTAAATAGCAGCAAGACAACTAAAAAAGCGTTAACGCAAAGAACTAATTAGCGTTAATACGACAAACAATTATTAAAGGTACTACTATGATTTCTACTTTCTCATCAATGAATTTTAACTTAGGCGAAACTGTTGACATGATCCGTGACACGGTTAACGCTTTTGCTCGCGATGAAATTGCACCTCGTGCAGCACAAATAGATATTGATAATGAGTTTCCTAACGACTTGTGGCGCAAATTTGGTGACCTAGGTTTATTAGGCATGACAGTAGATGAAGAGTACGGTGGTTCTAACTTAGGTTACTTAGAACATATGGTTGCTATGCAAGAAATTTCACGTGCTTCAGCGTCTGTTGGCCTAAGCTACGGCGCTATGTCGAACTTATGTTTAAATCAATTAAACAAAAATGGTTCACATGAGCAAAAAGCAAAATATTTACCCAAGCTTTGTAGCGGTGAACATATTGGTGCATTGGCGATGTCTGAGCCGAATGCCGGTTCTGACGTAGTAAGTATGAAACTCTCTGCTAGAAAAGTCACTGGTGAAAATGGTGACAAGTACATTCTTAACGGTAACAAAATGTGGATCACTAACGGTCCTGACGCTAATGTTTTTATTATTTATGCAAAAACAGATACTAGTGCCGGCTCTAAAGGCATTACCGCTTTTATCGTTGAACGTGACTACCCTGGTTTTTCTCGTCATCAAAAACTAGACAAGTTAGGTATGCGTGGCTCTAACACCTGTGAACTAGTATTCCAAGATTGTGAAGTACCTGCAGAAAACATTTTAGGTGAAGAAGGCAAAGGTGTTCGCGTACTTATGTCTGGCTTAGATTACGAACGTTTAGTATTAACCGGTGGCCCATTAGGTATTATGGATGCATGCATGGATTTAGTTGTACCTTACATTCATGACAGAAAGCAATTTGGTCAATCAATTGGTGAGTTTCAATTAATTCAAGGCAAAATTGCTGACATGTACACCCAAATGAATGCGGCTAAATCATACGCTTACATGTGTGCAATGGCTGCAGATCGCGGTGAAACCACGCGTAAAGACGCTGCTGGTGTTATTTTATATTCTGCCGAGCTTGCCACTAAAATGGCACTTGATGCTATTCAGTTACTTGGTGGCAACGGTTACATCAATGAATTCCCAGCGGGTCGTTTATTACGTGATGCTAAGTTATATGAAATTGGCGCCGGCACTTCAGAAATTCGCCGTATGTTAATAGGCCGTGAGTTATTTAACGAATCAGTTTAATAACATAAATTGAGCTTAGCCATTTAATCGATACTGTTGTCAAAAATACTCACTTACATATGTAAGCTCCGGGTATTTTTCTTCAGTATCAAATAAATGGCTCTGTTTCAAAATAAGCAATTTAGTTATTACAATTTGATGAGATAAATAAACTCATTACATACCCAGTGACTATTGCTATTGAATACGTTTAACACTTTTGTCTCTTAACAAATCTAATGTTAAAGCGTTCAAACAATATCAATGTGCATTGTTAAATTACTGACATTAACAACGTCAAAAGTTAACGAAACGATCAACAAATAAAAGGTTATACCGTGGCTAAGATAATATCGAAAATCAATCCCCGCAGCCCTGAATTCATCGAAAATGCCGAGCATATGCAACTGCAAGTTGATGACTTAAAAGTAAAGTTAGAAGAAATTAAACTCGGTGGCGGAGAACGCAGCCGTGAACGTCATTTATCGCGAGGGAAATTATTACCAAGAGATCGTGTTTACGCCCTACTCGACCCTGGCTCTGCATTTCTAGAATTATCACAACTAGCCGCTTATGAAGTTTATGACGATAACGTACCTGCTGCAGGTATCATTACTGGTATTGGCCGTGTTGGCGGACAAGAATGTATTATTGTTGCCAATGATGCGACAGTAAAAGGTGGCACTTACTTCCCACTTACCGTGAAAAAGCATTTACGTGCGCAAACTATCGCACAAGAGAACAACTTACCTTGTATCTATTTAGTTGACTCTGGTGGGGCAAACTTACCAAACCAAGACGATGTTTTCCCAGACAAAGAACACTTTGGTCGTATATTCTTCAATCAAGCTAATATGTCAGCGCAAAGTATTCCACAAATTGCCGTTGTTATGGGTTCTTGTACCGCAGGTGGCGCATACGTACCAGCTATGGCTGATGAATCAATTATTGTTAAAGAACAAGGCACCATATTCTTAGCGGGTCCGCCATTAGTGAAAGCGGCCACAGGCGAAGTTGTTAGTGCAGAAGATTTAGGCGGCGCAGATGTGCATTGTCGTACTTCAGGTGTTGCGGATCATTACGCACAAAACGATCATCATGCTTTAGAAATAGCCCGTAGTGCTATCGGTAACTTAAACCGTGTTAAACCAGTACAAATGGCAATTAAAGAAGTGACCGAACCAGCGTATGCATGTGACGAAGTTTACGGCATTGTGCCAAAAGATTCTCGCCAACCATTTGATGTACGAGAAATTATCGCCCGTGTCGTTGATGGCAGCGAATTCGACGAATTTAAAGCACTATATGGTACAACCTTAGTCTGTGGCTTTGCTCGCATCTACGGCTACCCTGTAGGAATTGTGGCGAACAACGGCATCTTATTTGGTGAATCTGCGCAAAAAGGTGCTCACTTTATCGAACTTTGTGCGCAACGAAAAATTCCATTGGTATTTTTACAAAACATTACTGGCTTTATGGTCGGTCAACAATATGAAGCTGGCGGTATTGCAAAACACGGCGCCAAAATGGTAACCGCTGTGGCGACTGCACAAGTGCCAAAATTCACCATTTTAATTGGCGGTAGTTTTGGTGCTGGTAACTACGGCATGTGTGGTCGAGCTTATGACCCTCGCTTCTTATTTATGTGGCCAAACTCGCGTATTTCAGTGATGGGCGGCGAACAAGCGGCTGGCGTACTTGCACAAGTTAAGCGTGATCAAAAAGAGAAACGTGGTGAAACATGGAGCGAGCAAGAAGAAGCTGATTTCAAGCAACCTATTATTGATGATTACGAGCATCAAGGTCACCCATACTATGCGTCAGCCCGTTTATGGGATGATGGCGTAATTGACCCAGCAGACACTCGCCAAGTACTTGGCTTAGCCATTTCCGCGTCATTAAACAAACCTATTGAAGAGACCAAATTTGGTCTGTTTAGAATGTAGGGGTGAGTTAAACATGTTTACACATAACAATATTAAAAGTCCGAGCGAGCAAGTTTTATTCGACGTTGACAGTCGCGGCGTAGCAACCGTAACCATGAATAATCCTGATAAACACAATGCCTTTGATGATAGTATTATTTTTGCCTTAAGCCACTTGTTTCATGAAATTGCTAAATGTCATGACATCAATGTAATGATACTGGCTTCTACAGGGAAAAGTTTTTCTGCCGGTGCTGATTTAGGCTGGATGAAACGCATGGCGTCATATTCTTATGAAGAGAATTTAGCCGATGCAAATGCATTAGCGCATATGCTGAAAAACCTTAATTTTTTACCACAACCAACTATCGCTAAAGTGCAAGGTGCAGCCTTTGGTGGCGCGGTTGGGTTAGCAAGTTGTTGTGACATTGTACTGGCCAGTGAAAAAGCCAGCTTTTGTTTAAGCGAAGTAAAGCTCGGTTTAATACCAGCAACAATAAGTCCTTATGTTGTAAATGCGATTGGTCAAAAAGCCAGTCGCCGCTACTTTCAAACCGCTGAACGATTCTTTGCAGATAAAGCACATCAATTAGGTTTAGTTGACGAAATACTGCCATTAACAGCATTAGACGCTGCCGTTGAAAAGATGGCACAAACATTACTGGCAAACGGCCCACTAGCCGTACGCCAAGCTAAGCAATTAGCCCTTGATGTCGCTTATCAAGATATTGACAAAACGCTGATTGAAATTACCAGCGAGCGCATTGCCGCAATTCGGGTATCGACAGAAGGCCAAGAAGGCTTAAGTGCCTTTTTTGAAAAACGCCAACCTGCTTGGCAAGCCCAGCTGCAACAACAAGAAGCATCACAACAAAAATCATTAGATAAAGGCGAAGGATAAACTCATGTTTACTAAAATATTAATTGCCAACCGTGGCGAAATTGCCTGTCGTGTTATCAAAACTGCACGAAAAATGGGTATCCTAACCGTTGCGGTTTATTCTGATGCTGACGCTGATTCCTTACATGTCAATATGGCTGATGAAGCTATTCATATTGGTGGCTCACCGTCGCGTGAAAGTTATTTACTATCTGAAAAAGTCATTGAAGCAGCTAAACGTACTGGTGCTCAAGCAATTCACCCAGGTTATGGTTTCTTATCTGAAAACGCTGACTTTTGCCGCATGTGTGCCGCAGAAGGCATTACATTTATTGGCCCACCAGTTGGCGCAATTGAAGCTATGGGCTCAAAATCTGCCGCTAAAAATATTATGGAAGCGGCACAAGTACCGTTAGTGCCAGGTTACCATGGTGATGATCAATCTGAAGCTGTGATCAAAAAAGCTGCCGATGATATGGGTTACCCTGTACTACTTAAAGCTACTGCAGGTGGTGGCGGTAAAGGTATGCGCCAAGTATGGAGCGAAGCAGAGTTCTCTGAAGGTTTTGCTGCCGCAAAACGTGAAGCGAAATCTTCATTTGGCGACGATACCATGTTGGTTGAAAAATACTTAACACAACCACGCCACGTCGAAATTCAAGTATTTTGCGATAATCACCAAAATGCGGTTTATCTTTTCGAACGTGACTGTTCCGTACAACGTCGTCATCAAAAAGTGATTGAAGAGGCGCCAGCCTTTAGCATGAGTGAAGAACTTCGTGCTCAAATGGGTGAGTCAGCAATAAAATCAGCACAAGCCATTGGTTATCAAGGTGCTGGTACGGTTGAATTTTTACTTGATATTGACGGCTCATTTTACTTTATGGAAATGAATACTCGTCTACAAGTTGAACACCCTGTTACTGAATTAATTACTGGTCAAGATTTAGTTGAATGGCAATTACGTGTTGCAGCTGGTGAAGTGCTGCCTAAGGATCAACATGAACTAAAAATTAATGGTCATGCGTTTGAAGCACGTATTTACGCTGAAGATCCAAACAACGACTTTTTACCGGCAACTGGTACCTTAGACTTTTTACAACCACCCGTTGAAAGTGAGTTCGTGCGTGTTGATACCGGTGTGCGCCAAGGTGATGAAGTAAGCGTATTTTACGACCCAATGATTGCCAAACTTATTGTTTGGGACGAAAGTCGTGAGAAAGCCCTACAACGTATGGCAAAAGCTTTGTCTGAATATCGTATCAGTGGCGTTACTACCAACATTGATTTTCTTTATAATTTAGCGACATCAGCACCTTTTGTTAACGCAGATATCGACACCGGTTTTATTGAGAAAAATCAAGAAATCATTTTTCATGAAAATGAACAAGCGTTGGCTGGTGAGTTGCCAATGGCAGCACTTTATTTAGTATTATCGCAAGAGCTACAAGCACAAACAAATGCAGCAAAAACTAACGACCCATTTTCTCCTTGGAATATGACCAATGCATGGCGTTTAAATGAAGCGAATATTCACCATATGGTCTTAGCGCATAACGACAGCGAATATCCAATTATTGTTGAGCAAAAACGTCAAGGTAGCGGTAGCTATTATTTAATTACCGTTGACGGTCAAACCGTTGATTGCCAAGGTCGAATTGAAAACGATACTTTATACGTCAGTATTGATGGTTACCGCAGTCACGCAACCATTGCAAAAAATGGCACGCAAATCAGCCTTTATCATCAAAACGGTGTGTTTAACTTCACGCACATTTTACCTGATTGTGGTGACAACAGCGGCGACGACAGCCATGGCGGGTTAGTTGCGCCAATGAACGGTACTATGGTCGCCGTACTCGTTAACGCTGGTGATTCAGTGAAGGCAGAGCAACCAATAATGATCATGGAAGCGATGAAAATGGAGCACACCATTCGTGCGCCAAGCGATGGCATTGTTGACGCTATTTACTACCAAGAAGGCGACATGGTTGATGGTGGCGCTGAGCTCATTGCTTTTAGCGCAGAGGAAGCATAATGGCTAACATTAATAGTTCTGCACTACCTAAAAGCGTAAAAATTGTTGAAGTAGGACCACGCGATGGCCTACAAAATGAAAAGCTACAAATTAGTGCTGAAGATAAAATAGCGCTGATCGAACAACTAGCTGATGCCGGTGTTAGTTATATCGAAAGTGGTAGCTTTGTTTCACCTAAATGGGTGCCGCAAATGGCAACATCTACTGATGTATTTAACGGCATTAACCGTAAAGAAAACATCACTTATGCCGCACTAACACCTAACATGAAAGGGTTTGAAGCCGCCATGGCGGTAAACGCCAGTGAAGTTGCTATATTTGGCGCTGCATCAGAAGCGTTTAGCCAAAAGAACATCAATTGTTCAATCGAAGAAAGCTTACAACGATTTGAACCTATCATGGAGGCTGCAAAAGCGGCCAACATTCCCGTACGTGGCTATGTTTCATGTGTTGTCGGTTGCCCTTATGACGGCTTTATCGAACCTGAACAAGTTGCCATGGTTGCTGAGAAATTATACAACATGGGCTGCTACGAAATATCACTGGGCGATACCATTGGTGTTGGCACCCCCGCTAGCGTAACCAAAATGATACAGGCGGTGAATGCACGTGTACCTATGGCTAAACTTGCTGTTCACTTTCACGATACCTACGGTCAGGCGTTAACTAACATTTACACTGCATTACAAGCTGGCGTAGCCGTGGTCGATAGTGCTATTGCAGGCCTTGGTGGATGCCCATATGCTAAGGGTGCTTCAGGAAATGTCGCAACTGAAGATGTCTTATACATGCTTAATGGTCTAGAAATAGAAACCGGCATTGATTTTGAAAAATTACTAGCGGCTGGTTGGTTTATTAGTGACAAATTAGGCAAAACGCCTGTATCGAAAGTATCAACTGCATATCGAGCACAATAATACACGTAATTTCTAGATATAAAGATAAAAATAACGACAAAAATTTATTAATGAGGATTAAACAATGGCAGGATTTGACAAGGTAGTGTCAAGCTATGAAGAAGCAATGGCAGGTCTTGAAGATAACATGACTGTAATTGCTGGCGGTTTTGGCTTGTGTGGCATTCCAGAAAACTTAATTAGTGAAATTAAGCGTAAAGGCACTAAAGGCTTAACTCTAGTTTCAAATAACTGTGGTGTTGACGATTTTGGCCTAGGTATTTTGCTTCCTGACCGTCAAATCAAAAAAATTATTGCCTCATATGTTGGCGAAAACGCTGAATTTGAGCGTCAAATGATGAATGGTGAACTTGAAGTTGAATTAACTCCGCAAGGTACCTTAGCCGAAAAAATGCGTGCTGGCGGTGCTGGTATTCCTGCCTTTTATACTGCAACGGGCTACGGTACGCCTGTTGCTGAAGGTAAAGAAGAGCGTGAATTTGATGGCAGACATTACATATTAGAACCTGCGATCAAAGGTGACTTCGCCATCGTGAAAGCGTGGAAAGCCGATCGTTACGGTAATTTAGTGTTTAGAAAAACCGCTCGTAACTTTAATCCATTAGCAGCAACTGCCGGTAAAATTACCGTAGTAGAAGTTGAAGAGATTGTTGAGCCGGGTGAATTAGACCCAGATCACATTCATACACCGGGCATTTACGTTAACCGTCTAATTTTAGGCTCATTCGAAAAACGCATTGAACAACGTACAGTTCGCAACGATGCATAATTATAAGTGTTAGTAAGGAGTAATTTATGGCTTTATCAAGAGAACAACTAGCACAGCGCGTTGCACAAGAACTTCAAGACGGTTACTACGTTAATTTAGGCATCGGTATTCCAACCTTAGTGGCAAACTATGTACCAGAAGGTATGGAAGTGATGTTGCAGTCAGAGAATGGCTTATTAGGGATGGGACAATTCCCTAGCGAAGCTGAAATTGATGCAGACTTAATTAACGCTGGTAAGCAAACAGTAACGATGGCAACAGGTGCGTCAATTTTTGACTCAGCAGAATCTTTTGCCATGATCCGTGGTGGTCATGTTGATTTAACCGTATTAGGCGCCTTTGAAGTAGATGTTAACGGTAATATTGCCTCATACATGATCCCAGGCAAGCTTATTAAAGGTATGGGCGGTGCAATGGACTTAGTAGCGGGTGCTGATAACATCATCGTGACCATGACCCATGCATCTAAACACGGCGTATCTAAATTATTAAGTAACTGTACTTTGCCATTAACTGGCAAGGGTTGTATTAAAAAGGTCTTAACTGATTTAGCTTTTATTGAAATCAAAAATGGTAAGTTTTATTTATTAGAACGAGCACCAGGTGTCTCTGTAGAAGAAATTATTGCCTTAACCGAAGGTGAATTGGTTATTGAAGGTGAAATTCCAGAGATGACTTTCTAAAATTATTAATAGTTTTTGATAAATATCGATTAATTTAAGGGGCGTTCGCCCCTTTTTTTGTGGTTTATATCGCACAATTGTCCCGAATTTGTCTCACATTTACAAAACATTCATTTTGTACAAAAATACATCAAACAACAATAACCCCCACTAATCGCATTAATTACATACACTTAGCAAAATTAAAAGCTATTCAGCATTAACGCTTTGTAACAAAGCAGTTGCATTTAATGATCGTTTTGGTAATACTGAAATTGACAAAGAAAAGGCAAGACACGCGAAAACGTGTTACGCAAAACCACCGGTCTAAGGGTTAATGCAATAATATTGCATTTTTCTATGACAGCGGAGTTACCGTGTTATTAGGTACATCCTGTGGTTTTTTCTTTTACTAACTCTATTTGCATTATAAAAGGTTATTAAAATGAAAAAATTATTACTAGTTACTACCATTACTGCTTTAACGATGACGTCTATTGTATCTGCGCCGAAAGCGCAAGCCGCTGACATTGCACAAAGTGTATGTGAGTATGTTGCCGCTGACGACAAAAAACGTATGCGTTCATTCTTAAAGACGAACAAATTAAAAATTCGTAATATCTTCGCGGGTATTCAGTGTAACGGTAAAAACTTGTTGGAATTTGCTGCTACTAACGGTTCAGTTAAAACAGGTTCTTTGATGATTAGTAAATTACCAAAGAAAACAGTTTCGGCTAACTTAGCACTTATTCAAAATGGATCGCAACCATTAATCGACGCTGCAAACAAACGCGTTAGCAGCTAGAAATTTATTTTCCAGTAGGCGTTAATACTTAATGTAAGTTCAATGTTTTACTAGTTAATAATTCTTATGTCATTAAAAAGGCCAGCATTAGCTGGCCTTTTTTTCTGCTTGAAATTCATTACCGCCTTCTAAAAATCATTAAATTCAACTAGCTACAATCCTAAAAACTGATTAAAATCACTTAAGAACAATAGTTATTTTGCTAATTGGTATTAAATGTCACATAAACGTAGTTACATCAACAGTAATAATGCATTGGTATTAACCGGCGGTGGAGCTCGTGCGGCCTACCAGGTTGGCGTTTTATCTGCTATCGCTAAGTTTATGCCACGAAACCATGGTGTGCCCTTCCCAATCATCTGTGGCACTTCTGCTGGCGCAATCAACTCTACGGCATTAGCTTGCTACGCTTCGTGTTTTCAACTAGGGGTTAAAAAACTAGAGTGGGTGTGGAAAAATCTGGATCCCAGCCGCATATATCACAGTGATGCATTACGTGTATTTAGTCATTTATCGGCAGGCTTACTCGGTAGTTTTCAAGCGGACTATGCCAACAAAAGTGCCCGAAGCTTATTAAACAATGCTCCATTACGTGATTTGCTCAATATGGTTGTAGATTTTAACCGTATCGACACCAATATCAGACGCGGTTATTTATCGGCCGTTTCAGTTACCGCCTCAAGTTATAGCAGTGGCGACTCTATTAGTTTCTTTCAATCTAAAGAGTCAATATCACCTTGGTTTCGTGCCAAAAGACGTGGTGAGCCAACGCAACTCAACAGTCAACATTTAATGGCATCAGCAGCAATACCATTGGTATTTCCTTCCGCTAAAATTAAGCACGATCATTTAGGCGATGGCTCAATCCATCAGCTTTCTCCGCTAAGCCCTGCAATACATTTAGGTGCAGAAAAAGTATTTGTTGTTGGCGTTGAACAGCCCAAAGAACCGATTCATGCTAGAGAAAACAACCCACATCCACCAACGACGGCAACCATTGCTGGTCACTTACTTGATACCATTTTTTCTGATACGTTGAAAAGTGATATAGAGCGTATGGAGCGCGTTAATCATACGTTATCGTTAATACCTGAACATTTAAAAAATCAAACCGCGGGCTTAAAAAATATTGATTCACTCGTCATTAATCCAAGCCATGATTTTAACGCTATCGCGGTGAAATATTACCATAAACTGCCATTATCCATCCGCCTGTTATTACGTAGTGTTGGTATTACCAATGATGCGGAATCGAGTTTGGTCAGCTATTTACTGTTTGAAAAAAATTATTGTAAGGAGCTAATTAATCTTGGTTTTAATGATGCTCTGGAGCAAGAAAGTAAAATTCGAGAATTTCTTAAGCTATAGAAATAATGGTATAGAACTTAAGCTTTACAAGCTAATTTGCTCAGGAAAAAGCTATTTAGCCTCAACTTGGTTTAATGAATGTCATAATGCATTGATAATCAATAATTTTAATAAATCCGATATCTCCAATGAAGTTAGTTAAGTGGATATCAAGGCGTTTATGTATCCGAATAGCGAGCTATTTGGCACATCAACAACGTAGATAGGCGCTAAACTAGCTTTATTGGATGACGTTGCTTAAGCCGAGTTGAGGTTATTTATCAAAAACACAACGTCATTAAAATAATAAGGAGCAATTAAGCTCCTTTTTCTATTTTAACTAAAAGAACAGTAAAGCAGAGCAACTATTGCCCTTCTTGCACAAATCTTTCAGCACGTTCTACACGTCGAGGCTTGCCACGTACAATCAAGGTATCTTGCGGTTGTAATACTGTTTCGGGTGAAGGCTCTTCCGACTCAATATCATTACGTCGCAGTGCGATAACAATCACACGGCGTTCATCCAACTTTAATGATGCAATGCTATGACCATTAGCAAACGAATCATCTGTGAGTAAAATAGCATGGGCAAACTCAATACGATCAATCGCATCTGGACTCATATCCGTATGCTCACCCTGGAAGAAACCATGTAGATGGTTATAATGATTTTTACGTTCTTTTTGAACACGACGAACAATTCTTGAAAAAGGCACACCTGTCAAAGAAAGAACTTGCGATACCAGCATCAAACTCCCCTCTAAGCTCTCAGGAACCACTTCATTCGCGCCAGCAGCATGTAACTCGTCTAATTGGTCGTCATTACGCGTACGAACTAAAATAGGCACATTTGGTGCTAACGAGCGTACTTTTTGAATAACATCAATCGACTGCTTGTCTTCACCAAAAGCGATAACCACTAACTTAGCTTTTGATAGTTGTGCGGCGTGCAGTAATTCAGCTTGTCTTGAAGAGCCAAACAATACATTTTCACCCGCATCACGTGCTTTTGTCGCTCGTAGTGGATCAATGTCTATAGCAACAAAATCTATCGACTCTTGCTTTAAAAAACGGCTAACCGTTTGTCCAATGCGGCCAAAACCACAAATAATAACATGGTCATTCAAGCTAGCACTTTTTGGCAATTGCTCTAGTGGCTTGGTATCCATTTGCTTTTCTCGACTAAACCACAACGCCCAACTACGAGCATGCGCCACCATGTAAGGCGTTATTGCCATACTCAATACACCTGTACCTAATAAAATAGAAGCAGTGTCATCAGGTAACACTTCAACCTGACTTGCAAGAGCAATTAGTACAAAACCAAACTCTCCCATTTGCGCAAGCATAATACCTGCAGCCCACGCATCTTTTGGCGACTCTCCTGCCCGTATTGCCAATATGGCAATAACAACAACTTTAATTGCCATAAAACTAATCAGCAGCAAAATGATGGTAAGTGGTGATGAAAATACAACATTAATATCGAGCTTCATACCAACGGTAACAAAAAACAAGCCAAGTAATATGTCTCGATAAGGCCTGATGTCAGCTTCTAATTGATGCTTATATTGGCTTTCTCCAAGCATCATCCCAGCTAAAAATGCCCCTAAAGCCATTGAAAGCCCGAACCACTGCGTTAACGCTGAAGCAACTAAGGTTACTAGTAAAGTAGTTAAAACAAAGAGCTCATCCGTTCTTACTTGCGCAACTAAATTGAACAAACGAGGCAAAAGCCACTTGCCGGAGAACATTAATAATGAAACAACAAATACACCTTTTACCAGTGCAAATAATAACGCGAGAAGGAAAGATGAATCACCGCCTTGCGCAAGTAACGGAATAACAATTAATAGCGGAACAACAGCAACATCTTGAAAAAGTAATACCGCAACCGAAAGTTGCCCTGACTTCTTCTTCATGCCACCGCTTTCACTTAACTGACGAATCACGATAGCAGTAGATGAAAGCGCGAGAATACCGCCAATAGTCAAAGAGCTAGCAAAACTTTGCCCTAAAAACATTGCCACAACTAAAAAAAGCACTAACGATATAGTGACTTGTAAGCTACCAACGGTGACAACTAAATGCCGCATAGCAACTAATTTTGGTAAAGAAAATTCTAAGCCCAAAGTGAATAGTAGGAAAACAATACCCAATTCAGCAAAGTGCTCGTAGTTCACATGCTCTTGCGCTAAACCTAAACCATGTTCACCGACTAAAACGCCGGCAACTAAATACGCTAAAATGGCCGGTAAATGCAGCCGACGAAATAGCCAAACAATGAGTACAGCACTGGTTAGCATGGCGAGTAATTCTAAATGACCTGTCACATGTAATCCTTATGAAATGAGAAGCGAGCAATAGCTGAAAAATGATAAACAACATCTTTAGTCAGTTTAGCCCCCTAAATGGCTGTTTGTCTAAGGTATTTTCCACTATTCAAATACAATAATAATTCAATCGCTATCCGCTATCACTTAAGTCATGCGTCAAATAACCAATAAACTCACTATACCAAAGCACGTAGCCATTTAAGCAAAGCGTTAAAGCCAATCTATTGACATTATCAACATTCATCATACTTACAGAATAACAGAAAATAAAATCAAAAACTTACCCTTTAAAAACAACGCCTTAAAAACAAAGTCAATAGTATAAAACTAAATATTTGTCCATCGTAAAAAAAAGGGGTGTGATTTTTGCTTGTCTAATTGAGATGTTACAGCCCCCAAAAAACGGAACATTCTATGCGCACAGTAAATATTGTTAATCATCCAAATTCAAAGTTTAATGCTTTTACATTGTTTCAACACAGTGAACAACAAAGCCAACGTAATCTCGCTTTGTTAGAACAGCTTCAAACGACATTAGATGTTAAAGAGCTAATTAATATTTTTGCTATTCAAGCTGCAAAGTACGTTGACTTTACAGGACTTTATTTTAAGCATGACGAAATAAATGCCACGGCTCGCGGTAGTCACCAAGCAAAAGCTGAGCGACAGTTTGAATTAAAAATCAATGACAGATTTCTTGGTATTTTAAGCTATTCTGTAAATTCTCCAATTAGTATTACTAACTTCAACATATTGACTGAATTACATCAGCTGCTTATCAACCCGTTAAATAATGCTATTCGTTATCATCAAGCCATGCAATTAGCCATGCAAGATGCTTTAACACAACTAGGCAATCGTCGAAGCTTTGACGAACAACTCAAACGTACAATGGCACAAGCGACTCGCCGTCACACTCGTGTTGGCCTTATTCTTTGTGATTTGAACAAATTTAAAGCCATTAACGATTCGTTTGGCCATATAGTGGGCGATTCCGCACTTGAACATTTTGCCAATGCGCTACGCCAAAGTGTTCGCGATACCGATAGTATATTTCGCTTCGGTGGTGACGAGTTTGCAATTATTGTTGAAGATGCTTCTGAGCAATCGTTAACAGCCATCGAACATAGAATATACCAAGCCCTTAGCAACGATGCGTTACTAGAAAAGTATAATGTTACCAGTAGTTTAGGCTTTGCTTTTATGAACAGAGCTGACACAGCAACTAGCTTTTTTCAAAGAGCTGATACTGCGTTGTATTCTCAAAAAATGAACATACCTAGAACACTCAGTGTTGTGTCAAAAATTAACAGTCAAAGCTAGCGTTTTAGAGATCACGCAAGGCGCGTGATTTTTCATCTGGGGTGGCACCAATGTACAAGCGGCAAATTCTTACCGCTTGGGCAAATTTTTCTGTACCAATTTTTGCCAATACTTGACGGAGAAACATAGCGTCTAAACGAAAGTTCTCACTGTAATGGTCAATGGCTTCTTCAATGCTCGGGTAGCAAACGCCATCAAATTTAAAACTATCACTGCAATCATCTTTTTCTATTTCAATACCATCAAGTACCAGCGGCCAGCCGCGAAAACTCACCCGCTCTTTTGCCACCTCATACATAAACCATGCACTTTTTTGAAAGCCGGAGAAACTTCCGCCCTCAAAGCCTGAGTTAGCCAACTCTTCTTGAGTCCAGTTCAAGCCGATGGCTAAATCTTTCCTATATTTCTTGATCAGGAATTTTTTGACATATTGATCAACTTGCCAAATATTTCTTACTTTAGCTTTAAGTGCTGCGTTCAAACATTCTAAGCAACTTGGTACGGTTAACGTTGGATGTTGGCAATTGAAAACAAGGTGATATTGGTGGGGAAAGGTGAAATGGCTAGCGGCTGGCTCTGCACAGAACCAGCACTGATGTCTACTTTCAAATGGTACTTCTATAAAGTTATCGTTTTCGTGCATGAAATACTATTTTTAATAGTTAAGATTATTAGAAGAACCGCTTTTAGCGTCTCTTACCAACAAGCTTATTTTTTTGCTTTTGAGATTTTGCTCGGCGTTTTGCAGCGGGAGTTTCACTTTCTTTTTTACGCGCTAGCATTTGATTTTTTTCTTGTGTCGCTTTATAACGACTCTTTTTAAGTGGCGCATCTTCTTTCGCGTCATATTGACCCGGTAATGCTCGGTCTAACTCATAACCCGGTACAATAATACGTTCGAATTTACGGCCAATTAATTCTTCAATGTTATCTAAAAATTGCTCATCTTTTGGGCTTACTAAAGAAATAGCCGTACCTGATTTACCCGCTCGGCCTGTACGTCCAATACGATGAACATAATCTTCAGCTAAAAATGGTAAGTGAAAGTTCACTACATAAGGTAAGTCAGCAATATCTAAACCACGAGCGGCAACATCTGTTGCAACAAGAACACGTACAGTGCCATCTGTAAACTGTTCAAGTGCTTTATTTCGTGCGCCTTGAGTTTTGTCGCCGTGACAAAGTGCCGCTTTAATACCATCAAGTTTTAATTCTTTCGCAAGAATATTTGCACTTTCTTTAGTGCCGGCAAAAACTAACACTTGACGCCAATTATTAACGCCAATTAACTCTGATAACAACTCAGCTTTACGCGTTTCAGATACCCAGTAAACTGACTGTTTTACCTTACCTGATGTAGAGTTTTGACGTGCTACTTCAATCGTTTTAGGTGTTTTAAGTACTTTCTTAGCAAGTGTTTTAACTTTGTTTGAAAAGGTAGCCGAAAACATTAATGTTTGATGTTTTGCTTTAATCATCGCTGAAATACGTTCAATATCATTGTAAAAGCCCATATCTAGCATACGGTCGGCTTCATCAAGTATTAAAAATTGCACTTGCGATAAATCAAGATTACGTTGTTCAAGGTGTTCAATTAAACGCCCTGGTGTTGCCACTAATATATCAACACCATTTTTCAGCATTTTAGTTTGTGGTGGCATATTAGTACCACCAAATATAGCACCACTACGTAATGGCAAAAATTCACTGTATGTTTTCACATTGTCCGCAACTTGTGCTGCTAACTCACGTGTTGGCGTTAAAATTAACGCCTTAACAGTCGTCGTGGTATCAAAACCATCAACGGAAGGCTTAACTTTTCGCGCTAATAAATCTAATACTGGCAAGGTAAACGCTGCTGTTTTTCCAGTACCTGTTTGGGCGCTAGCTAATACATCAACACCAGTGCGGATCACAGGAATAGCTTGCTGTTGAATTGGGGTTAACGTTTTATAACCACATGCTTTTACCGCTTTTAATAAATTAGCCGATAAACCTATTGCATCCACACTCATCACATCACCATTTCGTCATTATCGTAAACAACGTACTTACCCGATGATAAGCACGTCAAAAATATTAAGGCGCGGATTATAGCAGCTTTATTCAGAACTATTATATTTAAATGGCGAGATAACTACTTCTTATGCCAAATACCTTTGGTCAAATTAAAACGCTTTTGCTCTTCCTCGTCTGGCTCATAAGTTGGCAGTACGCCATTGTCATGCTGCTGGTGATAATTTTTAGCAATTGATATCACGACTTTTGACAACATAAACAATGCGGTAACGTTGACAATGGTCATTAAGCCTGTAGATAAGTCCGCCAAAGCGATAACCTCTGGTAATGTGGCAATTGAACCAAATACTAACATCAATAAAAAGCCGACACGTAGAAACCAGCGTCCGTAAAAATTGTCCATATTCAAATATTTAAGGTTATTATCTGCATAGGCAAAGTTTGCAACAATTGAGGTAAACGCAAATAACAAAATAGCCACAGTAATAAAATCACTGCCCCAGTCGCCAACTTGAAAGGCAAGTGCTTGTTGCGTCAACTGTATTCCTTGTGCCTGACCAGCTTCTGGTTGAAATAACAAAATTAAAAACGCGGTACATGAACAGATAACGATGGTATCGAAGAACACGGCTAACATTTGAATATAGCCTTGCGAAACCGGGTGTGGTGGAAATGGCTCTGCCGCTGCCGCTGCATTAGGCGAACTGCCCATTCCGGCTTCGTTTGAATACAAACCACGTTTAATACCTTGTACTATAGCTGCGCCAACTAAACCACTACCAGCTTCTTTCAAACCGAATGCCGATGCAAATATGTCACTGATAATGCCTGGAATTTTATCAATATTTAAACCAAGAACAGTTAGGCACACTAACAAGTATGCTAACCCCATAAGAGGCACGGTTAATTCAGCAAATCGGGCAATATTCCTTAGGCCACCTAAAATGATATATCCTGCAAAAAACGCAATTGCGATGCCTGTATATAAAGGGTTAAAGCCATATGAACCACTAAAGGCATCAGTAATAGAATTTGCTTGTACCGCACTAAAAACGAAACCGTAACCAAAGAATAAACATAAAGAAAATGTCACTGCTAGCTTTCTATTTTTTAAGCCTTTACTCATATAATATGCTGGGCCACCACGAAAGTTGCCTTTACTATCTTTTTCTTTATATAGCTGCCCTAACGCACTTTCAGCAAATGCGGTTGCCATGCCAACTAAAGCAATAAGCCACATCCAAAAAACGGCGCCGGCACCGCCTAATGAAATAGCTACCGCTACGCCCATTAAGTTGCCGGTGCCAACACGAGCGGCCAAAGACGTACACAATGCTTGAAAGGAAGAAATACCTTGGCTAGAACTTTTACGACTAGACTTTAAAATACTGAACATGTGGAAAAAGCGGGTAAATTGAATACCTTTCAAACGAAACGTAAACCAAATACCACAAGCGGAGAGTAAATAAATAAGAATACTGCCCCATAAATAGCCATTAATAGTACCTATCCACGCTTCAATAAAGCTGGGGGCTATTACACTTGGTTCTACCACATTATTCTCCGATTAAATTGCTCAACAATTCAAATAAATTATACAAATGAGTCAATAGCTTAACAAAATAGCTTTGTAGATAAATAAATTTTTGTATTAATTTAATTACTAGCTTTAAGGAAAAATTATTTGAGCAACATTTTTTATGACTCTAGTGCAAAATTAATCAGCAACGGCACTGTTTGACAGAAAGCTGGAGCTTTCTTGGTAAGGGTCAATCGAAAGTCGGTTTAACGCTAAACAAAGAGCTTAGTAATATTCTTCTGTTAAAAAATCACATAACTCTCTTGAATTGAAAGGTTTGCGTAATACAGGATACGACCATTGATTATCTTCCTCAGCAATATAGCCGCTTATAGAATAAATGCTGATATTGGGGAATTTTCTTTTTACTAAATCGGCAGCTTCACGACCTGAGATATCAGGCAATATCATATCGGTAATAAATACATCAAAAACTACTGCACTAGCCAAACAATCTAATAAACTCTTTTTGTTGCTTATATGCTTCGTTATTGCCCCTTCATTTTCAAGATATAAAGCAACAAATTCAGCGATACTCTCCTCGTCATCAAGAATTAACACTCGCTTTCCCGTCATATTTAAGCTTGGGCTTTGTTTCGTTTTCACAATATTAAGACAAGGTTTAACATTACATTTAAAAATTAAAGTAAAATGTGCTCCGCCTAAATCACCATGCCCTTCAACTTGAATGTCGCCATTATGTTTATAAATAGTGCTATAAACATTCGCCAAACCAATACCATTTCCCTTATTGACTGATTTACTGCTATAAAAAGGGTCAAAAATCTTTGAAATATTCTCATCATTTATGCCAATGCCACTATCTTGTACATGAATTTCAAGACGATTTTCCGCATTAATATTAGCAGAAATCTTAATCTTTCCGTTAAGCCCCTGCTCCTGAATAGCGTCTTGAGAGTTCAACACTAAATTCAATATAATATTAATAAACTCACCTTGCGGAAATTTTATTTGGCACTTAACACGGTTAATATCAAGACTAAAATCAATAGTAGGTAATAACAACTGTTTAAACAGGTACTGGTTATCTTCAATTTCTTTGATCGGATTAAACTCTATGACTTTGATCGTGGGTTTGCGTGTAAAAGCTAATAAACGTTCTGTGACACTTTTACCTTTATCTATAGCGTTCTTAACCCGCTCAATATAGCCAAATATATCCCTTTCGCCTTGAGAAAACTTCAATTCAAGCATTTCAGTTGCGCCTAACGCTACGCCCAAGACATTATTAATATCATGAGAAACATTACCAAAGGTATTACCTAGCAGTGCTAGTCTATTACTAATAATCTGTTGTTGGTCTTTGCGAAATTTTTCAGTAATATTTTCAACAATCCAAATATAAATCCCCTCATCACCTTCATAAGTTATTGACAGGTCGAAAACTGAGTTATATTTATCAAAACTTGCACTATTGTGTATTACTTGTCCGTGATGTTTGGCTTTTCTTTTATACTCCATGTAATCGCTAATACTGAAATTTATATAATTGAACAGCAAACTGTTTTCACCATTATTTTGTGGTGATATTTCTTGATAAACAATATTGTCGTTGTCATCAATAAAGAATATCGGCACTTTAATGGTCTTGTTAACTAAAGCGAGTAACTTAAGCTTCTCTAATGTCTCTTCTGATTTTGTAATATCTCGGCAAACACCAAAAACACCAAAAACTTCACCGTCGGTGTCAATTTCTACTTCAGCTAAAATTTCGACTTTGACTAAGTGACCAGACGTATGCTTAATGGTACTTTTAAGATGAAAACCTTGTTTTAACTCAACTGCCTGCTCCATTTTACTTTTAATGTACGCCTGCTGTTCTTCAATATAAAAACTGCTGGCACTGTCAAGTTCTGGTTTATATTGGCTGGGATCTAAGCCATGAATTCGATAAACTCCAGTTGACCAAAATAGCTCATCATTGACAATGTCAAACCGCCAATGACCTGAATTAATTAAATTTTCAGCTAGCACTAAATAATTATTCTTTTCTTTTAATCGATCTACAAGTTGGTGATTTTCGGTGATATCTTTAACTGAGCCGAACATTTTATGTGGTTTGTCGTTTTGATAGGCGAGTACCTTCCCAACGATACAGAGCCATTTGGTAGTTCCTGCTTTGGTTTTGATTGGAAAAGTCAAGTTTACACAAGGAATATGGCCTGATAAGTGTTCATCAAATACTGAGTAAATATTTTTCAAAGTATCTTTTGTAACTAACTCTTTTCCCAATGTTGCAGAGCCCGTATAAGCATTTTCTCCGTAACCTAAAATAGCCATCATATGGGAAGAGTAAAACATTACACTATTTTCAATGTTCCATTCCCAAAACGCTTCGTCAATACTACTTAGTACCTGCTTAACATCTTTAGTTGACGGGTCATGATTAAAGTTAACCACTTCAAGGTGTTCAGTTAAAAAAACTAAGTAGCCTTGTTCTTCTTTAGTTACCCGTATCGTACAAGGTATACTTTGCTCAGACTGGTTAAATAGTAAAATATGCCTTGGGTGTTCAATACTAACACCTCCTTTAGCATGGTTTTTTCGACACGCTATATGGTGTTCTGTCACATTTTCAGGTAGTAACAGTTCAACTGGTTTGCCTATAAGTTGTTCTCGACAATAGCCTGACAAGCCTGAAAATTGAACATTACAATCAGTGATAATACCGTTTAAGTCAGTACACAACACTGAAAATGGAATGCTTGAAAGGCTGATATTTTCCGACATCTTCAAAATAATTCATCCTCCTCTTCCATAGTTTCAACTTCATCAACTTGCTGGGGGTTTAACGACTTTAATTCATCAACACTTTGCAAGGCACCGTCAAGTAACTGACCAACTTCCAGAAAATTAATATCATCTTGAGAATGTTTTTTCAGTGCACTATGTACAAGGTTTGTCAAATATTCCTCTTGCTCAAAACTTAAATCTAATATGTGAAAACTTTGGCCAATATTAGTCACAATTTCATTCATCACTTCCTGTTGATGATATTTTGACATAACTAACATTTGCTTGGTTTGGGTAACTGCTTGTTGAATTTTATCTTGCACATTCACTAGTGCATTTTGATAAGTAATAAAAGCAATTCTAGCGCCAACACATTCAATGACAGACGCAAGCGCGTCAATATAAATGTCGGTATCAATGGTGCCATCTTCTAAGTTTAAAATTAAAATAGAAACAAGATCATGATTAAAAATAGTGCGTGAACCAAAGCGATATAATCGTGGTTTAATCTGCAATAACTTCATTACATCTACTTCAACGGGAGAGCAAACACCATTTTTTGAACTGTAAAAGCTTGATGGTTCATTGATAGGATAAAAACCTATACAGCCTTGCAAATTCATATTATAAAGGTATGAGAAAACTTCATCTCGAATCTTTTCTAAACTAAAACATTGATTGAGCTTAGAGGTAAGCTGCATACAACTACCGTATTTTGAAGCTTGCGCCATTGAAATATTAATCACACGATCTTTTGAACATAACTCATCTTCATAATCATGAATTTTGTCTTGATATTCTATAAGTCGTTTTAATTTACTAATTAAGGCAAGCAGTGAAATAGGCTTTGCTAGAAAATCATCTGCACCACAATCTAGCCCTTTTAAAATGGCTTCTTCGGTTGCTAAGCCAGAATACAATACAAATGACTTTGCAAGTTGATTTCCTGCAACTTGCTGCTTTATCCAGTTAGAGCCTTTTTCTTCGCCGATATTTTCGTCGACGAGCGCTATTTCAAATGATCCCGCGTCATAACTAGCAGAAACTTTATCCACTTCACTCAGGTTTTTAGCACAAACAACTGAGAAATCGATTTCAAGAGCTTCTTGTAAAAGCTCCAAATACGCATAGTCATCATCAATAATAAGTACTCTCGGCTTCAACATAAATATCCCTCTTCAACAGTCTATATCCTGAAATATATTTCCAATTACTGCTTTATTTCCTTTAACCAGCATTAAAAACGGCGTACTGATTTCTTCTATTTTCTTTTGCTTGATACATCGCTAAGTCTGCTTGTTTAATAAGTTGTTCAAGACTGGATGCTCCATAGCTAGTTGACGAAACTCCTATACTGACAGAAACATAAGGCAAAACAGTAGAATATTCATGAGCAATTTTTGCTGACAACAATGTATTGATAATCTCTTGTGCTTTAAAGCGAGCACTTTCTATAGGCGTATAAGGTAAGGCGATAATAAATTCCTCACCACCGTACCGCCCAATAACATCTCTAGACTGGTCCAATACCTGACTAAAAATATTCGCTACTTCTACTAGGCAATCATCGCCTTGTTGATGCCCATAGTTGTCGTTATAAAGTTTAAAACAGTCGATATCTAACATCAGTAATGAAAGTTCTGCGCTTTCTTTGAGGTTATTTACCCACGAATTATTGAGAATTGGACTCAAGCCCCGACGGTTTAAAACTTGCGTTAGTGGGTCGATACTGCTTAATAATTCGAGCTGTTTGTTGGCTTGGTCTAAAGCAGACTTCATTAATGAGATTCGCTCCATCGCTCTAATTTTTGCAGCTAAAACAACTTGTTTCACTGGCTTAGTTAAATAGTCATCACCACCAGCATCTATCCCTTTAGTTAAATAAGCTTCGCTATCATTAGCACTAAGAAAAATAATCGGCATCCACTCAAGGTACGTTGAACGAATAATTTTAGTAAGTTCGAAGCCATTCATATCTGGCATCTCAATATCCATTAGAATTAGGTCAACACTCGTTATTGCTAATACATCTAATGCTTCTTTACAACCACTAGTACATATAGCTTTAAAGCCACTATCGGCTATCATCGCACTGATTAATTGCCGCTGATAACTACTGTCTTCAATGACTAATATATTCAAAATTACTCCTTAACAATATAAGACTTATTTAGTTCATAGGTATGACAATCAACACTAGACCCATGATCAAAACACTCTAAACCTTCTGCTAATTGTTCACCCAATTCCTCGACCACATAATTGAACATTGATATAAAAGATTCTTCTTCAGTTTGTTCGGTGGATTTATCTTTTTTTTCGATGCTGATAAACAATTAACGATTAGGATTAGCAGCAATAGAATGATTAAAAATAAACTAAAAATAGCAATACTGACAAAGCTAATGTGTTACGAATTTTCATACATTCCTTCCTCCACTTCACGCCAACCTAACGTTGCATTTTTCAAAAGCTCTTCACCAATATCTAATAATGGCAATTGCTTGGTATGGGCATTGCAATGAAAAGCACTGCCAGGCATCCCCCAAACTAGGCTACTATTTTTATCTTGAATTATGGTCATGGCACCACGTTTTTTTAACGCTAAAAGCCCTTGGGCGCCATCTTGTCCCATACCTGTTAAAATAACGGCTTGAACATTAGATGCTATGTGTGTCAATGAGTTAAAAAGAACATCAACTGCAGGTTTATGCCGATTAACTGGCGCAGAGTCGTCTAATACGCAAAATAACGCTCCGCCTTTTGACTCTACTTTTAAATGTTTGTCACCTGGTGCTATATAAACATGGCCATTTTTAATTTTTTCTCTGTGTTGGGCTTCCTGCACGACTAGCGATAAATTCTTATTCATGCGCGCAGCAAATCGCGCGCTAAAAATACGAGGGATATGTAACGTGATAACTATTGCTGGAGCATTTTCGGGCATGGCCATAAGCAGATTTTTAATCGCATCTGTACCACCAGTTGAAGCACCGATTGCAATCAAATGATTTTCAGATTTACTGCCATTAAAAATAAGTTGCTTGGATTTTTCTTGAGTTAACAATTGCCGAGAAAAAGTAAAGTCTTGGGAGTCAATGCTACCCGCGTATCTAATTTTTTCGACGATAGACTGTTTAAAATCCTCTTTGTGACCAGTAAGCGCTTCAAAACTAGGTTTAGCAATAAAGTCAATAGCTCCAAGATCCAAAGCTTTCAGTGTTGTATCTGCTCCTTTAGTTGTTAAGGTTGATAACATAACTACCGGCATTGGTCTTAGTCGCATTAGGTTGCTTAAAAAAGTAATGCCGTCCATTTTGGGCATTTCAACATCCAACGTTAATACATCCGGATTAAGTTGTTTGATTAAAGTACGCGCAATCAATGGATCTTTAGCTTCACCAACAACTTCTATATCATCTACATCGCTTAAAAGCTCCTTGATAATATTTCGAATAACTGATGAATCATCAATAATAAGTACCGTGATTTTTTCCATGTCATTGCTCGTCCTTTAAAATAACTCTATTTCGCCATCATTTGATGAATCTTGTAATTTATTGCGATAATCTCTTTCTCTTCTCGTTATCGTGTCATTGTGTAAATGATCAATAGATTTTACCAATGCTCGGCCAGTGTGCGGTTCAAAAAAAACTTTCCTTGGATAAATAGATCCTAAGTCTGAGCTAATAAGAGGAATATATTCATTATCTAAATATCCCAAAACAAAATTAATGTTACGGTCACCAACATTAGACATATTTTCCAATACTTTCGCACCACCAAACGCTTTCGCTCTCAGGTTTTTCTTTTGACCACCATTTCTTAAAATCAAATTAATCAGGTATTCCATGGCAAAATTACCATAGCGTGTGGCGTCTGAATGCATACCACGTTGCCCCCAATTAACTTCATGTGCTTCTCTATCAGTTAATGGCAACATGAAATGATTCATCCCTCCTATATTATATTCGCTATCCCAAATGCAAGCAGAGACGCAAGAGCCAAGCGTCGTTGCAATTGGAATTTCTTGCTTAGAAACGTAAAATTCTCCAGGCAAGATTTTTGCAACCACAGTGTCGTGTTTTGTATCCCAATAATGATTTATACCTGCAAACTCGGCTAAGCAATGTTCTTTTGAGTACTCAACATCCGCATAATTATTTTGATTTAGCGCCATAAAAGTGCACCACTATTCCTTGTTTGAAGCTAAAAAGGCTTCCTAAAAATCGTCCTGCCAACTCTCTCAAAATATTGTTGGTATTCACCTAGGTTTTCACTGTGTCCAAGCACCAATATGCCGCCTGGTGCCAACACATTGTAATAACGTTCAAATAATGTGGATTGGGTACATTTATCAAAGTAAATGATGACATTACGGCAAAAAATAACGTCAAATATACCTTGCATTGGCCACGCTTCTAATAGGTTAAGTTGTTTAAAAGTTATTAACTCTTTTAAAACATTTCCCGCTCTAACATATTCTGATAACTGACCTTGCCCCTTTTCAAAGTAACTTTTTTTAAAATCACTAGAGATATCCTCAATGCTTTGCGTGGCGTAAACACCGGCTTTACCTTTTGCAACGACATTACTATCAATATCTGTTGCTAATATTTTTGCATCCCAATAATTTAATTCACTACCCAAAGCCTCTAAAAGAGTAATTGCAATACTGTACGGCTCTTCTCCTGTAGAACAGGCAGATGACCATATTCTAATTCGGTTATTACCTTTTTTAGCCTTTAATAACCGAGGCAATTCATGCTGACTAAGAAAGTCAAAATGATGCTGCTCCCTAAAAAAACTAGTTAAGTTAGTGGTTATGGCATTTATAAAATAGCGCTCTTCTTGTTTAGGGTTTTCCTTTAACAACTGACAGTACGATGAAAAAGATCTTAACTTCCGATCACGAACGATACGGGTCAATCGTCGATAGACCATTTCTCTTTTAGCGTCGTTAAGCACTATGCCCGCACTTTTATAGACAAACTGACAAATATAATTAAATTCAGCTTCAGTTAAACTCGCCAAGTTTTCTCTTTGTAAAGCTGTCATGACAGGCCTAGAACTCTTCCCACTCTTGATCGCTATTGACCAAGTTAGCTTTTGCTCGTTCTTTAAATATAGGACGAGGGGTTTCTTCTACTGCAGACAGTTTAGGCTTTGGCCTTTTATTGATGCTGCCGCCGTTTACCACTCGAGATTGATGCCTTATAGGAGTTCTTTCTTCAACCGTTTCTTGGGTGAAAAATGCGATTTGTTCTAATAACAACTGCGCCTGCTCTTCCATTGATTTACTCGAAGCAGCAGCTTCTTCAACTAATGCTGCATTTTGCTGAGTCATCTCATCCATCTGGCTTACCGCCGCACTAACTTCACCAATACCAGCTGATTGCTCTTTACCTGCGTTATCTATATCACCAATCATTTTGCCAACTTCTTCGATAGCCGCAGCCAGCTCAGTAAAGGTTTTTCCGGTTTCATCAACCAATTTGGTTCCTTGCCCAACAGCTTCGACACTATCATTAATTAGGCCTTTTATTTCTTTTGCAGCACCGGCTGAGCGTTGAGCTAAGTTACGCACTTCTGCAGCTACAACTGCAAAACCACGGCCTTGCTCTCCCGCTCTTGCCGCTTCAACTGCTGCATTTAAAGCCAATAAATTAGTCTGGAAAGCTATTTCATCTATAACGCTAATAATATCTGCTATTTTTTTGCTCGATTTATTGATATCACTCATTGCAGATATAGCATTTTGTACAACTTCACCACCATTACTGGCTTTATCTATTACCGTAGATGATAACTTACTAGCCTCAGTTGCATTTTCGGCATTTTGTTGAACAGTACTGGTGAGCTCTTCCATGGCTGATGCCGTTTCTTCTAGGCTTGATGCTTGAGATTCAGTGCGATGACTTAATTCATTATTGCCCTGAGCAATTTCACGAGAAGAATCAAAAACATTCGTTGACGCATTTCGAATATCACTCACCATCTCATTTAAAACGCCCATAAAATCATTGATAGAATCACCAATAATGCTAAATTCACCAATTAAGTCAGTTTCTATACCTTTGGATAAATCTCCTTGAGACATGGTTATTAAGGTTTCTTTAATTTCTGAAATAGCATGCTTACGAGCAGTAATATCAGTTGCATACTTTACTACTTTAAAAGTGTTACCATTTAAATCTAAAATGGGGTTGTAAGATGCTTGAATCCATACTTCTTTACCGCCTTTACCTATGCGCTTATATTCGTTGCTGTCATATTCACCACGATTGAGCTTTTCCCAAAACTGTTGGTAATCAAGGCTTGATTTATATTCTGGTTCAACAAAAATACTATGATGCTGGCCTTTAATTTCTGCCAAGCTATAACCAACAGCAGATAGAAAATTATCATTGGCAGTAATAATAGTGCCGTCCATATTAAATTCGATCACTGCTTGTGACTTGCCAATAGCATTTATTTGACCTGAAAAGTCAGCATTCTGAAGTTTTCGTTCGGTTACATTTGATGCAAACTTAACAACTTTCATCGGTTTACCATTTAAATCTAGAATTGGATTATAAGAAGCTTGTATCCAAATTTCCTTACCGCCTTTACCTAGTCGCTTATATTCCTTTGCCTCATGCTCACCACGATTTAAACTTTCCCAAAATGACTTATATTCTGTGCTCGCTTTAAATTCTGGTTCAACAAACATACTGTGATGCTGACCTTGAATTTCATCTAGCGTATAACCAACAGTCGCTAAAAAGTTAGCATTGGCGGTAATAATTGTGCCATCCATGCTAAATTCAATTACCGCTTGCGATTTATCAATAGCATCAATTTGCCCAGAAAAATTGGCATTGCGCAGTTTTTGTTCTGTAACATCGGTAGCAAATTTCACCACTTTCATAGGCTTACCATTTAGATCAAAAATTGGATTATAAGAAGCCTGAATCCATATTTCTTTACCGCCCTTACCTAAGCGCTTATATTCTTTTGATTCGTATTCACCACGATTTAAACTATCCCAAAATAATTTATATTCCGCGCTAACTTTAAACTCTGGCTCAACAAACATACTATGGTGCTGCCCTTGAATTTCGCCTAACGTGTAACCAACAGTCGTTAAAAAATTATCATTAGCAGTAATAATGGTGCCATCCATGTTAAATTCGATTACTGCTTGAGATTTTCCTATTGCATCAATTTGGCCTTCATAGTCAGCATTGATAAGTTTTTGCTTTGTAACGTCTGTCGCGAATTTAATCACTTTAACAACTTGTCCATTTTCATCTACGATAGGGTTATATGATGCTTGAATCCAGACTTCTTTCCCTCCCTTACCTATGCGCTTATATTCTTTTGACTCAAAGTCACCATTATTTAAATTTTGCCAAAACACCTTGTATTCATCACTAGTTTCATAACCTGGTTCAACGAACATACTATGATGGCAACCTTGCACTTCTTCTAATGTGTAGCCTAGTGTTTTTAGGAAATTATCGTTCGCAGTGATAATTGTTCCGTCCATATTGAACTCAATAATAGCCTGAACTTTATTGATAGCATTAATTTGCGCTAGCATATCTGCGAATTGCAAATCGCTGTTTTGCGTCTCTAAAACTTCATTACTTTGGCTCATTGTCATTAAATTCCCTGTCGATTGAATGTGTTCAAATAATTGTTCTGGTAGTACTGATTTTATAAGTTGCTTAGCTATGTGGTGAATCACATTTGTCCACGCTCGCTTTAGCGCAAACGGAAAATTTTCTTTGTTAAGTTCAATTAATGCATCGATTAGCGCCTGCATCGCACTTTCTTTCAGATTTAACCATTCATGGCTAGCGTCATCAACTTCCAACTTATCGCGCTTTTTAATCGCAATTAAATGTGGGATTTCAACAGCAAGCATTTCAATAACGCTGTGCTTGTCCACTTTGGCTCTTTCAATCAAGGCCGTTTTGAAGCTAGGCTGAGCTTTAAACAACTGTTGATAAAACATTGCATTCAATTGCGACAAGTTACTTTGTAAACTTTGCCAATGCGCCTGTACTAAGCCAATTTGTTTTGGTGTCATGATATTTAACTCAAGTAATTAGCCACTAAACAGTTAACGTGTTTTCATTGGCGAGCCGTTCTTCAGGAGGCCTGCTAACTTGATAAAGCTCATTTTGGTCAAGTAATGACAAGCTATTAAGTAAAATAATTAACTTATCTTCCACCGACGCTAAGCCTTCAAGAAAGCAGCTATCAATTTGCTGGCCAAACGCTGGTGGTTTTCGAATTGAGTTAAGTTCAAACTTGTACACTTCTGAGACAGCATCAACAACGATACCAACGACCATTGGATTTTTGCTGTCTACGCTACGCAGAATAATGGTCACTGTTTGTGCGTTATAATCCAACGGAGCTAAGCCAAAGCGCTGGCGAAGATCTATGATTGGAATAATGACACCACGTAAATTAATCACGCCTTTGATATATGCAGGCTTATTAGGTAGTTCTGTGACAGCACTCCACACTCGTAGCTCTTGCACAGATAAAATATCTACACCAAATTCTTCACCATTGAGGATAAATGTAAGATATTCTTTTTCTTGCGCCATTTTAATATCCTTTAATAGTTATCTGACTGTTTTTCAATGGTTTGTAGTGCAGTAACATCAAGCAGTGTTACCACGTTTTCCGCAACATTAACGATACCTTCGATATAATGCTGTGCCAAACTGCCACCAAATGCTGGTGCTGGTTTAATATCGTTTTCTTGTGCATTTAACACATCCGAAACCGCGTCAACCACAAAACCCATAGTACGAGATTTAGTTAAGTGTTGGGCTGTCAATACCACCACCACGGTTGTTTTGTCATATTTCGCTTCACCAATGCCAAACTTAAGCCGTAAATCAATTATTGGTACGATAACGCCACGCATATTAATCACACCTTTGACAAACATGGGGGCATTAGGAATATGCGTAGGTTGTTCCCAGCTTCTAATTTCTTCAACAGCTAAAATATTGACCGCATATTGCTCTAAACCTAATGAGAAAGTTAAGTACTGCTCGCCGCTTGAAATAAAGTCTACCCCTTCAAGTGCGTACTCCCCTTCAACCGGTATTTCATTGGCTAACGTTTGGATATCCATTAGTGAATGACCTCTTCTGCGACGATATTATTCTGCTGCTGTTTTTTAGCTAATTTCAACGCCATATTTATCATGCTAGGAACGTCTAATATCATCGCCACAGAGCCATCACCTAGAATTGTCGCACCAGAAACACCTTCAACTTGCTGGTAGTTTTCATTTAAACTTTTCACAACAACTTGTTGCTGGGCTAATAAGTCGTCCACCATTAAGCCCACTTTTTGTCCATCGGCTTCAACGACAACAAGTAAGGAGTTTTTAATTGCTTTATTTTGTGCGGGGATATTAAACAATTTGTAGATCGGAATAACAGGTACATTGTCTTCTCGCAGCCGATATAACACCATGTCACCAGACGTACGATTAATCAGTGCTTCCTGAGTTTGCAATGATTCAACAATGGTAATTAGCGGTATGATATAAACTTCTCTGCCTACTTTAACTAATTGACCATCAAGAATTGCTAAGGTGAGCGGTAAAAACACTTTAAATGTACTGCCTACGCCTAACGTTGACTCTATTTGTATTCGACCACCTAATGACTGAATGTTACGTTTAACAACATCCATACCGACACCACGACCTGAGATATCACTGAGTGTTTTAGCGGTAGAAAACCCTGGTTCAAAAAGGAGATCATATACCTGACTCTCAGACAATGAAGTTGATTCATCAACCAAGCCATTCTCTATTGCTTTAGCTAAAATAACATTACTATCAATACCGCCACCATCATCCTTAATTTCGATGACGATACTGCCCCCTTGATGGTAGGCATCTAAGGAAACAGTCCCTTTTTCAGGCTTGCCATTAGTAATTCTTACATCAGTTGCTTCAATGCCATGATCAACAGCATTGCGCACTAAATGCACTAGCGGATCACTAATTTGCTCCATTACCGATTTATCAAGCTCTGTTTGCTCACCACTGATCAATAACTCAATTTCTTTGCCCATTTTCTTTGATAAATCGTGTATCAAGCGCGGAAAACGATTAAAAGCAAAACTAATAGGTAACATGCGAATGCGCATTACACTTTCTTGAAGTTCTTTGGTGTTTTGTAAAAGCTGCTCTAAACCTGAATTTAACCTTGCCACTTTAGACAATTCAAAATCGTTGCCCAATTCAGACAGCATAGACTGAGTGATGACTAGCTCTCCAACTAAGTTAATCAAACTGTCTACTTTATCAACACCAACACGAATAGAGCCAGATTCAGCCTTAGGCTTTTGCAAACTACTGTCATTAGTAACATTTGGTTTTACTTTAGTTTTAGCTTCTATAGTTGGTTTTTCTGTTATTAATTCATCTGCTTCATTTGCTATATCAAGATTAATTTCTGCTGGTTTTTTATCGATTGACTCTTCATTACTAATAACCAACTGGCAATCATCTTCAACCCACTCAAATATTTCAGCTATATCTTCTTTTTTCGCTGCCGTAATAAGAGTGATCTGCCATGAAATATAAAGTTCAGTTGCATCCAAATCGACTAGGCTAGGTATCGAATTGCAGTTAGCGGTCACGGAAACCTTACCAAGCTCAGCTAAAGCATTTAAGAGTAGAAGTGGATCATTACCTGTTTGTACTAAATGATGCTCAGGAATAAAGCTGATAGACCAATGCGTTAAGTTATCGTCTGCGATTGCATTCGAGGTGTTTTCATTGTCTTTAGTCGTATCTTCAACAATATTTTCATCTATTGAATTATTATTTAGCGTTGCTGTTAGTAATTGTGATGTCACGATAACTTTACTGTCGTCATAACTACAATCATCTCTTATCGCTTCAATAAGTAGTCGCATACAATCAACAGAATCAAGCAGTATTTCGATATCTTTATGGGCAATATTTCTTCGGCCGTCGCGCATTTCATCGAGTAAAGTTTCAACTAAATGCGTAAATTCAGTAACATGATTAAAACCAAAAGTACCGGCGCCGCCTTTTATTGAATGGGCAGCACGAAAAATACTATTAATGGTTTCCTCATCTCCTTGCTCCAAATTTAGTAAACTCGCTTCCATGAGTTCAATGCCCTCAAAGCACTCCTCTAAAAATGTTGGGATGAACTGCGATAGGTCAATGCTCATTTTAGTTACCTCACAACACGTTTAATTGTTGCTAGTAATTTATCTGGATTAAAAGGCTTCACTAGCCATCCAGTTGCTCCTGCAGCTTTTCCTCGTTGCTTCATATCCGTGGAACTTTCAGTAGTAAGCATTAGAATAGGTGTATATTGAAAGCTAGCCAGCTTTCGCAGCTCTTGACATAAAGTTATACCGTCCATATTGGGCATATTAACGTCAGTAATAACTAAGTCGAATGTACCTGTTTGAGCTTTTGATAATCCGTCTTGGCCATCTTGTGCCTCGACCGTTTGATAGCCTGAGCTTTTTAACGTGAAACTAACCATATCGCGAATGGAGTTAGAGTCATCTACAACTAAAATTTTCGACATTTCAATTCCTTTACAAATGCTAAAAACTACAAAACCTAAACAGTCATATATTGCTGTAAAATTAATTCTTCAAAACCTAATTGCTCAAAACTGTGTTTGATAACTTTCGATGTTGATTGCCAAATAAGTTGCTTATTTTGTGCTGCAATATAAGTAACAACAGCAAGTATCAGCTGTAAACCAAGGGTATCAATACGCTCAACAGCGCTGTCGTCAAACTCGACCACATCGCTATTATTTATTTCATCTAGAAGAGCCACTCGACAAGCTTCGACTTGTACTATGGTTAACTGGGCAGGAAACTGAAACATTAATATCCTTATCTAATAAATTGTTCTTCACTGAACGTCTGTACTATTTAAAGATATGACAGGAATTATTTTTTGCAAGTATTTAATAAAATTAATATTATTTTTTTTACTACTCATAAATTATTATCATTTAAATTGCCAACCCCATTGAGGTTTTAATATTGCTTTGTAAAATTACTTGAGCTGATATATGCTAAAACCGATAAAATAGTTAGGTACTATACGATTTAAAGATTTTTGTTGTACTCATAAACAAGGAGTGTTTTATGTCGGGTGATAACGTAAAGGCGCCGAGCCAAGTATTTAAATGGTTCGAAAAGATGAAAGAAAATTATGATAAAAATATCTTAATTATTCTGCAGCGACTCGAAAAAAACAATAATCAACAGCAAAATCGAATCGATAATACTCATCGTAGCCATATCAATACAATGCGTGAAAGCTACCTAAGCCAAACCTCTCTACTTACTAGTCAAATTGAACAACAACGTCAAGAAATCAGCTACTTCAAACAGCAAATCGAACAACAACAGCATACTATTTCACAACTAAATAATCGCTATGATGCGGTTATGATTGAATTGATTAGCAATAAAGAACCAGCAGCTCCATTTAAAGACATATTTAATGATAAAGATTTTATTGACGCTGATAACAGCGCTATCGACTCCCCTTCTATTAACAACTCTGCGATAAAACAAAATACTGTCAGTTCACCAGTAAGTAATATCTATTCTCAAAGCAAATATGACGATTTAGTACTTGATAATGAGCAAGAAGCAGAAAGAATGTACTTATTGGCTTTAGAAATGCGAGACAAAAATAATACTAAGAACGCCTTTTCTAACTTTATGAATGCAGCAAACTTAGGGCACGTGCTGGCAATGGGTGCTGTCGGGCGAGCTTATTTTTTAGCTGAAGGAGTGAAGGAGAACCATTCTATTGGATTATCATGGTTGATAAATGCTGCAGAGTTGGCTTTGCCGCAAGCGATTAAACGTGTTGAATACTTTAGAATTAATGAACCCTTACTTTATCAAGAAGCATTAGCGCTTTCCAAAGAAGTAACCAATGAAGTTTTAACGGCCAGTGGCGCAATTATTTAGTACTTGGTTAATAGAAAATACCTAAAATGAAAACATTTAGTAATGAACATGAAGAGTGTGAAATCACCGTTTAAAGTTATCGCGTGTTTGAAACTACGTGAAATAACAATTGGATGATTTCAATCCATATGCCTACACTCTTGCTATATATGGATATTAATTATGATTAAAGGCGTGAGATGGTAACTTTTCGGAGACTGACATTACTCATTCTTTTTTCACTTCATAGCGTTAGCGTATTTGCAAAAACAACAACGCTAACCATTTGTGAATGGGAAGGCTATATAATGCCTTGGAAAAATGAATTTCAGGCATATGCGAAAGAAAGAGGCATAAATGTTGATTTACAGCTGCACCCTGAATACTTATCCTCTCCTGAACAAGTTTTTAACTTAGTCAGAGGAAAATTTTGCGACGTAATAACGCCAACTCATAATTATTTTGCCCAACGAAACAATCAATTATTTCGCTCATTGTTACCAATTGATTACACCAAAATCCCTAATTACGTCAACGTATCTCCTGCATTAAAAAAATTAAATTATAAAAAATATAAAGGAAACAACTATGCGATTCCTTTGCTAGCTGGCTCAAACGGCTTAGCTTACAATGCTGACAAGGTTCAACAACCCACATCATTCGATGTATTATTCGATCCCGTCAATAAATGCAAAATAACCATAACGAAAGAACAAATAGCTGCAAACCTTTATCTCGCATTATTAAAGTCAGGATATGACAAAGAAAATATCTATGATATGGACAAGAGAATTAAATCCAGAGGTCTTAATGATCCAGAAATACAAAGTAATCTTGAATTATTATACCGTAATGTCTGCACTCAAGATCGCTTTTGGAGTGGCGAGGCTGATTTTAGTAAACCTGAATTGCTTTACGGAACAACTTATTGGTTCGGTGTCGCAACAGCAAAAAGGAATGGTATAAACTGGAAAATAGCGCACAATGTTAGATCAACCGTTTGGTTAGACACCATTTCATTTGTATCAACGTTAAAGCACTCACCAGACAAATTAAAAGCTGCGTATATACTGGCTGATTTCATGCTTAGTACGCCTATCCAAGAAAAAATCCATAAAGCATATGGCGTGGTCGTTGTAAATCAAAAAGTACAGCAAGAATTGACCGATTTATCCTTATTTTTCAAAGATACATGGCTATGGAAGCCTTTAACGACAAGAACACAAGGGATTTACCATATAATGCATAATAAAGCGTTAAATAGTTTAGAAACAGTACCGCATAAAGATAGATTGTCACCAAAGGAGCTTATTAGTAGCTTGCCATAAAGTGCATTAGCTCAGACCTGATCTGACAGTTACCATTTTTTAACGGTGTTTTGCCAGCTTAGGTTTGAGCTGCTACAAATAAGGCTTAACGCCATAGTCACTTGTTATGTACCTATTTACTCATGAATTTATAGGCTATTGGATATTCTTCTTTAAACAAATCAGAATCCAACTTATTTGCAAGCACCAAGCACAACTTTTCTTTTTCAGACTGACTCTGTTTGTTAAACAAAATGATTGTGTTATGTGATACTCTCTTTGCAAGCTCAAATAATTGCTCTCGTTCTTTTGTTGGAATTCTATCCAAGCCACTCATTAGGTTTGTGACTACTACGCTATTTCTAGCCATCCACGAGTCAACAGCGTCGGAAACTATAATTTCTGTTTCAGGCACTTTCCCTTGACACATGAACTTTAAAACATCTATTTCTTTAATGTGCCGATAAACAATTCCGATTGCTTCACCTTCATTTTCCGCATCAAATACTGTGTTTGAATAAGCATAACTTGAAAGAAACAATCCAAATAATGTTAAAAATATTCTCATACTCTACCTAGGTACATAACGCCTCGTTAAGCGGAAAATAATGGTTAGCTATAATCGCGAAGCGATGGCCAACTGTTATTTTTCCGTTTAAACGACTTGTTATATTTTAAATTGTTGATAAAAGAAAATTCCAATAACTAAAAACCATAAGACTGCATAGGTATTTGGTAGGTACTTATCCATCTTTACGCGTGTTTTAGATAATTGCATATCTTTAAATGTATCATCATCATTGAGTTTCCAATCACCTAGAATGTAACCTTTAGGTGAATTAAAATCTTTTTGGTAACGCTTAAATTCAGTTAAAACGCTTATATCTTGAACCTCGCCAGATTCCACTTTTTCTATTAGACGCTGAGAAAATGAAACATCACGACCCCGAGATGTACATATAGCCCGCCATAAAGAGTGAAGAAATAAACCTGGAATAGCTAACATTATGGCAAATATCGGATTTCCCAAAGATAAAACAGTTACAGACAAAGAAAGTAAAATTGACTCTGATGAAATGAAAATCGAACGGTAGTTTTGGAGTAAGGACTCTTGAGTATCCCATAAAGCCCAAACTGCACTCATCAATGTATCACCTTTCATAATTCAAACTCCTTAAAATATAACGCCCTGTTAAGGGGCAAATGATGGTTGGCTAAAATGTGAAGCGAAGCGGAACCAGCCAACTGTTATTTGTGATCTTCCCCCGATAAAACGAACACATTTTATTTTACGCAGCCAGGGCTTCATATTCTATTGGTGAACAATAGTTTATCCCTGAATGCATCCGCGAAACATTGTAGTATTTGTTAATGTAACTTCCAAGTGTTCCGCGTAGCTCTTTGTCACTTTTAAATACATTACCGCGAATAACCTCTGTCTTCATTGAATGGAAAAATGACTCCATATGCGCATTATCAGTACATTTCCCGGCTCGGCTCAAGCTATGAATGATCCCATGTCGTTTCAATGCTTTCTGGTAAATGTGCCCACGATATTCTACGCCTCTATCAGTGTGGAGCATTAAGTCACCGGATGGTTTACGTTTCTTAACTGCATTTTGCAATGTACGCTTGGTCACTTCCATCGTCCTACTTTTATCCAAACTCCAGCTAATAATGCGCCGTGAATATAAATCCATGATGACCGACAAATAACGCCATACGCCTTTAACTTTCAAGTACGTGACATCAGCTACCCAGACCTTATCTTTAGCCAATGGGACTTCGCCATTAGGTCGTAAGTTTTTACCTGTTGTTAGGAAGCGTTTATAAAAGGCTGAACGTGTCGTCACGCGCATCACTCTGGCAACCAAACCAAGCGTTCTATACAGCCGCTCTACACGCTTTTTACCGATGTTATATCCTTGTTTTTGTAAGGACTTAAATATACGAGGGCTACCATAGCGACCTTTATTCTCTGTGAATATTCGCTGGATTTTTTGTTTAAGTTCAACATCCTCTATCGTACGAGCACTAGGTTGACGCTCACGCCAATCGTAATAGCCACTTTTAGAAACATCAAAGAACTTCAGTAATCTTGTGACTTTGATGTCGGCTCTGAGTGTTTCGATGAATCGATATCTGCCTGATGTTCCTCGGCAAGAAACCGTTGCCACTTTTTTAGGATATACAGCTCCTCCT
>OJFV01000088.1_pt1 | contig 53532 bp, 45 predicted proteins | sample 1594391 | NCBI WGS metagenome assembly OJFV01 (sample SAMN05416856, study PRJEB24817) | seawater metagenome | isolation source: Sea water | place: Canada:Atlantic | collected 2013-11
CTAAATCTTCAAGATTTAAGCGAACATTGTTCTTATCGAGCAATCGCAGCACCACGCGCTCACCATGGCTTGATGGCATGGTTGATACCCGCACATCAACCGCACGACCGGCAATGCGCAAGGTAATGCGTCCATCTTGAGGAACGCGCTTCTCGGCAATGTCCATTTTCGACATAACCTTGATACGAGACACCAACATGGAAGCCATTTTGCGATTGGGCTTTAAAATTTCACGTAACACGCCGTCCACCCTAAAGCGCACCAACAACTGGGTTTCAAAGGTTTCAATATGAATATCGGATGCGCCTTCTTTAATGGCTTCGCCCAACATGGCGTTAATCAATTTAATGATTGGTGCATCATCTTCACTTTCTAATAAGTCTTCTGTGTCAGGTAATTCTTCGGCAAGAGCAAATAAATCACTTTCGTTGCCAATATCTTCCATTAACTGTTTGGCCGCTGAAGAATCACGTTGGAATGCGCTGGTCAGTAACTTTTCAAATTGGCCACTTTCAATTTCTCGCAATTGAAAAGGCTGGCCTAAAAAGCGCCTTACTTCAGCGAAAATGGTAAAGTCTGTCTCATTAGTATGATAAAGCAGTGCAGGCGTTTCCGCTGTTTCTAGCAGTACCTTGTGGCGTTTAGCGAAACTAAAAGCGAGCTGTTTATGCTCGGCGTCTTCGATGGGAGCATCTACATCGGTACCCGCAGCAACAAGGGCCTGCTCTTCGGCTTCTACTGTACTTATTGATTCTGTGATCGTTGGATCAGAGCTCATGGCTACTCGTCATCCTTTTGCTGTGACGCTTTTTCAGATAGAGCTCTTTTTTCCATATACTCGCCATAGGAAGGCGGCAATGCTAAGCCATCGTCCCATTCCGGTAACGCTGGGTTCTCAGAAAATGGCATTAACGGGATGCCCTCTGACTGGCGCTTAAGCTGCTCGGCGCGAATGTAGTTGTACTTTTTACGACTAATATCGTTTGCAGTTACCCCATCGCGAATAATCGTAGGACGAATAAACACCATTAAGTTACGTTTAGACTTACTGGTAGTGGTCGACTTAAACAAGTTTCCGATATAAGGGATATCACCAAGAATAGGCACTTTAGACACGCTCTCTTGCACATCATCATCAATTAATCCGCCCAGTACAATTGTGCCACCATCATCTACAATAACGGTGGTTTTGATCTCACGTTTATTAATCAGAATATCTACCGAGGTTGCGCCGCTAATACTTGATACCTCCTGCTCTATAAGCAGTTGTACTGCGTTACCTTCGTTGATTTGCGGAGTGACTTTCAGCTTAATACCTATTTCTTGACGCTCTACTGACTGAAATGGGTTGGTGTTATTAGAACCGGTTGTGGAGCCTGTGATAATCGGTACTTCTTGACCCACAATAAAGAAGGCTTCTTCATTATCAAGAGTCGTCAAATGAGGTGTAGACAGTACATTAGAGTTAGTATCTGTGCTAACCGCTTGCAGCACTGCGCCCCAACCGTCTTTTACTGCACCCACCAAGAAACCATTTACGCCACCAAGCAATGAAGCAAGCGCGGTATAGTCCCCTTCTGTTGTTTCATCAAACGAGTATGGGTCGCCATCGTCATCAAAACCCACTGTGGTTGTAGTCGTATCCTCTGCTTGTTCTGCTGCAACAGCTAATGAACCAATACCTACCACGTTACCATTGCTAAACTGCTGGGCACCGTATTTTTCACTTGCCCACTGCACACCAACCGTGGTGCCATCGCCTTCAAAAACTTCCACAATTATCGCTTCCACTTGTACTTGTGCGCGGCGGATATCTAGTTGGCGAATAACGTCTTCTAATGAACGCATCATATCTGGCTGGGCAGTGATAACGAGGGCATTGGAATCTTCGTGAGCTTCAATGCTGATATCACGAGCCGCTTTGCTGGTTGATTTAGCCGCACCTTGCTCTTCTGCTTGAATACTGGCGCTAACTCCTTGCAATACTTTGACTAGCTCTTCCGCTTTGGAATATTTAAGGAAAATAACTCGCGTATTACCGCTGGTTTCTAATTCTTGATCCATGCGTTCGATCAGGTTCACAATTCGTTGGCGTGCTTTGATGTCGCCACTGACCATAATACTGTTTGTTCTGTCATCAGCCACTACGCGAGGAGCATCTTTACCACTTGCGCTGGCTTTACCCGTAGTTTTATTAATACTCTCAATGATGCGTACCAATTCTGTGGCCGAGGCAAATTTTAGCTTCACGATTTCCACTTCTTCATCGCCGGCTTTATCTACGCGCTCAATGATTTCCACCAATCGATTTACCACTGCGGCTCGCCCAGTTAGCATCATAACATTCGATGCATCATGGCTGACGACGTTCCCGCCACCTGCTTGGTCATTTAGCTGACGCAAAATAGGCGCAAGTTCACGTACCGGTACGTTATACACCGGCATTACCCGGGTGATCATTTCATCCCCGTCAAACGGTGTGCCTTCTACAACGGGCAAGTTTGATGTTTTTGCGTCTTTTGAACGTACCACTTTGACTATACCGGTCGGCATTTCAACCACGGCGTAGCCATATACTTGCAACACGTTTAAAAAGAATTGGTAATACTGCTCCTCGTTTAACAGATCGTAACTGCGAACAGATATTTTGCCGCGCACATTAGGGTCAACAATGATTGTTCTTTTGAGGTTTTTACCCACGATATTAATGAATTCACCGATATCAGTGTTTTTAAAATTAGGTGAGTATTCGTTGGCTGCTACATAAGTTGACGCAGAGAAAAATGCGGCTCCAATAATAAGGCACAAGCTGGGTAATATATTACGGCTTGTTCGCTGGATAAAATTCATTCTAGTTATTCCTGTTCCGCATCGGGTAATTCTAAAAACAAGGTCAGCAAATCGTTGTCTCGACTGACGGTAATTTGTAAGGATTGCGCACCACGCAACTCGCCCATGGCCTCAACAGCTTGCTGAGGATCGGTTAAATTCAAACCATTAATATCAGTAATCACATCACCATTTTGTAAACCTGCCGCTTTAAATAATGCAGGCTTTTTACCTGGACTGACGCGATAGCCTAGTAACTCACCATCAGCACTATGGGGAGCGACCGAAATAAAATCAGTAAAATTAGCAGGTTGTTGCTGAAGCATACGCGTGGCGTCTACCACGTCATCGGACAAGGTAATCACGTTATCTTGCATCGGCGAGGGAGAAATTGCAGGTGCAGGGCGACGAGGTGTACTAGAGCGTTTTTTATTGGCTTCATCAAAATCAACACCATCTAACATAAGCGTCTCATTCACCACCCCGTTACGGATGATAACTCTGTCACGAAACACTTCACGTAACGTAGCATTGGTGCCGATGATTTTTTCGCCTAGGCCGTAGGTGTCTTGACTACCTCGGTTTTCAATAATAGCGGCACCTTGTTCTTGCACTGAGCTGGTGACTACACCGGTCAGCGTCAGATTTAGTTTTGTTTCAGGTGCATCAGTAACGGTTTGTTCAGCCACTGGTGAGGCTTGAAAATCGCCAAATAAATTAAGTCGTTTTATGGCATTCAAATTCAGTGTGGAATTATTACCAGACGCTATCGGGGCAAGGCGCGTTAATGGCGCATCATTATGTGCCAATTCGCTTTTAGGCCATAAACGCCACGTCAACTCGGCTAAATACGCTAATAAGAAAATCACTAATATCGCCACAACAACGCGATTTATCAGCTGCTGATACTTAATTAAGCTTAGCCACAAGTGATTGAAATTATAGTTAGTGATAGTTCTTTTCTCGCAGTTGAATCTTTTAAATCATCGGCTGAGCCATACTCAGGCGTGTACGCACTGAATAGTTTACCATGGGAGCTGAGCCCCGTTTTCATCAAAAAAATGACCGGTATCCGCTATGGTTAACCGCTCAATTAAGGTAACTATTTTTCTCGATGCATCTTGTACTGTACTCGTTGCATCTTGTCCACCCATATCAGTTTGAACCCAACCTGGGCTTAGCGCGCAAACAATTTGCTTGCTAGTCTGACACTGTAATGCAAAACGACGCGTAAACATATTCAGCGCAGCTTTACTCATGGCGTAAGCGTCTAACGGTGCTTGAGCAAATTTGTCACTTTGGGCGATAGATGCGACCCCTGAGGATAACTGAATAACGCGCGCTTGTGAGGTTAACGTACCGTGCAATGCTTGGCACATTAAGCTGGGCGCCACACTGTTCACTAAAAAATTATCCATAAAGGCGGTTTGCGTCCATTCACCGAGGGCTTCATTAGCGCTTACCCCGGCGTTATTAATCAGCACATCAATTTTGAACTGGCCTTGTACGCACTCTGCCAATTGTTCGATTGATGCCTGTGAACAAAGATCAGCATGTAAAATGTGCATCCTATCTTCATCTTGCGCTTTTAACGCGAGTAAGTCTGCTTGCTCAGCATTTGCACGGCAAACGCCAATCACGACATCCCCCTGAGAAAAATATTGCTGGCATAGCCCTAAACCCAAACCACGGTTAGCACGTGTGACAAGCACAGTTTTCATCGGTTAAGTTTTCCTTTTAGGGGCTGTGGGCGTAACATAAACCACTTATATTTTATTATTATTTTTAAATTTCTTTCCATCAATGATAACGAGTCGCCATCGGGGTCACAACTCTATTAAGCATTCGTTACGAAAATATTACATATCGGCCACTCTTTATGTCAAACAACATGCAAAACCGCAAAAATTCTTTTACAGAACAAAGTGTTCGCTTAGATAAATGGCTTTGGGCTGCGCGTTTTTTTAAAACCCGTGCTCTGGCCAGAGAAGCTGTGATGTCAGGCAAGGTCAGTTACAATGGCCAACGTTGTAAACCAAGCAAAGCGGTAGAGCTCGGAGTTACAATAAAAGTTCCCCAAGGATACGATGTAAAAGAGATCATCGTGGTAGAATTAGCCGAACATCGTCGTTCTGCTCCGTTAGCCCAGCTGATGTTCGAGGAAACCCCGGAAAGCCTCGCACAACGTGAAAAAAATGCTGAGATGCGAAAGTTAAGTGCTTTTCATAGCCCCAAGCCTGATCAGCGCCCTGACAAGAAACAACGCCGACAAATTATCCAACTTAAACATCAGTAATCAGCGAAAAGCTGCTACATAGAGAAATTATTATGTCTTTTGACCAATTGCATCGCTACCTTTTCAATCAAGCTCATGTGCGTGGTGAGCTCGTTAGATTAGAAAACAGCTACCAATCTATTTTGGATTCTTACGCTTACCCACCTGTCATTCAAAAACTGCTTGGTGAATTAATGGCAGCCACATCACTACTGACTGCAACATTGAAATTTGAAGGGGATATTGCCCTGCAATTGCAAAGCGATGGCCCGGTAAACTACGCCGTTATCAACGGCACTCACAATCAGCAGTTGCGCGGCGTAGCACGATGGGATGAGTCGTTGGCTGAACTACCCGATGACTTTAGTCAGCTGTTTACAAAGGGTATTTTAGTGATCACTATTACACCTGAAGACGGTGAACGGTATCAAGGAATGGTAGCTCTGGATAAACCGACCTTAGCGGAATGTATCGAGAGCTATTTTCAACAATCAGAGCAGCTTGCAACCAAAGTTATTTTGCGCACCCAGCAAACTGATAGCGGCGCAAAGGCCTGCGGCATGTTCTTGCAAATTCTACCCACCAGCAGTCAGGCAACAGCGACCGGCGACACAGGATTCGAGCATTTAGCTAAGCTAACCGAAACCATTAAAAATGAAGAACTGTTTAGCTTACCTGCTGAAGATATTCTTTATCGCCTTTACCATCAGGAAGAGATTGAAGTTTACCCGCCAGCTGACATTATTTTTAAATGCAGCTGCAGCCGAGAGCGCAGCGCAAATGCACTAGCCGCAGTGCAAAAAGAGGAATTATTGGATATTGTTGCTACCGAGGGCGCTATCAAAATGAACTGCCAATATTGTCATCGCGAATATCGCTTCGATGAAATTGACGTGCACGCCATTCACGCGGGTACTTTTGCGATGGACACACAAAGCGACCAATAACTGCAGGCCGCGCAAACAAGTCTATCAGCGCAAACCTTGCTTGCCCTTTTTCGTTAAGGGCAAGTGTGAGGAATATAGATGCTGGCGATTAAACCACCTTCAGGGTGGTTTTTTAATGTCACTTCGCCGCTGTGCATATCGACAATTCGCTTGATAATGGCAAGCCCTAACCCTGAGCCCAGACTCCCTCTGGCCTTGTCGCCTTGAGTGAAGGGTTTGAACAAACCTTCAATTTGCGTATCAGGAATACCTGGGCCGAAATCCCGGATAGAGAAAAACAGCAAATTACGCGCCTTATCGTAACCAGAGCGAATTTCAATGTCTTCGCTACCATAGCGAAAAGCATTTTCAATCAGGTTGTCTAACACCCGCTTAAGCGCGACCCTGCGCATACAAGCAGTCGGAATAGGTTTTAGGTGCAAGTGAATATTGTGATGCTCTTCAATGTTGCGCACTTGAACTGCATCACGGATAAGATCGTTCACGTCCACGCTAACCATGCTCTCTTGTTGATCTTGGCGTACATAATTAATGAACTGATCGATGATTTCGTTCATATCTTCGATGTCATTCACTATGCCTTCCTTTAACCAATCTTGGGCTTCAGGGAGCATTTCAGTGGCTAAACGAATGCGGGTCAATGGTGTGCGTAAATCATGAGAGATACCGGCCGTTAACAGCGCCCTGTCATCTTCAAGTTGCTTTATTCCCTTGGCCATTTGATTAAATGCCTGAGTAACAGCCATTAATTCAGTTGAGCCTTGCGCTTCAAGCGGCGGCGGTATATTCCCGCGCCCAACTTCAATTGCCGCATGTTGCAAGGCTTGCAATGGTTTATTCAGCCTACGCACGAATATCCAACCACCGGCGACACTTAAAATACCAATCACCAATAAGTAAATGGTCAATGGCGAAATATCCGACTCACCGTGGCTCAGCATAGGAATAGTAACCCACACGCTAGGATCCTGCGGCGGTTTAACCCACACCAAATACGGATTACCTTGAGTAATACGCACTTCCGCGTCGCCGCCGAGTTTCAAACTCATTTGGCGAGACAAATAAGGATAATAAATCGCCTGTTCTACCCCTTCCACTTGCGCTTTTTCATTACTCAATAAGCGCATGCCAGTAGCAGCAAAAAAGCGTTTATGCAGCTCGGGATCTTTATGGTCAATTTCTTCGATAAAAACTAGGTTGATCTGCGTAGCCAACAAGTTATTAATTTGCTGGTAACTGGGGCGGATGAAGTAATAGGTCACAGACAAATACGATACCACTTGATTGATCAGTAACAACATACCAATCAGCAGTACCGTTTGCCCGAAAGCACTTTTAGGAAGGAATCTCACGTTTTATAATTTACGCTAGCGACGGCTAGGCTCCGCCACCGTCTGGTACAAATACGTAACCTAAGCCCCACACGGTTTGAATGTAACGTGGGTTCGCAGGGTCTTCTTCAAGCATGCGGCGTAAACGAGATACTTGCACATCGATGCTACGCTCAAGAGCACTGTAGTCACGGCCACGTGCTAAGTTCATCAATTTATCCCGCGATAACGGCTCGCGTGGATGGGTAACCAAAGATTTCAGCACAGCAAACTCGCCACTGGTCAATGTCATGGGCGTACCTTCGCTAGACATTTCACGCGTACCCAAATTCAATTTGAACTTGCCAAACTCAACAATCTGCTCAGCGTGAGACGGCGCACCAGGAGCTTCAATCACTTTACGGCGTAAAACCGCTTTCACCCGTGCCAATAACTCACGAGGATTGAACGGTTTGGGCAAATAATCATCTGCGCCCATTTCAAGGCCAATAATACGATCAACTTCATCGCCTTTGGCTGTTAGCATCACGATAGGAATCTCATTTTCTTTTTGACGTAATCGCCGGCAAATAGACAAGCCATCTTCCCCAGGCAACATTAAATCAAGTACCATCAAATGGAAGTTCTCACGCTCTAGCATGCGATCCATTTGTTCTGCATTGGCAGCCGCTCTTACCTGATAACCTTGCTCGACTAAGTAACGTTCAAGCAGGCTGCGTAAACGCATATCATCGTCTACAACTAAAATTTTTGTGGTTTCTTGTCCCATTATCGGATCCCTTTATCACAGTAAAGCCACTATAAGGTAAAGCGCTGAAATTCCAAAGCATCCTCTGGGTTTGCAACATTTTGGTTTGTTACAAAGTTTGTCCCGTAGCACACGTCACATCAGCCATTTAGCTGATGTAGTGTTGCATTTTTAGCACTAACGCAATTCGTTAGTTGATTTGAACTGCTTAACCTAGCAAAACAATCTATGTGAAAAAAACACCACTCACTAACTCGTGTTGGCGCGCGCCCGACTCGCTTTTGCACAGCGCAAACCCTGTCTTCTACAACGCCAGTATTTATCACTAAATAAGAATAGCGCTTGACCCTAACTAGCCGCTTGCATTTAAATGGTATTCATTTTTTCCATCAAGAAACCTACATGTCTGTAAAACACCCAATTATTGCAATCACTGGTTCTTCTGGGGCTGGCACCACTTCAACCACCAATGCGATCCGTCATATCTTTCGTAATTTGTCGGTGAATGCTGCTGTTGTGGCTGGCGATAGCTTTCACCGTTTTACACGCCCAGAGATGGAAGTCGAAATTCGTAAAGCCCAAGAACAAGGCCGACACATTAGCTATTTTGGCCCCAAAGCCAATGATTTCGTAATGCTCGAACAATTGTTCAGTGAATATGCTGAAACGGGTCGCGGCAAACACCGTCACTATTTGCATTCATTTGACGAAGCGGTGCCGTTTAATCAAATGCCCGGTACTTTTACGCCATGGCAGGAACTGCCAACCAATACCGACGTATTATTTTACGAAGGCTTACATGGTGGCGTAGTCACGGAAGAGGCTGACGTTGCGACACACGTAGACTTATTGGTCGGTATGGTACCCATCGTAAATTTAGAATGGATCCAGAAAATAGTGCGCGATACCGCAGAGCGGGGCCATTCACGAGAAGCCGTCATGAGTAGCATAGTGCGCAGCCTAGACGATTACTTTCAATATATTACACCGCAGTTTTCTCGTACCCATGTAAATTTTCAACGTGTACCAACCGTTGATACTTCAAACCCCTTTAGCGCCCGGGAGATCCCCAGCCAAGACGAGAGCTTTGTTGTCGTGCGTTTTCGCCGAGAAATGAAAACCGTTAATTACCCGTATTTACTGCAAATGATCGACGGTGCTTTTATGTCTCGTATCAACACCTTAGTGGTACCAGGTGGTAAAATGGGCTTGGCGATGGAGCTTATTCTCACGCCTTTATTAGAAGAGATCCTCGACAAAAAACGCCGAGCGGGTTTTCAAATGGACTGGGTCTCAGATAAATAATTCCAATCATTAGGGCGTGTTGATTTTTTCTGCTCATTTTTGCAGCGATCTGTGTGCTGTTTAGGCAAGGCGAATGTTTGAAGGTCTAGTGGGCTAAATCAAAAGCATTCAACGCGGTATAAACAGTACACAGGCGCTGCCCGAAGGGGGCGTCATGGAAGTATTTTACTCTTTGTCACAGTCCTTTGACTTAGCCCACTAAGCCCGCAGGACTGTTTTGCGATTAAAACGCTTCCATTTAGACCAAAATTCGTTCAGCAAAGCTCAACACGCCCTAACTAACATGGTATAACGCAATCTTATTCATTTAGTTGCCTTACAGGCAAAACAGAATTAGGTCGTACGTTATGCCCCATCCCTTTGCTCAAGCCGATTTGCCAGCCAGTTTTATTGAATTGCTCAGCAGCCTAATGCGCAGCCCCAGTGTGGTCGGCGCAGAGCATTCATTTTTTCGCGTGTTGCAACGTGAATTAGAAGAACGAGGTGCAAAAGTTACTTGGTATGAAGGCTTGCTTGTGGCTCAGGGCAACGCCCCAGATAGCATGATGTTTTCGGCGCATATTGACCGCCATGGTTTAGTCTGTACAGGCCCAAATGAATTCCAGTACGCTGCTTTTGTGGCGGGTGCTCGCTCTGATTTGCTAGGCAACTCTGTCAGCGAAAGCTTAATGCGTAAAATAGTCGACCGTTTCGATGATGAATCGGTTTACGCTTACGAGCCTTGGTCCGGCGCATATCGTGGGCGCGGCACCATCAAAGGAGCTTATATCTGTGAGAATCGCAATAACCTTATTTTTGAAGTCGATGGATTAGAACACGTTGTAGCAGGCACACCTGTGGCCTTTACCGATAAGCTAAACATTACAGATCAAGCGTTAGTAGGCCAGCTCGATAATATATTGACCACTGCTGCTCTTGTGCATTTATTCGAAGGTGGGTTCCAAGGAACAGCTTTTTTCACAGCTCAAGAAGAAGCTGGAAAAAGTTGGCGCTATTTACTTGAATGGTTCAGACGCTTCGGTGGCTCAACTAATCAGTTAATTGTTGTAGATACCAGCCCCTACCCGGATTTACCTACTGCAGCACAGCAAAACCTTATATTGCGTCACAAAGACGCCAACGCTGTGTTTAACCCGCGTTTAACTGAACGTTTGATGGCTGAATGTCAAAATCTGGATCTTAGTTATCAATTTAAAGACACCTATGTAGAAGCGCAAAATGCCAAGCTGATCGCCAATGGCGACGCTCCTTATTCCCTAGGCGCCACCGAGTTAGGTCGAATTATCTCTGCATCTAATGGCTTGGTGGACGGCACAACCCTACAAATTCCATCGTCGGGCTATCACACCATGCAGGAGTCGGCGCCGTTGTCTTCTGTTGCAGGTTTTTTGCGTATGCTAGCGGTGTTGGCTAAATGATAACTAAGTGGCAGGGCTAAAGGCTAAGATTTAAACAAAGAACGCATAATACCGAGCGAATTTGCTGTTAAACTGCCACGCCTAAAGGCGTGGCTAGAACAATGTGCCAAAGATTGGCTTAGATTTTTTCTACTTTTTGATAACCTTCGTTCGTTAGCTCGTTGTTTACACATTCAAGCAAAAACGTATTTAGGTTTTGTCCACCAGTACCATCTTCTTCAGCAATGTCATTACAGTACTGTTTTAATTCTGCAATCAATGCTGCATCGGCAACTTCGCCTTCATCAGCAACCGCACCGAACAATGTCAGTGATAACACCAATCCTAGTAAAAATTTCATAAATTCCTCACCAAAATAAGGATGCCTTACGGCGATAGAAACGCTTATTTCTTGCAGCAGTTTTTGTCTGCAATCGGCGGATTTTTACGCCCAATTTCAAATCTCGTCAAGAAAATTTAACCTTAAGATTGAAAATAATTAACAGCTTAAATAATGACTTTTAAAAATCATAATTTTCAATAACTTAGTTTTACCTCAACTACGCCTCGTATAGGCAGGTTCTGTCGCAGTTTAACGACATATTGGCCCTTTAATCACGGCTTTCAAATGGTGTCACTAGCAAGTAACACTTTTTTGCACTTTGCTGAGCAATATAGGCACCTTTTTTGGGCCTATAACGGTATACTTAACCCAACACTCAAACTCTACGATTTTTCATGCTGACCAAAAAATCCATTACTTATCTCGTATTAGCGACCACAGCCATATTCATTGCGGTGCAAGGTTACCGCGTGTGGTTGCTCAATAGTGTTAAATTCATCAGTTTTGATAGCCGCTTAAAAGAAATTTCCGGTATTGAGTTCGATAAAAGGCAACGTTTGTGGGCAATCAATGATGGTGGCGATGAACCCCGCTTGTATCAACTTGACGATACAGGTGACATCGTCCGCAGCATCAAAATCACCAATGCCAAAAATTCTGACTGGGAAGACATGACCCAGGACTATTTTGGCCACTTTTTTATTGGTGATTTTGGCAACAACGACAATGATCGCGAATGGTTAACCATCTACAAAATTGAAAACCCTATCGATATAAAAGGGGATACCACCACTGCTGAAATCATTAAGTTTACCTACCCCAAATTCAAGGCCGTAAACGGTGAAAAACCGCGTAAAAATGTACATTATGATGTTGAGGCCTTTATCTATTTTAAGCGCAATTTATACCTGTTCACCAAAAATCGTACGAGCCCTTTTGATGGGAAAACACGCATTTACAAAATTGGTGATCACGCAGCAAATTTTGACGCTGAATACATTAATGAATTCTCGACCTGTACCATCATAAAAGAACTGTGCTGGGTGACTTCAGCTGCGCTTAGCCCAGATCGCACCAAGTTGGTATTACTCGATTCAGAACGATTGTGGTTGTTCGAAAATTGGAAAGATGATGACTTCTTTTCCGGCGACGCTTATCAAATTGATTTAGGCATAGTCACTCAAAAGGAAGCCGTTACATTTGCTGCGGACAACAATACCATTATTTTTACTGACGAGGTCTTTAATGGCATTGGTGGCAATGGTTACAGTATCCAATTAGACAAAGCGAAGAAAATTCCCGTTAGAAAACAAATGAAAAAATCAATCAAAGTTAAGCCCAGACCTAAGCCTATAGCGCCACCCCCTAAATTGGACGCACCCGCGGTTCCTCTGTCGTCACCAAAGCCCATCCCTAAATCGCCCCCCACAATAGAGCCTAAACCCGTTCAAGCAGCCGAGACTGAACCGGCATAGTAAACCGCTATTGAGTCACATCTAGGGGCATCTCTTGCTCTCCTAACCCATCTCAAATTTCTTTTTTTGTGAAATATCTATTGTTTGTCCAGTAGAACAAAATCGTGTTTTTTCCGTGATACTTTCGGGATATTTACCTCGCAATATTGATTGTGCATTAACACAAATTCACTATTGAGGAACGATCATGAAGCGCACAACTATTCTATCTGCGGCAGCAATGCTAGCGTTATCAAGCCAACAAAGCTTGGCCGCCGACATCAGTGTCGAAGTACAAAATTTAACCCACGGTTTATATTTCACCCCCATAGCGGCAGTTATTCATACCCCAGATGTCAGCTTGTTTGAAGTAGGCGAAGCAGCCAGTACAGAATTACAGATGATGGCTGAGGGTGGCAGCATCGACGGAATCACCACAGTAGCGACAGCTGCTAGTGCTGACATGATTGCTAACCCTGCAGGCGGATTACTTGCCCCTACAATGAGCGCCTCAGGGGATGTCATGACCACAGACGGTAACGTCATGTTGTCTGTTGTGGCCATGGTATTACCCTCAAACGATGGTTTCGTGGGTCTCGATAATTGGGAAATCCCAACCGAAGCAGGCACTTACACTGTATTTCTAAATGCATATGATGCAGGTACAGAAGCCAACGACGAACTGCGGGGTAGCGGCGCACCAGGTATGCCAGGCATGCCTGTTCCACCTCCACTTGAGCCACTGCTAGGCACTGGCGGTAGCGGCGTTGCAGGTGCAGACACCAATGCTACTGTACATATTCACCGCGGTAACATCGGCGATGACTCGTTAACAGACGGTGTTAGTGACGTAGACAACGCGGTTCATCGCTGGTTAAACCCAGTCGCAAAAGTAACAGTAACCGTCAGATAAGGAGACTGTTATGCCAAATATAATCAGACATTATAAGAAAGCCATTTTGCTGGCATTGCCATTAGCGCTTAGCGCCTGTGGCGACGACACCAAAGAAGTGATTGTTGAAGTTGAAGTACCCGCCCCAGTGCCTACGCCCGTTGACGTAAGCTACGATGTAACGGTTATCAACCTAACCAACGGACAACCTGTATCCCCTCCCGCTGTTGTTTTGCATGCTGACGGTAACTTGTGGGCAGTAGGTCAGGTGCCTTCTGTTGAGTTAGAGCGAATAGCAGAAGTCGGCGACTCTGAGTCGTTCCTAACCCTAGGGATGACAAGTGCCGGTGGCGAAGGCCCAATCATGCCTGGCGACCAGCAAACTATCAGTGTAACCATCCAAGACATCACTGATGCTAAGTTGACTATTGCGGCAATGCTAGGCAATACCAATGATGCGTTTACCGGCTTAAACGCATGGGATTTATCTCAATTAGAGGTAGGTGACAGCTGGACCAGCAACCGCCCTGCATATGATGCAGGCACTGAGAAAAACTCCGAAAGTGCCGCAACTGTGCCAGGCCCTGCTGCAAGCGGTGAAGGCTTTAACCCTACCCGTGATGACACTGGCTTTATCTCCATGCATCCAGGTGTGGTTAGTGCTGACGATGGCTTAAGTACCTCAGCTTTAACCGTTGAGCACAAGTTCGACAACCCTGTCATTCGTGTGCGCATTACGCGAACGGAATAACAAAAAATAATGTGAGGAGATAGGTGTATAAAGTAAAAAGCGCTGATCGAATGAAAGATAAGCGCTTTTTTATCGCTCTATATGTTTTTAAATAGTGGTACTCCCTATGACAGATAGCATCCTCATTGTTGAAGACGACCTTGATATAGCCAACCTAATGCGGGTTAATTTATTAGAACTTGGTGTTGAAATAGACCATCAAGTCGACGGCAAAACTGCGCTACAACAAGCACTAAGTAACGAGTATGACGTTATTTTACTAGACGTCATGCTACCCAACATGAGCGGCTTAGATATTTGTCGTAAAATTCGCGATGAACGCCCGATGCAAATCATCATTATGCTGACCTCGAAGAACTCTGAAACCGATAGGGTACTGGGGTTAGAATTAGGCGCAGATGATTACATGACAAAGCCTTTTAGCGTGCGTGAGCTACAAGCTAGGGTGCGTTCACAGTTACGCAAAGTGCACGCTTTGCGCCAGTCCCACGTACCGTCACAGCAACCAGATGAAGCACTAAATACTGGCAATTTACGAATAGACCAAAAAACCCATCAGGTGTTTTTAGCAGAGCAAGAACTGGTGCTCACCGCCACCGAGTTTGAACTATTGCATCATCTTGCCAGCCACCCAGGCCAAGTATTCAGCCGAAGCCAATTGCTAGAATCGGTATGGGGTTATCACCACAGCGGCTATGAACATACGGTCAACTCTCATATCAATCGACTGCGGGCCAAGCTCGAAAACGATGCCACCTCCCCTAAAATTGTGCAAACCGTCTGGGGTGTGGGCTACAAATTTAATCCTCAAGGGGTATCTGGCTAATGAAAATCTGCTTCTATCAACGTTTAGCTATTTCACTGGTGGCGGTATTTATGCTGGTCATGATTGCCTGTTTTTACTCCACTAACGAGTTGCAAAAACTAACCCAACAAGAAGCGGAACAAAAACTACACATAGGCCTAGCCGAGCACCTGGTGCGCGACAATCCACTGTTAAAAGAAGGCGTATATGACTACGACGCGTTAGGGAACCTTTTCCATTCTTTGATGATATTGGGGCCTAACTTTGAGTTTTACTACCTAGACCCGCAAGGCAAAATACTCACCTATTCGGCGAAACCAGGTAAGGTAAAGGCCAAAACCGTAGACATCGGGCCGATTAAGCATTTGATTGGCGACAATCGTAGCTTTCCCGTTGAAGGAGATGATCCTAGGCAACTCGGTCGTCATAAAATTTTTTCCGCTGCGCCTGTCTATAATGACGACAAACTGCAAGGTTATTTGTATGTCATTATTGGCGGCGAGCGTTATGACTCCATTCTGGCCAGTTTAAAAAACAGCCAAAGCATGCGTGAAATTGCCATATTCCTAGTAGTCGGTTTAATGCTGTTACTAGTTGCTTTGTTAGTGATGTTTAAGTACTTCACCACGCCACTGAGGCGCTTAAGTGACGACATGGAAAAGGTTCGCGAAGCTGATTTTCACCGCGATCAAATACCCCGTGATTTAGCCGTGTGGAATAAAAACAGCCACAACGAAGTTGACCGCCTTGGCTGTGCATTTACCGATATGCTGACTCATATCGATAACCAATTTGAGCAACTGAGCAAAATCGATACCCAGCGCAGAGTGCTTTTAGCCGATTTATCCCATGATTTGCGCACACCGCTGGCCAGTTTGCAGGGCTATATTGAAACACTAGCGTTAAATGGTGAGACCTTATCCAAACAGGACCGGGATCATTTCGTTGATGTGTCCCTTAAGAATGCTAAAAACCTTAAACACCTTATCGACCAAATCTTTGAGCTCGCTTATTTAGAAGGCGGGCAAGTCACCTTGCATCAAGAGCCCTTCCCTCTTGGAGAGCTACTTCATGATGTAGCGGCTAAGTTTGCCTTAGACGCACAAAACAAAAACATACAGATTCGCGTCATCCCTAATCACTTCGAGTATCACGTGTTTGCAGACATAGGTAAATTGGAAAGGGTGCTGACTAACTTAATTGCCAACGCCATTCGCCATACGCCACAAAAGGGCAAAATAGATTTAGCTGTTGCGATACACAACGACAAACTCAGGGTGGATATTCGCGATACTGGGGTTGGTATCAGTGACAAAGAAATCGCTTTTATTTTTGATGCGCGCTATCAAGCAAGTAACACCGAGAAAGACACCTGCAGCCACGCTGGTTTAGGCTTAGCTATTTGTCAAAAACTAATGGCACTACTCAATTCAGACTTAACGGTTGAGAGCAAACTAGGCAAAGGCACCTGCTTTAGCTTTGAGTTAACACTGGTAAACAGCAATGCATTAGCTCATTAGGGTGAGGGATCAATTTGCTATATCATATGCCGCTTGTTTCGTTTTAGAGCGTTTTTATGTTGCATACACTCTTTATTGCCTTCGCAATAGTCCTGATCCTTGAAGGCATCGGCCCTATGTTGTTTCCTAATAAATGGCGGAATTACCTGCAGCAAATGGTAGAACAGCCTGTAAATCAATTACGTAGCGTCGGTGGCGTGCTTGTGACCATAGGTGTCGTCAGCCTGTTTTTCCTTATATAAAAATTAAGCGCATTTTTGTATTCAGATGCCGCTTGAAATTTGATAGGATCCCCGCCTAATTTTCTGACACTTCTCTAATCCATGGCTAAAAATGTAGTGGTACTCGGAACCCAATGGGGTGACGAGGGTAAAGGTAAGGTTGTAGATCTTTTAACTGATAAAGCAACCTATGTTGTTCGTTATCAAGGTGGACACAACGCAGGACATACACTGGTCATTGACGGCGAAAAAACCGTTTTGCACCTCATCCCTTCTGGTATTTTACGTGAAAACGTAACCTGTGTTATCGGCAACGGTGTTGTCCTTAGCCCTGAAGCATTGCTGAAAGAAAGCGCGATGCTTGAAGAGCGCGGCGTACCTGTAAAGGAGCGCTTGCGTATCAGTGAGGCTTGCCCACTTATTCTTCCCTTTCACGTCGAGCTTGATTTAGCCCGTGAAAAAGCCCGTGGCGACAAGCCAATCGGCACCACTGGTCGCGGTATTGGGCCAGCATACGAAGACAAAGTCTCTCGTCGTGGCTTACGAGTGGGTGACTTGTTTAATCCAACCGATTTCGCTGTAAAGCTAAAAGAAGTGCTTGAGTATCATAACTTTATGCTGACCAATTATTATAAAGTTGAGCCAGTAAGCTATGAGAAAACACTGGCTGATGCATTAGCTGTGGCTGATATATTAAAAGCCATGGTGGTTGATGTAACTGACGTATTAGATCGCGCCCGTAAACGCGGTGACGAAATTATGTTTGAAGGCGCTCAAGGCACCTTGCTTGATATTGACCACGGTACTTACCCTTATGTAACCTCAAGCAATACCACTGTTGGTGGCGTAGCAACTGGCGCTGGCTTTGGCCCGCTTCATTTAGATTATGTACTGGGCATTGTTAAAGCTTACACAACGCGTGTTGGTTCTGGCCCATTCCCAACGGAATTAGATTGTGATGTAGGCCAGCATTTAGGCATTAAAGGCCATGAATTCGGCGCAACCACTGGGCGTAAACGCCGCACGGGTTGGTTCGATGCCGTTGCCATGAAACGTGCTGTGCAAATTAACTCTATTACTGGCTTTTGCTTAACCAAATTAGACGTACTTGATGGCTTAGAAACTCTGAGTATTTGTACTGGCTACAAGCATGCAGATGGCACAGTAAAAGATGTTCCGCCTATGGCTGCTGATGATTATGAACTCATCACACCTGTGTATGAAGAAATGCCGGGCTGGAGTGAAAACTCTTTCGGTGTGACCGAGTATGATAATTTGCCTCAAGCCGCCAAAAACTATATCAAACGCCTAGAAGAGTTAACGGGCGTACCAATCGATATTATCTCAACGGGCCCTGACCGCAACGAAACCATCGTTCTGCGTCACCCATTTGAGGTGTAATAGCCAATTGTTGTATTCTGAAAGCCGCTTTTAAGCGGCTTTTTTTATGCCTGCGCTTTTGCCATAGTTTCGCCAGCGCGTATTCGATAGTACATTGCTCACGTACAGCCAAAAGGAAACACCATGTCAGTTATGCCTTTTCATTTAGCCATTCCCGTTACCAGCTTGGTGGCAAGCAAAGCCTTTTACGGCGAATTGCTCGGCTGCGAGCAAGGTCGCTCTTCAGAAAACTGGATAGATTGGAACTTCTTTGGTCATCAATTAGTGACGCATTTGGTTGCGGCAATGCCAAGCCAACCTGCACCAAACAAGGTCGATGATAAAGCCGTACCTGTGCCGCATTTTGGGGTTGTGCTTAAGATGAAAGATTGGCAAAACTTAGCTCATCGCCTGCAAGCCGCTGAGGTGAGTTTTGTGATTGAACCCTATGTGCGTTTTAAAGGGCAGCCTGGGGAGCAGGCTACACTTTTTTTACTCGACCCCTGTGGCAATGCTCTTGAATTTAAAGCATTTGACGATATTGGTCAGCTGTTCGCCGGTTGATCAGAAACCTTAGTGGTTTGGATTTGTCGGATAGTTTTAGCTTCCTGGGAGGTTTCTGAGGTTAACTCGGCCATGGTTTCTGCATAGTTACTGTGATAACGCCCAGGTTTATGATTCACCGCGAGAATTACGTTGGTCGTCACCATCCCTGCCAATGAAATGGCCAATAAAATTGGGTTCATAATGAACAGTGCCCCAACCACGATTAAAGTGTCTACCACTAGCTGAAATGTACCTGCGCGAATACCTCGGCTGCCTTGTAAATAAAATGCCAGAATACCCAAGCCACCCAAACTGGATTTGTGTCTGAATAAAATTAGCATGCCCATACCAATTAGCATTCCTCCCACAACGGCACCAAAAACCGGCTGAATGTCACTCAGGGATATGAACAAATGCATGTTTTCCACCAGCAAAGACACCAGCGTAATGGTCACAAAGGTATTCAGGGTAAAACGCCAGCCTAACTGTTTCAGCGCAATGTAATAAAACGGCAAGTTCACAATAAAGAACAGTAAACCAAATTTAACCGGTACAAACTGGCTCAGCAATAGCGCAATACCTGCCGTACCACCAATCAATAATCCTAATGCTTTGAAGATGGCTAAACCTAAGCTAACGAAGACCGTACCGCTTAATATGGCCAGTACATCTTCGTAAAATCGATGTGTTGAGGAATGCATACCTGAATTTCTCCTAGATTTTTCCAGTGTCTAAACGGGTTTCAAACTCGTTACTGGATATATTTTGAGCAAGTCTATGCTTTCGAGGGGCGGCATTGTACAGTAAAAAGACTCCCTCACAAGCCTTATTGCCACTCAGGTTAACGCCATGTAAATTATTGATATTACATGTAAAAACAAGTTGGCATTTAGACGATTTAGCCACCTATTTGTGTATGAATAATCTGCGCATTTATAATTGCAAAACCATCGATTGATTAAATATATTTGTTTCAATTTTGCACTATGCGTACCTGCTGCTTGGCGATATGCTAGTGACCCACTTTTTTAAGCTGTCTAATGACTCAGGAGACCCAGTGTCGATTTGTGTGCCACAAGGAATTATTTCGCTAGATAACATTTTGCCCGATGAACCCTTACTGATGATGGGGGCAGGACCGGTACCTATTCCGGCCAAAGTAGCGGCGGCGAATGGCATAGTGATCAACCATCTCGGCGACACCATGGCGCAAATTATCGAACAAGTTAAAGTCATGTCGCGCTATGTTTTTCAAACTGAAAACGGCTTGATTTTAGGCGTCGCAGGCCCAGGTTCAGCCGCTATGGAAATGGCAGTTGCTAATTTAGTTCGCCCTGGCGATAAGGTGCTGAGTATCTGTAATGGGTTCTTTAGTAGTCGCTTGGCTGAAATGGCTGGGCGTTTGCAAGCTGATGTGACCAAGGTTGTGATCGATGAGCGGCAAGCGGCAAGCGCCGAAGCCATCGAACAGCATATCATTCGTAGTCAACCCAACGTATTGACCATAGTGCAAGGCGAAACCTCAAATACCGTGCATAACGCCGAGCTAGAGCAGATTTGCCGCGTGGCCAAAAAGCATAACTGCATAGTCATTGTCGATGCAGTTTGTACGTTAAGTACCATGGCATTAGACATGGACGATTGGGGTATTGATGCTGTGATCACTGGCGGCCAAAAAGGCTTGTCGTGTATCCCTGGCATATCCTTAGTGGGTTTTTCAGAACAAGCCTGGGCCTTTATTGAATCTCGCACCGATCAACTTCGTCATTGGTGCCTCGATGCTAAATTAGGCCATCAATTTTGGTACAAAAAGTCTTATCACTACACCGCGCCCGTGTCTGGTATTTTAGCTATTCATGAAGCTCTGCGGTTGGTGTGTACAGAAACGTTACCGGTGCGATTTGCCCGCCATGAACGATGCTCAAAAGCGCTGCAAGCTGCAATCGAAGGCATGGGGCTAGAATTGTATGTGGAGCCACATGCGCGTCTTTCGTCAGTGGTGGGCATTAGCCTACCACAAAATATTATCGGCAAAGACGTTCTGAGTACCATGTCAAACCGTTATCGAGTTGAAATATCCGGCTCATTTGGACCGAATATTGTGCGCATAGGTCAAATGGGTGAACAGTGCCGCACTCATAACTTGTTTCGCACCATTCATGCTCTAGGCTCTGCCTTTATCGATTTAGGTCACAAGTTAGATTTACCCACTGGTATGGCTGCTCTTGAAAGCACTTTAGACGATATGCGCTAACCACCCTTAATCACCGTGCATGGCGATGCAATATCGCTTTGCACATGTGTTATTTCATGTATGTTTTGTTGTCCATGTTATGCACTCTCATCTATGCTTAAATACCAATAGGGATAGCCAATTCTCACTGTCATTTTGCTGTATTTCCCTTGTGTTAAAACGGACTTATTAACAAAGCTATTAGGCGAAAATAAAGGAGAAGAGCATGTCTAAGCTGATACTTTCACTGGATGGCGGCGGTATTCGCGGCGCAGCCACAACGCAATTTTTAACCCATGTCGAGAAAGCCCTTCAAGAAAAACATCAAAAATCCTTACGAGATTGCGTGGATTTTTATGCGGGTACCAGCACGGGGAGCCTTATTGCTTTAGCACTTGCCACCACCGACATGGGCATACAAGATATTAATAAGCTGTATAGCTACGCGAATGCGAAAAAAATATTTATCGAAAACCGCGGTGCATTTGAACTAGACGGTATCAACGCGCCTAAATATGAAGCCAAGGGTAAAACTGACATTCTTAAAAAGTCCCTCGGTCAGGCGAAAATAAAAGATGTGCCCGAAGGGAAGCATATACTTGCTATAACCTATGGTGTCGAGAAACATCGCCCTCACGTGATTAAATCAACCCGTAGCGAATTTCACAACTTACTTTCCTATCAAGTAGCTGACGCCTCAAGCGCAGGACCAACCTACTTTCCCACCCAAGTCATGAACCTCCCTCCAGATAACGAACAAACATGGTTAATTGATGGTGGCGTAGTAGCGAACAACCCAACCATGTGTGCTATCGCCGAAGCCTGCCGATTATGGCCAGATGCCAATAGACGCGTGTTATCGATTGGCACGGGTACCCAAACACGAAAAATAAATGGACCTGATTCACGTAGTTGGGGAGCACTACAATGGATGCTAAAAGGCTGTATTATTGACGTCTTATCGGATGAAAAAGTCGTTGCCTATCAGGCAATAACCATTACACCACTTGGAAATTATATCCGCGTTAACGCTGAAATGCGCACTCAACCAGGCTTAGACAAAGCCCCCGATGATGCCATGGATGACATTAGCCAAACCAATATTAAGCGCTTAAAAGGCATGGGGGATTTTTGGTATAGCCAGTATGGTGAAGCCGTGGTCGAACTGCTTAACGATAGTTACAACGGGCCCTCCCTTGACAGGATTGATGCAACTACAGGTCAGCCCATTCAATACAAGCCAGGGTAACGATTATTTGGCTTGGGCCGCTAACAACCCGCGCATACGTTGCAATTCTTGTTTGCGCTGCTCATCAACTTCAGGGTAATGCATATCCAGTGATTCGAACGTTTCTACTATGGTTTTGGCAATGATCAGGCGTGCGTTACGCTTGTCATCCGCCGGGATAACGTACCAAGGGGCTTCATTGCTGGTAGTAGAGCCAATACAATCTTCGTAGGCGTGCATATACTGCGGCCAAAACTCCCGCTCTTGTATATCGGCATCGCTGAATTTCCAATTCTTATCTGGGTTGTCAATACGAGCTAAAAAGCGCTTACGCTGCTCTTCTTTAGATAAGTGTAAAAAGAATTTAATCACTCGAGTGCCATTGCGATTCAGGTGTTGCTCTAAATCATTAATCGAGCGGAAACGCTCACGCCATATGTGCTCTTTGCGCATTGCTTCATCAGGGATGTGTTGGCTGTGCAAAATTTCGGGATGCACACGGGCAATTAGCACTTCTTCATAGTATGAGCGGTTAAAAATCCCGATACGTCCACGCTCCGGTAATGCTAGATTCGAACGCCACAAAAAATCGTGCTCTAGCTCATTTTGACTAGGGTGTTTGAAGCTATGTACTTGACAACCCTGGGGGTTAATTCCCGACATAACGTGCCGAATTGAGCTGTCTTTACCTGCTGCGTCCATGGCCTGAAAAATGATCAACACCGAATGTTCATTAGCTGCGTATAGCATGCGCTGCAAATCACTCATTTTACCAATTTGTTTTTTGAGCTTCTGTTTATAATGCGCTTTTGACGTATACAAAGGGGCAACAGCGGTGGGACGCTGGCTCAAATCACATGACTCGCCCTGTGGTGCTTTAAAATCTGCTGGGTTAACTTTCATTTTGGCCCCTATTTATTAGCATTAATCAACCTCATTGTAGCCTTTACCTTCTGCCTCATAAGGAGCTGTGTCAATTAGGTAGACGAAAGTAAACTCAGTAACGTTCACCTAACGATTAAATGCGCGGCGAGGCTTTAACCTAGTGTATGTAATGCTCAAGCATAAATGCGGTCAGTTCGTCTTCATTGACTAAGCACAACTGCTTATCTGTAAAGCGCTTTAATGCCTCAGTGTCAGGAAATGAATAGTATTGCCCCCCTTGCTGCTCGGTGGTTGTTAACTGTGCGCCGTTATCAAGGGTAACAACGGCGTCAATTAGCAGGTTTACCCCGCTGGGATATAACTGCAATACGTGCCACAAGTAGGACTTTTCCGGCTGTACCTCAAGGTGAGAATGCCCAGCAATACGCCCAGTATCGATACTGGCATTATCGATATAATGCAGCGTTGTGCCGATTTTCTTCTCGCCATTTAACATCGCCCAAAACGTGGCCATGACCCCACGATAATCAGGTAACAAACCTGAATGTAAATTCAATACGCCAAAGCTCGGTAATGCCAGTACATCTTCTTTTAATATATTGCCATATCGAATAGACAGAATGAGTTTCGGTTCTAGTTTAGCAATTTTGGCTAAGCTGAGTGGGCTGTTGATATCGTTAAGCTCTGTCACAGGTTGCTGCAAAATGCGGCTCATTTGGGAAAACGTTTTAAAACCTTGATAGTTAGGTAATTTTTCAAATAAGGGGGATAGTATTTGGTTAAACAATTTTTGCTCAAAGAAAGCGAGGCTATTGAGCTCAGCAGGTTTACTGCCACTACCGCCTACCTTGGCGGATAGAAACACACTCACATGGTGTTGCGATAAGTGAGGTAGCAGCAAATTTAGCGCATAGTTACTAGCAAGATCGCGGTTGGCTAAGATAACGATGTTCATTCATCTCACTTCTTTATTACTGCAATGACAATGAGTAAACCATTTATTCAATAAAAAGAAAATTGGCTTTAGCAGCAAATATGAAAAGAGATAAAAATCAAAAAGAAGGGGTCTAGAATACATTACCAACAACACGGAGCTGAGCGTAAAACCCAGAACCGCGCTGCTGTGATGACTAACGCGAACTTACTTTGAACCTTACAAAGATAAGTCGCTGGTGATAATCGCATCTGAGTAGCTTTGGTAAGCAGTTTCAAGCTGCTTCGCCACAGGATCTGGGAACGAGTGGAAGTCACCGCTTTCAAGTGCAGTAACAATCGCTTCTGCTACCACAGTTGCATCAGGTGCACCTTCAAAACCTGCTGAATCACCCATTTCAGTGCCAATTGGGCCTGGGTGTACGCTTAACACACGAATACCTTTATCAGCCCACTTATCTTTTAAGCCTTGAGTAATCGAGTACGCTGCCGCTTTGGATGCGCAGTACGTAGCAATATCGCCGAAGGCTTTAATCGATGCAATAGAATTCAACTGCACCAATACGCCTTTATTGCGCTCTAGCGTTTCAGCGAATGCATTGGCAACACGCATCAAACCAAACACGTTCACATTGATTTGCTCCATCAATGACTCTTCTGCGTTTTCAGCCAAAGGTGAAGTCACGTGCATAATACCCGCGTTATTCACCAAAATATCCACGTCGCTGGCTTGAGTCGCCAAGCGCTGAATTGATGCTGTATCGATTACATCTGCAGTCAATGTGACAACTTTATCACCGTATTGTGCTTCGATTTCTTTGGTTGATTCTGGGTTGCGTACCGCTAAATAAACCTTAGTCGCGCCATTTTCGATAAGTGAATCGACGATTGCTTTACCAATACCGCGATTTGCGCCTGTAACGAGTGCTACTTTGCCTTGAACTGAATTAGTCATTGTTTGCTCCTGTTGATGTGCCGAGTATTTAAAAAAGTAAATAAGAAAGCATTTAAAGTTGTACCGATCGGTAACGTTGATTAATGTTATACCGATCGGTAACATAGGTCAAATAAATCCCTAGATTCATTTTTGCGAGGTTCATAGCAATGAGTGGTAAACGTACTTTTGACGATGAAAAGGCACTTGAGTCAGCTATGGGTGTCTTTTGGAAAAAAGGCTATGCAGGCGCGTCTTTGGCTGAACTCACTCAAAGTATGGGGATCAATAAACCCAGCATGTATCGCACGTTCGGTAATAAAGAAGCCTTGTTTCTAAAGGCGACCCAGAGATATATTGAGAAAAATGCCCAACCTCATTTTGTGCATTTACAGCAAGAAGGCATTCCGTTAGCACAGCGTATTAAAAATTACATGACATCAGTGGTAAGCGAGCAGTGTACTGCTGAAGATCCTAAAGGATGTTTCATATTTTTATGCCAAGGGGAGATTGCCAGTGGCGATATGCCTGAGTTGCCGAGCAATTTACTGAATCAGGCGAGTCAAAAAATTCAGGACGCGTTAGTTGATATCTTCACTGATGATCCACAAGCGATTAAACTCGGGTTAAATACCCGCGCAGAGAGTATCGCATTATGTATCGCTACTACCCTCAGAGGTACAGCCTCTATGGCTCGAGCAGGTGTACCATTAAGTGAATTGAAAACGGTCATCGAGCACAGTCTTCGTGGTATAGGCTTATCTTAGTAACGGTCAAAATGGCTGTCATTTTGACTTAATAGGCACGCTTCCGTGCATTTTTACCAAGCGTGAATAAACACTTCTTCAGTCTTTTCGCAGCAATCGATTCTCATTAGGTGTCGATTGAATAAACCTTTTGCGTTAAAAGACACACCAGCCTTTTAGTTTCACTCTTATCGTTTATCTCACTCTGACTTGTTACATTTCAAAACAGTTATCCCAAGGCTAGCGTTGTATAACTATTGAATTCTCAAGCATATCAGCAGATAGTAAATTGATTTGATTGAATATTAATCAAATGATCAATATTCAATCTTGCCACTTTAAAGCAGCGCATTATCAACTATCAGGAGAAACACCATGTCACATATTGACCCCAAGCAAATCCCCCAGCAAGCCTTTGATTGGTATGACGAATATGCACACGGTGATATGAACAGGCGCACCTTTATGTCACGCTTAGCGACCTTGTCGGTGGCAGGGTTAAGCATTAGCACCCTAAGCAGCGCACTGACGCCTAATTATGCGTTGGCTGAACAGGTGTCCTTTAATGATGAAGCCATAACCGCCAGCTACCAAAAATTCCCGTCGCCGGATGGTTACGGCGAAGGCCAAGGTTACCTAGTTTTGCCCAGTAAGATATCAAAAGCCGTCCCTGCGGTTTTGGTGGTGCACGAAAACCGCGGCTTAAACCCTTATATAAAAGACGTGGCCCGCAGGTTAGCCAAACAAGGTTTTATCGCCTTTGCCCCCGACGCTTTATTTCCCCTTGGTGGATATCCTGGTAATGATGAGAAAGGCAAAGAAATGCAGCGTAGTATGGATCGCCAAAAGATAGAAAATGACTTTATCGCTGCAGCCAATTTTATTAAACAGCACGAAAAAGCAACTGATAAATTAGGTGTGGTCGGTTTTTGTTTTGGGGGTTACATCAGTAACTTTTTAGCCGCTAAAATACCCGACGTAGTTAATGCAGCGGTGCCGTTTTATGGTACTCCCGCCGCCGAAAACTTAGTGAGTCAGGTCAAAGGACCACTATTGCTTAATTTCGCTGAAAACGACAGCCGAGTAAATGCAAGTTGGCCAGCATACGAAAGCACATTAAAAGCCAATGGCGTGGACTACGAAGCGCATATTTATCCCGGCACCCAACATGGTTTTCATAACGACTCCACCAGCCGCTATGACCCAAACGCAGCGGAGTTAGCATGGTCTCGTACCGTGGATTTCTTTAATACACATCTTACTTAACCGATAAATTCTTCGTTATGTGACAAGACAGTGCACCATGAAGTGCGCTGTGTTTCTCGGCCGTCTGCGACTCACTTTTTGTAATGTAATTTTTACTTGCCATCAAGAACAAATGAGAGAACTTTCAACAGGTTACTTTTCGATATCACCGAGACACCTTTCAAAATCGAGTTATAAGACCTTGGTTTTATTGTGAATTATTTTCACCGGTTGAGAAATACGAATCGGCACAGCCCATGCTTTAGCGATGATAGACAACCACATTTAGTTGTTAATTGCTGAGGTGTGTACATGGATAAAATACGAATAGCGTTAGTAGGCGGTGGCCCTAGTGCTCTAGCTCTTGTTAAAAAGTTACTTTGCTGTGAATCAAGCCGATTTAGCGTCGATATTTTCGAGCGTAATACGTCTTTAGGTAAAGGAATGCCCTACAGCGAAGAAGGGGCATCAGCTGAGCACATTACTAATATATCCTCAGACGAATTAGCCCCATTTGATGAGACGTTAGCCCAGTGGTTAGGTAAGCAAAGTCACGCTTACCTTGCAAGCCATGGCATCGATAAAGGCAATTTACACGTCAAGCATGTTATTCCGAGACTCCTATTTGGCGACTATTTAAACGCCCAGTTTGAAGTGCTTATATTCAAGGCTACGAGCAAAGGCCTGAATATCAATGTGCATCTAAACAGTAACGTTTTAGACATCAAACGCAGTGCTAACAAGCAGACTAGCGATGTGCAGACCGTGTCTGGTTGGGTAACAGGATTCGATAAAGTCATTGTTTGTACCGGACATTCATGGCCGCGTAGAAACGAAGGAAACGTTGCTGGCTATTTTGACTCTCCTTATCCACCGCAAAAATTGCACCATAAATACAATCATCCGGTGGCGTTAAAAGGCAGTTCTCTGACTGCAATTGATGCTATTCGTACTCTTAGTAAAGCGAATGGACGTTTTTATCACGACCATGAAAAGCTGAAATATAAGCGAGCAGATGACGTACCGAATTTCAAAATGAAGATGCATTCATTGGACGGGTTACTACCGAACATACGCTTTCATCTAGACGACCCATTAGTGTCTGACGAAGGTATGCTCACCGAGCAACAAATTGCAGAACATAGGGCTAATAACGACGGCTTTTTAAGCCTAGACTTCATCTTCGAGCATAATTTTAAGAAGGTGCTCGAAAAGCGGGACAACACTTTTTATCAGAAAATAGCTGATAAAAACTTGGAGCAATTCACCGACTGGATGCTTGAATCGAGAAAGGCATTCGACCCTTTTACCTTGTTTAAAATTGAATGTATTCAGGCTCAGCAATCCATCAAACATGAGCAAACCCTGCAATGGAAAGAAGTCCTTGCGTTGCTCAGTTTCACCATAAACCATCCGGCTAAATATCTCTGTGCTGAAGATACGCTGCGCTTACACAAAAAATTACTGCCGTTGATTGGTTTAATGATAGCCAACATCCCACAACCCTCTGCAGAGCAACTATTGGCTCTGTACGAAAGTGGCGTGCTGGATGTGATCCCCGTTGATGAAAACAGCAGCCTGCAAATAAAAGGCGACCATTGTTTTGTGTATCACTATGAAAATATTGCAAAAAAATCCATCGCGAGCCAATATCAGACCTTCATTGATTGCACTGGGCAGAAGCACCTACCCATGAAAGCGTTTCCGTTTAAATCAATGTTTGGTATTGACGATACTGAAAAAGTCTTGCCTGCTTGCGTACGCTTTAAAGATAAAGCTCAGGGAGAGAAACACCAAACTACAGATCCTGAAAAGGTGAAAGTAGGTGCCGACGGTGAATACTATTTAACGCTTCATGGGTTCGCCATAAATGATGAATACCAGCCCATTTTAGTCACTGGACAACCGAGCGAGCGCTATTTCATAATGGCAGTGCCTTTTATTAGTGGCTTCAACCCAGACTATTCGGGTTTCGATTTTTGCGAGCAGGTATCCACTATCATAGTGGATAAACTCTGCGCTGACGTGCCTTTACGCCCTGGGAGTTAACGCTGTAATCCACTGATCTTAGATAATAAAATCAAAGAGCATATAAGTACCTCGGGCTAGGAAAGTACTAGCCGACATTCGATACTGTGGCATTCATAAGGCTGATGTCGTCCAACGATGAAACGCGCATGTGGGTTTGATAGTAATATTTGTTACTGCGCTTGCCATTTGAACTAAACCAAATCTTCACTTGAACGAGTTGCCCTTTTACTAGAACGCGCTTTTTTAAGAAGTAAGCTTCAGGCGACATTTCATACTTTTTCTCAAACTCGGTAGCGATTTCAGGTGAGAGTACTATCGATATATTTCTTGGGTCGCGGTAATCGTATTCGGTATTTAGAAACACCCGCCCCTCAAGACTGCCTGTTGCTTTCACTCTGAATACACCCCCAGTCTCAAAAGATCTTGGGTAAATAACAGCGGCTAAGTTGCGATACGCCATGGTATCTGTGGTTACGCTCTTGTCGTCAATTTTCGCAGTTTGAGGTAGAGAACTGCCACTATTTTGAGAAGTGCTGCTGCAGCCCGCGAGCAATACTATTAACAATGCTGTCCATAATCTCATATCTTCATCTCTAATCATTGATGTACAAAAAATACCCGTCTAACTACATCGAAACGTGGAGGTGATCTCCACCATCATGACTTATTGAGGGACTCGTCTGTATTTATCGTCTGAACTTTCATATCCGATGGCTCTTCAGACTCTTCACTTTCAAGACCCATCTCGACGACTTCTTGCGTGGTGCTGCGCATACTCACGAAGGGCTCGTAATGCTCTCGCGCCACATCGTGGAAGCGAATACGATATAAGGTCCAGCAGGCTAAAATTGACAATGCTACACCTGAGACAACAAATAACGCCATATGGGTATACCCCAATAAAAACGAAACAATAAGTGGCCCAAGAATACTGCCGACGCTATTCATCATAAGTACTCCACTGCCTACTTCCATAATCGATAGGTCAGTGTTGTCATTCGCATGAGCTAAGCAAAGAGAGTAAAGAGGAAAGCTCAAACCACCGAGTAAAAACATAGTCACATAGATAACTTCAGGCGTGCGGCTATCAAGCGTAATCGCGGTAATACTGGTGAGCACAGCAACAACGGCTAGACCAGTGATTACATAACGCCTATCGATTCGATCAGACAAACGCCCAACGGGCAATTGCAATGCTGTACCACCTAATATAGTCACCGCCATAAACACACCCACTTGCCCTGCACTCAACTGATTGGCATCGGCTATCACTGGCCCTAACGCCCAAAAGCCACCGGTTACTAACCCACCAAAAAACGCTCCCACCATGGCCACTTGCGATACAGCAAATAAGCGCCTAAAGCTGAAGCTAACAGCCGGTATAGGCTGCGGAGCAGCTCGCCTAGTTAGGCCAACAGGTACAATACCCAATACCAGTAAAGCAGCCGCCAACATAAATAAACCGGCGTAACCAAGATCAAAGCCAACCAATAACTGCCCCACGCAGATAGCTGAAAGCGAGATCACGGTATACACAGAAAGCACACTGCCTCTGTATTCAACGGATGTTTTATCGTTAAGCCAACTTTCGATCACCATATAAATGCCCGCAATGCCCCAGCCAATTAGACAGCGAGCCACCAACCAAAGTACGAAATTATCCACCAAGCCGATAAATAACAAGGATGAGGTAAACAGCGCAATGAGTACCGTAAACACCCTAATGTGACCAACCCTTGCCACAAGGCGCGGAACCGTCAAGCAACCCAAAACAAAACCAAGGAAATAGCTCGAGCCGATATAGCCTATTAAATCAGCCTCCCACCCTAAGCTAATAGCGTAAAGCGGCACAACGGTGAGCTGCAAGCCATGCCCCACAAGTAAAATGGCAGCAGAAAACAATAAAGAAAACATGGACTTTAATAAGGTCGGCATAGCACGGTCCAATTTGAAAATTTATCTTAAGCCACCGACAGTGACAGGTACAAACACTGACTCAAACAAGCTAAAGCAAAGTTGAGAGCGTTGAAATATTGAAGATCTACATAGTGGTGGTTTCGCAATATGATGTCCAGAATGAATTGCTATGCTCGGCAGGTTTTATCAGCATCTAAGATCAAACTTGCGTCTCATGCTCATAACAGTTGTTAGCATCTCAATTTATTCCGAATTCAGATAATAAGTGCGCATTCATTTTAGCTTGACCTTCCAGTGGCAAGAACCTTTAAGATTGCGCAAATTTTTATTCACACGTTCAAGAATTTATTTATGCCTAGCTCCTCTTTGTCTACCACATTTGCTTTTACCCTGAGTTGTATCCCTTTAGCTTTTACTCCGTTTAGTCAGGCTGATGAACTACTCGCAGCACATGATGCGAATACCCAATCGACTACTGTCGATTATCAAGCGCCAGACCCGTCTACCGACAATATCAATAGCGACGACGTACATGATGATGGCGCTCACGCAGACGAGCATGAGCATACAGAACAGGTTGAAAAGATTGTTGTTCAAGCAACTCGCTCTGGGCGTATCGCCGATGACCAGCCTATACGTGTGGAGCTTATCGACAGAGAAGAAATAGAAGAAAAGGCAGCCATGCGCCCGGGCAATATCTCAATGCTGGTCGCTGAAACAGGTGGTGTTCGAGTGCAAACCACCTCCCCCGCTCTTGGCAGTGCAAACATTCGGCTGCAAGGTCTGTATGGCCGTTATACTCAGTTGCTGGCCGACGGTTTGCCTCTATATGGTAACCAAGCATCATCAATTGGCTTATTACAAATTCCTCCGACTGATCTTGGCCGCGTTGAAATTATTAAAGGCTCCGCATCTTCACTTTATGGCGGCTCAGCATTAGGTGGGGTGATTAATCTTGTATCTCGAACGCCGGGAGATACCTTAAACGGCGAAGCCTTACTCAATGTAACTACGCGCAATGGTCAAGACCTAACCTCATATGTGGAAAGCCCCCTAAGTGACGATGTGAAAGGCTCTCTCACGGTGGGCGCTCATCATCAAAACAAAGAAGACATAGACGATGATGGCTGGATAGATTTGCCCAGTTACGAGCGATATAGCGCTCGCCCCCGATTATTTTGGGAAGGGCAAAATGGTGAAACGCTTTACGCGACGGCAGGCTTTATGACCGAGCAACGCGAAGGCGGCACTATGCCCAGGGCGGTCGTTGCTGACGGTAATCCCTATGAGCAAACCCAAGATTCCCAACGCATAGATGGCGGCTTGGTGTTTAATATGCCGATGCTCGATACGCTAACCCTTAATGCCAGAGCCTCTGCTATGGTGCAAGATCACGACCATACTTATGGTGACCTTGCAGAAGACGACCAACATGAAAGCTACTTATTAGAAAGCAGTATTGCCGGTTATAACGGTGCTGCTGACTGGCTAGTGGGCTTAGCTTATCAAACAGAACAGTTCACGTCTGATACCTATAACGAATTCGATTATACCTACGAAGTACCCGGCATATTTACTCAGTTAGACTATGAATGGAACGAGCAACTGACTACCTCAATAAGCGCCCGAGTAGATGATCACAGTGAATACGGCAGCCAATTTAGCCCCAGAGTCTCCATGCTTTACCGCCCCGGTGATTTAACCATCAGAGGGTCATATGGACAGGGTTATTTTGCTCCAACGCCATTCGTTGAAGAGATTGAAGCCGCTGGTTTATCACGCCTCGAGCCTTTGCAAAACTTGGAAGAAGAACAAGCAGAAACGGCGTCACTGGATGTAACCTATCGATTCGAGAGTATCGAAGCGAGCGTGACAGCATTTGGCTCTAATGTTGAAAACGTGACTGAGTTACAAGCCTTTTCATCGAACAACACAAATGAACTCGACAGAGTAAGACTCGTAAACGCCGAAGGCGAAACACAGATCCGTGGCTCAGAAGTATTGATAAGATACTATTGGCGCGACGTAAAACTGACCGCAAGCTACCTATACCTAGATGCAACTGAAGTGTCACCGGACAACAGCGGTAGAAGAGAGATCGCGCTCACTCCAAGGCATTCCGCTGGTCTTGTTGCCATGTGGGAGCAACACGGAAACTTCAGGGTCGGCTTTGAAGCCTATTACACTGGGCCGCAAAGGCTGAACGACAACCCTTACATAGACGAATCGAATCCCTATTGGCACTTAGGCCTCATGGGGGAAATCACGGTAGGCAGAGCAAGCTGGTTTATCAATTTGGAAAACCTATTAAATGTAAAACAAACCGACGAACACCCACTGTTACTCCCATCCAGAGCGGCAAGCGGCCAATGGACCACAGACATCTGGTCACGAAACGACGGCTTTATCGCTAATGCAGGGGTAAGGGTGAAGTTCGGCAGCTAGCCGGTTTTAATGTTCTGGCATTATTGCAAAGCGAGTTAACGGAATAACACGCTTTCTCCCTGGCCAACTTAGCCTCACGTCACGACTTAGAAATACAGAGTTAACACTATTGAGCCACATTTTCCCTATATGCTAAGGCTCAGGCCATCCTTTGGATGTTCAAATTCTTTACTGAAGAATTTGTGATTACTATGTCGGCGAAAGCAATAATTAGCTAAAAGCCATAAAAAAAAGCGCCAGTTAGGCGCCCTTCTTAATACTGAGTCAAAACACGCGTTATACGCGTTCGAACACAGTTGCAATACCTTGGCCTAAACCAATACACATGGTCGCTAAGCCGATTGACTTATCGTTCGCTTCCATTAGGTTGATTAAGGTAGTTGAGATACGCGAACCAGAACACCCTAGTGGGTGACCAAGCGCAATCGCACCGCCGTTTAGATTTACTTTATCTTCGTAAGTATCTAACCAGCCTAGCTGCTTAATACATGACAAGGCTTGTGCGGCGAAGGCTTCGTTAAACTCAGCTAATTCGATGTCAGCCATTGTCATGCCAGCACGTTTAAGCGCTTTTTGCGTGGCAGGAACTGGGCCAAAGCCCATGATAGCGGCATCACAACCGGCAACGGCCATGGCACGAATTTTCGCTCGTGGGGTTAAACCGAGTGCTTTGGCTTTTTCAGCAGACATAATCAACATGGCTGATGCGCCATCTGATAACGCTGAAGATGTGCCAGCCGTTACGGTGCCGTTGACTGGGTCGAATACTGGGCGCAAGCCAGACATGCTCTCAGTGGTTGAATCAGGACGAATGGTTTCATCTGCATCAATCAACTTTAAAACGCCGTCAGCGTCATGGCCTTCAGTGGCAACAATTTCATTCCAGCGACCTTCCACTGCAGCTGCATGAGCTTTTTGATGTGAACGGGCACCGAATGCATCTTGCATTTCACGGGTAATACCGTTTTGGCGACCCAGCAATTCAGCGGTCATGCCCATGCTACCTGAGGCACGAGCTGCAGTTTTGGCAATGCCTGGGTGAAAATCGATGTTGAAGTCCATGGGTACGTGGCCCATGTGCTCTACACCGCCAATCATGTACACATCACCGCGGCCACTCATGATGCCGCTTGTTGCATCATGCAAAGCTTGCATAGATGAGCCACATAAACGGTTAACCGTTACGGCAGCCACACTGCGTGGAATGTCAGTTAATAACTGCGCATTACGAGCGATGTTGAACCCCTGCTCTTTGGTTTGTTGTACACAACCCCAAATAATGTCTTCAATCTCGTTTGGATCAAGATTAGGGTTACGTTCTATCAGCTTGCTCATTAGGTGTGCTGATAACGTTTCAGCACGTACATTGCGGAAAATACCGCCTTTCGAGCGCCCCATTGGGGTACGAATACAATCGACTACTACGACTTCTTTCATGTTCTTGTCCTCTGGTGCAATTTAGGCTGATTGAGAAAAATAAGATTTACCTGAAGCGGCCATTTCGCGCACGCCTTCAGAAATCTGATAAATCGGACCTAAATCCGCGTATTTGTCGGCTAGGGCTACAAAGTTAGCCAAGCCCATGGTTTCAATGTAACGGAACACGCCGCCTCTAAATGGAGGGAAGCCCAAACCGTACAACAAGGCCATGTCAGCTTCTGCTGCACTGCCCACTATGCCTTCTTCTAAACAACGAATCGCTTCGTTGGCCATTGGGATCATTACTCGTGCAATGATTTCATCGGCATCGAAGTCGCGCTTATCAGCACAATGTGGTGCAAACAATTCGTAGGCTTCATCTGCGGCTTTCTTCGCTGGGCGACCACGTTTATCGACACTGAAGTTGTAGAAACCTTTGCCATTTTTCTGACCTAAGCGCTCAGATTTGTACAACAAGGTAACGGGATCATTGTCAATTTTCTGCATACGCTCTGGTATGCCATCGGCCATTACGCTTGAGGCGTGATCGGCGGTGTCCATGCCTACCACGTCAAGTAGGTACGCTGGGCCCATAGGCCATCCGAAGATTTTCTCCATGACTTTGTCTACTGCTACAAAGTCAGCGCCGTCCATAACCAATTTGCTAAAGCCCGCGAAGTAAGGGAACAACACTCGGTTTACCAAGAAACCAGGACAGTCATTCACCACAATCGGGGTTTTACCCATTTTCAGGGTGGCTGCAACAACAGTTGCAATGGTGGCATCAGTGGTTTTTTCACCGCGAATGATCTCAACCAATGGCATTTTGTGCACTGGGTTAAAGAAGTGCATGCCGCAGAAACGCTCAGGCTTATCTAAGCTTTGTGCCAATTGGTTAATGGAAATCGTTGAAGTGTTGGAACAAATCACTGTGTCATCAGACACATTTTGTTCTGTCTCTTTAAGCACTATGCCTTTCACTTTCGGGTTTTCAACAACCGCCTCAATGACCAAATCAACGTCTTTAATCGCTGAGTATTCAAGGGTCGGTACGATGTTGTTCAAGGTGCTAGCCATAACAGCAGGGGTCACTTTACCGCGCTGCATGCCTTTACCTAGAATTTTCGCCGCTTCATTCAAGCCAAGATCCAATGCGTCTTGGTTAATGTCTTTCATGATAACTGGCGTGCCCTTCACAGCTGACTGATATGCAATACCGCCACCCATGATGCCTGCACCTAATACGGCCGTTTGTTTAACGTCTTTGGTCGAGGCTTTGGCTTGCTTCTTACCTTTGCTTTTCACTAACTGATCCGCAAGGAAGATACCCACTTGGGCCTTCGCAGCATCGCTTTTTGCTAGTTTGGTAAAGCCTTGATTTTCAAGCTCTAGCGCACCAGCGCGGTCTAAACGGGCTGCGTTAGCAACGGTATCAACCATGGCATGAGGCGCTGGGTAGTGCTTACCCGCTTGTGCGAATACCATGGCTTTAGCCGTTGAGAAGCTCATCATGGATTCATTTTTATTAAGCTTAAGAGGTGCTTTCTTTTGTGCGCGACGTGCTTCCCAGCCGAACTTACCGTCAATCGCGTCTTGCAACATGCTAAGGGCAGCGTCACGTAACTTTTCAGGTGCAACGACTGCATCGACTGCGCCTTCCGCTAACGCTTTAGCGGCTTTACGGTCACGGCCTGTGGTCATCCACTCTAGGGCATTGTCCGCACCGATAAGGCGAGGTAAACGTACTGTGCCACCAAAACCAGGCATAAGGCCTAATTTCACTTCAGGCAAGCCAATGGCTGCTGTGGTATCTGCAACACGCAGGTCACAAGCTAACGTCATTTCACAACCACCGCCGAGAGCAAAACCGTTGATAGCCGAAATTGTCGGGAAAGGTAAGTCTTCGAATCTATCGAACACTTGAGACGTTTTCGCTACCCAAGTCAGCACTTCTTCTTCAGGCATATCGAACAAACCAGTAAATTCGGTAATGTCAGCACCCACTATAAAGGTCGACTTATTCGAGCGCACCAACACCCCTTTTACATCTGACTGACTTTTAAGGGCTTGAGTCGCTTCGTCTAACTCGCTGACGGTTTGGCGGTCAAATTTATTCACCGAACCTTGAGCATCGAATACAAGCTCTGCAATGCCGTTTGGCAACAGCGTTACGTTGAGGCTTTTGCCTTCATATATCATTATTTTCTCCTTTGGCTTTGGCCAGGATTGAGGGTATTAAACTGTTTGACTGTTTAGATTTCTATCGCCGACTTTGCGCTGCTTTAAGTGCAACCTTGAAGCAACGATTTGGTTAATATCTTAATATCAAAACAACAACTAATTTATAACAATTATCAAATTGGGGTACGTTGCCATAATTCAACTGGTCATGCCAGTTAAATATGTTGAAACTTAGGTTGTCCCCTAACCCTGATTGCAGATATCTTATGGAAGTTATTTAACCAGCGAATGAGGCAGGGCTATTCTGCGTATTTTCCATATCCTGTTGCTACTGCTCGTATGCTTTTCATCTCAAGCAGCGACAACTCTTTCTTCAGCAGAGCAAAAACTACAACATCAGCGTGAAATCTTCGTCGAAGCAGAATCATTGGCTAACAACCCACAAAGCGCTGATTACCACAGGCTAGTTGCGCAATTAGTAGACTACCCATTGCTACCGTATGTCCAGTTGAAAGCATTGATGAACAACATCAATAGAAAAAATGGTCCAGAAATAGAAGCGTTTCTAGCGAAATATGAAAATACCCCCCTCGACCGTTCGTTACGCAAAAAGTGGCTGCAATATTTGGCCAAGTCACAACGCAAAACGGAATTTTTAGCTGCGTATACCAATACCGGCAGCGCCCAACTAGCGTGTAAAAACATTGAATATCGGCTGTCTGACCCTGTTGAGCGTAAAATAGCGTTAACCGAAGTGCCCAGATTATGGATTGTGGGTCAGTCACAACCCAAGGAATGTGACTATGTGTTTCGTGAATGGAAGAAAGAAGGTCTACTCACCAAAGACATGGTTTGGCAGCGCTTAGTGCTTGCTGCCACTAGTGGCAAACACACGCTGGTGCCTTATTTACAAAAACTGCTACCAGAAAACGAGCGCTATCTAGCTGACCTGTGGCTAGCGGTGCGCCGCGATGCTAGCTACGTGAGCCGAAGTTCGAAATTTCCTCACAAGTTAGTCAGCAAAGAAACCGAAATACTGATTTACGGTTTAAAGCGCCTAGCGTTTAGTCAGCCTGATTTAGCCTTAAAAAGCTGGTACGCACTAGAGAAACGGTTTGCTTTTAACGCTCCTCAGCGAAAGGCGATGACTGAACGTTTCGCCATTGCTTTGGCTGTGGCTGATCATCCTCAAGCTGATTTGTGGCTTGATAAAGCCAGTGCTGACTCAACGGACATCGAATTATTTCGCTGGCATTTGGCCCACGTTCTGCGCCTTGGCAACTGGCAACATGCGCTGGAATTAATTGAAGCCGCTCCTTCTGGGATCACCCAAGATTTAGCCTTTCAATATTGGCTTGGCCGTACTTACGAGCAGTTAAAAGCCGGTGATTTAGCGCAGCAAACCTTCAACAAATTAGCTGACCAACGTCACTACTACGGCTTTATGGCCAGCGGTAAGTTAGCTAAACAGCCTAGCTTGCATGACAAAACATTGAGTTTTAGCCCTGAGCAACTACTAGAAGTTGCCAATATGCCCCAAGCCAAACGTGCCTATGAGTTTTTGCAACTTGACAGAAGCTTAAGTGCAAGGCGCGAATGGTACGACTTACAGCAAGGGTTGAACGAACAACAAAGTTTGATGGCGGCCGTGCTGGCAGACAGCTGGAAGTGGCACGATCAAGCAATATTTACTTTTGCCAGAGTCGGCTATTTAGACGATTTGGAGCGACGCTTTCCGATTGCCTTTGATAAAAGCTTAATCAACAGCGCCAATAAAAACCAAGTCGACCCCGCGTGGGCCTTTGCTATTGTGCGCCGTGAAAGCTCGTTTATGCCTGATGCTAATTCACACGCGGGTGCCAGGGGTCTGATGCAACTTATGCCAGGCACGGCTAACTACTTAGCCAAAAAGAAAGTAGGCGGCAGTAGCTTATTTGACCCAGAACAAAACGTGGCGTTTGGCACGCAATACATGCGCTACTTGATGGATAAAATGGATAACAACCCTGTACTCGCTACGGCCTCCTATAATGCCGGATGGCGCAAAGTATTGGATTGGTTACCCGAGCGCGATGCCGTACCCATGGATATCTGGGTGGAAACGATTCCTTACAAAGAAACCCGTAACTATGTAAAAGCCGTGATGGCTTATAAACAAATATACGCCCAGCGCTTAGGCCAGCCCAGTCAGGTATTTAAAGAACTGGTGGATATGCAGATAGCCCCTATACAGCAATAACATTTAGTTGCCTCTAGTAAGCCTAGCTAGCGCGGTGATCCTGGGTTGTGGTAACGTAAAAGGATGAAACACCTAAGGGCAATGGACAACAAAAATGCAGCAGCTAGCCGAACTTTATCCGCAACACATATTAGAATTACAAACCCGTACCAAAGAGGCGCTATCGCGCGAGGGTATTGATGGCTTAATTATTCATTCTGGCCAAGCCAAACGCATGTTCTTAGATGACAATAATTATCCCTTTAAATGTAACCCGCAATTTAAAGCATGGTTACCAGTCATCGATAATCCAAATTGTTGGCTGATCGTTAACGGCAGTGACAAGCCCAAACTCATTTTTTATCGCCCTAAAGACTTTTGGCATAAAGTCCCCCCTGAGCCTAGCGATTTTTGGGTTGAACAGTTCGATGTAGTGCTGCTCGCTCAAGCTGATGCCGTTGAGAAACACTTACCCTATGACAGAAGCCGCTTCGCTTACATCGGTGAATATATTGAAGTGGCTAAAGCGTTGGGCTTTGATTTAGTGAACCCAGATAGAGTATTAAACTATCTGCATTACCAGCGCGCTTATAAAACAGATTACGAATTAGTGTGTATGCGCCAAGCCAATGTATTAGCGGTAGCTGGGCACAACGCCGCAGCCGCGGCTTTCAAGGCCGGTAAAAGTGAATTCGATATTAATCAAGCCTATTTAGCTGCCGTGCGTCAAAACGATAACCAAGTGCCGTATAACAATATTGTGGCTTTAAATGAGAACAGCGCGATATTGCATTATATGGAGCAAGACGTTGTAGCCCCAAATGAGTCACGCTCGTTTTTGATTGACGCTGGTGCTAGTTTTCATGGTTATGCGGCAGATATCACCCGCACCTATTGCAACGGGAGTATCCCCAATAGCAGTCACTTTGCTGAATTAATTAAAGGCATGCATCAAGTCACATTAAGCTTAGCGGATATGCTTAAGCCAGGTTTGCCCTACAGCGACATACACATTGCCGCACACGCGCAAGTTGCTCAGTTACTGCATCAGTTTGACATTGTTAATCTGTCTCCCGACGATATTTTAGCCGAGCAAATAGTCAGTACTTTTTTCCCTCATGGAATCGGGCATTTCTTGGGTTTACAGGTTCACGACGTGGCTGGCCATGTAGCGGATGATCGCGGCACGCCTAACCCGCCGCCAGCTGAACACCCCTTTTTGCGCACGACCCGTATGATTGAAGCGCGCCAAGTGTTTACCATAGAGCCAGGTTTGTACTTTATTGATAGCCTACTAGCTGATTTAAAGAGCACAGAAAAATCTAAATTCATTAACTGGGATATTGTTGATACGTTTAGACCTTTCGGGGGTATCCGCATTGAAGACAATATCATTGTGCATCGTGATAAAAACGAGAATATGACCCGAGACTTAGGCTTAAACTAGGCTCGCTACAGGGGCTTGTGAAGTGACTTGCCCCTTTGCGTTAAATTGGCATAAAAACAGAACCTAAAAAATAACATAAGTAAAATAAGTAACATCAACGCTAGCGCCCACAGGGCATTTAAATAGGAAGAGGTATATGGACGTTCTACTCAGTTATTTACTCTCAGTGCAAACATTGCTTTTGGTGTTTGTGATTGTGCTGCTCAAGTCTTCTATCAAATTTGTGCCGCAAAACCGCGCCTACGTGATTGAGCGTTTTGGTAAATACCAATCTACCAAGGAAGCAGGCCTGAATTTCATTGTGCCCTTCATCGACCAAGTGGCAGCGGATCGTTCACTCAAAGAAAAAGCCGTAGATGTACCTGAGCAAAGCGCGATCACCAAAGACAATATTTCACTGTCGGTAGATGGTGTATTGTATTTTCGAGTGCTCGACCCTTACAAAGCCACCTACGGCATAGATGACTATGTGTTTGCGGTAACGCAACTGGCGCAAACCACCATGCGTTCAGAGCTGGGTAAAATGGAGCTAGATAAAACCTTTGAAGAGCGTGACATCCTAAACACCAATATTGTTGCGTCTATCAATGAAGCATCTGGCCCTTGGGGCATTCAAGTGCTGCGCTATGAGATCAAAGACATCGTGCCGCCGCTATCCGTTATGGAAGCGATGGAAGCACAAATGAAAGCGGAGCGAGTAAAACGCGCCCAGATACTCGAATCAGAAGGTGACAGACAAGCCGCTATCAATCGCGCTGAAGGTGAAAAAGCCTCAGTGGTACTCGCCGCCGAAGCAGATAAATCAGAAGCCGTACTGCGCGCTGAAGGTGAAGCAAAAGCCATCGTTGCGGTTGCCGCAGCGCAAGCTGAAGCGCTACGCCAAGTCGGTGAGGCCGCCGCTACGGAAGAGGGCCAAAAAGCCATTCAGCTAGACTTGGCCACTAAAGCCATTGAGGCCAAAGAGGCAATTGCCAAAGAATCATCCGTGGTGTTACTGCCAGATAGCGGCACTGATATCGCAGGCGTTGTGGCACAAGCCACCACTATCATTAACTCACTAAATCGAGCAAAACATGATGTGGCTAAGCGATAATTTAGGCATAGGCTTAATCAGCCTTGGCCTCTTGCTGTTAGCAATTGAAATTCTGGTGTTGGGGTTTTCCACGTTTGTGCTGTTTTTTGTGGGCTGTGCTGCCGTTATAACTGGCATCTTAATTCAATTTGGCATTGTGGCGGATACCGCCCTCAACGCGACCTTGTTTGTGTCATTGATTACAGCAGTGCTCGCGGTATTTTTGTGGAAACCCCTTAAAAATATGCAAAAAGACGTGGATCCCAAAAAGGCCAGCAATGATCTAATTGGCCACAGCTTTATACTTGCCACAGACACCAGCGCTGAACAACCGGCGATTTACCACTTTTCGGGAATAGATTGGCGCTTAGTCAGCGAGCAACCCATCGCCAGCGGCACCAAAGTTGAGGTCATTGCTGTGGATGTGGGGCAATTTACTATTGCGCCCTGCGCCTAGGCATTCGAAGTTCAGTACTCGGCTTTACCGCTCATGCTTTGCCCTTGCTTGCATCCATCGCGATGTAATTGGGCAAAGCTTCGATACGAGATAACCACGCCTGCACGTTAGGATACAGCGACAAATTAAATCCCCCTTCATGCGCAACATGTGTGTAGCCATACAAGCTGACGTCAGCCGCCGTGACACCCTGACCGGTTAAAAACGACGTCTGGGCTAATTGTGACTCCATGACAGCTAACGCTTTATGCCCACCCGCTTGTTTGGCTTCATACTCAGCTTTTTTACTCTCGGGCAAGCCCAAATATTTGGCAATAAAGCGCGCCACAGCGATAAAAGGCTCATGGCTGTATTGTTCGAAAAATTGCCATTGCTGCACCTTGGCTAAAGCAAAAACGTCGCTTGGGAGTAAATCACTGCCGCTGGCCAAATAATTAATAATGGCGTTTGACTCCCACAGATGGCGCCCATCATCCAGAGCAAGCAAGGGAATTTTGCCATTGGGGTTCATGGCTAAAAAATCTTGAGCATTGGTGTCGCCGGCCAATATATCAACATGGATCCATTCGTGCTCAATGTTCAACAACGCGCACATCAATTTCACTTTATAGCAATTGCCAGATTGTGCATCCGCATAAATTTTCATCTTTAATTACCTTTCACTTAATCAAAAAGTGGGACTGATAAAACTGGCTTTATACTCACCTTTAACGCTTGTAATTCTTTGCATAAATCCATATAAACAAACGGGAATATCAAATTTATGACCACAAGCGAAATGCGAAAGTAACCCACAATAGAGAAGAATGCACCTATGGCTGATCACCGCCCTTTGTTTAAACACATTAGAAACCACGATGCCTTGTTCTCTGAATTAGCCCTGCTGCGTGGTGAATATGTCACGCAATTAGGTTTGAAGCATCATGAGTTTCACAAAACACCTAAGTTCATTACCCCTGATGGGCGCCGCTTAACCATTGAGCCAGAGCGCAGCATAGTCGTGCCGAATGTAGACGTGCTAAAAGGCGTTAAAAGCCAGCTTGAAAAAAGCATTGCGGGCTTTCATATCATCCCTAAAAGTGAAATTGGTTTTCGCTACCCGACCGCCGCAATTGCTGGCAGCGATGCGCCGTTTATCAAACGCTTTCGCTCAGAGTTTTTTCACAAAGACGGTGAAAACCGCGATATCTGCCGCCCTATAAACTTGTCATACGGCATTAAAAGCCGAGGTAAAGCGGATAATCGTCAAGAATATGAAGTGTGGGTACAAGACGCTCACCTAGCCCAAGACCCTTCACATTTATTTATCGATAAATACGGTGAAGACTTGCCTGATGAAGTACGCCAGTTCGCATTAGAAGAGCCTGTTGTGCATGGCTGGATGGGCGTAAAGCGCGCGGCGTTTGAAGCCATTTACTATGATCCCAGTCGCTTTGGCGATATCGCTGTGTGCGTGGGTTTGTCGGTTGATGCCTACAATATTGGCGCGCGTCCTGATTTAGCCTACTCTGCGGAAATAGGCAGTTCAATTGCCAAAGGCAATGCTGAATTAGAATGGGAAGTGATGGGTTATTATGCCCCTGTTGGCCAAGCCTTTGAACATGACCAAATTTGGCATGCCATCGACAGCACCATTGCTGCTATTGCAACGCCATTAGAAAACACTTATCAAAACGATTTAATATCCACTAATGAGAGTAAAACCGAGCGTATTTTAAGCACCGTTGCAGCGGTTGGCTCAACGCCTAAGCAAATTGCCGCATGGAATTTAAAGCCGTGGGAATTTTTAGAAACCACCAGCGAACATCGTAAAAAAGCTCACGATCCAAGTCGTAGCGTAAATTTGCTAGGGCGCTTAAATCGTCTATTCTATCAAGACACGCAACCTTTGCCGTCACTGAATAAAATTCACGATTTAATCGCATAGGAACCGCGTGATCCAATATTGAGGGGAGCCGTCCCTTCAATATTTGTTGTACATCAATTTTAGATAAACTCATTGAGGATGATGAACATGAAAATGTTTTTTTTCATCACTTTGTTGTTTGCTCAATCATTATTAAGCAAAGAGTGGCCATACCCCCAAGATACACCCCAAACTAAACCTATCAACATAGGTACAGCCAGCGATAGACCGTATGATATTTCACGCTTAATCCTAGCTCGAGGGCCATATAACGCCTCCCTTAATCCCCAAGGTACGATTGTCGCATATATGAGTGATGTCAGTGGCGCTCCGCAACTTTGGTTAATGCACATAAAAGTTAAAAAAGTGACTCAGTTAACCTTCGGTAATGGCATTACAAATTATCTGTGGCACCCCAATGGCAAAGAGCTCATTTATGGTGCAGACAACAACGGTGATGAGCGAGAAGCTTTCAATTTGATATCTATTGACGGCTTGCATGAAAAAATTGTGCTTCCCTTTAGTGACGCCTACCGAGTTCCTGGGTGGTTTGATGCCAGCGGGCGTCACTTTGCGTATTCATCGACGGAGCGCAACGGCCGAGACTTTGATATTTATGTTGTCGATTTTAATGCCCAGAGCAATAAGCTAACACCCCGTCTCATGTATCAAGCGGAGTATTTCTTTAGACCTCATCAATGGCAGCCGAACGGCGAACACCTTATTGTCACAGAAGCCGTAGGTGAAGACGGGGCGAATGTATATTTGCTTAACAACAGTAACGGCAAAATGTCCTCAGTATTCAAACCTCAGATACCTTCAAATTATGACAACTTTGTCTGGTCAGGCTCAGGAGAATCATTTTATTTTACGTCAAATGAAGGGCAAGAGATGAATGCGTTACGCCAGTACGACTTGAGTTCTGCTACTGAGCGCATTTTATTTAGTGGTGTTTACGATATTGAAAGTGTACAGGTTTGCATGCAAGGCAAGTATTTGGTGTGGACAACGAATGAGAGTGGCTTTGACAAGCTGCATATTTACCATTTGCAACGTGATAACCAACAACAAATACCCTTACCGCAAGGGGTGTACTCACTTTCTTGCGCTGAACAAGGTAAAGATTTATTAGTCCGTATAACCGGCCCCACTACGCCGGGGAGTGTGTATTTGGTAGATTTAACCAATCAACAAACTGAACTGCTACTCGCACCTAACATGGCGGGTGTTGATAATGAAGAAATGTTATCTCCCATTGCAGTCAGTATGCCAGCACGGGACGGCGTAACCATCTACGGATTACTATACTTACCAAGGAGCAAACAAGACACCTTGCCGCCCATAATCTTCAACGTGCATGGCGGGCCAACTTCACAATCTCGCGCCAGTTGGAAACCAGCTATCCAGTACTTACTTGGCAAAGGCGTAGCAGTACTCGATATAAACGTGCGAGGCTCGACTGGATTTGGAAAAACTTATGCTCAATTGGATAATCAAGAAAAGCGCTTAGATAGCGTACGTGATTTAGTGGATGCCTTAGCTTGGCTAAAAAAAGAAGGAACGGTCAACGTAGAACGCTCCGCGGTTATGGGTCGTTCGTACGGTGGTTACATGGTTAATGCCGTAATGGGTGCGTATCCTGATGCCTTCTCTGCGGGTATTTCCATCGTTGGTGTCGCTGATTGGGTCACCGCATTGAATACTGCATCACCTGCGTTGAAAGCCTCAGACAGAATTGAATATGGTGATATAAACAAGACACGTTGGCAGAAGTTTTATGCAGAAAATTCACCCATTAATACGGTGCATAAAATCAACGCACCAATGTTTTACGAGCATGGTGTTAATGACCCAAGAGATCCTGTTGCGGAATCAGACATTATGGTAAAAACGTTAAGAGAAAAGGGGTTGCCCGTTACCTATCTGCGCTTTCCGGATGAAGGGCATGGAATATCCAAAGTAGTCAATCAAGTTACTTTTTATCAGCAACTTGCCAACTTTTTACAAGTTCACTTAATTGATTAAAACAAAGGGCAACCACATTACTGTGATTGCCCTTTATTTTTAATATCTGCTATTTATACCAAATGGAGTTGATATTAATCGCCAGCGACTTGCATGTTATCGATCAAAATAGAGCCTGTTTGAATACTGCCTCGGCGTTCTATTTGTGAACCCACAGCGACGATGTTTTTCAACATATCAGCCAGATTACCCGCAATGGTGATTTCATGCACAGGGTATTGAATAACACCATTTTCAACCCAAAAACCTGCTGCACCACGGCTGTAATCGCCCGTGACCACATTGACCCCTTGGCCCATTAATTCAGTGACTAGCAAACCTGTACCGAGTTCAGCTAACATTTGCTTATCGCTTTGCCCCGTAGGCTTAATCAGCCAGTTGTGAATACCACCAGCATGGCCAGTGGTTTGCATTTTCATCTTACGGGCAGAGTAACTGGTTAACAGATATTGATTGAGAATACCGTCAGTAACGATCTCACTGTCTTTCGTGCGCACACCTTCGTGGTCAAACGCTGAGCTGGCTAAACCACGCATGATAAAAGGGCGTTCGCTGATGCTGAACCAGTTAGGCAGTACCTGCTCACCGAGTTTATCCAGCAAAAAAGAGGATTTTCGATATAAGTTGCCACCGCTGATTGCACTGATAAAGTGGCCGATTAAACCCGAGGCAATTTCTTTATCAAACAACACAGGTACTTTGGCTGTTTTGATTTGACGAGCACCTAAGCGGCCTAAAGTAAACTCAGCCGACTCTTTGCCTATTTGCTCTGGGCTTGCCATAAGATCAGCCTGGCGCTCAACGGTATAGCTGTAATCACGCTGCATATCGCCATCTTGCTCACCAATGACCACGCAGCTCATGCTGTAACGGCTGCTGTTATAACCCACGTTTAGACCGTGGCTGTTACCGTATACCTTGGTGCCCAAATTCGCATTGTAAGACGCGCCATCAGAGTTGGTAATGCGCGGGTCGAAAGCTAATGCGGCGGTTTCCGCTGTAATGACTTGCTCAATGGCAAAGTCAGTATCTAGCTCGATAGGGTGAAACAGGTCAAGATCTTGCGGCTTAAACGCCATCAATTCTTTGTCAGCCAAACCAGAACAGTCATCTTCCCCTGTGTATTTGGCAATTTCAATGGCCTTTTCCACCGTTAAGCGCAACGCTTGCGGACTTAAATCTGCGGTTGAGGCGCTGCCTTTGCGTTGCCCCTTGTATACCGTGATCCCTAAACCACCATCGTTGGTAAACTCGACTGTTTCAACTTCTTTTAAACGAGAAGAAACCGCGATTCCGCGTACCTTAGACATGCTAGCTTCGGCTTGCGTGGCGCCTTTTTCCTTGGCCAGTTTCAGTACATCTTCGACTATTTGTTGGATATCCGTTAATTGCTGCTGCATACACCCTTCATTATCAAACGAGATTACCTTGAGCGACTAACGACTAACTATATTAATCGCCAATACAAGGTTACAATATTTTCCTAGTGTACCATTAAAGACATTGTTATGGCCGTATCTCCAGATAAAAACGAATTTGAAGTAGAACAAGAAGACACCCAACTGAGCAAGACTCAGATCAAAAATCAAATGAATGATTTGCAAAAGCTAGGCGTATCCTTAGTGGATCTCAGCCCGACTGCGCTGGCCAAAATTCCTATGGATCAGGAGTTGCTCGACGCGGTTATGTTGGCCAGGCGTATTTTACGTAAAAAAGAGGGTTACCGTCGTCAACTTCAGTTGATTGGCAAACTCATGCGCCACCGAGATGTGGCTCCTATCGAGCAAGCATTGCTGCAAATTCAGGCTTCACATCAAAAAACCAATCAAAAATTTCACAAATTAGAGATGTTGCGCGATAACTTAATTGCCCAAGGTGATAGCGCTATTGAAGATGTCCTAGTAGAGCATCCTATTTTAGAACGTCAGAAATTGCGCCAGTTGGTTCGCCAAGCGGCAAAACAGCAAGCGGATAATAAACCGCCCAAAGCGGCTCGCGAGTTATTTAAGTATTTACAATCTTCAATAGACGGATAATAAATATGCGTAAACGGTTACCGATGTACATAGTGTGGTTAGCGATTTTTACGCTAACCAGTTGTGGTGGTGGGGTTTCAGGGGAAAACGGCGACGACCCGTTTGGCTCTGGCGGTGATACTGACGATGACACATCTACATTTACCTTAGCGGTATCAACCTATGATGAACAATGCTCCACATCCACGCAAAGCTTTACCTCAGGCCAAGTAGCCTGTGCACAAGCCACTTTGATGCAAAACGGTAGCCCTGTTGAAGGTGAAATTATTACCTTTTCTGGTTCGCTTGGTACATTTTCCAGTACAACGAAACTGACTGATAGCCAAGGCGTCGCACAAATAACGATTTCCAGTGAAAACAGTGAAGTCGGCGCGGCCGTGTTAAGCGCTACCTTTGATGAGACCACTAGCAGCGAAAATTATGAATATTTAAGTGCTGATACCTTAACCAGCCAATCTGCCGTGGTTAACTTAGCTTTGCTTAACAGTGGTCAGGTAGTCAATCGTTTTCAGGCAGGCACTGATGTTCAGCTGCAATCACAAATTACCGATGAGAACGACCTAGCCATTGAGGGAGTTATCGTTACCTTTAGCGCACAGCGCGGTACGCTAAATACCGATTCAGCGTTAACCGATAGCAATGGTGTGGCGCAAGTCACCTTGTCGGCTACAGACAGTGATATTGGTGCTGGCGTAATTACGGCCACAGCCGAGGTTAATGCTGTCGATTTAGCCTCGTCACTTAATTATGAAATACAAGCTGCCGGCGCCATCTCAGAACAGATTATCCGTTTAGGTTATTTTGATGACAACGGCGTATTTATTGAAAATCAACTAGGAGTGAGTGCACGTAATAGTGCAGGTGACGTTGAAATAAGTGCTGGTGGTACTTTGGGTGTTTCTATCGCACTGGTAGATGAAAATGACCAACGTATTTTAACCCAAACCCCTGTTACCTTTAGTTCGAACTGTGTCACTGATGGTTTCGCCACAATCGACACTCTAGTTAACACGATAAATGGCGTGGCTAACGCCACGTTTGAAGACCAAAGCTGCGCAGGTGGAGACGGCAACACCGATTCTATTGTTGCATCTGTGGTAGTTAATAACGCAACCCTTAGTGTTTCTCAGGCGATTTCAATACAAGCAGAGTCCATAGGCTCATTGGCTTTTGTATCAGCTGAGCCCAGCTCACTAGTGCTTCGCGGCACGGGAGGTCAAAACAGCTCAACGGTATCGACCTTGGTATTTCAAGTAAACGGTGCACTGGGCAATCCATTGTCACAACAAGAAGTGTCGTTTAGCTTAAACACGCAAACTGGCGGTTTAACACTTTCTTCAACCACTGGCCTCACCAACTCACAGGGTCAGGTGAGCACTCGCGTAACTGCGGGTGACGTACCAACTTCAGTGCGAGTAACCGCCGAAGTAGAAACCGAATCAGGCGAGAGTATCATCACCCAGTCTGACCTATTGTCGGTTAACACCGGCTTACCCGACCAAAATAGCATGACCATCTCGGCTGACAACCTCAACCCAGAAGCGTTTGATATAAATGAGCAAGAAGTAAATCTAGTGGTGCGCTTGGCTGACACCTTCAACAATCCAGTGCCTGACGGCACCGCAGTCAGCTTTACCACTGAAGGTGGCTCTATCGACGGCAGTTGCACTACGGTGTCCGGCGCGTGCGCCGTAACCTGGGTGAGCGCGAATCCTAAGGTGCCAGATCACCGTATCACTATTTTAGCTACCGCTATAGGCCATGAAACCTTATTTGATAGGAACGGTAACAATTTCTACGATGATGCCGATGGTGCAGGTTTTAATGACAACACGGACAATGGGTTATCGACCAGCCTATATGGGCAAACCGGCTTTGTGGATATCAGTGAAGCCTGGCGCGATGACAACGAAAATGGCATCCGCGATGCGGGTGAGATATTTCTTGATTACAACGCCAACGGTAGCTTTGATTCAGCCGACAGCCTCTTTAATGGCCCTCAGTGTTCAGGCAACAGTTGCGGCACAGGTGATGCGAATACCATGCATGTGCGCCGCGCATTAGTGTTGGTTACATCTAGCTCCGCAGCGCAAATCGATATTATTGATAACAGCGCCGCTGTCATTGCCAGCAACTATCAAACATCAACAGCGGCAACGGCTATACCGCGCGATACCAGCCAAAGCTTTACGGTTGTTTTCGCAGATACCGCGCGCCAGCCTATAGCGAGTGGCTCTACGATTGTCGTCAGTTCTAGTGCAGGGCAACTCAATGGTCAAACAAATTTAAGCATGCCCAGCACCTCGGTCAATGCGGCATCGCGAGCGACCTTCACCCTAGAGAATGATGTATCTGAAACAACATCAGCCACATTGAGTGTGACGATCACCTCCCCTAGCGGCGTTGAATCTACAACCAGCACGATAGTGACTTTGAATTAATGTTGTCACAGCTTGCAGATACAAAAATGGCGCGATATTCGCGCCATTTTTTTATTGCTTAGAAAGTCGTTGGTTAAAAAATAACAACTTGGTAATTAGGCTGTACCGCCTACGGTTAGTTCATCCACTTTAAGTGTAGGCTGACCAACTCCCACTGGCACGCTCTGACCGTCTTTACCACACACGCCAACGCCTTTATCTAGGGCTAAGTCGTTACCCACCATAGAAACCTTCTGCATAGCTTCTGGACCGTTACCGATCAGTGTAGCGCCCTTAATCGGCTTAGTGACCTTACCATTCTCTATGAGATACGCTTCTGAGGTAGAGAACACAAACTTTCCAGAGGTAATATCTACTTGGCCACCACCAAAATTAGGTGCATAAATCCCATTTTTGATACTGGCAATGATCTCTTCTGGCTCATGTTGCCCGCCCAACATATAGGTATTGGTCATGCGGGGCATAGGCAAATGTGCGTATGACTCACGGCGACCGTTGCCAGTAGGCTTAACACCCATCAAACGCGCATTGAGTTTATCTTGCATATAGCCAGTCAAAATTCCATCTTTGATCAACACATTGTACTGGCTCGGGGTGCCTTCATCATCTACCGACAACGAACCACGGCGATTTGCCAATGTGCCATCGTCCACTATGGTGCAACCTACTGAAGCAACTTGCTCCCCCATACGCCCGCTAAAAGTCGATGCGCCTTTGCGATTAAAATCTCCTTCAAGGCCATGCCCTACTGCTTCGTGTAATAATACACCTGGCCAGCCACTGCCTAATACCACCGGCATTTGACCAGCAGGCGCAGCCACTGCACGCATGTTTACCCGCGCCATATGAATGGCTTCATCAGCAATCTGTTCGTAAAGTGGGCGCCCATCAGCTTGGCTTAGAAAATATTCATAGGCATAGCGGCCACCCGCGCCTGAGCTGCCACGTTCACGTCGCGCGTCTTTTTCCATTAACACGGAGCAGTTCAAACGTACTAGTGGGCGAATATCAGTACAAAACGTACCGTCGGTAGCGGCAATTAAAACTTCCTCGTAAACACCACTGATGCTCACAACCACTTGGCTTAGTGCGCTCTCTTGCTGGCGAATGTAGTTATCAACCGCGCGCAAAAGGGCTATTTTTTCTTCGTCTTGCATACCTAAAATAGGATTGTCAGCATGGTACTTAGGGTCAACCTTGCTGTTTTTAAGGCCTGTAACTTTATGCTTGCCCCCCGCACTTGCAATGTTGCGCGAGGCTTTTGCCGCTTGCATCAAAGCTTCTGGGTTGATGTCATCTGAATAAGCAAACCCGGTTTTTTCGCCACTAACTGCACGCACACCTACACCGCGCTCGACGTTATAGCTGCCATCTTTAATGATGCCGTCTTCGAGCACCCAAGTTTCGTGCTGACTGGCCTGAAAATACAGATCAGCAAAATCATTATCATGTTGATAAATGGCATCTAACGCATTTGCAAGATGGTCTCTGTCGAGGTTAGCGGCAGTAAGCAGGTTTTGTTCAACCAGATTAGACAAGGTAACTCCTGAATTTATTATGGGTATAGACCGGCATATCCCGGCGAATTCTATTAAGTATGGCAGGTTCTAGCTGAGCGTTGATCACACCGACTGACTGAGGTAATTCAGCTAAAGTTTCACCCCAAGGTGAAATAATACAGGAATGACCATGGGTTTGTCTCTGATTGGCGTGCACACCAGTTTGCCCAGCTGCTACCAAATAGCATTGATTTTCAATTGCACGAGCGCTTAACAAGGCCTGCCAATGGGCTTCCCCAGTTTTTTGAGTAAATGCCGCGGGCAGTGCTATCACGTCCAACGCTTTATGTTCGGCCATAGCTTGAAATAAGCCTGGAAACCGCACGTCGTAGCATATGGCTAAGCCTAAATGTCCAAATGGCGTGTCTGGCACACTCACGACAGCGCTGCCCGCTTGTGTGTATTTAGACTCACAATAGGTCTTAGTGTTGTCTGCGACCTGCACGTCAAACAAGTGAATTTTTTGATATTCAGTCACCCGTTCGCCAGCATCATTGATTAGCAAGCAGGATGCGGTAAATTTATCAGGGTTTTCACTTTTTAACGGCATACTGCCAGCCACTAGCCACACACCATATTGCTTGGCCATACCCATTAGGCGCGCCTGTATTGGGCCGTCACCCAATGACTCAGCAATACTCAATAAGGCTTTATCGCCCCCGCCAAAACAGGCAAAACATTCAGGCAATACCACCAAGGCTGACTCGTTGACCGTTAACTGAGCCAGTTGTTGCTCAACAAAATTGAGATTTTCTGTGACATCAGGTGTGGATGTCATTTGCAGGGCAATAAGATTAGCCATCGGATACCTCCAGCGCTACGCGCTCTTGATCAATCTCTTGTGGGATGCTTATATCTGTATTGTGGCCATTTGGGTCTATTGCAAGGCCAACATTTGGCGTATCAACCGGCGCTGGGGCAGTTTGTGCCGGCAAGCGAATTTCTTTACTGTCACGCTCCAACTCTTCTAATTTAGGATCGTCTAACGTGCCCGTTAAGGAAAATTTAATATTGGAAATGACCTTGGCTGAAGTCAGTACCTGATCCAACGCTAAAGCCGCCAATGCGGTTGCTGGGTTGACCATATAGGCGACGATAAGCGGCAAACTGGATGTCACTTTAGGGGCAAACGCAATGTTGTAGTTTACTTCTCGGGTGTTCAAGTTGGTATAGCCTTGCATAGTGATTTCACCTGCTCCGCCATCTACCACAGTATCACGGGTATCCACTGTTCCTTGAGCCACCTGAAAACTGCCTTTCATTTTGTCGTAAAAGAAGCCTTGGGCAAATACATCACGAAAGTCTAAGCGCAGCTTTCGCACCAGCGACTCTAAGCTTAACAAGCTAAATATCCGTGAGCCTTTATCTGTTACCTCAGTGACTGTCTCTTATACACATCTGACGCTGCCGACGAAGAGGATAGTGTAGAT
>OJFV01000089.1_pt1 | contig 53082 bp, 44 predicted proteins | sample 1594391 | NCBI WGS metagenome assembly OJFV01 (sample SAMN05416856, study PRJEB24817) | seawater metagenome | isolation source: Sea water | place: Canada:Atlantic | collected 2013-11
TCCTTCCATTCCAAGGAAAATAATGTACCACTAAAAACTGGGACCAAACAGCTAAGTGCCCCTCACCGGAACCCCACGCATATCCAGCGCCTTAGCCCCGATGAGTTCTGTTCCATAACGTGCTGAATACGGCGACCACAATGAGGGTTCCCCCGATCCAGGTTGCTTGCGTGGGAAATTCAGCGAAGAAAAGCCATGCTAAAATCGGTGCCAAAGGGGTATCCAGCGCACTTAATAGCGCAGCCTGCCCTGCTGGCACCCGCTTTGCCCCCTCTGTCAGGGTCACAGATGCGACAGCAAATACCAGACCGAAGGCCACAAGGATTGCCAATTCGTGGACAGGAATATTGAACGGATTACCAAGAAGCAGAGCAAACGGTAATAACAAGATTGATGACAAAACCACAGGTCCCGCGGTCGGTGTTTTGGGAAATCGTCGATAAATGACCATGAACAACGCCATGGAGAGGGTCATCCACAAGGCAAGTAAATCTCCGGTAAGGTTCACTCCGCCCACGGATCCCCAGACAATAATCCCAACACCAGCCATTGCAAATAAACAGGCTAAAAGCATTTTCAACGTAACCCGCTCTCCCACCCAGCCCCAGGCAATCAATGCCGCGATGAGAGGAGCCGCAGCGTAGATCAGAGCAACATTGGCGATGGTTGTAATTTTGAGGGCTGATATAAAGGCGGCTGAACCTGACGCTCCTATTATCGCGGCCATCCACCCCCCAATACCTATGCCATAAAAGTTCTTACGAAACGTGCCTCTTTTCATGGTCCATAGAACTGTAAAAATTGCCGAAAACAATCCGCGCCAAAAAATAATCTCCCAAGCCCCAGCCTCGACGCCTTTGACAAATATCCCAACCGTGCTGAACACAATTGCCGAAACCACAATCAATATCACGCCATGATAATGATTTTCCCGGTCATCGGTTTCATAAGGCATTTGGGAACCTGGAGAGCTTAGGGAACTGGGGTTACTTCCAAACTCGGCGAGATCATTGATTTTCTCAGCTTCTGCCACGTCACGATCTCCAGTCCCAAATTTCAAAATAGTGAGTGCCACAGCTAACGCCCGAATGTCGAGCCACAGCTGTATTTTTACATTCTTAGCAGAACACTACTGACACGTAGCTGTCAGTAGTGTTCTGCTAAGCTTGCTTAGGAGGTAAAAATGAGCAAGCCACTTCGAATGTTTGAGATTATCCAGCTATTGCGCAAAGCGAAGCAACCGATGAGAGCCGTAGATATTGCAGACACCCTTGGTGTATCTCAGCGCACCGCTTACCGGGACATCCTCGCCTTGCAATCCATGAGCGTCCCTATAGATGGCGCAGCTGGTGTTGGCTATATCCTCCGCCCCGGTTTTGATCTCCCGCCGATCACCTTCACCCCAGAAGAAATCGAAGCCATCATAGTCGGCCTCGCCCTTCTACCACGAACAGGTGACGTTGGCTTGCAACGGGCTGCACAGGGTGTTGTGGGAAAAATCAGTGATATCGTCCCCAAAGCAACGGCGTCTCGTTTTAACGCAGCTTCGCTGGAGGCTTCGGGCTGGCACGCGGTTCCCAAAGCAAAGGTCGATATTGCCTTAATTCGAAAAGCAGTTCGAAATGAACAGCGCCTTGATATCCAGTATACCAATGGTGAAGGTCAGGCCTCTGAAAGAACGATTTTACCACTAGCTGTACTTTATTATGTTGAGGCCATCGTCATAGCAGCGTGGTGTGAAAGACGGGTTGATTTCAGGCATTTTCGCATAGATCGCATAGATCACTGCACCCTTTCTGACAGCAACTTCTCAGATATTGCCGACAAGCTACGAGCTGATTGGCAAAAGCAACATGGCCTGACATAAGAGTTCTTAAATTGAGATCCCTTACTCCGGTCCCACTTGCCCCAATGCCCGGATAGAGGTCTCAAAATCACCGTAGCCACAGAATTTGTATTCGTATTTAAGCTTTAGTCGAACTGCAATCTCTTGTGCTTTGATTTCAAGTTCAGGATCTTTAACCTGCGGCATAAAAAGTAACTTAGTATAATTGCCAAAAACAAAGTCCACCATATCTTCACGACGATCGAGCCCCAAGGCTTCCCAGACAAATTTATCAAAGAAACGACAGAAATAGTCCGTTAAAAAGAAGGTTGTGATTTCGTCTTCGGCGCTGTTAGAAAAATTGTCATTTCCCATAAAAAACGAAAAACAATGAGGACCGGGAATACGCTCAATACCGCCCTCTTCTTCAAGAACCTTATCCAGAAGACCTCCGGTTCCACAATCGCCGTAGAGGACATAGATTTTGTCATAACGATCCCCTGCCGCTTTTATTTTTTGACGCACAGCTTCTGGGATTAGTTGTGGATTGTGGTGCAGCTTTCCGGGTAAGCAAGCAACATCCAGATGCCCCCATCGGTTCATCTTAATCAGGTCAATTATTTCGCGACCAAGAGCACCACAGCCAATTAACAGCGTTGAGCCTTGGCCTCGTTTAAAGATGAAATCCGATTTCTGTGTCATAATTTAAATACTATAGCCTACCCGCTATTCAAGATATCATTTTCACGCCAAGAACTAAATTCTCTACGACGATGCTCTACTTTAGCTATTTAAACATTTTGTAGTAACAACAATCCTAAAGCTACTATACCCTATAATAACCAATCCACCTCAAATCCAATTCTTGGATATAAATCAACACCATCGAGTAGATTGGCAGAAGCAGCATGGCCCGACATAAAACTCCATACTATTAATTATCTCCATACAAAATCTAACATTCTTCAGGGTATAAAATTCAACCTCCCCAGTCGTATCGGCATGACTAACAGGTCCGTTTCCGGCGAGTAAAAAAGGCAGCGATAGCGTATCCAGTATTTTTTAATATAGAATTTGAAACCAAATGAAAATGGCATCCCGTGACTGGGCACTTCTCGTTCTTCTATCCATTCTCTGGGGTGGCGCGTTCTTTTTTGCCGCAATTGCTGTCAAGGAAACACCTCCCCTTACACTCGTGCTTTGCCGCGTAGGTATCGCAGCAGCTGTCTTGTTTGCATTTATTAAAATAAAAGGCGAAATCATACCGAAAAATACAAGCCTGTTAATAGCCTGCTTGATAATGGGATTGTTCAATAACCTCATCCCTTTCAGTCTTTTATTTTGGGCGCAGACATCAATTCCGAGTGGGCTTGCCTCTATCCTCAACGCCACAACACCCATTTTTTCAATCGTAGTGGCACATTTTTTACTCGCAGACGAGCGTATGGCGTTGAACAGGTTTACAGGGATCATACTCGGCTTTTTAGGCGTTGCCGTTCTGATTGGAGGGAATGCTATTTCAGGCACAACCATCGCAACACTTGGCATCCTGGCTTGCCTAGGCGCAGCACTATCTTATGGTATTGCGGGTGTATATGGCAGGCGGTTCAGAACCATGGGAGTATCTCCGAGCGTTGGTGCTTTTGGTCAACTGGCGGCAACAACAATTATGATGATCCCCCTCGTCATCTTTATTGATAGTCCTTGGGAATTACCTTTACCAAGTACGGCAGCCATAAGCTCCATTGTTGCTCTCGCTGTTGCTTCAACGGCTTTGGCCTATCTTATATTCTTTCGCCTTTTGGCCTCGGCTGGCTCCGTAAACGCAACACTGGTAACTCTCTTGATTCCTGTCAGCGCCATCGTCCTTGGCACAGTCTTTCTTGACGAAATTCTAACCCAGCGCCACTACTTAGGCATGTCTCTAATACTGATAGGATTGATCGCTGTTGATGGCCGTATCTTTCAGACATTGAAGTCAAGCTATTGATCCCCTAATCATTTTTAAGAAAATTAATTTTAACGGTTTTCATATAAGATTAGTCAGCAGGTAAGGTTTCAAACAAACAATTTACCTATACAAAAAAACCGGGAGGATGCCCCTGAAAGATGTCCCAGGAAATTGCCAATGAGAAATGAAAGAAAAAAACCTACTCTCTTTTATATTATTCCTGCTTTCCTCATTACAATTATCTTTATCTCGCCCAACCCCGTTCTTGCTGGAAATTACGAGGACGGTGTTTCTGCCTATCGAGCAGGAGAGTATGATAAGGCCATTGACCTGCTCAAGAAGGCAGGCGACCAGGGACACACTCAGGCCCAGTATTATCTCAGCATACTTTTCGAAGGCGCTTCTGGGGTTGATCGGGATACCGCCGCGTCTTTTCACTGGTTAAAAATGGCTGCTGAGGGTGGTATGGTTGAGGCCCAACGCAATCTGGCTGCCTTCTACCACGATGGGATTGATGATCCCGATGACGATATCAATCAAGCGATTTACTGGTACCGCAGAACCGCAAACCAGGGCGACCTCAGTGGGCAGCTCAACCTTGGAATACTTTTGGATCAAGAAAGCAATTCAGCACGAGATCACAGAGAAGCAATTCGCTGGTACCTGCTTGCGGCACGACATGGCGTCGCACAGGCACAATTTAATCTTGGCCTCATGCATGATCGCGGCAGGAGCACACCAGTAAACCCAGACAAAGCACTAACCTGGATTAACAAGGCGGCTGAACTGCGCTACCCAGAGGCAATGTTCACACTGGGACTTAAGTACGATCAGGGCCAAGGGGTCGAACAGGATTTTATCGCCGCCTATAAATGGTTTTTGCTCGCTGATATCAATGGCCACCCCTCCGCAGCAATGCATAGAAAAGCCACTGTGGTTAAGCTCACTCCGGAGCTAATTTCTGTTGCAGAAAACCTTGCCGACGAATGGCTCAACAACCATTAATTCCCACCGCACACCCCATACGCTTTGTTAAGAATGTGGTACGAGTACCTTAATCCTTACCTTTTAATCTTTACCTTTTAATCTTTACCTTGCCCAATATTGTCTGTGCGCATTTTAAAGACCTTGCCCCCGCGTATCACCGTGCGGTTTTGCTGGCTTCGGGTTTGCTGGCTTCGGGTTTGACCGCTGCGGCTGGTCACGGACAATCTCTGACGCCAGTTCGCCACGGTCTGCGGTGATGCCCCGACCTGGCGGGCAATTTCACGATCAGACCAGTTTGTGCGCTCCGGATCCGTTAAATAAGAAGTGATGGCCTCGCGTTTTTGGGCATTGGTCAAACGGGGCCCGTCACTACTTTCACGCAATAGCCGTTGTTCCAAAGCATCAACTCGGGCCTGTAACGCCGCGATTTCACCATCACGGCTTTCGAGCAAACCTTGAGCCCAACTGCCCCATTGCTCCATCTGAGAGACAGACTGACGCAAACTTTCTTGTAACGCGTGAAGCTGATCGCCCGATTTATTCAGGCCCTTTACGCCAGTACTCTTGCTCTTGTTTTCTATTGTCATATTTCGGGTGTCATATTTCGGGTGTCATTTTTTAGGTGTCATCTTTTAAATTCAAACCTTAAGCTTCGGCTTGAATGTCTATGGCTGGTCCCTGCGAAGCTTGTCCCTGTGAAGCTTGTCCGTGCGAAACGACACTCCCGTGGGCATCATTCCCGATTTCAGCTCTGATATCAGCGCCTTCAACAACCATTTGGTGCTTTTTTTCAATCCGTGCCCAACGGTATTCTTTGCCAAGGGATTTATCTTCACCGCCGATTAAATTCAAGGCGCCTTGTCGGACAGCAGCATCTTCCTTTTTTGATGCAGCGTTACCGACTAACGAAGGATTTTGCTTTGAAGCCACAAGCTTGGAAGACATTCCTTTGGACGACGCCCTCTTGGACGAAATCTCCATGGAAGATGTATCTTTCGAAGGCGAGAAATTCGTACCACAAACATCATTTCCCATGTTTGTAGTATCTCCACCAAGCTTCGCTTTTAAGTTCTGTTTTTTGGATTTCACCCCAGTTGTCGCTTTGGCGATTTTAGAGGCTTTATGTCGAATTGACGTATTCGGGCCAACGCCCGTAACCTTTTCAACCGCCTTGTAAACTTCCAGTTGCTTGGCCAACCGTTCAGCTTCCTCTCTACGATTGAGGGCTTCTTCCATTTGCACGGCATGGGCTTTACGAAGGCCTGCAAGCTCACCCTCATAAGCATGCCGCTTGGCCTGCTCTACCTGAATTTGCGTTGACTTTTCTTCGGTCGACTGCCGTAAAATCGCGATCTGTAGCTCATGACGTGCAAGGGACCACCGGAGAGATTCAAGTTCATTCTCAAGTTTTTGAACATGGGCTGTTTCCATATCAACATCCTGATCGTCGCCTTGAAAACTGGAGATCCCCACCTTTAGCTCGTTAAAGCTAATACCTGCACCCGCAAGAAGATGTTTGGCACGACCGAGAGCGGCTAACGCCTCACCCTCGCTTGCTGAATCCAGCAAACCCAAAACCTTCTCAAACCGGTGCAAATCCAGTTGTGATCTCTTCACGATGTCCCCCTGCAGAGCGTTTATTCACTCATCTATCTAATTTGTTAGATGATACTATTAATTTCCATTAACCATTGCAACTATAAAATTAGATAGATGATAAATAATTGATACATTTCAATTACAAAGCCTCAACCCCGCAGAAAATAAGGCCCTCGCAATAACTAACCGATTTGAACAGGAGGTTTGCAAAGGATTTTTCTCTGCCCACCTAAGAAAAACACGACCTGACTATCAAATTTAGACAGATGCTTAGGATCAGGCCCCTTGCCTGCCTAGATCATTATTTTTTGAGATAATCAGGAGATGTATTTTCCAACTCTTACAGAGAAACTTAGCTGCAACCTCGCCAAGTTTGCTAGCTAGCTCACCCCATTTTGAATCATCTAAGAAGGTTAGGAAAAAGAGATCTACAGGAGGCAGGAATTGCCCTCCTGCTCAAATTTTACCTAGAGAATGGTTACGCCCACAAATTCAGGCAATTATTCCGTTGGGATCAAAAGAGTACGTTCATCTTCTGGCACAGGGTGTTCATAACAATCAACATTGGCGAGAGATCGATAACAATAGGTCGCCGCTTGAGGCGCTGAAATTACTCTAACGGGTTCTTTTTCCATAAAACCTCCAGAGCAACCGGCGACACTGAAAAATGCTAAAGCAACTAACACTGCTCTTTGATAACCCATAATCGCTCTCTCCTCTGCGGATAGTATAGCACATACTAAACATCTCTCACCTTACAAGTTTCGCGCCAACTTGCAGGTTTTATGAAACCCAAGTTACAGGTTTTACCAAACAAAGCGTCTTAGAAGCCTTGGGGAATAACCGGAATAGTCTGAAACTACTGAAGAATAACCCTTTATAAACAAATTATTAACCGATTGCTGTCAGCATATCCCTATAGTCGTAAAACCATCGTACCTTTGCAAACACACCATATCAGTGTGCGATGGGAATAAAGGGGTCAATATGAGTGCTGAGATTGATGATGAATTCGAACATATTGAGAGCTCTCTCGATGACCTAAGCCATGCAGAGTACCTGATGCTTTACCGCGAGGCTGGGGAAAACCTCCTCTTCGCCAAGCGCCAGCAATGGCTGATACTCGCTTACTTATCAATGGCCTATGTCGGCATATACCTTATCGCCAAAGCAAACCCCTACGACCTTAAATTTTTAAATTATCTAACCGCCTGCTCATTTATACTGACGATTTTCGCGATTGCCATCGTGATCTTTCTCCAATTTTGGCAGATCAATGAGAAACGCATAATTCGAAATATCGCAGGCGGGCTTTCGAACTCCCTACAGCGGATACGTTCCCTTAAGTCCCGGGGAGAGTCCGATGCACATCGATACATCATGCTCTTTATGCTGATGGCTTATATACTCATGGCTCAAATAGCCATGTTGCGTGCGCTATGGAACATGACAAATTGAACGTTCACTCCTAACCTCAGTTCCATAGTTGCCGCAAAAGACCCGCTCAAACTGGCGGGTCTTTTTATTGCTCTACAATTTAACCAAGTAAGGGACAAAGAGTACAAATTAGATTTCCGTTTAGAATTTCAGCTTGTTAATATCTTGTTATAGTTGATGATCTATACGAACAACCTCAGGTAGGAACTTAGGGAATGCCAAATGCAACTGAAATTGCCTAATTTAAGAATACCCACTTCCTTCGCAATCTTTTGTGCTGGATTGATAATTGGCAATACTCATTTTGCACAGGCAAAATATGTAACTCTCTCAAAAGCCCCTAAGAGCTTTTTGAATAAAACACAGCAAGTGCAATTTCACCATCGTTGGCTCCACGAATATCATTCCTACGACAAAAACAAATCCAAACGGGTCAGGAACTGGTATTCCGCACTGATGAGCGAAAAATCCACGGACTCCCTTGCTGAATTGAAGTCCCTTTACGGCTTGGCTGGGCGGATGGTGAAATATAAGTCTGAACGCACTGATTATTGGTCAACACCGGGAGAGACCATCGCCCGTGGCTATGGCGACTGCGATGACTACGCCCACGTATACCTCACCTCCGCGTCACTCCTGGGATACGATATGAAAGATTTATGGTTGGTGGCGGGAACTTTTTACGGTCGTTATGGTCCCGTTGGCCACGCGATAGCGGTGATCGAGACCAAAGAAGGGAAACAATACGTGCTCGATAATTTGTACCAGCGCGTTATCTCAGAAGAAAAACATCATAGCTTTAAACCCAGCTATGAGATCAACATGGAAGCTCAAGCAGCGTTCGTCAGTGTGAACACTCAATTTCACGATGCCTTTTAAGATCTTTGTGACTTATACCTTTCACTCAACACTCCTCAAATATTCATAGAATACTAAGTACGCAGGTGAAATAGATACATGATTGATATTAATACAAATCTTCTAATCGGCTTTGCGTTCATAACTGCAATTCTAGCCTTTACCGCGCCTCAATCCCAGGCATCAGATCCCACTCTGGATCGAATAGCGGCCACAAACACTTTTGTCGTTGGGTATCGTACTCAAATGCCTCCCTTCTCCTATATTTCTTCCGAAGGGCAGATCGAAGGTTACTCTATCGATCTATGCAAAGGGGTCCATTCCGCTCTAAAAAAAGAACTCCGCAAACCTGATCTTGAGTTAAAGTTTGTCGAAGTCACATCGGACAGCCGGTTTGATTTCGTTCTCAACAACAAAGTAGACATTGTCTGTGGGTCAACATCTTGGACCCTCGGTAGACAAGCCAAAATGGGATTTAGCCTCCAGACCTTTATCACGGGCGCAGAAATGCTGGTCAAAGATGACAGCAGAATACGTAGCCTGAAAAGCCTTGGTAATAAAAAAGCAGGTGTCATCCAGGGCACCTTAACCGCCGATGCGATCACTAAACGGATTGAGCGGGATAAAATCGCAGCTGAACTCATCACCTTTGAACATCCCCACGACGCGCTCAAAGCGTTGGAAAGTGGAGAAATCGAAGCTTATATTGCCGATCGCGTTTTGCTAATCGGCTTACTTGACGAAGCAAATGCACCCGATGATCTCAAGCTGGTCAACAGGTTTTATACCTTTGATCCCTACGCACTGATGTTTGCCCGTCAATCTCTAGATTTTAAACTCGTGGTCGACCGCTATCTTGCGGGGCTCTATCGTAGTGGAAAAGCTGTGGAACTGTTCGACAAGTGGTTTTCACATATGGGCGTTCGGTCCAACGAAAATATCCAACGTGCCATGTACAAGCTACAGGGAATTCCTGAATAGCTACATCACCAAGAGCATTATTCTGAGCGGGAAAGACCAATATTTTAACTTTCCCGCTCAATAAACTCTTTAAACCAACGGCTCCAGGATTGAGACATAACTCGCAACGGCTGCACCACCCATATTATAAATTCCGGCCATTTTAGGGTTGGCGATCTGAATTTCCGGTGGAGCTGAGCCTGTAAGCTGCATGGCAGACAGGACATGCATAGATACGCCTGTTGCCCCGACAGGATGCCCTTTGGCTTTTAGTCCACCGGAAAGGTTGATAGGAAGTTTGCCACCTGGATATACCCAGCCCTCTTCAAGGGCTCGAAATCCTTGCCCTGGGGGCGTTAAACCCATGGCTTCGTATTCGATCAGCTCAGCAATGGTAAAGCAGTCATGGGTTTCAACAAACGATAGGTCATCCAACGTTACGCCTGCTTTTTGCAGCGCCTGTTGCCAAGCCTTGGTGCAGCCTTCGAAACGGACGATATCGCGCTTACTCATGGGCAGATAATCACTTACTTGGGTTGCTGAACGAAACCGCACCGCGCGCTTCATAGAACGGGCAGTTTCTTCATCCGCCAGCACAATCGCCGCAGCACCATCGGAAACCAAAGAACAATCGGTACGCTTTAAATTCCCAACCACTGTTGGATTTTTATCCGATAAAGTTCGGCAAAAATCATATCCAAGATCTTTACGAATTTGGGCTAAGGGATTGTGGACACCATTGGCATGGTTCTTCGCCGCAATACGTGCCAGCGCATCCCCCTGATGACCGTGACGTTGATAATAGAGATCACAGATATGTGCAAAAACACCGGCAAATCCGCCTTTGATATCACCCTCTTCTTTGAGATAAGCCGCTTTTAGCAAAGTATTGCCAATCTCAGGTCCGGGAAGGGCGGTCATTTTCTCTACCCCGACGACAAGCACCATCCGTGCTTGACCAGATTCAATTGCCCGCAAACCATGATGAATGGCGGCAGATCCGGTTGCACAGGCATTCTCGACCCGTACAGCGGGCTTAAATCGCAATCCTTCATCGGCCTGCAAGATCAAAGAGGCCGGGAAACCTTGTGGTGAAAAACCCTCGTTAAAAGTGCCGAGCACAACCTCATCAACATCGCTTGCCGACAATTGGGCGTCTTTTAATGCATCACGAGATACTTGCGTTATCAGGCTTTCCACATCTTCATCAGCGTGTTTTCCAAAAGGTGTATGCGCCCAACCGACAATACAAGCAGACATGATATTCTCCCAGGTTTTCGAGATTTTGTTATTTTGTTAAATGCAAAAGGTACCGTTTTGTTTTGGTCAGCCTAACATAGCTATTTTTGAAGCCAAGAAGTTTATGCTGCAGCGCAACAGCCCTCCATAGCGGCTACTCACCTAAATCCCATCCTCACAACTATACCCCGTTACTTTAGTCGGAATTAAACAATTATTATCAAAGTTGTACGAATATATGGCTTGTTACGATGTGTCCTTGTTAATTTAAAAAGCACATCTGCTTAACCAAACTGAGCTCGCGAGATCAAATGACTACAGGGATGAAGTCCAGTACAGCACCCAACCTTGCTGCCTTCAACAATGATGTTGAATCAGAGGGCGGAATATATGAGACAGAAAACATCTTGGCTCCTATAAAAACCATAGAGCCGAAATGCCCTTCTGGGAATGCCTTTGCTATTTTTGGCTCTGACGGGCGTCTCACAAATTACAGCGATAATTTTAAAATCCATTTTAAGTCTATTGCAGATTTTATTAAACTTGGTGTTAGCTACCAAACTCTCACACATGAGTTGGTAGAACGTGCTGGCGCACATTTAGATAAAATAAGCCGCAAAGAGTGGACCCAACGACTAAACGCTCATATGCAGGGCGAAACCTCTACTCTCGATTTCTCTGGCCTTGGTGCACTTCGTATCCTCAGCAACAGAGTTTCCCTTCAAGACGGGAGTGCGCTTTTTAATTTCGACAACTCTTTGGTTCTCCCATCAACTCTCAACGAAATTTTAGTATTAAGCCGACAGGTTCTTACAGCTATTGATGACATAGATCTTGGTTTCATTCTCTATGACGACAAAGGAAGAATGATTTATTGCAATACCCGACACCGCGAACTTTATCCTGAAGTTGCCCATCTTATGGTGCCAGGTGTTGATCGCCGTGACGTCCTTGAAGCCTACTGGGATAAAGTGGGTAATGTCGTTAGCAAGTTGGATAAAGGCACGCGAAAGAATGACCATTCTAACAGTGCACGGGGAACCAATGAACGACAACTGCCTAACGGAAGATGGCTTCAGATTAGCGAGAAACCAACCCAAGGCGACGGCATCGTTGCCGTACGCACAGAAATAACCGATTTGAAAGCCCACCAAACGGCTCTTTTTAATGCAAATAAGCGATTAATTGCACAAGCCGACGAGCTTGAATCAGCTTCTATCGCGGCCCTACAAGCAACTGAAGCGAAATCTAATTTCCTCTCAACAATGAGCCATGAAATTCGCACACCGCTAAATGGCATCATTGGTATGTCTCAGTTGCTATCAGGATCAATATTAGACGACGAACAACAAACTAAACTCGATACAATTATTACATCCGGTCAAAACCTTCTTGAAATAATTAACAACATCCTTGATATGAGCAAAATTGAGGCAGGTAATGTTGATCTAGAATTTACAGCCTTTGACCTTCCTGCCTTAATAAAATCAACGATATCCCCTCTTCAAACACTTGCAGAAGATCACGGACTTTATTTGAAAAATTGGACTGAAAATGACGCCCTGCAATACATCAGTAGTGACAGTACACGCCTCCGTCAAATACTGACGAACCTCCTTAGTAATGCAATCAAATTTACCCTAAGTGGTGGCATCACCCTGTCTTTGGAAGAGTTAAGTAACGACGACCCACGCTGCATTGATTTAAAATATCCTGCCGCCAATAAACACACGAAAAAAGAGAGCGAAATTATCGGCAAAAATTTACTTTTTTCGGTTACAGATACAGGAACCGGTATCTCTGAAGATCGGAAAGAGGCAATTTTCAATCCTTTTACACAAGAAGACGATACTATAACCCGTAAGTTTGGGGGGACTGGCCTTGGACTATCTATCGTAAAAAATCTCGTGGAAATGCTAGGTGGCACCATATCAGTTAGCAGTACTGCTAATTTTGGAAGTCGTTTTGATGTCATACTCCCTTGTCAATTACCCGACAAAAAAGAAATCGAACAGCTACAGGCCATGGCTGAGCCATTGGAAAAATTAGACTGCCCCGCCCTGAATATCCTCATTGCTGAGGACAACATGGTCAACGCAATGATTGCCAAAGCCTTTCTAGAAAAATTTGGTCATCACACCTTACTCGTCAGTAATGGAGTTCAAGCAGTAAAGGCCCTAGATCAACAAAACATAGACCTAATCATCATGGATGTTCATATGCCGCAAATGGATGGTATCGAAGCAACCATTGCCATTAGGAACGGAACCACTCAGCCCAACATTCCGATCATTGGCTTAACAGCAGAGGCTTTTAGCGAAAGGCATGCTCATTTCCGAAACATTGGCATGACCGACGTACTGGCCAAACCTTTTACCGAGCAACAGCTCAAAGGTATTATTATGAAAAATTTCGCGTCTGTTGATCAAATTAGACGCGATGAGAGATTAAACGGTGGAATTGACTCTCATAAAAACTCAGCAGAGGGTATTATAAATCGCTTAGGGTCTTCAACTTTTGACAACTCCGAAAAACCCAAGCAAACAACAAGCGGTTCTCAAAATTATAACCCAGAGGTTCATATCAAAGTGCCAGCGACAAACCATGACGAAACCCCTATCGGTTCTGAACAACAACTGGAAGAAATCCGTGCGCAAATTGGCGATGAGGTCCTTGCAGAGTTATTGGCAATGGCACCAGATACAATTAATACCCATACGGAAAACTTATTCAGCGCCATAAAAACTCAAGATAGTGACGCCATATATTTAGCCGCTCACACAATAATGGGGACTGCAGGTTCAATGTTCGCCACAAGGTTGGCAAATGTAGCTAAAGAGATGGAGGGCGTATCAAAGGACACGACAGCCGCACTCGCACTCGTACCAACTCTCGAAAAAACAGCAGCTGAAACCATTGCCTGGTGGCAAAGTAAAATGGCTTAGGGCCAGAACCTAAAAATATTATTTCCAAGCCAAACGAAAAGAAGCCGCGCATTTGCGCGGCTTCTCTTAAGAGTTCTAGAACCGATTATTCTGCAGCTTGCAGGCTTTCACTGGTTTTAGAGCGAAGGTTATCCCGGTAAAGCGCTTTTGCCAGAGAAATAACCATCAAAACCATCACCACAGTAAAAGGCAATGCCCCGATAATCATGGCATTCTTCAAGGCCCCGAAAGGTTCAGCCCCTCCTGCTACGATCAAAGCACCAATGACGGTTGTCAAAATTACGCCCCAGATAATCCGGTGTTTAATACCAGTTTCCTGTTCACCACCAGACATGATGGTATTCATAACCAAAATACCTGAGTCAGCAGACGTCACCAAGAATGTCATGATCAACACAACACACATAATGGTTATACCTGACAGAAATCCACCAGAGATCATGTGGCTAAGGGTAACAAACAGTTTGGCCGTATTAGAGGCACCAATGATCGTACCGTTTGCAACACCACTTAACTCTAGATCAATTGCAGTTCCGCCCAGAATGGTCATCCAGAGGAAGCAAACGATTGCAGGAGCAATCACACAACCAACAATGAACTCACGCACAGAACGCCCTTTGGAGATACGTGCAAGGAACAAACCAACAAACGGTGAAAAAGCAATCCACCAAGCCCAATAGAATGTGGTCCAGCCTGCCTGCCATCCATATTGGCGGCCTTGTGTACCGGCCTCATACAGAGAAGCCGCAACAACATCAGAGTTTTCAAGCGCCAAAACAGAAGCTGGCAGTGCGCCCTTGAAGCCTTCAAGCGAGCCCCATGCATTGGTTGCACCGCTATAAATGGAGGCGATATCTTCCGCAGGCAGAGACTTTATGACTTCTGGGAGTGCCGCATTAAATGCTTCAGCAGATTGTGGCGCGTAGGCTCCAAACGACAACTGGGTAAAGTTCAAGATATAGTCAACCAAGCTTGAACCAAACGTTGTCATGGCGAAAGCAAACGAGCCAAAAACAACAAAAACCAGAAGCAGGATAATAGAGAGTACAAGATTAAGGTTCGAAAGATATTTAATCCCTCTGCCAACGCCAGATACCGCCGACAAAATTGACATTGCCATGATCAGAACCAATGCCGAGATCAAACCAACTGTACTCGGTTTAGGAGCTTCCGTATCGCCGTTCATGAGCCATTGAAAGTCAGTAACAGCATAAATGCCGTCAACAAACTGGCTCACGCCAAATCCAATAGTCACAGAAACGCCTAATATAGTGGCAACAACGCCAAGGACATCAACAACATGACCAAGAGGGCCATTAATCGCCTTACCAAAAAGTGGTGTCAGGGCTGAACGTATGGTCAACGGCATATTACGAGTGTACGCGTAATATGCTAGGGCCAGACCCGTGGTTACATAAATTGCCCATGCATGAAAACCATAGTGCAAGAAAGTGTAGCGATAAGCAGCACCCACAGCTTCTTCGCTTTTTGCGACGACATCGCCATCTAGAACAACCGGGTTCGATCCCCAAAGACCAATAGGTTCTGCGGTCGCAAAGACCATCAGACCGACACCAAGACCAGCACCAAACATCATCGAAAACCAGGAGAAGTTTGAAAATTCAGGCTTTTCCCCTTCGGCACCCAAGATCTTTTTTCCGGTTGCAGGTAACAACGCAATTACAAAAAGAAAGAATGCAAATCCGCCCACAGCTATGATGTAAAAGGTATTAAAGCTATTCAATACGCTGGAGTTTAAAGTCGACAACACACTATTGGCGTTCCCCGGCCAAACCAGGGCCCAGATCACCAGTAAGGTCATGAAAATCTTACTTATTAGGGCAATGGGGACACTATATCCCTCATAAAATCCCGATGGCGCTTTCTTTATCTCAAGCGCTGTAAATGGTGGTTTTATTGACATGATTTCTCCCCGTTTTTGTTTTTCTTATCGTTTTTTGTACGATCTTTTATAAATCTTAAATTCTCTAAATACGACCTAACCAAACTGAAAACGACCTTATTGTGACTAAGGCGACCTCATTACGGCAAAACCGACGTTCCGTAATTAAGGCCCAGTTTGATATCCGTTATCAGGCCTTTTCAGATTTTGACATACTTACGCAACGCGTAAGTATGGTCGCGCAATGCAATTTCAGTCAAATTTATATATCTTAAGTAAACTTCAATTTTATTGAAATAAGCTGCGAGTATTGAAACGACAAAAAACAAATCTCTCCACCTCAAACCCCTCTAATAACACTTCTTTTACTAAGCCAGGACCCTAATTTTTTCGAAATAAAAATCAGCCTCGACAAACCGTCCGATAAAGAATTCTTTCTCGGGATCTTCTCTGGGGTCTTCTCTGGGATTTTCTTCCGAATTTTCATCGGGCTCATCCAAGAGATCCTTCTCCTGCAACCCGTACGCTATCAATGCCCGTTTGTAATCAAGGATTGCGACGTCCCAATTGTCAGGTATCAATTTGACTGCATTCAATTGGGCTCGTTATTTGCGACCTCTTGTCAAGTCAGTGACCTCGCTCGCATAATCAAGGTGCTTAAAAATATGGCGAGAAACCTTTAAAGGCATCAAAATGGCAGACCCACTTTCCTCCAGCCTCCTTAAACCCGGATATGAGAATCCTGGTTATGAAAATTCAAGTTATAGAAACAAAAAACTTTGTCGCATCAGGACAGTGACGGCTTTTTTGGTGCTGGATAAGGACCGGGCGGCTTGGAAGACTGAGATAACAAAGGCGTCTAAATTCTGTAGAGAACTCGCTACGACCTTCTTCGAAAATGGCTATACGGTACAAACCATTAGAATTGTCACCAATCCGTTTGGCGAATTCCTCAACACAGATACCCTTGAAACGGCCAAAACCGATTTGGCCTATATTAGTGAGTTGTTACGAACAGATCCTATGCCTAATTTACGGATCCGATTTGCAATCGGAGAGGCTAAGACTGAGGCAGAAATAAAGCTGCTGCCTGCGTTAATCCATGACTATGGCGATTTATGTAATGCCTGTGTAAACATCGGCCTCGATGACCATGGCGTTCTCGACAACAACCTCATCACCCATTCAGCACAAACCGTAAAAGAAATAAGCCGATTGACGCCCAGAGGAGAAGGAAATTTCAATTTTACGGTAAACTTCAACTGCGCCCCTCTTATTCCCTATTTTCCCGCCGGCTTTCATCGCAGAGAACTCGGGAACTGCTTTGTGGTCGGCCTGGAAACGCCTGATCTCCTTGTCCAGGTTCTCAAGGAATTCAATGAAAGCCATCCCGATTTAGATCACAACACTGGTTTTAGGGGATACTTTGAAGCTATGAGCACCGCCCTTCAGCATCACTGCTCTCAAATTCTAACCATTATAGACCGTGCAGATGTGGACGACAGCTTCCGCTTTGCCGGGATTGATAGCTCAGCGGCCCCTTCCAAAGATTGTGCCTCTTTGGCAGAAGTGTACGAACTTATGGGGGTGGAATATTTTGGCGCAGCTGGGACTGTCGAAGCGTCCTCCCTTCTGACCAAGGTTTTTAAATCTATACAAGGCACTAATCTTGTTGGGTTCTCAGGATTAATGCTCGCCGTTACCGAAGACGAAGGGCTCGCCGAAGGTACAAGAAAGTCAGATTTTGATATTCGCGCGTTGTTAACTTTCAGTTCGGTTTGTGGGATCGGGTTGGATACTGTGCCAATCCCAGGAGATACGCCTGTTGAGAAAATCTCCGCCATCATGCGCGATACCGGCACCATGGCCTTTCGCTTGAACAAGCCCCTCACGGTGCGCCTTTTTCCTGTACCTGGGCTAGAAGCTGGCGATCTCACTGCTTTTGAGAGCGATGATCTCTGTAATTGTGCGGTGATGGCAGTGCCCTAAAACCCAGGTTCTGGACTTATGACACACACCTAAACTAGGGTCCTGGCCCTAGTGCGTAGATCCGGGGTACCCTGTAAGTGAAGGCTTGTAACGATGGTGCCGCTCTTCGGGAAAGGCCTCTCTTAAAACAGAACCCAAATGCTGTGCACTTAAGACCAAATCCTTCGTGTTATGGCCATCGAGGGTCAACACAGCGGCAGTTTCCATTGCTACAATGTTTTCAGTGCGCGCAGCTTGGACCAACCAAAGCGCGTTCAATTCAGTTGTACAGATCTGCTGTCGGCAGGAAGGACAGCAGGATACAATAAACTCAAATGACCTTCGGCGTCCGTTCCGAATAGCTCTGATTAATCCTCCCACGGCAGAGACAACCCATGCCCCATCATACGGACCGAGCTCTTCTTCCCCCAATACAAAGACCTTGTCCCAAGCATGTGATGACGGATCAGCATAATTCTGGCAATAAAGCCGCAACATCTCTAGCACCAGCAGTTCTGATGGTTGAAAGTTATAGTTCTGGAGTGGGAAGCTGGGTGTTTTTTGCGGCCAACTCTGCTGGCCATTCAAATTAAGACAGGTCATTTTACTTCAGGCTCATCACTTTCACGACGAAGTTCCCTCGAGTACAGAAGAAGCTTGGTCCAGTTGTTATGGGTAATGCCCTGGCGTGTATTTTCTGCGTCCGTCCGTTCTATCGCGGATCTGTCCAATTATTATAAAAAGCGCCCTCTCTAGTCAAGAACGATTCGCAACTAGGCCAAATAAACATTAAATAACAATTTGTTCTCCCCTTTTCACGAAAACAAATCCGTCCTTTCCTGTCTTCCATCTGATAAAGCACGTTTATCTATGCATAATGTAATATTAACCTTTAATCTTTACTTTTCACTCCTGAAGTTTTGTTGTGGTAGGTAAAACAATGGTCACGATTTTAGGTCCTCTTCCAAGCCCAAAACAGTTTCATTTTCTCAAAACAACATTCCCTCTCCTTACGCCCCAAATATGTGGGTAAGGATCAAGAGTGTTTGTAAGTTTTGACAATCATAAACCAATTTTGGCAACTATAACTGATCGTGGAGAAAGCAATTTTCCATGACACAGGATATCCTTACGCCACCTATTACAGCTCTTCTTGTCGATAATGATCTACAATTTGCAAAAACACTCACATCTGCCCTGAAGCCTTTGGGTTATGCGGTATCGGTAGAGCAAACAGCAGCTCAGGCCCTCACCCATCAGGAAGTAAGCCCCACCTCTCTGGTCATCGTCAACCATACCTTGCCAGATAGACCCGGCATCAGCCTTATCAAAGAGTTTTTGTCGAAATTCCCCGATTTACAGACCGTCTATATAACCTCAACCGAAACAGAAAAATTGGCTGCAGAAGCACTTCGTGCTGGGGTAACTTGTTATATCAACAAAGACCCCCAAGAGGTTTTCTTTGAAGTTTTACCCGCTATTTTAGAGAGAACACTCTATCGCGCAAAAATCGTGGAACGCCAAAAAGATCTGGCGGATAAACTCAAGCAAAGCCAAACCCGCCTTTCACAAGCTGTTAATGTCTCCGAAATAGGTTTTTGGGAATGGGACGATGTCTTGGATAGAGCAACTTATTACTCTCCAGAATTGCTCCAACTCTATGAAATGAAAGAGAGTGATCTTTGTGATGGGGCCTGGACTGTTCAAAAAGATTTAAAGCATATACACCCTGATGACTTTAAAGAATATAACTATAAGTCGCATTTTTATGATGGTACGTCTGACCGGTATGAGGTCGAGTTTCGCATCTATAAAAAAGACCACACTATCGTCTATCTTCGCGAAATTGGACAAGCAATCCGAAATTCAGCTGGAGAGATTACCAAATCTTATGGCACTGTTCAGGACATCACCAAGGCAAAGCTGGCCGAGATAAATTTGAAAGCCGCCTTGAACGAGGCTGAAAAAGCCAACAGAACAAAAGCATCTTTTCTCGCGACCATGAGCCATGAACTTCGCACCCCCTTAAATGCCATATTGGGCTTTAGCGAGATTTTGGTAGGCCAGTATTTTGGTCCTTTAGGGAAAGAGAAGTATCTAGATTATGCTAAAGACATTCATAACTCGGGCAAAAACCTACTCTCTCTGATAAGCGATATTCTCGAAATATCATCATTAGAAGCCGGGGAACAAAACCTCAATAAGGAAGATGTATATCTTACCCCCCTCGTTATCACCTGCCACAAATCGTTAAAATCAACATTTGATCAGGCAAACATTACAGTTTCTCTTACCCTTGCCGAAAACCTGTCTCCTATTTTGGCTGACGCACGCGCGTTGCAACAAATCGTCCTAAACCTATTGTCGAATGCAGCAAAATTCACCCCGGAAAACGGACAGGTAAAAATTACACTCTCCCAGTCAAAAGAAGCGATAACCCTGAGTGTCGAGGACAATGGCCCAGGGATCGCCGAGGAGCAATTGGCAATATTGCTCAAACCCTTTACACGCCTGGAAAGCGATCCCCTAGTATCTCAAGAAGGTATTGGTTTGGGATTATCGATTATCAAATCTCTTACCGAAGCCCATGGAGGTCAATTAGAGATCAAAAGCAAAATCGATAAAGGAACAACCGTACACGTCCACTTGCCATATGAGTGTTCCCCTATTTCAGAAACGGCTAGAGCTCTTTAAGTAGAGTGATTTATCTAAAATCTACGAATTATCTCTACTAAAAGTCAAAGATATCGCCTAACCTGCTTCAAAAGGCATGCAAGCACCCTAAAGCAAAAAAATGCCGCCTAAACAGGGAGTAACAGGTAAATGGATAAAAAGACTACTCAGGATTCACCAACTACATCAAAAAAGTCCAATTGGCCTGAGGTGAATACAGTAAATGTTCACATCGTTCCTGAAATTCTGATGAACGGTCTTTCTGATTTTTTTGCTGCGGCTAAATACGGCCTGTTTTTTGGCGGGATATATGCTGCTGGGGGCTGGCTCTTAATTGTCTTGCTCTTTCAACTCGGCTTACCTTATCTGGTATATCCTCTGGCGATCGGCTTTGCTCTCATTGCCCCCTTCATTGCCTGTGGATTTTACTTTATTTCCCATCAATTGGAAGAAAAAAATCCTCTGAGTTGGGGCCGAGCATTCGGCGTCGTAAAAGCCATGTTCAGCCGAGACTTGGGATGGATGGCTCTTGTTACCGGGTTCTCGCTTTTTATTTGGTTGGATATGGCCGCGTTTATAACACTTAGCTTTTTTGGTTTTAAACTCGTAAGCATCCCAGACCTTTTCAACCTGATTCTCACGACACAAAAAGGCGCAGTTTTTCTTCTTGTCGGCAATACGGTTGGTGCTGTCATCGCGTTTATTGTTTTTTCGTTCTCCGTTGTTTCCTTTCCCATGCTTTACCACAGAGATATTGATTTTGTAACAGCTATGGTTACCTCTGTACGGATGGTCATGAAGAACCCGGTTCCTATGGCCGTATGGTGCATAACCATTGCAACTCTTATCGTACTCTCCTTACTTACAGGGCTTCTAGGCCTTCTCATCGTACTGCCTGTACTTGGTCACGCCTCATGGCACCTCTACCGCCGCGCGGTTTGTGAAGCCATAAAATAAACACACCACCACTGGGTTAAGTGCTTCATTTACAAATATTTATAGGAATTTATTCTGAATTATTATTCAAAAATAACCTTTCTCTTACCCTTAGACCCGCAGCATTTTGAAGAAAAAACTACAACAATTTCACTATTTTACGCACAAATTTCTGTTAAATTATCTCCCTTAATACTGCGTTAACAGCAGGAGTCTAAACTCAACTCTAAATAAGGGGTTGTTAAAACTCTAATTGGAATCGATACAGCAACAAAAATAAAGGAATAATTTCCTTTATTCATAAAACACCCAATATTGCTGAAGATTTTAATTAGGGTAAATGTTGCCTACCAGCCCTGGCAAAAAATTGGGAATTTTTCTATGGCTACAGCTGCGACAGACGAGCGCTTACATACTGAGCTCGACAACCTTATCCATTACGTAGAGCGATTGCGTCTGGAACTTGCAAATATTACCCGAAAAAAAGGCGACCGCTCCGATTTCGAAAATATGTCCGTTCAATTGGATGCTCTCGTTAAAAACACAGAAGAAGCCTCTTATGAAATTTTGAAATCCAGTGAGGACATTCTCGAAACCGTCGATAAATTGCGCGAAGACAATAGCGAAGAAGATCGCAACAAACTCTGTGACCTGATCACAACAAAAGCCATGGCCACGCTTCAGGCCTGCAGCTTTCAAGATATTACAGGCCAGAGGGTCACAAAAATTATACGCTCGGTACAGTTTGTCGAAGAGCGGGTTAATTCCATGGCTGAAATCTATGGCGAAGCCTCAATTAATACACTCGGCCTTGAAATATCTGCCAAAGAAATCCCCAGCGAAGAAGTTTGTATGGATGGTCCAGCCGTACACGCCGAAGAAGCTATTTCGCAAGACGATATCGACGCCCTGTTTGATTAAGTCCGCCTATTTCACAAAAGAATCCTGTAAACGGGTCATGATAAATAAACGGGTGATCGGGTTTCGGGAAAACATCAGCCAAATCAATTTTCAAACCAATGGTCTCAATGTTATACCCTCTGTGAATCGAACTTCGACAGGGCTCGTGTTCAATTACCTGATGAGGGCTATCCGTGACACTCTTTATAACCGATCTTGATTTCACGTTGCTCGACAGCGATGGAAACTTCTCTCTCAATTCTGCCGAGCGTCTGAATAATTTGATTTCAGATGGCATGAAATTCACTGTCGCTACTGCCCGTGCGGCACCTTCGATCAAACATCTCATGTCTAATGTCGATTTGAAACTCCCAATTATAGAGTTAAACGGGGCGATCCTACGCAATCTACAAAGTGGCCATATTTTGCAGCACAAGGGTCTCGGTACAGAGAAAGCAACTCTCATCAATGACTGCTTTACGGAACTAGGCATTACTCCCTATGTCTCTGCGCTTATAGGTGATCACAACCCACTATTTTATCCAGAACTCAACAATCCTGGAATGCAGTGGTTTCTCGACGAAAAGATTGCGCGCTCAGATCCAAGGTTAACCCCTCGGCCCAAGGATCTCTTTAATCAAAAAAACGTATCCGGTTCGGTAAATACGGATAAAACTGTCGACGACATACTCGCTTTTACTTATCTCGGCCCCAAAGCTGAGATCGACACCATATCAGAACTTGTAAGCCAAACCGTTCCAGAGGCCCTTATCACTACCTATCCCAATCATTACATTGGTGATTGGGAAGTGGTCATCGCTGCATCAGATGCCAACAAAGGCAACGCCATCAACCGATTGCTCGAATACCTCAATAAAGATCTTGAGATCAATATCTCCAGGACAACTGCATTTGGGGACAGCTCCAACGATTTGGAGATGCTCAACACCGTGGATCATCCCGTTGCAGTATCAAACGCAAGTGCGGAAATAAAAGCCAGCGCCCGAGAAATTATCGGCCACCATAAAGACGATGCTGTGATCGACTACCTAGAAAGAGCCCATAGATAGTCCTGATCCTAAAGGCACTTGGTCATCTCATCAAAAAGAGAAGCCTGTTCTAAGGCCCCTGCCCTAAGTGTTTTCGCCCCTACAAAAACTATTTCCAAGCACAGAACACTGATCCCCGCCCCACACAACAGTCCAAAAATAGGGCTCGTCAAAACGACTGTGATGAAAAAGTGACGTATTTGCGACGAAACTCTTAAGACAACCTATATTTCTAGATGACTTATTCGCGACATCCGAAGGCTATTTTTCCTCGTATTTATGCCCTACAACCGATTGGAGAATAGAGAAATCCTAAGGTTTTCCCATTCTAGCCCTTGCGACACATATCCGCCCTGTATCCCGCAGAAAGTGTCGGTTTTGTGACATGCACTTTCTGCATATCGGAGTTGTAGTAATGCCACTCGTAAAAATAAACCAACGGGATTATATCTGTTTCATCAGACGAACACGAACCTTTCGCGAAGCGTCTAAACTTTATATCTACTGTTTAGGAGTTAACACAATGGCTACAGTAACTTTCACTGAAACACTTCCAGTAAACCCAGCTGCAAACTATGCAGATCGTATTGGTTTTGCTCTCGGTAATCTTTTTGTTTCTGCGATTGAAGCCGTTGAAAGCTTTAAGCTTCGTCATGAAACACGCATCGCTCTTGAAAAATGCAGCGACGTACAACTAGAAGACATCGGTCTGGCTCGTTGCGATATCGCTGGTATCGTTGCGAAACTCTAATAATTAGAGCCAACCGTGTTCAAGGAAAGCTCACGCAGACACACTAAATAGCTTCATTTTGAAGTTCATTTAAACTGCGTTGGCAGCTTTCATGATAAAGAAAAGCCCTGATGATTAATTCGTCAGGGTTTTTTCGCGTCTGGGATCAGGACAGGTATATTCAAAAGCGCTGGTTCAATTGGCTCTGGTCTTAAACCTCGGTTTATTTATGAGAGCAGTCCATATCTTGTGCCTTAATAAGAGGCCCAAGATATAACCCTGGCTTTAAAAAGAAGTTCTCCGCGATTTAAATTGCTGCACAGAAAAAAGTAATACGATATTGACCTTATCATCATCCCGGGAAAGCGGTAAAAAAAGGGTTTCATCATAAAGAACCTGATCTTGATCTTCAGACTCATTGGTATGGTCATAGATAAAAGATCTGCTGTCGCACACGTAATTATAGTTCTCTTCAACCTCTTCCAGCAGGGCACCGTAAAAGGCTTCTTTTACCGTTTTCCCAGTAGGGTCATTGCCACGAATTTCGACTTCCTTGGTGCCGACCAACCTGTAACTAAACTCCCCATTCACCTGATCAACGTCCACCAGGGTGAGGCTCGGTAAGAACTCTTTCATTTCCATAGGATCAAAATCTTGTCGACAAGGCATTTTACGGCCCTGTTTTTTAGAACAGTAAAACTCATAAAATTCACGAATTTTTGCATCGCAGACAGCGAGGAAGCTCTCATCATATGTCTTGTTTGAGGTAAAACGTAATTGGATCACTAAAAAAACAACCTCCCTATAGATGCCAAGTATAATACCCGATTTTCACAGTTAGGCTATAATCTCTTTGTTTTAATGGCATTTCACTAAGGTTGAGCCGCTCCCAGTACTCTTGCAGATCTAATTCCCATAGATCTTATTTAGAGACTCACAACAGCGTGAACGCTCATTCCAACGGCACATGGAGATCTTCAGCTCCATGACGAGACTGGCTATACATGCCCCAGACCTATTGTACCATGACTGGATAAGCCCCAGAGGAGCTTTATGTCGTAAGCGGACAGGTTTCCGGGAAACAAAGTTTTGCTGTCGTACCACGACCGGGCTCGCTTTCTATTTCCAGAACACCGCCATGCATTTCAATGAAAGACTTGACCAACGGCAACCCCAGACCCGTTCCAAAATCGGAGGCCGTGGATACATCGCCAACTTGGCGGAAGGGTAACAGAGCCAACTCAAGGTCAGCTTTGTTCATGCCAATACCCGTATCCTGTACGGAAATTGTATTTTTATTTTCGCCATCACGAGAAAATTTGAGTAAGATCTTACCACCAGCAGGTGTGAACTTGCAGGCATTGGAGAGTAGGTTCACCACCATCTGCTTTGTCAAACGAGTATCAGCACAAAACCGAGCCTCCTTGTCCTGAACCTGAATGTCCACAACGACTTCTCTTGATTCAGCCAGCCCCCGGACCAAACGTGCACATTCTTTTATGATTTCACTGGCATTGAGCCACTGACAATCAAGTTCCATCTTGCCAGATTCAATCTTTGCCAAATCGAGAATATCATTAATTATGGCAAGTAGGTGATTGCCACTTTCGTTGATCATCCCCGGATATTCCTGATAGCGCTCATTGCCTACAGGGCCAAAGATTTCTTCCTGCATAAGGGATGAAAAACCAATGATTGCGTTCAGAGGGGTGCGTAGTTCATGGCTCATCATTGCCAGAAATTCACTTTTAGATCGATTTGCCTGTTCTGCGGCAATTCGGGCATCAACTGCATTTGTGTGTGAAAGCGCCATAGCATCTGCAGCTTCTTCGAGAATCTGATTGGTTTCGTTCATTTCATCGCGGTATTTTTTTTCACTGGTAATATCCCGACGCAGATTAACAAAACCGACACCCGGGATACGCATTTCGTTTACGAGATGCCATTCGCTCCCCGTATTTTGCACAAACGGCCCATCTTGCGGGTTGTGAAGCCGCGCCATTCTCTTTGCAAGATAAGCCTCTTGATTTTCAGAACAAAGCGGATCGGCAATCGCGCCTGGTTGTGCTATCGAGATACGTACGATATCGAGATAGTGTCTGCCTTCAAGTTCTTCGAAAGGCGGCATATAGGGGAAAAAGGTTCTGTAAGCCTTATTGAAATAAATCAAACGATCATCTGTATTGTAGATAATCATTGCATCTGGCATATGTTCAACCGCGAGACGCAAAAGGGCTTTAATTCTCGATTGTCGCAATTCTTGAGAAGCAGGTGTCAGGGTCACGACAATTTGACGCTCTCCCTTCAACTCAATAACGCCAGCAGACGCTCGGCAAAACAAGGACTGCCCGTTGGCATGCAAAAGAGAAATTGTCTCCCCTATCTCACTCCAGGTTATTTCTGTTTTCTGAGAAGAACCAGCGATATGCGATCCATCGAGTAAATCATCGGGAGAAAGCGAAAGTAACTCAGCACGGTTATAGCCGAGCATATCCTCTGCACGTGTATTGACGTCGAGCAAAGACGCGCCATCTTCACTTAGAATCAAAATCCCTGCTTCAAACTTGTCTTCGACTTTTGGTGTCGTCAGCGAAAATTCTGCTGCACCCCTGATTTCAACAGACATACCTACCCTCACTCATGATGTAAAAATCATAACGTCTCATGACAAAAGAAGAAAGAGATTCAAGAATTTTTCAATTATAACGATTTATATTCCCCCTTGCTTCAGCACAATGGCTCTCAATACTCGAAGTTCAAAGTTCAAATTTGCGGCCTACCTTAGTTTTTTCTTTAAGAGCACCGAAATTTCGTCATTGTACGCAACCCAACCTGGGCCCGACGTCATCACGTTTTACACTTTCAAGCAACAAATCTAATGCTCCCTTAACCTGGGTGTGATATAATAATTGAACGGATAGGTGTCTATTTTCATACAGGTCAACAGGGGAAATGGCCCATTCGCTAATCGGGGGGAGCTCGTCATTAGGAGCTTATAATGGACCGTCGATATTTTCTTGCCACAGCAACTGCAATGATGGGAACGGCATTCAGTCACTTATCGTTCGCAGATAGCCGTGTTATCCAACTCGTATATTTCCATAACTATTCTCCTTTTAGCTGGGATGAGGGAAGTGGCATGCAGGGGATACTTATCGACCTTTTGAACGAAGCTTTGGACAAACGTATGAATATCCAGACGATACATAACGGATACCCATGGAAACGTGCTCAAAAATTCGTCGAGGTTGGCCTTGCAGACGCCTTTTGTACTGTGCCCACACCTGCCCGCCGTGAATACACTGTCATAAGTAAAGAACCCACCATTCTGGCGACCTTCACTCCTTTTATACATCGCGAAAGTAAAAACCGTGAGGCGTTACTCAAAGTACAAACACTCAATGATCTCAAAGGGTTTCGGATCGGACATTATCTCGGTTCGGGCTGGGCTCAAAAAAACCTAACAGGCCGTGGATTTGATCTCGACGAAGCCGCTACTCTGGACGCAGCGCTGGCAAAACTTGCGGGCGGACGTGTAGATGTGGTGATAGATACCAGCCAAGTCCTACGTTATCGTGTTAAACAATTGGAGTTACAATCAATTATCGAAGAACTACCACAAGTTCTAGACCAAGCCCCCTTCGCTCTTTGTATAAGCAAAAACTCGTCTTTTGCATCAATTCTTCCCTATTTTGAATCTACTATGAGAAAAATTCATCAAGATGGAACCTATGATGCAATCGTTAGCAAATACGGTTAAGGCTATTTCCTGATAAATTATCAATAACATGAATAATAAGAAGACACTTAAGGACAGACAGTAGGCACGTCCCTGCCTCAACTCTTTTCTAAATGGAAAATCAATAATTAGATTATGAATTTCAAATACAGAAAGATATTTTAACTATTTTTGGCTATCTTCAAAAGAACCCGACGACAAAACCAACTCAGGCTGTAGGTATCCTTAGGATACTGCGACCAATTAAAGAGGTATCCGATGTCTTCTCGCTCCCAGGTAGGCTTTCGTATAGTTGGTGCTATTTTCAAATCAATTGCGTTCTCACTGCTGGCGCTTGGAGCACTCCTCCTTTTCACCCACACCCCAACATACGCAACCAGTATTCCTGAAAGTCCTCGTCCAATCCGCCTGATTGTCAATAATTGGACCAGCCAAATAGTGATGGCAAAAATTCTGGGAAAAATTTATCAAAAAAAAGGCTACACAGTAGAATACAAAGAACTGTCATCCAACGACCAGTGGGCACACCTCCATCGGGGATTGGAACATGTGCAAGTTGAGGTTTGGCAAGGAACAATGGCCGAAGATTTGTCTCGAATTCGTGCGCTGGGACAGGTCGTTGAGGTTGGGGATCACGATGCTTTGACCCGTGAGGATTGGTGGTATCCCACATATGTAGAAGAAAACTGCCCAGGCCTCCCCAGTTGGCGGGCACTTAAAAAGTGTGCACATCTTTTTGCTCATAAGAGTACATCTCCACAAGGACGTTATGTTGGCGGCCCTTGGGAGAAACCCGAACGTGCACGGATAAGAGCCCTGGAGATGGATTTTGTCGTAAAACCTGTTCAGGTAGCTGATGAACTCTGGGTGGAACTTAAAAGAGCCTCCGCCAAAAAGGAGCCTATAGTCCTTTTTAATTGGAGCCCTAACTGGATTGAAGATCGTTTTGAGGGAAAGTTTGTCGAATTCCCCGAATATGATCCAAACTGTGAAACCGTGCCAGCTTGGGGCGTAAACCCCAAACGCATCCATGATTGTGGCAACCCCAAAGATGGATGGCTAAAAAAGGTTGCCTGGGTTCAAATGGAACAAACTTGGCCCTGTGCTTTCGCAGTTCTCAAAGACATGAACTTCAACAATGCCATGATCAGCCAGATCGCAGCCTTTGTCGATGCGGATGGCATGACCCACATCCAAGCTGCAGACAAGTGGATTTCAGAAAATACTGCGTTGATATCTACCTGGGGCGCAAATACCTGTGAGTAATAACCTTACGAGACAAAACGCCGCCCATACAATTAAAGAGAAGATATCTCTAAGTGCGTGACAAACAACCTTTTGAACCCAAAATATCAAAGCGAATAGCATTTAAGCTATCACGCAATGTCGTATTGGTTTCTCTATTAATTGGGTTGTTAATCAGTGTATTTCTTGCCTATAGGGACATCCATTCTACTCAAAGGTCATTCAACCAAACCGTTAAACAAGTCATTCAAACGGTTAACCAACCCGCAGCGAGAGCGGCTTACAACCTGAACGCCGATCTTGCGGGTGAAGTCGCAGATGGTTTGATGGAATATAAATCCATAATATCGGTTACCATTCATGATGATCTGCATAATACACTGGCAAGTAAATCTCAGGATTTGAAATCATCCCCCTATCGTTGGCTTGCGGAAGATGCCTTCGGCGGATTACAAAGTTACGAAATAGAGTTACGAACGGTCGATGATGCAGAAGTAAAAGCTGGCTATTTACAAATTATTGCAGATCCGATTGTTGCCGTTAGCGATTTCATTGATCGCACGATATCAGAGTTCATTTTCAATATATTGCGTAGCTTGATTGTCGCCGCGATACTTTCGCTGATTTTCTATCGGCTTTTGGTTCAGCCCCTGCAAAATATTTCCCACGACTTAGCTTACGCTGATCCTGACAATCCCGAGGGAACCCGCCTCTCTGTCCCTAAAAGTAATATCGGTGACGAACTCTCTATTTTAGCAGATTCTGGCAACCGATTATTAAACTCTATCTCCAAGCGGGTCAAAGAGCGTGACACAGCTGAATCTGAGTTAATAAATGCCGCCGAAATGCTCGAACAGCGCATTAAAGAAAGAACAGCAGAACTCGCCAAACAATATGAAGCAGCCCAAGCTGCAAATAAAAGTAAGCAAGAATTTCTGGCGACTATGAGCCACGAAATTCGAACGCCGATGACAGCCGTTATGGGGCTTTCGGATATGTTACTTGATGACGATCTAAAGTTAGAAACTCGGGAAAAGGTAGAGAAAATAAAGGGCGCGACACAATCCCTTCTTGTTATAATTAACGATATACTCGACCTCTCCAAAATCGACGCGGGTCAACTGAAACTAGAACACACTGATTTTAATTTCCGGTCTGAAATTAAAAAAACCATCGAGATTATAGAGCGGTTGGCTGAAGATAAATCTCTCGAACTTGTGGTGAAAATATCGGATGAAATTCCTGTAAGCGTAAATGGCGACCCAACACGCATCCGTCAAATCCTCATCAACTTACTTGGTAATGCCGTTAAGTTTACAGCAAAAGGAACCGTTTCTCTAGAAGTTGAAAAACAGATGATTTCTACTGCGGATGTGAATGATCTCTGGCTGATATTCAGAGTGAGTGATACGGGGATCGGTATCGCTCCAAACATTATAGAACAGTTGTTCAGTCCCTTTACCCAAGCCGATACCTCAATCTCTCGGCGTTACGAAGGCACCGGGCTTGGCCTTGCAATATCCAAGCGCTTGACCGAGCACATGGGCGGCACCATAAATATTAAAAGTACCGAGGGAAAGGGATCCACTTTTGAAGTCCACCTACCGTTAATAGCGTCAAAAAGTGAGGTTCAGGATGTAAATATTCCAACCCAAGTAACAAGCTATGAAACCCAATACCCTCTGACGATTCTCGTCGTTGATGACAACCAACTTAATCGTCGTATCATCCAAGTAATAATGGGAAAAAATGATCACAAAGTGTTTCTTGCCGAGAATGGGCGGGAAGCGGTTGATCACTTGAACAAAGCAAGTTCAGGGTCTCATCCAGATCGTTTTCCACTACCGGATCTCATTCTCATGGATATAAGAATGCCCGAGATGAGTGGCCCAGAGGCAACTATTGCTATTCGAGCAATGGAGGGAGCTATCGCCCAAATACCCATCATTGCCTTAACTGCAGATGCAATGGAAGATCATGTGAAAGAATACTACGAAGTCGGCATGAATTCTTTTGTTCCCAAACCCATCGACACTTTTAAACTGTTGCGAACGATAAATCAGGTGATGGGAAAAGAAGTCCACAAGGCCGTACTCTCCCCCGACGCCCCACAGACTGAAAACGGAAACGGGTCCTCTTTAAAAGTAGAGGGGTAACCGAGAATAGACCCAGATACCATGTCGGATTTTAGGGGTATAGGAATTGGGTCTTGACCCTAGTCCAAAACACGTAATTTTTGAAACTTTTTCATCTTAATAAAATTCATTTCAAACCATCAAAAACCCTTCAAATTAGTATATATTTAACAATCGCTGCATACTATGGCATGCAGCGCATAAACAGTTTTGCCTGTTCTAATTGGCTTCATAATTTGGAGACAAAGCGATAAATACTAAGGGATATTATTATTTAAGACCTTAGACTTCGTCCTTGCTGAGCTGTTTTATAAGATCAACAGATCGGATAAGCCCAAACGTGATCTCCATACGTAGTAAACTGATCCTTATATTTATCCTCGTAAAAGTACTTCCGCTTATTCTTCTGGCCTGGCTTACCTGGGTTGCCGCGAGCCATCTTTCAGAGAATTTGGATGAACGGGTTAATACTCTGTCTGGCTCTATGCGTAAGACAGTTACCGATATTGGAGATAACGTAACAAAACAATCGATTGAAGCTATAGATCGCCTGTCTCAGGAACAAATTGAACGTCTAAGCGTAGATACAGCAGACAGAGTTGCACATTTTTTGCATGATCGTGACCGGGATATTCTTGTCGCAGCAAACATACCAAGAACAGAAAAAAGCTATCGCAATTTTCTAAATCACTACCAACGGGCCCTGACCCGCCATGGCTCTTGGGTATTAAATAGCGACAACAATGGTTGGGAAGCAAAGGTCAAGGAAAAGCTCCCTCAAGATCAGCGTCGCGCATCTCTTGCGGAAAATGCCACCCACTTTAATTATCATCCCCCGGAAAGCCTTATCGCGAAAATCAACGCACCTTTGTATTTGGAAATGACGTTTCTCGACCTTGAAGGGCGAGAGCAATTTAAAGTAACAAATTCCCCTCTTTTGCCGTCTCAATTGCGAGATGTCAGCCTTAAGGAAAACACCTGGCTCAAAGCAGAAAATTACTTCCAACGCCTAGTAAAACTCAACCCAGGTGAAATCGATGTCTCCAGGGTTATTGGAGCTTATGTCCCATCTCAAGTCATTGGGCCCTACACCCCAGAGAGTGCACAACAAGCAGGTATCCCTTTTGATCCAGAAAAGTCTGCTTATGCAGGTAAAGAGAACCCGAGTGGAAAAAGATTTCAAGGCATCGTGCGTTGGTCAACCCCGGTCGTAGAGAATGGAACTATTACCGGATATGTCACCTTAGCTCTCGATCACAGCCATATTATGGAGTTCACCGATCATATCGTCCCAACAGAAGAACGGTTTAGCGATATATCTGACCCGGGATCAGGGAATTATGCCTTCATGTGGGATTTCGAAGGCCGAAATATATCTCACCCTCGGGATTATTTCATCGTCGGTATAGACCCCGAAACTGGTGAACAGGCCGTGCCCTGGCTTTCAAAGGAACTTTACGCAAAATGGCAAGCATCAGGGTTGGGACATATTGAATTCTTACAGGCAAGACCTCCCTATCATCAACAGTCCCGGGAAAAGAAACCTTCCCTCGAATTAAAAAAGCAGGGCATGTTGGCTCTTGATTGTCGATATCTCAATTTTGCACCACAATGTGATGGTTGGCGAAATTTAACCGCCGAAGGAGGACGGGCTCTTTTCTCATATTCTGGAGTAAGCTTTGGAAAGTCACAACGGCGGCCACTATTCCTTATTTTACCGGCCAGTATGGGAAGAGCCCACGTGGATTTGGTTGGGTGACAATCGGCGCAAATGTTAACGAGTTTCATCGTCCTGCGATTCAGACAAAAATGGACATTGACGAGAAAATAAAACGTAGTGATCAACATATCTCAGAATTAAACCAATCCCTTTTGAGCGTTATAGAAAAATCAACAACCAACCTGATGACCGAACTCGGTATCTATACCCTTCTTATGGTGATTTTGGTTATCCTTCTCGCGATATGGCTGGCAACGGTTTTAACTAAACGGATCTCAACCCTCGCAACAGGGTTACACAATTTTCAACTCGGAGATCTTGAAACCCGGTTCGTCAACGAAAATAACGATGAAATAGGGCAACTTTCCGACGCCTTTAATGACATGGCAGACCGTATACAGGTTGGTTTTCAACTGCTGCAAGAGGAAATAGAAGAGCGGCGCATGACAGAAAAAGCCTTGGAACATTCCAGGGATCATTTAGACGAACGCGTCAAAGAACGTACTGAAGAGCTCATGATTGCCAAAGAAATGGCCGAAGAAGCCAGCATCGCAAAAACAGATTTCCTCGCCAATATGAGCCACGAACTCCGTACTCCGCTTAATGTCATCATCGGCTTTTCCGATGTTATCGCGCGCCAAATGATGGGGCCTATCGACAATAAAAAGTACCTCGAATATATCGAAGATATTCTCAATAGTTCACATCATCTTCTCGGGCTCATCAACGACATACTTGATGTTGCAAAAGCAGAATCAGGAACCTTGACCATTAATAACACCGAGATTGATTTGAGCGAACTTGTGACGACTTGTGCCCACATGCTCGAAGATGTTGCCAAAAAGAATAACCTCGTGGTTATAGGCAACTACTCTGATCTCCCCCTTGAACTTTGCGTCGATGAATTACGACTTAAACAGGTTGTTATTAATGTCCTTAATAATGCGATCAAATACACCCCCCAAGGAGGAACGATAAAAGTCTCAACCCGAAGAAACAAAGAACAACATTATATTATAAGCATCGAAGACAACGGTATCGGTATCAAGCACGAGGATATTCACCGCATCTTTGAGCCCTTTGGGCAAGTTGATTCGGCCTATACCCGATCCATCGAGGGTGTTGGCCTCGGGTTGCCTCTATCCAAAAAACTTATTGAGGCTCAAGGTGGTACAATCATGCTCGAAAGCACGATCGGCAAAGGTACGAAGGTTACGATTATTCTCCCTGCTGATCTTGCCGTTCAATCTACCCAAAATAAAAAAAACCTGTAGCCCTCTCCCGCTTAGAGTATGTGAAATTTGTCTGGTTTATCCGCAATCACCGCATCCACTTCGACCTCAATCAACCATTCAGAGTTAACAAAACCGCTAACCGCCATAATGGTATCAACGGGACGTACATCGAGAAAATATTCCTTGCGGACTTCAATGGCTTCTTTCCAATCCTCAATATTGGTCAAAAGAATGCGGGTTCGGACCACATCCTCAAGGCCAGATCCAGCGTTTTCGAGCGCTCCTTTAATGATTTCAAAACACTGTCTGGCTTGTGCCGCAACATCACCAACACCCACGGTCTTGCCCGTTTTATCAACGGGGGCAGTTCCTCCAACTGAAATATAAGGGCCAACACGTACTGCCCGACTAAAGCCAACGACTTTTTCCATGGGATTGCCGTTGGTAATTAATTCACGTTCGTATTTCATATCACCCTCAAATGTTATAGACCCACTTCAATTTAACACAATCAAAGCGAGAGTTTATTTTCTTTAACACCTTTTTAATTGTAATTATTTATTCTAAATTTAAACCAGAGGACGTATCGATCATGTCCATTAGAGCTCGCATTTTCACTATTTTCATCGCCTTGCTTGTGTTGCTTGGTGCCACAACTATTGCGGCACGTTATCTATTAGATAACACAACAAAGCTTTCTCAACGGGAAATTATCAGGTCTGAATCTTTGAAACTCGCCGACCAGTTACGGCATAGTTCTGAAGATTTGACTGCAATGGCGAGAACATACGCCGCGACAGGAGATCCCAGATACGAGAAATCTTACAATGACATTCTCGACATAAGACAAGGCATCATTCCTCGCCCCACAAACTTCCACGAAGTTTATTGGGATTTTGCTGCCCTGACATCTGTAAGACCATTTCAGGACGGGTCTCCGGTCTCTCTTCTAAAATTTATGCAAGACGTCGGCCTCACAGACGAAGAATACCAATTATTGCGCCAGTCAAAATTTAACTCTGACAAATTAATCGAGCTTGAACGAATAGCTTTTGCTGCGAGGAAGGGGATCTTTGTCGATGAAAATGGGGCCTTAACCCGTCAAGGTCCCGTTAATCAACAAATGGCTCTCGATCTATTACACGGCGAAGAATACCACGCCGCAAAAACAAAAATTATGGAGCCGATCAATACTTTTATTAAAACAATCGATCTACGCACAGCAGGACAAATTGAAATTATAAAAAATACTGGTGCGGACTTACTTAATATCGTGACTGGCTTGATAATACTTACCATCACCTTTGTCGTTTTTTCTTTCTTCTATTTGAACAAAAAAATAATCAAGCCCATTTTACTCCTCTCGAAAGTCAGTTCAGAAATTAAAAAAGGCAACATGGATCAAAGAATGCCCATTGAATCTAGTGATGAAATAGGCATCCTTAGCAATACATTTAACAAAATGGTCGAACGTATCCAAAGCATGCTGTTAGAACTACATGAGGAAATAGTTTACCGCACCGAACTATCTGAAAGACTTGATCAGAATAATGCCAATTTATTCAGAGCTCAAAAAGTAGCGCGTATGGGGCATTGGTTTCAAGATTGCACAACGGACAGGGAAATGTGGTCAGAGACCCTTCCGGAAATCTATGGGCTCCCTCCGTCAGCCCCCGCCAACTATCAGACTTTTCTCGGCTGTGTTCACCCTGACGATGTCGAGCATGTAAAAGCAATCCAGGCTCACCATTTTAATAAGGGCCATCCGTTTTCTTTAAACTTTAGGCTCCTACACCCCGATGGTTCTATTCGCCATGTCATAAACCACTGCAATATGAAATGCGATGATCAGGGTAAGTTACTACAGGCCACAGGAATTGTTCAGGATATAACAGACCTTAAATTGGCTGAAGAAAGCTTAGAGAGTTCAAAGGCCGAAGTGGATGCGATCAATAGAAACCTTGAGTACACGGTTGCTCAGAGAACCAAGGCGCTACAAGAAGCCAAGGAAGAGGCCGAAACAGCTAATTCGGCCAAGTCTGATTTCCTTGCCACGATGAGCCACGAAATTCGCACCCCCCTCAACGGCTTAATCGGTATGGCCCAACTCCTTAATGATACAAATTTAGACAGCGACCAAAGGGAAAAATTATCACTGCTGATTTCCTCCAGCCAGAGCCTATCTGAAATTATCAACGATGTTTTGGACATGAGTAAGATTGAGAGTGGTGCATTGGAAATCGAGACAACGACCTTTGATCTTCATGACACAATAAACTCTATTGTTGCCCCCTTCCAAAATCTTGCCGATGAAAAAAACCTATTTTTCAATATTATTGACGACTACCAAGATGTTAATTTTATCAACAGTGATCAAACCCGGTTACGACAAATACTCAACAATCTTTTGAGCAATGCTTTTAAATTCACCAGTAATGGCGGCGTTACTCTCACCTTAAAAATGAAAAAGCGTGAAGAACACGCTCTAGACCTTAAATTGATTGTTGAAGACACTGGTCCAGGTATTACCAAAGACCGTCTTGAAACCATTTTTGATACCTTCAACCAGGAAGATAATTCGATCACTCGCAAATTTGGCGGGACGGGTCTAGGACTGAGCATTATCAAAAATATAATTCCGATGATGCACGGCGAAATCAAGGTATCAAGCACACTGGGAGGAGGCAGTAGTTTTGAAGTTAACCTCCCCATTACAGCTGCTTCGGACAATGAAATCCAAGTACTACAAGTTTTGGGAGAGCATAACAAAACAACCGATATTGGTAAGATTAAGGTTCTCTTAGCCGAAGACAACCAGGTAAATGCCCTGATTGCAATGGCTTTCTTGAAGAAGTTTGGCTACGACACTGTTCATGCCCAAAACGGACAAGAAGCTGTAAAATTTATTGAAAATGATGATTTCGATTTGATATTAATGGACGTCCATATGCCCATCATGAGCGGTATCCAAGCAACAAAAGCTATTCGTTCAATGGAAGGAAAACAATCGACAATCCCCATTATCGGCTTAACGGCAGAAGCCTTTACCGACCGCCATGAGGTCTTTAGACAAGCCGGTATGAACGACGTCCTGACCAAACCTTTTAAGGAAGACCAACTCAAGGCAACTATCATAAAACACTATCAAATTGCCACAAATGACCAGCCCCCAATAGAAATCCTCGAAAAGGAAAGTTTAAGAGATATAAACAACGAAGAAAAATTGTTTCCTCAATTGAGCTCCCCCACTTTGAAAACAGAGCTTCACTTTTCAGAGGAAGAAATAAATGTCTCTGGTCATCTTCAAACTCAGGACAATAATTTATCAGAAAATGTCGTAATTTCTTCCGAAACCGATAACACTCCCATAGGCAACGAAGAACAATTTGAAGAATTTAAAAAACAGCTTGGATCCGATGTTATCTGCCAACTCATAGGTGAGACACCTTGTACTGTTCACCATTTCATCGAAGACCTCCGCAAAGGTATAGATACGGAAAATCATAAAAAGATCAAAGAAGCGGCCCATAGCATTAAGGGATTAGCAGGTTCGATGCTCGCCCCGCGACTTTCAAGGCAAGCAGCTGTTATCGAAGCTTGTTGCACAGATATCAATTGTGTACGCGAGATGATGCCGATCTTGATCACGACTACCACGAAAACCGTAGAATGGTGGAACAAGAAGGCATCTTAAGATCCTGACTGCCCCATAATTTATTATCTTTTTAATCAGCCGTGCAGGGTTGATTATTCCAATCAGTAAGATGGCTGTCCAGTATCTCCTGATAGACGCCTTCATCTTTCAACTCAGCCATGGCCTTTTTAAAAGCAGAGACCAATAGAGGGTTACTATTATTGCTAAAAGTCGCCCATAGTGGCTTTGCCAAGGACTTAATAGCAATGACAGGTATCAGAAGGTTTCCGTTAAATCCCCCCCGACAAGCCGAATTCCGGGCCAAAAACTCGGTTAGTGGTAGCATATCGATCCGACCACTATAGAGCATCTTGATCCCCTGGGAATAATGGGTATAGGTCGTATAATCCCTGCCCTGCTCAAAACCGAGTTGATCAACAAGACTATGAACCGATCCCCCCCGTTGGATCCCCAGGAAATAAGAGCCATCGCGAAGAGCTTCAAGACTATCTGCAGAGATATGAGTGTTACTTTTTAATCGAAAAAAAGATTGGCGATAGGGAGATACCGTCCCCAACCATTGATAATTCCCCTCTCTTTCCGGAGTTCTGGACAAGGAAAAAAACAACGTATTCGGATCGTTTTTCGCGACCAGTAATGCCCGTTTCCAGGGAAGAAAATCAAAGGAAGAAACCTCGAGGGGATAAGATAATTTTACGCGTTCTATCGTCGCCTGAATAAACTCGGTTACATAGCCGTCAGGGGTACCATCATTGAGGTATTGAAGAGGCGCAAATCCATCTGTGACGACACGGATATGGGTAATCTCTTCCGTTTTCAGTTGGGAATTATCTGGAGAATTAACTGAGGTATTAACCGGAGCCTGAATTGTGTCCCCAACAGAGGGGAGAAGCTCTGCGTTGACTTGCGCATGGACTTGCGCAGAAATCATCCCTGCCCCTGCAAGGAACAGCGTTACCATTAGAGATAAACGTTTCATGGCTTCTGCAAACGGCAAAGGCTTAACACACAGCTTCACAAACACTATCGAAGCTTTCTTTTTTGGACATAGCAACTACTTATTCAAGTTTTATCCTAGATAAGCTAAAATTTAATGAAGGCCAATTATCTAAGTATTTGTAGAATTTTCAATAGATTACTCTGATTTTAATAACGATCTAGCACAAAATCATTTATCGATGAAATTTTTATCAAAGAAGTAACGTATTCGCGGTAAAATAAAGAAAAATATAACAAAAATAGATGCAGTAGGTCGTTCAACATGAGAAGCCAGAAGGTAGGGAAACATCTCTCCTCTGCTCGCTTTAATCCTTCGGAATTTGCCCCTCCGAGTACCCTGACAGATCACTGGCAAGAGCTGGTGGATACTGCTGCTGCGATTATTGACGTCCCGAGCTGCCTGATTACACAAGTCAAGGGACCTGACCTCAACATATTAATCAGTAGCAATAGCAAAGGCACCCCGTATATCGTTGGTGAAAGCCTGCAATTAAGTAACGATGTCTATTCAGAATATGTCATAACCAACCGCAAGGCCCTGTTGATATCCGATGCCCGGGAAGAACCAGAATGGGCGGGTAACCCTGATGTTCTGGACTATGAAATGGTCTCTTATTTTGGACTTCCGCTTTACTGGCCGGATGGGGCAATATTTGGAACGCTCTGCATTTTGGATCGAAAGAAAAACGGCTACAATCCAGTCCACTTACGCATGTTGGAAATATTTCAAAACCTGATCATCAAGGATCTGGTGCTCAATGTCGAAATATCTCCAAGTACAGAAAACAGCCATTATCGATCATCACCAGGTATTACCCGGCAAGAAGAACAGCACGATGCGTCCCGGTTACATGAGCTAAAAGACGAAATAAGCGAGAAAACGTCCAGGCTTCTTGAGCTGGAAGAGATGATTGAACAAGTACGTTGTTCATCAAAAAGCAAAACTGATTTTATGGCCAATATGAGTCTGGAACTACGCTCGCCCCTAAATGCCATCATTGGTTTTTCAGAGCTTATTCGGAATGAAAGTTTTGGCCCCCTCGGCCAAGACTGCTATCGCGATTACGCAAACGATATTCTCGCTTCAGGAAAACACCTTCTATCAGTCGTTGATGATGTCCTTGATGTATCCAAGGTCGAGGCAGGATCTATGGCGCTTAGAGAATCCGAGTGTGATCTTATTGATTTAGCTGCATCATGCCTGAGAATGGTCACATCCCGTGCCGTTGAAAAAGGCGTTACGCTCAGTGATTTTAGTGAACGCCCGCTGCCTCTGCTCTTTGCCGACCCCGTGCGCCTCAAGCAAATTTTAAACAACCTTTTAACCAATGCGATTAAATTCACGCCAGACAAGGGCAGTATTACAATCTGTACTCATATCTCTGACACAGGACAAATGATTGTCGAAATCAGTGATACCGGCGCAGGAATTTCCCCAACAGAGCTTAAGGAGGTACTCAAGCCCTTTAGCCTGACAAAACGCCAGGCTAACAACCAAGAAAGTACCGGTCTTGGCTTATCAATTGTCAAATCAATGATGGAACTGCACGGGGGCTCGATAGAGCTGATAAGTAGTCTTGGCGTCGGAACCACGGTTCTTCTTACCTTCCCGGCAAACCGCGTTATACCCGCGGCTTCAGCTGACTAAGGATGGTTTGTTTTTGAGAGATTTTTAAGACAGAAAATTAATGTGTTAACGGCGACCGCATTTGATCATAATCGGAAACGATTTGGGCTCCTCTCGGTCAATGCACCGCCGCCAGGAAGCCTTGATGGATGATACATTTATCAAGGCTTCCTTATTTCCAGCCAATCGTATTTATAATCACCCCAACCTATTGACTTTCAACCTGTTTTTACGGCACCATTTCCAGGTACTTTCAACAAGCCAAACCCTCTTTAGTAGAAGGCAGCACCATACCGTAAGTTATCAGGAGGCATAATCATGCCAACACCTTTCGATCGCCTAAGCGTCATTCAACAAGACATCACCACACTCAAGGTCGAAGCCATTGTCAATGCAGCAAACTCATCGTTGCTTGGCGGTGGTGGCGTCGATGGTGCAATTCACCGTGCTGCAGGCCCAGATTTATTGACCGATTGCAGAGATCTTAACGGGTGCGAAACTGGGGATGCCAAATCCACTTTTGGATATAATTTACCTGCTTATTACGTCATCCATACCGTTGGCCCGGTGTGGAAAGGGGGAGATCAAGGGGAAGCAGATCTTCTAACCTCTTGTTATCGACGTTCATTAGAAGTCGCAGTTGAGAACGATTGCCCTCGTGTAGCCTTTCCCGCCATCTCGACAGGGGTCTATCGGTTTCCCGTAGATGCAGCTGCCCGGATTGCCGTAAAGGCAGTCATTGAATTTTTGGCAAATTCAGACAAGATTGAACAAGTTATATTCTGTTGCTTTGATGAAGACAGTAAGTCTCGCCACGAACAGGCTATTTCTGAGTTAAGCGGCAAATGAGCCAGCTAGAGGCCCTAACGATAAAAACGGACACAGGAGAAGAGCTTACTCTTTTCCAAGCCTTGAATAACCTCTGGTGCTGCCCGGCCTGTGGCTCCGCAGAACTGACACAACAACCCTATAATGAAAAGGGTTCTGCCTCGTTTGAGATTTGTGATTGCATGTTTCAAATTGGCTATGATGACAACCCCCTTGCCAACGAAGAAGCCGTTGAAGGCATACAGAACAATTGGCATCGATGCCGGAAACAACTTTTAAAAGCGTACAACGGACAGATTGATAAGCTTGCCAGACTTAAAACTCAACTATCCCAAATAGGCATTAAAGATTTGTCTTTCGGAATTGAAGAACCCCAGCAAGATCCCAAGCCTATTACCATCACACACGACCACTATCATGACCCCCTACTCACCCGTCTATACGACCTTCAAAACCCCTGGGGGCCAGATTGTGATTTTTATCTCTCGCTGGCCAAAGACCATAGTCCCCCGTTAAAGGTTCTGGATCTCGGATGCGGAACGGGCCTTCTAACCACAGCCTTCGCCAGAGCAGGCCATGAAGTAACAGGCGTTGATCCTGCTCTGGAAATGCTCAATATCGCGATCCGAAAACCTTTTGGCGAAAAGGTCATGTGGGTAAAGGCCACCGCACAAACATTTAGTAGCGAAGACCGCTTTGATTTGATCTTTCTCAGCGGGCACGCCTTTCAGGTTTTCCTCAGCGACGAAGATATTCAAGCCGCGTTAACAGCCATGAGAAACCACCTTGCTCCGAATGGACGCATCGCTTTTGAAATTAGAAACCCCGAGGTTAAAGCCTGGCAAAACTGGACGCCTGAAAATACCCGGGAGAGTTTCACCCTACCCCCAAGCAATACTTTCAGTACGCCAGAAGATATCGAGGTCTGGCATGACATTGACAATGTCGAAGATTATGGGACAGGAAAACTGGTTCGCTACAACACCCTGTACCGAAAAATATCAGCCTCACAAAACAACGCTGTCAAAACCTCAGCCACAATCAGGTTTCTCAGCAAAGAAGAATTACTTTCGCATCTTGATCAGGCCGATCTTGCTCCCCAAGAAATCTACGGAGACTGGGATTACTCCCCCATCAAACCAGACAGCAAAGAGATCATCGTTATTGCTGGACTGAAACCAGGTAAATAAAAGGCCCTTACCCAGTTATCCCAGGCAGGACCTTTTAAAAATTTCGTACTAGCGTTATCAGGCTTTTGCCCAAGCCCAGTAGAGTTCGCGGGCCAGCTGGCTTACAGGGCCAATTGGGTATTCGACATCTTCGAATTTCACAACGGGTGTGATCTTGGAAATGTTGCCGCTCATAAAGACTTCATCGGCGCCTTCAAAATCCTCGAATGACAGCGTGGTTTCGATCACCTCACGCCCAGCTTCTCTTAAGAGTCCGATGACACGCGTACGTGTAATACCATTGAGGAAAGTACCATTTGGAACCGGGGTATAGATCACATCGTCTTTGACCATGAATACGTTGGAAGTACCAGTTTCCGCTACATTACCCAACCCATCAGCAACCAAGGCGTTGTTGTAACCGCGGGCCACGGCTTCGCGGATCATGCGGCCATTGTTAGGATAAAGACAGGCCGCTTTTGCGTTTACCGGCGCCATGCTCACCATCGGGCGAATAAAACGGGTCCGGCACAGGGTCTGCGTATAGGTCGTTGGCGCCATAGGGAACTGCTCAAGGCAGAGGCAGAACTCGGTCGAGTTCGCATCCGGCACCACTGTGCCCGCGCCCCCTTCGGTGGACCAATACATTGGGCGAATATAAACCGCGGCATCTTTGTCGAACTTTTTGAGACCTTCGAGGGTCAGATCGATAAGCTGCTGGGTTGTCATGGTTGGTTTCAGGCCCATGACTTCGGCAGAGGCATTGACACGGGCAGAGTGCAGATCGAGGTCAGGCACCACACCTTCGAAAGACCGAGCGCCATCAAAAACAAGAGAGCCGAGCCAGGTACCGTGATCGGCCGCCCCCATAATTGGCAGATTACCTTCGTGCCATTCGCCTTTGAAATAGGTCCAGATTACTTCGCCGATAGCCATTCTCTTGCCTTCCGTCTTGTCTGTGTTTTTTGTGTTTTTTGTGTTTTTTGTGTTTTTTGTGTTTTTTGTGTTTTCTTTTTCAACTTATGTTCGGATACTTCTTTTGTATATACCACTGGTTTAGTAGGCCAGACGGATTTCATCAAGCCCAATATTCCTAATCCTATTACCCAGCTTTCCTAATCTATTAGAATAAATATCCTAATAAGCTATCTGAATAGGTACAAAACCTAGGGCAGTAAAATCGTCGACCCCGTGGTCTTGCGGCTTTCAAGTTGATCATGGGCTTTTGCCGCATCGCTGAGAGCAAATTTCTGATTGATGTTAATCTTGATGTCGCCATGTTCAATCATAGTAAAAAGCTCATCGGCAGCGGTTTGCAAATATCCGGGTTGTGCCGTGAAGTGAAACAGAACCGGACGTGTGACGGAGAATGATCCAGCAGCCAGATCCGAGAGTTTAAAATCCAGTGCCGGGCCAGAAGACTGACCAAAATTCACCAGAGTACCAAAGGTCTTCAGGCAATTAAGCGACCCCAGGTAAGTGTCTTTACCAACACTATCATAAACCGCATCGACACCCTGTCCGTCGGTTATTTCTTTTACGCGCTCGACAAAATCCTCAGATGTATAGTCGATTGTTTGGGCATAGCCATGTTGAGCTGCCAGTGCACATTTTTCTGGCCCGCCTGCGGTCCCGATTGCAGTTACACCTTTGGCAGCAAGCCACTGTCCTGCTATCAAACCAACACCACCTGCTGCTGCGTGAAAGAGAACCGTCTGTCCACGCTCGGGCACATAAGATCTGTGTAGCAGGTAATGTGCAGTAAGGCCTTTGAGCATAGAGGCGGCGGCAACTTCATCGGAAATATAATCCGGTAATTTGACCAGATGTTTAGCCTCAATGGCACGGTGAGTGATATAGGCCCCGTTGGGTAAGGTATAGGCCACGCGATCACCAACGGCAAACCCCGTTACGCCACCGCCTAACTGCTCGACAACGCCTGCAGCTTCACTACCAAGTACCAGATCTTTCTCAACCGGCCAAGGATAGAGCCCACTGCGGAAATAGGTATCAATAAAGTTGACGCCAATCGCAGTATGACGGATCAAAACTTCGCCCGTTTTAGGGCTAGGCATATCAAGATTGATCTGTTCAAGAACATCCGTGCCGCCGGTTTGGCGCGCGATAATGGCGTAACTCATCTGATTATTCCGTATAATTTATTATTAAAAAGTCAGCTCTCATTTAAAAACAAGGACCTTTATTTTCAAGTTATTAAGACTTCTTTTTCTCGTCTGGACAAGTAGGAGATCTCCTCTTCATTCAATTTTTTTCATCAGGAGCGAACCCTTTTCACGCTCCACGGTGTCTTAAAGAGCAAGACAGTATTTCAGCTTTTACTTTTATATCTGAGAAGGAACTCAAACCGTGGCACATAAAACTAAACGCGCTCTTGTTATAGGTGGTAGTAGTGGAGCAGGCCGAGAAATTGCCTTAGGCCTGGCAGATGAAGGATATCAAACCTACGTCGTAGCCCATCATGCCAAGGGATTGGACAGTCTGAAATCAGAAAACGCCTCAATTGAGACCATCACGATTGATGCCAGCAAGGACGGTGTTGCCGCTGGCTTGATAAAGGATCTCTCCCCCGATCTGCTTTTACTGGTTGGTGGCCACCAGCCACAGATGGCGCCTTTTTATGAACAGTCGTGGGAAGAGTTCAGCGCGGCCTGGAACAACGATACCAAAGTTGCCTATGAGTTTAGCAAAGCTGCGATTGAAAACCCCATGCCAAAAGGCAGTACCATCATCAGCTTTTCCAGTGGCGCGTCCCTTGGTGGCTCGGCCCTCTCGGGCGGTTATGCGGGGGCCAAACGCATGCAGCATTTTCTGGTAAACTACGCGCAACGCGAAGCTGACCGTCTGGATCTTGATCTTCAATTTATTTCCATCATCCCGAAACAACTCGTTGCCGGAACAAAGATCGGCAAGGAAGCCTCCAGAGCCTATGCCGCGTCCGTTGGCAAAACCTCTGAACAATTTATGAGCCAGTGGGAAAAACCGCTTACCCCTGCTATGATTGGTGAGAATATTCTGGATCTTATTAAGAACGGCCCCCCAGAAGATACCAACGAAGGTGCCAACGCCTTTGTTATCACAGGCCTAGGTCTAGAGGTTTTATAAGGTGGGATGTCATATAGAACGGACAGTCTTATAGAGTGGATAAGCGCTATACTGCGAAAAGCGCTGTGAGCATAATAACGAACCGAGAGAGTAGTTATGCCTGAATGTGAAGAAAAGACAGTGTGTATGGCAGGTTTCGAGGATGCTCTGCCCGCTCTCCGCCCAGAACTCCATCGATACTGCGCCCGGATGACGGGATCGGTTATCGATGGCGAAGACATTCTCCAAGAAGCCTTGATCAAGGCCATGCAAGCTCTTACCAACGGCGCGCAGGTAGAACACTTGCGCGCCTGGCTTTTTCGTATTGCCCACAACACAGCCCTCAATCACTTTCGTGCGCAAAAAAGCGAGTTGGACATGAAAGAAAATATCCATCCCTTGGAAGAACTCCACCTAAACGCCTTGCTACAACAAGCCCCAACCCACAGTGAAACAGCGGATAACTTGCGTCCATTTTTAGCGTTGCCGTCAAGACAGCGCAGCTCTGTGATCCTCAGGGATGTGCTGGGGTATTCAGCCAAGGAAGTCGCGGAATGCACAGACAGCACCATCGCATCGGTAAAATCGGCCCTGCACCGCGGCCGCAGCCAGTTGAAAGAGGCAGCCCTTACAGCATCACCCCAAGAAGAAGCCTATAAATTATCCAGCGATGATCAAAATAAACTCAGTCTTTATGCCCAATATTTCAATGCCCATGACTTCGACAGTCTACGCGACATGCTCTCGGAAGAGGTCAAACTGGACCTCATCAATATGGTTAAACAAGAAGGCAAAACAAAAGTCAGTGGCTATTACGGCAATTATTCCAAAGCCTCCGACTGGCTTATGGCTCCCGGCCTGGTCGAAGGCCAACCAGCCTTACTGGTGTTCGACCGCGACGATGCCAGCCAACCACCGCTCTATTTCATCCTGATGGACTTTACCACGGACGGTCTGGTTTCAATCCGTGATTTCCGCTACGCCCGCTATGCTATTGAAGATGCCCAGTGGCAGAGAGTGTAAGGGAGCAACCCTATAATTAGGAGAGGTAATTACCTCTCTTCCAGCAAAAACTCTGGATCGGTTGGCACCTGTAGTGCGGTGGCGAGTTGATTGGTTTTGGAGGCCAGCGCCACGATCTTGAGCACTTCGGCGTGTTGGGCCTGGGTCATACCTTTAGCCTTGGCTCCGGCGGTGTGGGAATGCACACAGTAATTACAGTTATTGACGATCGAAACTGAGAGATAGAGCAGTTCCTTAGTCAAGGGATCGAGATCTGATGGCGTTGCCATCACCGCTTTTACTTCTTCCCAGGTGCGCTCCAGAAGATCCGCATCAAAAGCAAGATAGTGCCAGATATTATTTATAAAACCCGACTGTCGTGTAGCACGAATATCATCAAACACCGCCTTCACACGAGGATTGTTTTCAGGGTTCTCTGGCGGAAAGACGGTGGACATGGTGCGCTCCTGTGGGAAGTTAGATTAACGGCTGGTACTTTCGATATAAAAATACATCTTAAAATAAAGTGGGCAATGCCCTCTAAAATCTAACCCCAAGGCTGAGCGCGCCAAAAACGCCGGGGTCGTCTTGGCCTTCGAATTCTTTGGTACGATAGACCATGGTGTAGCTGAGGCGGTATTGCTCGTAGGTAAGCGCGAGACCTGCATTGGCGTCGGCTACAAAGTATTTTTTGTCGACGGAGTGCGAGTTGCTGAAGGTATTGCCATCGAGGAAGATATTGCGGGCGACGGCGCGGCCTTCTAATCCAGCAAAGAGATACCAGCTCCAGCCATCTTCGGGTCTGTCAAAATACCCCGTACCGGGCAATGCCGGGCGCACACGGACAGGAGCGTCTTGCCATGTGTCTCGTTCAGGGCTCAAGCGAAAGGTAACACCTGCATCGGCAAAGGTTTGCGCATTGCCAAGGGTTGCGCCGTAATAAGGCGAGACCCCGAGAGACAGCCCGCCCCCATTTGTTTTCCAGTAACTTGGAAAGCGCCGTTGCCACCCCAAGCTCAGGGTAGGTTCGTGGTTAAGCTGATTGGACCAACCGTGCGGTGTCGGGCTGTCGGTGGTGATATGGGTGTGGACAAGTTTCTGCGCCTGCTCCCCCAAAGCTGCTGGCCCGACAATACCAAGAGAAGCTTCGATCTCATCCAAATGATTATCGGTCACGGTGACCAACCCAATGGAGCCATAAAGGTGTGCCGCCCACGGACGATCATCCGGGTCCAGTGCGGTTTGGGAAATACTTTGCGGGGTGTAGATATTTTGGCCCAGAGAATAAAATACACTCGAGGTTTCATTGATGCCAAAGGTCGGCACCACCCGGTCCAGAGTATAAGCGATTTCGGGAAGATCCGCGTTTACATCGAGATAGCCCACCCGCACACCGCTGGTGTAGTTTTTGTCTGTGCCCGCGGCGCCTAATGAATCATTTTCGACGACAAGGGTAATAATCTGATCTTGTTCGTTGCCAACGACTTTACTGGTCAATTGTTCCTGAAAGGTCAGATCACCAAATTCACTTTGGGCGCTATCTTGTGCAACAGCAGTCGCTCCCCAGAAAACGAGTGCGGTGATCACACCATAACAGACCTTTGAGAACATTGATTATCCAGACAGTTTTTCGTTTATGAAATTCAACTAAGCCGAACCAGCCAATAACGCGAAATCATGGCATAAACATGTTAAATACCGAATGAAAGGGCTTAAAATGAGCTCCCTCAAATTTGTGACCCAACAAATTACAACCTATGTTGGATGTTTTATTTACAGCATTCTACAATACGTATTTTCAACCCAAGACATTTTTCCTATTTGCCACAAAACAATTACAGTTTTTTTTAAGAAAATTTATTCTAGTTACATACAAAATAACAATGTGTTAGCTCAATTTTATTACAAATTTTGCAAGCTAAAAATCAACCTTAAGAGTTTATTTTAATATTTTGATAATCCTAAGGTTGTATATTTTATTTCTTGATGCTCGTACTCAAAATCACAGTTAGTTAAATACAGCCATGGACTTAGTCATAAAATCCGTCGGGAACTATTTTTAGAAAAAGTTCGAGATATTGCTCGAGTTGTAGCTGAGCGACACCAAGGTTTGACGAGAAGAATAGACCGAGCCTGAGAGGGATCAGTGAGGTTAGCCTTCAATTTTTATCGGCCTCTTCAATAGCTTGTTGTACTGCAACGAGGAAGCCCATAGGAGGCAGGAATGAATTCAATATTGAATACAATGACAATCAAAACACGTCTCGTAGCATTCTCGACCCTTTTAATCCTGCTGCTATCTGGCATGAGCCTTTTTATGAGATATGAAATCGTCAATGGTCAAACGGCCATGGAAACAGGCGGACGGACCCTCAAGGAAATCAATACGACACTCCAAAGCAGTAGCCAAACAGTAACATCCATGAGCGCAGTGTTACAAAACGTCAGCACCACCCTCAATAACGGAAATCAGCTGTTAGAAAAAGACATTGTAGCAAGTACAAACCTGGCGATCGCAACAGAAACCCTCCTCACTTTTGCTGATTTAAAGTTCTGGCTGAGTGACCTTGAAGTGAGCTGGCTCAGCGAATCAGAAGACATGGCAGAGACTACGCGTGAAAAGCTCACCACCCTCCTCCAGCAGTTACAGGGTATTGCACCAGAGCAAGACATCGCAGTAATCCGTAACAACATGGACGCGCTTTATGATTCCTCGATCCAGGCTGTCGATGCTTATGTCGATGATAACAGGGTTCTGGGCAACAGTTTTGTTGCAAAGGGACGGGCAAACATTGCAGCGGTAGAGGCAACATTACTGGAATTATCCGCAAAGCTGCGTGAGCAAAGCGAAACGATCAAACAACAAACAGTTGTTTCTGCGCGCCAATCCGCCATTGAGGCTGAAAGAGCTGGTCTTGAGGCCAATCAGGCGGCATCGGAAATATCATCTGCGGTCAGCGCCGCAGCCCAAGCCGTTGAGTTGAGCGACGAAGCCATTACAACTGCCCAACTTGCCAGTACCGTCAGTATTATAGTTCTGGTGATCGCGACATGCATTGCCTCCGCCCTCACCTGGCTCGTAATCAGATCCGTGACCAAGCCTCTAGTTTCAATGACAGAATCAATGGAATTACTTGCGAAAGGCGATACTAAAACTGTAATTCCGGCTCTAGATCGAGAGGACGAGGTCGGTCACATGGCGAGTGCAGTACAGGTGTTTAAATCGAACATGATCGAAAATACCAAGTTGATGGCCGATAAAGCTGAGGAAGATATAAGGACTAAGGAATTACAGCGTAAACAATCTCTGGAAATGGCTGATCTTCTAGAAGAAAAAGTCATGGCCATTGTCCTTACTGTTGAAAGGTCAACCAATGAGATGCACAGCGCTCTTGGTGGCCTCCACGAAGGCGCAAATCATACCAGTGAGTTGAGCTCTTCAGCCCAGAATACATCCAACAACATGACAGGAAAGATGCAAACCATCGCATCAGCAACAGAAGAACTGGCCGCCTCGATCAAAGAAATTTCAGCGCAGGTGTCTCATTCATCCAAAGTTGCAACCAAAGCTGTGAGCGAAGCTCAAAAGTCCACCGAACATGTTTCCGGACTTTCAACCGCTGCAGATCAAATCGGTGAGATTATTGGCCTGATTGAAACCATCGCCGAGCAGACAAATCTTCTGGCACTCAATGCGACCATTGAGGCAGCAAGAGCTGGTGATGCGGGTAAAGGCTTTGCTGTGGTTGCCAGCGAAGTAAAGGCCCTTGCTAATCAAACATCAAAAGCTACGGATCAGATCACTGAACAGGTTAGCTCCATGCGGGCAGCCACGGCCCGCGCCGCAGACGCCATTACAGGCATTGCTGAAACGATTACATCCGTTGAACAAGCAACAGAAACCATCGCCTCTTCGGTAGAACAGCAAGACGAAGCGACCCGTGAAATCGCCCAAAACGTGCAAGAGGTTGCGATGGATTCAAAGTCTGTCTCAACAAACATTACAACAATTAATCAATCGGCCCAAGACGCTGGACAATCTTCAGAAATGTCGTTCGATACGGCAAAAATCCTCCAACAAAGCGCCATTTCATTAAAAGACGAAGTATCCAAATACCTTAAGGGTTTGAGAACATCCAGCGCAGAAACCCACACAGAACCCCACCAGAAAAATTCCATCGATACAGATGAATTGGACAGGGTCGCATGATTTTTTGAACTCCAAACAGCAGTATAAAATTTCACTCTGACTAGGGAATAACAAGTAAATTTCAAAGATGTAGATGAAGTACAGATGTAAATTAAAACGGAAATAGCGTTTAAAAAATAACTTAGGGAAGGAAAGAGAGTATGCATACCTATGCATTTAAATATCATCAGTCCATCAAAACTGTTTTCCTCGGGCTCGCTGCCCTCTCCATTGTTTTCTCACTGTCTTTTCAACCTGCCCATGCAGAAACGGATGAAGAAATTGCGATTAGTGTGGCGACACTATTGCGATCAGCGCGCGCTGTCATTTCCGACAGGCAAAAACATATCAACAATCCTGATATCGGTGACAAAGGTGTTTCCTCTGATTTTGTGATTGCAACAGCGAAAACAAACTACATGAAAGCGACTGGAAATAGTTTGGATGCCATCGATAAATCCAGTTTACACGGACAGCTTATCGATGCCGAATTGCAGGCCATCAAAAAAGTCATGGATGAAGCACAAACCTCCATCAATGAACAAGGTGTTGGGCTCAAGGGTTTTCTACCTGCAGTCTTTGCCAGATTGGTGACCCAGAACTTTAAAAACAGTGCCAATGGGAAAGCCACGATCAAGTTGACGGCGCCGAAGGACTATGTCCGCAATCGTGCAAACCGGCCTGATAAATGGGAACAAAATATAATCCAGGAAGTGTTCCGCTCTCCAAGCCATCCAATCGGCCAACATTTTGCGGAGACTGCTGATGTGAAAGGCAAGACGGCTTACCGTCTCATACTTCCTGAGTATTACAAGGAATCATGCCTTGGTTGCCACGGTATGCCAAAAGGAGAAAGAGACATTACCGGTGGTAAAAAAGAAGGCGGTGTTCTCGGCGAACTCGGTGGCGCAATCAGCGTGGTCATTTATCACTAAAATCGCGCCCTGCTTAGATGAATTACGAAAGGAGGGTAAAAAAATCCCTCCTTTCCGAAACATGTGAGTTAATGATCAATTCGCCAGACTTAGGATCTGGACTCGAATTGATCCTGTAAACTTCTGTTCCTGATATAAACTGGAGGGGTTACTCGGTCGTAAGTGCGGGAATATTACGGCGATATATCTCATCCATGACATCCTCTGAACGCATTTGTTCAAAATTCACTTTTCCCCATAATACGGCGAATTGTGAGCACCCCCTCAAACAGCAGGCTTTGCTAATATAAATCATTCCCAAGAACACAAAGAGAAGTGACGTTGGGCTACAGCCCTTGCGGCCCTTGCGACACTCCCTGAACCGCCCCTGTTTTACCCACGCCAATTAAGAGCCTTCAGGCGAGTTGCTGTAGGTCTCCGACTTCACTGGCATCAGACACATCATTAAAAATTTCTTCACTGATAATACGCTCTGTTGTTTGAGCCAGATAATCAGTAAGGACCGTATTCAATTCCTGATACTCTGGCCACAAAACCTCGTTAACAAACAATTCAGGCACTTTTAGCATAACAGTAGTGCGGCGTTGCCTGGGACGGCGATAAGGTTGAAGCTCATATCGTCGGCACAGGGTAATAAACAATTGCCTTGACCATTGATCATTTAGTAAAAATTTCATCTCAACAGGCTTTGCACTTTTCCGGGCCGTGGCAAGTTTTTCTTTAATACGCCCGATCGCGGCAGCGGCAGCGCCGCGCTCACCGTTGGTACCAGCACCTGCAAAAAGTCGTTCAATTTTTCTTAATTTTTCCCGGAGTTCTTTTTCTTCAATCATTATTCATCCTGTGGATTCAACTTACAAATGCAATTTTTTGATATGAATGATGGGCCAGCCGTTCTAACTGTCCTGGTCGAGCTAATTGATCAAAAGATGGTCCTCTATCAGGATGATATAGTTGTACCAGATCCATTTCGGTGCCACAAAGTCTGTAGATCAACGGATTACCTTTTACCACTCCCTCAAAGAACTTAACATAGGTTAAACGCTTGGCATAAGTGATCATTCTCTCTACGAGGTCACCCCTCAGCCTGACAATTTCTTCATAGTATTTCTTGAAAGTTGCCGCGGCTTCAAGCTCATAATAACGAACCCTTTGAAAGCTCTTATGTAAGATATGCTGGACCATCCTACCTATTAATATCTGGGCATCGATTGTTTCGTAAACCCGACTTTTGATCCTATGACACTGGTAATAATATTTCACACTTTCACCAACCTAGTTGACTATTCTCGATAGACCAATCGGCGATGATGACAGATATATAGTGAGATCTTTGATCAAACTCCGATAGCTCTCGTCAATATCGGGATGTTTGTAATGTTTTCCCATAACAATCCCATAATAATATGAAATTGCACTTCGTTTGTGAATTTAGCCGGAGCCAGTAGCAACCCTCGTCAAAAAGAGTATTTCCTAGGGTATATTAAAAATGGGGCTGTCCTAGATAACTAGTTCAAATATGTTTTAACCCATTGTCTTATT
>OJFV01000091.1_pt1 | contig 52916 bp, 48 predicted proteins | sample 1594391 | NCBI WGS metagenome assembly OJFV01 (sample SAMN05416856, study PRJEB24817) | seawater metagenome | isolation source: Sea water | place: Canada:Atlantic | collected 2013-11
GAATGCTAAATAACTGATTTAAACCTTGTAAAATGGGAGCCATCCACACAGGACGCTCTTGTAGCTACATTCTAAAAATATTTTTTATGTTTCAGCTGTTATCTGAAAACTTTAAAAGACCAAGTTATAAATGCTCGATGCATCTGTTTTCATTAGAATAATATGTTTGCTAAAATATAAAATCCTAACTTTTTGAGCCGTCTTGGAAAGAGTTAACACTGTCGTAAATCATTATTGTTCACCGATGCGTTTGAATAATCGAAAAATGACAATTGTAACAAGCAGCATTACAACCGAAAAAAAAGCGCTGAGGTGAATGTTCGTAATTAGGAAATAAGGAATTAGGTTTTGTAGAGTTGATATATTCAATATTCCAGCAACGGATATACCAAAAGTGATGAAGATTAGAAGGGCACCAGTTTGGCCAAGTCTTTTTTCTGCAGGTAATTCAGCAGCAAAAAATAAACACAACAATAAAAGTAGAGAAAACACAACACTTACTGCTAAGAAGATAACAGGTAAAATTGATTCTAATGATAAAATATTTTCAAAAACCATCGCTATACCTAAAAGATTAAAATTACATAATTTACGCTTTGGGATCTACTACCCAATTTGAGTAGTTGTAGGAGGATATAAGGTCTAGTATATCTGCATTAAGAAGTCCAAAGCAGATTAAACGTTTAATCTAGGCACAAATCACGCTTTTGTTGCTAAAAACTTTAACAATCGAATATTTGCATTACAGCCAGATTAAGAGCTCAACGAGTAGTTATCGGTGCCCACTGGATGATTTTGTTGACTGTCGCCTATGGATTGTTTCTTCTTTGTGCCATAAACGGTCAATCAACGATGCTCCTCCACAAACTAATCAGCTACCTATTATTTGTATTGATCAACGCGCTCATTCAAAGCCTGTAAATCACTTAATGCATCATTCATATCTGTTGCTGAAAAGTGGTTAAACGTTTTGGTGTGGCTCCACTTTAAAGCCAGTTCTTCCAATGACGTAATCGCCTGATTTACTTCAGACTTTAACTTATCCAGTTTTTGCTCTTGCTGCGTTCTAACAGCAAGCCGGTCATTATTCAGGCTACCCTGATCTGAAGACACACTCTTTGTAATGAGTGTTATTTGGGATAAATTTTCGATGCTGTTAATCAAAACCTGTTCGGAAGAACCAACGTAACGAAAATAAGTAAATTCAGTCGGACTGAGTTTTTCGTTTAGAACCCAAATAACCTTTTGGTACTGAGCAATTAAATCACCCAGTAGCTGCAACGATTGTTTATCTTTCAACGATATAAAGTCTGCTTCAATTTTTCGTACATGCTCTGCTAAGGCAGGATCTGTCGCCAGTAATTTAGTCCAATGATGAGAGAAGTCAGCAACCGTTAAACGCGATACAGAATTTCTTTCTTTTAACAGCATAAAGTTATGCTTGATCGTTTCCAGTACTTGCTCGTTGCGAAAACGCCACCCGGTATAACTAATAGGCAAAATAGTTAGCTGGGCACGTTCAAATATTTTATATCTGTCGATATGGAAAGCATCACTTAACTCTCCGGGAAAACCCACCAAATCGATAGCCAATGTACAGCCTTCGTGCATTAATACTAAATCCATCTCAATACCCGCGACGGGATAGCTAATCAGCACTGTGATATCCATCCCCATCAGGGCATCGGCAAACTCTTGAATGTTTTTGTCGCGCTGCTCAAGGTTAGGGCTATATTTCTGTGTTCTATATTTTATTGATTTAATGTAATGAGATAACAAACTTTTTGCAGGTAGGGATGATGGCTGTGCGGAAAGAAAAATTAGCTGTAATTCTCTCGCTCGGGTAATCGCCACATTAAAAACGTCTTCACGGTTAAGATACACATAACTTGTACTAGATGTATCATCATCAACTGCACAGGATATCAAAATCACATCACGTTCTTCCCCCTGAAAGGCATAAGGAGTGCCTGCACGAATTGCATGTTTTGAAATATCATCCAGATCCAGCTCGTCAAAAATTAAATCCTGCAAGTACTCAGCTTGCGCACGAAAGAATGAAACGATGCCCAATGATAATTTATACTGATCTGGTATGGATTTTTGCTCCAGGATCAAAGCCTTTAATTTTTCAATTATAGCTTTGGCTTCGATCTGGTTAATGCCGTCTATTCTCTTCGCCTTTTCAACGGACATCAGTTCAAGCGCCTTATGTTGACTAACACTTGGCTTATCGGTCATTAATCTTAATTTTGAATCGTAAAAACGTTCATTACTAAAATGAATAATCTCGGGCGCACTTCGATAATGCTCATCCAGCATCACCTTAGCATTTTCTGATTTTAAGTTCTGAGCAGCAAAGTCTATCATGCTGTGGTCGCGATAACTTATGTCATAACTAAGATCATCCAAGCCAGATTGCGCCATCAAGAGTTGTTGACGGTCGCGAGATAAAAACGACACATGACGCAGCTGTTTGGGATCTCCAACAATCAGTGCCCGTTTGGCTCTATATAAAGCAGGCAAGCATGAAGCAATATCGCACTGAGTTGCCTCATCAATAATCACGAGATCAAAGAGTTCATGCTCTAAAGGTAAGGCCCGGTGTAAAGCATCCAAAGAACAAAGCCATATAGGCATTGTTTCGAGCAGGGATGAAAAATCGATGAGCGAATACAAATTTTCCTGGCGTTGCGAGCTCCGTGCTCCCAGGGCCTTACGGAAGCTAATCAACTGTTTTCGTTTTCTATTTTCTGATAAAAAATTGTAAATCTTAGTAGCGAAGCTGTTATTGATATGTTTCGACAGAACCTGTTCGCGTGATTTATGCAACTCCTGTAACGCAACCAACTGCTTTTCTAACAAACCATGTTTATTTAAGCGATTTTGGCATAGCCACAGCCGAAATCTATCGAAAAAACCAGGAGGTCTTTCAGAGGTTTCGATCTGGCCCAACAAAATTCCATCACGCTCTGCATACCGTAAGAATTTCGATAACCTTGCTTCTTTTCTTTTAATGCTGCGGGTTAACTTTCTGAGAGTAGGGCTTTGTGAGTTTGAGGGCTTTTCAACACCATTCCACTTAATAATACTATCCAAATAGCTCTTAAGGTTTTTATGGTAATCCTTTGAGCCTGCACGAATTGCGGCTGATTGAGATAAACCTAATTGCTCAACGAGCTTCTCTTTAATGACATCAACAGCATGCTCATTTTGTGAGACTACCAGAACTGTCTCCCCACGCATGAAGTGCTCTAAAGCAATTGATGCAATGGTGTAACTTTTTCCGGTACCTGGTGGCCCAATCAATAACGATAAGGGCTCGCTCGCTGCGATCTCACAAATTTCACTCTGCGCGTCGCTTAGGATGCCTGGTACATTACTAATATTAACATTGGTTATTTTCGAGCTTACCGAATGATTAAGTGCTCTATCCAGAAGCTTTAAGGGAGATGAAGAGTGCTGTGAATTCTGAATGCTGGATAGTTCATCCAGTATGCCACGTGAAGACCGTGACCTGTCTATCATCAGTGTTGCGGCGCCTGTTACCAATCCCAGTTTTGTATTTTTAACTTTTAATTGCAGTGATTTGAATTCATCTTCTGTCGAACAGAAGGTGTCAAATTGAATAACCTTACTGGCTTCTAAGTGACGGATTACTAATTCTGTTAACTGCTCGATTACTGACAACTTACCAAGCGCATTACACGCCTCAATAATATCATCGACCTTTTTAGAAACATCAAACAGCTGTGCTAATAACGAATGGTTTAATCTTACCGTATCTGAATTTATTCCAATGCTATATAGCTGCTTATTCTCTCGTATTTCGCTATCCCAAATAAACAGTGGTGCGCACACTTTACGGGTACTTGCTTTGGCTAAATGCGAATTATTGGCTAACCGCCCAATAATAAAATGCGATCCCATTACAAACTGCTTTTCACGGCGGTATGCTGTAGCTGTAGCATGCGCCTTGCTACCGTACTCAATATTCACCGGAATATCATCGCCTTGGATAAGGCGGGTAAGCTCATTCGCATTATGAAGCCTCATAAACGTGTGCTTGGAAGAAAAAATATCCCACAGGTTTTGAGCCCGGTTATCAGCCTGATAACAATCGCTGAAATATTTAACTAACTTGGGTTGCATAGTGCTATGTTCATTGCGATCTGATCTTCTATTAATGTTGTATTGTCACGCTCCTGCTGAGCTTTACCATCTTCAAGACTGTTAACGATTTTATTTAAAATCCCCTCGACGGTTTGAACTTGCAGACTTAACTTTAAATCGAACGATCTTATAAAGCAGTTGGTTGTAAGGAATTACAACATAAATGCAGAATAGCCTGCCTAAAAATCCATAAATAATAACAAAATATCAATGTTTAGAGCGGCTGCTTTGGGTTGAAAGCATGTGTTTAATTTTCTAGATTTACCGTCAATTTTATTGCGATGATCACCCTTAATCTAAGTAAGCTTCGCTTCGCCGCCATCACCAAGCCAGCAATAAAGTGCGAGCAGGGGCTGATCTCCGGTTTTGGTTTCATGGATCATCCAGGGGGCGTGGTGGATGGTGGCGCCAGTGGGGTGCGTGCACCAGTCTTCTTCTCCGCGACGCCACAGGGTTTGGTCACCTGAAAGCACGTGATAAATCTCTTCTGCGGCATGATTGTGCGCCGGGTAATGCAGGCCGGGGCCGAGCAAGAGCAGCCCACAGCGCACCGCTTCAGCTTCATAAAAGCCGGCCTTGCTTCCGACCAGCTCGATAAAGCCATAGTTATCCATATACCCCGATCCCATGAGGTCGTCGGTGTAGTTTGGGTTCTGCATCCAATGAAAACTCGGTGCCGCGGCTGAGAGAGCGTCTCGTAAACCAGGGTGTTTGGGGAGATCTAAGTTCTCTATCACGTGATCCCAGTGCCGCGCCCCGCCGAGGGAGTGTGACTCCGGTGCTGTCAAAGCGGTTGCTCCTTCGAGACGAGTTATGACCTCTTTCAGCATCTGGGTAGCCGAACTTTCAGTTTCATTTAAACGCGTGCGATAAAACGACAGCACTTCATCAAAAAGGTTTTGAACATCACTCACGTCTGGTCCCTCCAAGGGTAATTCACTTTTGAAAAATGATGTTACTGAATTCGATAGTTGGATAGAAACGATATTTACAGAGAAGTAATTTTCATTAGTTATACGTCTCTAGATTGTTTATTGATAATATTATTCTATCAAAATGTTTGACGTTCTTTAGCGTAACTTGTCTAATGAAACTATAAGCTTAACTCAAATTTTCACCAAACGCCGGAGCTTCATATTTCATGGCAAACCTCTTCCAAAAACTATTCGTCCTCTTCCTCGTGTCTTTTCTTGTCGCCTGCCAGACCGCGACATCGCCAGAGGAAATGGCCAAACTTAGAACGGGCGCTGAGGCGGGGGATGCTTTATCCCAGTTAAACTTGGGACTTGCCTATGATTCCGGTGCTGGGGGCGAGCAGGATTACGTAGAGGCTGCTAAATGGTACAAGGCAGCAGCAGACCAAGGATTGCCAGAAGCTCAAAACAGTCTTGGCAGCCTTTACGAAGCGGGCCTTGGGACGCCCAAGGATTTGAAAATGGCTTTTATCTATTATGAAAAAGCCTTCTATCAAGGTCATCCGGAAGCAACCAATAACTTGGGATATCTCTATGATATCGGGCTTGGCGTCAAACAGGATAGAAAGAAAGGTTTTGAGTTATATAAAAAATCCGCAGAAGCTGGTTTTATCCGTGGAATGCTCAATGTCGGATTGGATTATAGCGGTGGAACCGGAACGGATCGGGATTATGTCCAAGCGTATAAATGGTTGGATCTTGCCCGGTTTTATTCACAAACCTCAACAGACTCTCAGGTGAAATGGAATTCAAGAAGTGCACTTGATAACCTCATAGAATACATGCAACCCGCCGAGATAGAGCAGGGAAAAGCTCTGGCGATACAGTGGGCTAAGCAACACGAGAATACTAATATTCACTAGGCGCTAGCCTTTGCAAATGTGGCCAGATAATCGCAACTTTCTGCCGGGGTCATTAGCGATATTTAACAAGAATAATCCAAAGTCAAAATCTTCGTCTTTAATAAAGGGTGTGGGGTCATCCGCAAAGATTTGTGTTCTATCCAACGAGTAGTCGTAACTGGCAAGGACAGTATCCTCTTGTTTTATCCTGAGATATCGTTCGTCGCGTTTAAAGCTGAGTTCGATCTGGATATCGTCACTCCAATATACAGTACACTGCCCCAGTAGTAGGAAAAGCACATGTTCTATTCTGTAAAACCCGAGAGGTTGTCCTTCGAGAATTTCAAAATGCCCGACAGTTTCTGGGCGCGTGTCTTTTTCGTCTTCCCAATTAACAATCTCTAACGCGCCATTTTTGAGCGTAAGCTTTCCGAGATCATCATAAATGGAATGGCGGTGAAGCCAGATAATGTCTGATGTAGGTCGTTTAATAATTTCATTCATAAGCGCGTTTGTGATTCCAAACTGTTTGAAACAACCCTGTCACTCCGTCTCGATAAGACCAAGATTACAAGGGCACAGGCTACGCTGATCAAGGATAGTTGGATGGCGGTTTTGTAGCTGAACGAGCTTGCGACCAAGCCCATGGATAAGTTGCCGAGCATGCCGCCGAGAAGCAGGCTATTCATGTAGAGCGATGTTGCGCGCCCCATGCGACCATTGGCAAAGCTCTGGACGAAGGTAATGCTGACCCCGGCAAAGATCCCGTAATAAAGTCCTTCCAATGCTGATCCGATGATCAGGTACGCGATGGTGTCAACTTGCGAGAGAATGTAAAACGTCGGCATGGCAATAAGGGCCGCAAAATAAAGTGTGATCCGAACTCCGAATTTCTGGATGAGAGCGGGCGCAATCAAGATCGCAATTACCTCCATCAAGCATTTGATTGTAAAGGAAAGTCCGGGGGTGAAGGTTGGGAGTCCTGCTTCCTGGGTAAAGAACAGAGGCAGGGCCGAACTTGTCAGGATATGGGCAATTGAGAAAAAGAAGCAGGCGGTGACAGCCAGCCATAATCCCTTGTTAAAGGCGTGGTCATGGGATGTCGGCAGGGTATTTATTGTAGGCGAAGGGGTGACACAAAAACTTTTCGGAATTGCCAATGCCCAAGCCAGCAGCCACAAAATGCCAAGGCTTGCAGCCGTGATGAAAACCACCTGACTTCCCCATTGGCTTGCGATGGCAAAAGACAAAGCAGGCCCAAACATCCATCCCAGCGAGGTCATGGTGCGCAGATAGGAATTATACCGCGTTGCGGGGAGGCCTTGTTCTGCTGCATAGGCGCGGCCAAAGCTGTACATGATCGCCGTTGATCCGCTTGAGAGGCTAAAGCATAGACTGACAAACCCGATAATAATCCAATAGGTCGGATAAAGGGAGAGGGTAAGTGTTGCGATTAAAAAAGCACTAACCGATATACCGACAAGCGGGCGGACCTTTGCGCCCTTGTCAAACCGACCACCAAAAGTTCGATTAACCAGTATAGAGAGCGTCGTTACTATGCCTACATAAATACTGATTTCCCACGGATCTCGCCCCAGACCATCAACAATAAAAAAGCCCATAAAGGGTACGATCATGGCATTGCAAAATACTCCTACAAATAGCAGGAGAAGAATGAGCATTGCCTGTCGGTTAAGGGGTGCGGACATGGACTACACCTATCTTTCAGCAATCAATGTCGAGGAATTTCTTCGATTACTTCGATTTTACCTATGATATTATTATTAAATTCTTCAAGCTCCTGTGGGCCCACCCACCATTCAGAATGCACTTTGTCGTCAACACTTTTGAATTTTTGCCGAGAAATATAATCGAGTGACATGTCGAACTTGGTTAAATAACCAATCCCTGCTGTATCGCTGTGCCATTGGGTTAACTCAAGGGCATATTCTTCGTTGGTGACGACAGGGTCAAAAATGGGTTGATTAGGCTGTCGACATGGCCATCTTTGGTACTCAGAATTTGCGATAAGATCGAGCTCTCTTTGCCCGGCTGGGCGGTAACAAGTAATTGTTGTAGAAAGTGGGCTAAACTCATTGTCCATTAGCGATTTGTATTTGCAAAAAAGCTCGACTGTTATCGGATCGTCATCGGTTAGGTTTTCGAAAAATCTTGGGTCTTCAGCCCACTCTTTAAATACGAGAGAGGTTTCTATTTTGCTCTTACCAATTTTATCAATTGCCAGGCGCCAGAAGAATGAGGGTCGATTATCGATTATTTCAAAGAACTCTGAAGACCACGCAGTTGGGTGCCAATCGTTATCTGAATCACATAGATAATAATATGGTCGGTTATCTCTAAATTCGATGCCATAAACGGTGTATTCTCTGGAGATATCGAGGTTTAAAATAAAATCTAAAGCAACGTGGATGTACTGTGATATATAGCCTCGCGTTTTATTGTCTCACAAATGGTTAAAACCACCGCATTCTATGCGGTAAAAAAACTAAGTTGCGTGCGAAGCACGCTCTTTAGACACGAAGCCGACTTTTAGTCGGCCCTACCCAAAACCTACCGACTTTAGTCGGTAGTAGTTTAGTATCCTCAATATCCATCAGGCGATTAAATTTACAGACGACTTTCATAAAGGCGATCTTCCCTCAAATATATTCACGGCATCGCGGAGCATGGAGGCGGCGGTGGGGGTCGGTTCGCGTTCCCAGAGTTTGTGGTACATGATGCCGTAGATGTCGGTGTGCATTTCCACGGCCATTTCCCAGCCTGTGCAGTGGGCGAGGAAGCTATCACCGGGCAGGGCAACCGGCGCGACGGAGAGTTTGCCGTTCTCGGCATTTGCGACCAACTTAATTTGCTCGCCGCGATCTCGTGCGGCTTTGAGTTGGGTTTCGGTGATGTTCTCTATGCCTGTGACGTCTACGTCTTTGAGGGTAACGTTCTGGTGCAAAATAGTATTGGCGATGATCACCAGTTTGTTGGCGGTGTCCCAGCCGCCGACGTCGAGGGTTGGGTCTGCTTCGGCGATGCCACGGTCTTGTGCTTCTTTCAGGGCATCATCATAGGAACGCCCGGTGGCCATTTCATCGAGGATAAAGTTGCTAGTGGCGTTAAAGATCCCCTGAAGTTTGTGTACATCCCCGGCGATCAGGTCGCGTTTGCCCATGTTAAGGATCGGCAAGCCCCCGCAAACGGTGGCACTATAGGCCAGGCCAGCGGCTGTCTTGGCTGCAAGGTCATGAAGTTCCTTGAAAGCCAGCACAATCGGGCCTTTGTTGGCGAGGACAACGGAAATGCCTTTACTCAACGCAGCCCGGGTGATGCCCAGACCGGGGGCACCGGTGTCGAGATTAACGGGGGAAGCCTCAAAAACCAGATCGATTGCAGTGTCACCGAGCACGTCTTCAATGGTGGCATCCGGGCGATACCCCTCAAAACCCGAGGCGCGCTCTCCTGCTTCCTTACGTGCAATAAGCTCGCGCTCATCAAAACCTTGCGCGTTTACCGCAACGCCGGAGCTATCAGACACGCAGACAATTTTAAACTCCATGTCATGGTCAGCCAAAACGCGCACGTGTTTGTTTGCCAATATGCTTAAAAGGTTTTTGCTCACACTGCCGAGGCCAACAATGGCTGCCTTGATGATCATGGGTCTGTACTTTCGGGTTAGTCACTCACGGACAGGGTATGTTTGGTGTGAGTTTAATATTAGATATGTGAGTATATGAAACAACGCCCAGCAGTTAAGTACAAGTATAAATGGTTGTAATAACCCGAGAATATATAATACCACCAGCCCTAAATATTACCCCCTCTGGATCTTGTCCACTTTCCCCCGAGTAGGAAGAAAGCTGCAGGCGATACGGTGTATCGTCAAGGCTTTTTGACGCGCGTCGGGGGGACGTGGACGTGACCGAAACGGCATATTTTCAAGACTTTCGGGCCGCGTCGCACAAACTTTGCGATACACCGCATCGCGGAAGTTCATGCTCCTTACCGAAAGTCTTGAAAATGTGTCCAGATGGGGCAATATTTAGGGCTGGTGGTATTAGGTGTATATAACAACCTATAGGTGCCAAATAGAAGGCAAGAGAGAAATAGTGGGGGATGATGGTTGGAGACATAGTAGGCTCTATTTTAAAGCATATAATATGGGAGCTTGTGTTTGAGGGGCTTTGGAAGCTTCTTTGTCTCCTAATCAAGGGGTGGGGATACCTTTGGATTAATTTTTACGACCTGTTTTTAAGTCGTAAACCAGAACTTGCGCGGACGTTGGGAATTGTCTCTGCGTTGGCGATAAATCCAGTTACCATCAGTTTTCTGATTTATTATTGGCCGGAGGTGGCTCTGCTTGCCCAGGATGTTGGTGCAGGATCGTTCTCTCAATGAATGATTTTTGGGCCGTATTTGGCTTGCTGGAGTTACTAATCTCCTTGGGTAAGGGCATTATGTGGCTAATCAGTTTTATCTTTGGCTGGTGGGCGGATCTCTGGACCGGGTATTATGATAAAAAAATTCCCTTAAGCCCTATTTGGGCAAGAGTCCTCGGCATTGTCTGTTCTGTGTTAACGCATCCCGTTGTTGTGATCCCGGCGGTTGTATTTATGGTTAGTAAATAGATTATGAGATGACAACCACGACAAGTTTTGGGCACGTACGCTTGTTAAAATAAAGAAAAAGTCTTTGACATTTTAACCAATGCAAAAGGATGCCTGATATACAATCAAGTGAAACGAGAGTAGATTTACACCCTCTTTGAAGATGGTTTTGCTGTAATTGAGATAAACTGAACGTTCAATACCCAGAGCAAATTCGGGGAATACCATGCGTTAATGACGCATATAAATGTTGGAAAATATTGGGGAATTGAACGTCGAGGTACTTTGATGATCTCGGTATTTAAGGCTAAGGCGAGAATAACAATTTTAAAATGGGTACGCCCTGAGGTTTGGTCGATGTTTTTCGGCGCGCTCCTTGTAGTGCTTTACTCCGTCATTGCCATTCCCTCCTATGCCCAATCAAATTCTCCGTCCCAACAAACCAACCCTCCTCTTGTTATTGGTGTTTCAGATTGGGCGCCTTATTCGGGCTATGATCTTCCGGGGCACGGGCTTTTGACGGAAGTCGTACAAGTGGCGATGAAACGCGCGGGGTATGAAACCATTGCTCAAGAAACCCCATGGGCTCGAGTGATAAAGGGAACTTCTCGTGGTGAAATCGATATTATTCCGGGTATTTGGTATAGTGACGAAAGAGCTAAGACCATCCTTTACGGCACAGTACTCGCCACGGCCAGGTTGGTGCTGATCAGCCGGGTTGATCATCCGCAAAAAATTGAAACGCTGGAGGATCTCGATAATCTCACTGTCGGTGTGGTTCAGGATTATGCCTATCCTAAGTTTTTTTTAGAGGCTCAAAACTTTGATAGAGATCTCTCACGCAATCTGGATTTCAACCTCATAAAGCTGGCCAAGGGGCGCATAGACGCGGCTCTGGGCGATGAACTGGTTGCCCGTCATACGTCTCGAAAATTATTCCAGGGTAAGGTTCAATTTCGCTATGGGCCTAAATCGTTGGATACAAAAAATGTACATCTTGGGATTTCTCGCGCCCATCCTGAGCATGAACGCATCCTGTTCCTTTTTGAAAAGGCTCTGGAAGAAATGAAGGCCGATGGCACTTATAAAAAATTGCTCGCCAAACATGACATATATGAATTGAAAAATGCATCATAACAATGTGGTAGAGAAGGGTACTGCAGAGGTGGAGAGATGAATTCAACAGGGTTGTTAATGAGGTTATCCCTTTTTAGATCGTTGTTTTGGGCAATCGTTTTTTGCGTGCCTTTCCTGTTCGCCCCTTTTCATACTCAAGCACAAACAAATTCTTCGCCCTATCAAGAAAATAAACCTTTATTGATCGGTGTTTATACCTGGGCGCCTTATTCTGGCTATGATCTTCCGGGGCACGGACTTCTGACAGAGGTTATTCAGGTGGCAATGACCAGAGCAGGTTTTGCCACGCAGGTTAAGAAAGTCCCCTGGTCTCGGGCGTTGAAGGAGACCATGCGCGGGAGGATCGATATTCTTCCCGGAATTTGGTATCAGGAAGGTCGGGTCGAGAGTATTGCTTACGGCTCGGTCCTCAGCATAAATAGACTTGTGTTGATGAGCCGTTCCTATCGGGAAACAAGAATAGAAAACCTGAGTGATCTTGATAATTTAAAAGTGGGGGTCGCTCAGGATTATGCCTATCCAAAAGTCTTTGTTGAGGCGCAAAATTTTAAAAGAGATTTTTCCAAAAATCTGGAAGTTATTCTCAACAAATTAAAAAATGGTCGTGTAGATGCTGCCTTAGCCGATGAGTTGGTCGCGCGTTATACCGCCAATAAACTTTTTTCCAGTGAAACGCTCTTTGACTATTCAAAAGAAGCACTTGAGATCAAAAATTTGTTTATCGGGATATCTCGGAAAACACGAAATTACCGCAAGATACTGTTTTTGTTTGATCAGGCGTTGGACGAAATGAAAATTGATGGCACGTACGAGGCCCTGCTTAAAAAACACGGCCTATCGGGTGAAGGGCCATCTTGAAACCGAGAGTCCTCAAAGAAGACAAGTTTTCTTCAAGTGTCAGCTATTCCTCAGCAGGGCAAGGTCACGGATACTTCTGTACCCTGTCCGAGTTTGCTTCTGACTTGTAATGTACCCTTGTGTGCCTCAATGAGGGCTTTGGCAATCGAGAGCCCGAGGCCGGTCCCTTCCTGAGCCCGGTGGGGATTGGCATCCCCTTGCGAGAAAGCGTCAGTAATGGTGGACAGTCTGTCGGCCGATATTCCGATGCCGCTGTCTTTTACTGTGATTTTAATGCGCTTGTTTTCAGAGGTCGCCTGGACTTTCACCTGACCATTTTTCTCGGTGAATTTGATGGCATTTGATAACAGGTTGAGCATTATCTGAGTAACGGCACGTCTGTCAGCATAGAGCGTCGGGATACCCTTGGGGACATTTAATACCAAGTCGATTTTATTATCCCGGGCCCTTTTTTCAATGGATTTAATGCAGTCTTCGAGCACCTCAAGAGTGTCGATTTGCTTGTTGGTCAGGCTGCGTTTACCCGCCTCAATTGCTGCGATATCCAGAACGTCATTTACAAGAGAAAGCAAATGCTTACCGCTATGGTGAATATCATTGGCATATTCAGTGTATTTTTCAGATCCAATAGCGTTTGATCCCAAGGGTCCAAAAAATTGTTCCTGCATCATTTCGCTAAACCCTAATATGGCGTTTAGCGGCGTGCGAAATTCGTGGCTCATGGTCGCGAGAAATTCTGACTTGGCCTTACTTGCTTTTTCTGCGGTTTCTCGGGCTTCAAATAAGGCCTGATCAATTTTTTTCAGCCGGTACATTTGAAAAATCACGATGACTGTAATCAGTAAAACGCCGACAAGGAAGAAGATGATGGCGTTTCGAAAAGTGAGGATTTGGCTCGATTGTTTGCTCAAAATAGTAAAGGTTTGTTGCTGGGCCTTGGCAAACATGGGACGCATGGTGTTGATGGCATCTGTGGCACGGGTATCCACCAAAGCAATAACAACGGGTGAGTCTGCAGGTAGGTTATAGACCCCGACGCTCAACCAGCGTTTGATGTCCGCCAACGCAGGGGTAATGACCGCATGCATTGCGGAAGCCCCGACAAGGCTGTCGAAGTTATAAGTCCCTCGCATGAGCCCTAACCTAGCCTCAATGCGTGATACTTGGCTCAATATTTCCTGGGTATGTTTGGCAGAGGGGTTACTGTTGGCAAGTTTGGTCTGCCAAGCGAGGTCAGATACATCCTGGACCAAGAGGGCAATGTCGCGTTCTTGTTTGGCAACTGTTATGGGTAGGGCTTTTTCAATATCTTGCAGACTGGACCATGAGAAATAGATAATACCAAGACAGCCCGCAAGAACACAAAATATCAGAATAATCGGTCGGGTAATATATTCGCGGGCAAGCCTCAGGTCCAAGCGCCTGTTTTCGGATGGATTGGTTTTGCTCGAAAAGGTCGCCTGAGAATTATGCTGCTTATCTGATTGTTTTTTTGGTTGCTTTTCGAGCTGTTTTCTTGTGGGGGGGGGCATGGTCAAGGACGCACCCCCATTTCCTGATAAAAACGCTCTGCCCCTGGGTGAAGAGGGATCGCAACTCCCTCTAAAGCACGCTCTATGTCGATGGTTTTACCTTTGCTATGCCCATTGTCGAGGATCTGCCGCGTAGAGGCATTCCAAAGTGCTTTTGTGATTTGATAGACCAACTCTTCATCGACCTTTTCCCCAACAATCCATTGAGCACCGACACTAATTGTTGGTGTACTTGGAATTCCGGCATACGTATTTGCCGGGATGGTATCCGGTGCGAAGAAACTCCATCGTTTCAATAAACCGGTGGTTTCCTTGCCGCCGATGGCCACAAGCTTGGCGCCAACTCCAGAAGCAAGTTTGCTAACCGAAGGTGTTGGGTAACCCGTGACGATGAAAAAGGCGTCGAGTTCACCGCGTTCAATTTTACCGATCGCATGTTCAGGTTTGATATATTCAGCCTTGAGATCTGTTTCTTTTAAGCCATAGGCATCAAGTATAATCCGCGCATCGACGAGTGTGCCTGAGCCTGCTTCGTCCAACGAGACCCTTTTACCGCGTAAATCGCGAACCGTTTTGATGCCCGATCCTTTGCGCGCAACAAGATGTAAGGTTTCCGGGTAGAGGTTTGCAATGGCGCGGATATCTTTTACAGGTGGTTTACCCTTGAACACACCCTTGCCTGTGTAGGCCCAATAGACAACATCTGATTGCGCAAATCCAGACTCAAGTTCCCCTTTGGAAATTGAATGTATGTTGGCGACAGATCCGTTAGAGGATTGTGCAATGGCAACCAGACCAGGGACGCCACAACTACCACCTTCTTCGCAAGCGCGCGAGCCTGGTGGATTGCTGATGGCCTGTGCGACCATGCCGCCAATAGGATAATAGGTGCCCGCAATGCCGCCGGTACCTATTCGAAAGATCTCGATTTGTTTCAGGTATTCTTCTTGTGAGGCAATTGCCTGTGACGAAATGTTTGGTGAAGAAAGGGTTTGTGCTGTGGCTGATTGGACAAAAAAAGATGCACCAAAGATCAGAGCAGTGAGCATCATCTTTGCATGAGTACCAATAAAATTTCTTCCACGGTACGTGCTTGATTTGATTTTCATTCCGCCCATAAAGTTGCCTTACTAAATCCCGATTATTACAGCTGATCGAACGATTACACCTCTTTTAATGTCTGGCAACTGGTCTTTCCGAAACAGGCTGATTTTAACCATGCCTGTTAAGGCTTTGTTAGGGGGATACTACCTTTGGCTTTATATCTCTTGATCATACGGTCTCTATGGGTTGCGATTGGCTGAAATGATTTAGAAGTATGCTAAACCATATTGTGAAATTTTGATTCTGGCTCTGCCATAGCCTCAAGGGCTTGTCGTATTTCCTGTTCCTTGCCTTTGGTGTATTTCGCAAGGTCGGCATCATTAGCAAGAATTTGGTTATATAACCAAATTCGGATCTCTTCCTGAAACCTGGAAATAAAGCCTGAGATATTACTTTTGTTTTGATACCAATTGTTCTGGCGCTCTTTGAGCTGGCGAATAAAATCTTGATGGTGTAGGCGGTGATTTTCCAGGTTGGGATAATTACAGGCCTCCATCACGATTTCTTCTCGCTGGAAATGGTGCTTTGTGTAGGCGCTTAATTCTTTGAAAAAGGTATCAAATTTCCTGGCATCAAAATTTTCATGAGTAATGCTATTTAACAGGGAAATGAGGTATTGGTGATCGCGATCAATACTGTCGACACCGACACGCATATCATCATTCCAAACCAAGACCTTATTATTGGAAGCCAAGGGAAGTTCAATCCAAAAACGACTTCCCGTGCCGACTGTGCTTTCAAAGTCAACGAACCCAGCCATGCGTTCGATTAAAAGCTTGGTGACAGTCAAGCCAATGCCGGTACCCTCACGAGATTTCATGGCATCTGCGCCGATACGATGAAACATTTGAAACACTTTGTCGCGATCTTTGGCATGGATACCAATACCCGTATCGATCACCGATATGCGCAGAAAACCCTTATCTGTTATCTCGCTTCGAACATGGACGGTACCATCGTCTTTGTTATATTTAATCGCATTGGACAGCAGGTTGATCAAAGCTTGTTTAAAGCGCAGTTTATCGGTGTGTAAAATGATGTCTCTTGGCTGAGTAAACTCGTTAAATATTATGATGCCACGTTGCTCGCCAAGAGGAGCAATAAGGGTAAGGCATTCACTTATGACGTCATACGCATTGACGTCCTCGAGGGTTAGATCCAGTTGGTTGGCCTCTATTTTTGCCAAATCCAGAACTTCATTGACCAATTCAAGTAAGTGGTTACCACCACTGAGTATGCATTCTACGTGTTCGTTTTGCTCGGGGGTTAAGGGGGATTTTTTGTTGATTTGCATGATCTGGGCAAAACCCAGGATGGCATTGAGAGGTGTTCGTAATTCGTGGCTCATACTTTCTAAAAATTGTGACTTGGCCTGATTGGATCTGTCGGCTTCTACCAGCGCGACGTGAAGAGCATCTTCAGCCTTTTTCCGGTCGGTAATGTCAACAATACTTACAGCGACAGCCTTGTAGTCTTCGGCGGTTAGCGGGACCCTAAATGTAATGATGGCATCAATCTCCTTGCCATCCAGGGATCGAAAAGCAGCCTCAGAACGATAGAGACTTTGTTTGTCCCACATGGCACAAAGCTCATTAATAAAAACATCGATCATATGAGGGCCAAAGGTTTTGCCGATATGATGAAAAAAATCGTCCTCGCTCTGTGCGCCAAATAATTTAAGCGTAGCGTCGTTGACCTGTAGGACTTCAATTGAGTTGGCAAGACCCCAGGCAAATTTTGTATTCTCATTCAAGTATGCCCGCAGATCCGTAACGCCTTCTTTCTTCAGCTTTTCAAGGGCGTGATGAATTTCGGTTAAATTCTCGTTCCAAATCGAGACTTCAGCGCTGTTAAAAAGCTTTTGCGTGTTTTGCAAGGAGATCAGGCTGGTTAAGCCATCTGAAAGACGATTGCCAAGAGCCTCAAACAGAGCGCAGTCATTGTCAGTATAAGTAGCTGGTGCCGAGCAATGATGGATCCCAAGCAGCCAGGGTTCTCCAACTTTTGGGTGGATCGCCATCACCAACTGAGACAGAATATGATATTCGCGGTATATATTTCTGTTTGGGTCAAGAGGATTTTCTTGTGGGGTAAATCTTACAGGGCCTTTGCTTGCCAGCGCCATTTTACAGACCTGACGCCCAAAGTCATCGACGGGTAAATCAATGCCGTCTATTTCACCTCCTGGCCATTTTGGAACGGTACGTTCCATGGGGATTCTGGTCGTTGTGGCATTCACATTACAGGGAAACAATAACCAGGCGCGATCACAGGAAAAAAAGCCGAGAAATGCTTCGAGCACCTGGCTCAGCATTTCTTTCTGATCCGTACTATCGATAATGATTTTATTGATATCGTCGAGGGCTTCGAGAATTCGAATATGCCCGGCCTGAACAGATTTTAAACGGTTGTTTTCGCTCTCCAATTGGGAAATCTGTTGGCGGAGACTTTTATTGTCGCTTTGCGCGTTACTCAAAAACCGCTCTCCAAATGACGTATCATCATCGGGTTTCAATGACGACGGTCATCAAAAAATCCCGAAGAAGTATCTTCGGCAGCGAACTCTGAAATTTATTTTACTCCGAAATGAGTAAATTGTGAAATAGCAATTCGATTATTGGAGATTTTAGGTGGGAACCTTAAATATCCCAGGTCGAATTCTAAAGTCATGAGGTAATAAAATTCAGCCGATTTACATTTTATATAGCGTTTTGTTGCCCTGGGTGTTAGGTAAATCCCAAGCGGTATTTCAGACGACAAGGCCCATAAAGCTTAGCATCCTAGATTATTCGGTGCTGCAACTTTTGGGGATACTATCGCATGGCTACACATATTGAAGCCTGCTAATCTGAAAGAAGTACCGTGGATCAATCCATTTCAAGTAACCATCTCATCCGTAAATATAAAAATACTGACCTCGACGACGTTTTATGTTGTTGGGAAAGCGCGTTTCGTTTGGCGCATAGTTTTATGGAAGAGACCTTTATCGCCAAAGTCCGTGCCGACATTCCCGCGATTTATCTCCCAAACACCGAAACCTGGGTTTGCGAACAAGAGGGCAGTGTTATTGGTTTTATTTCCATGATGGGCAATGAGATAGCCGCGCTTTTTGTCGATCCCAAAACACATGGTTGTGGTATTGGCCGCGCACTGGTCGACAAAGCCTGCATCATGCGCGAAGGTAAAATAACCGTCGAAGTCTTCGAACTAAATACAATTGGTCGCAGATTTTACACTGCTTACGGCTTTGAATATACCGATCAGTATGTGTTTGAAGACGTCAATGAAACGGTTCTCAAATTGACGCTTAAAGAAACCAAATAATCACCTAACGAATAAGGTGAAGCTTAAAACCTTGCAGACCATGGGGAGATTTGACCAATAACGGTCTTCTCATGATCTGGGGGCATGGTTTTAAACAGCTGGTAAATTATCAATGTTCAGCAATTGCTTAACCCGCTTAAAGCCAAAGTTGATGTGTATTCTCTGACTGTAACCGACAGCTTCTGGATCACGTCTGTGCAGGGCGAGGCATAGATCTGAGAGTTCTTCGATCAGGGCCAGGGTTACTTTTTCTTCATCGAGTTTGGCAACGCGATACCAAGTACTTGCGGCCTGACTGTAGAGTTGTTTCCACATGCCTTTAAGGGCAGCATTTCCGATAATATCTTGAATGAGGTTATTTAATTCGTGGTTGATCTGAAAATACTCATGAGCGTCAAATTTTTTGTGTAATTTTTGAGTATCCGAGAGCAGACGTTTACTGATTTCTTCGTGTTCTTGGGTGATCGGGTTTGGGGTTAGTTTGCCAATTAAAATAGCAAGTTCCAAACGCATTTCATATATTTGGAACAGAACTTCTGGAGACAATTCTACAACGACAGTTCCCACACCATTACGCGTTTCAATCAATCCGAGGTGATGTAGTCGATTGAGGGCTTCTCTCAAAGGGGTTCTGCTCACACCGAATTCTTTGGCGAGTAAAGTTTCTTTCAGAATTGTCCCTGGAGGATATTCAAGGAAACAAATTCTTTCCCGGATAACCTCCTGGATTTCTTCAATATCCGACTTAGAGTTTTGTTTTAAGGTCAAATTATTCATTAAACTTCTTTTATACGTCGCGGTTGTCTTAGATCGTTCGAGTTGCCGTCTGGACCGGATTTAAAGGGTTTGTGCCCAGCAAAGCTCTTAAGCCATAAATCTCTGGATATTGTGCATAACACTCTATCAGAAACTATCCTTTTGGCTATAGAAATGCCTCTAACTTAAGTCTTTGTTTTTCGAGATTTTATTATTTTGATGTATGCAGCATTTTAAAATATTGCCTGTATTTTGATAAAAAACCCGCCTTTACACCAAGGGTGTATACAGCTATATAGATTTATCATAAAGAACTTATAAAGTTTTTGGATTTAGACCGCCCAGGTGAAGCCTGTATTTATGAGGATATTTTTATCGTGCTTGAAGAAACAATTGTACGTACACGCCAACTGCAGGCGCGGATGAAGGAAAACGGCATTGAAATCGCTGTTTTCACGGATGAGAGTTCCATAGCTTATCTTGCTGGGTTTTGGGGATATCTTGGTATTGAGTTTGGTCGTCCGACGATGTTGGTTGTCCGCCCAAATGAAGAGCCGGTTGTTGTGACCCCGCTGATGGAATCAGAAATGGTCGCCGCCATGACCTGGGTAAAAGATGTGCGCACCTGGGAAGATATGGGGCAGCGCTCTTGGGCGCGGGTTCTCAAAGAGATCATCGGCGCTAACAGCCAAAAGATCTGGATTGAGCGCGAAACCATTCCAGCGATTGTTCGCAATTTCTTTGATGATCAATGCAAGGGGACAGAACTGCTTAATATCTCTCCGACTTTAGGGCAGATGCGTATGATTAAGTCTCCGTTAGAGATTGAGATCATGAAAAAAGCTGGTCAGATTGCAGGGTCAATGATGAGCGCCGCGCACAAATCACTTGAGGTCGGCGCGCAGGAATACCAGTCGGCTCTTGATGTGATCAATGCCGGAACCAAAACCGCTGCGGGTTTTCTAACTGATAAGGGCTGGGAGCGTTTCGTCTCACCGATGGTGCACAATCTGCAGATTATGCAAAGTGGGGTCGATACCTCTATGGTGCACCGCCGGGCAAGTGTACGCAAACTTGAAAAGGGCGATCCGGTATATTTCTGCTTTTGTAACATGATCCAGTTCAAGCAGTATAAGCTTGGCTTTGATCGGATGTTCCACATCAAAGAGATCTCTGATGCCGCTGCCCACGTCCAGCAAGCCGCCATCGATGCTCAACAAGCGGCGATCCATGCCATAAAGCCGGGGGTAATGGCCGAAGATATCGCAGCCGTTGCCAATGAAGTCTATCAAGAGCGAGGCTATGAGACAGGCTATCGGACAGGGCGTTCAATTGGAGTTGCCTATCTTGAAGCGCCAGAGCTCAAGGCGGGAGACAAAACCGTTTTGCAGCCTGGAATGACCTTTGCCGTAGACGGTGGGATTTCCGTGGATGGTGCCCACGGGGGGCGGATTGGAGATTCCATTGTCGTCACAAAAACCGGCTTTGAGTATATCACCGATTACCCGCGCCAACTTCTGGTAACTTGAGAGTAAGAGATGGAAAAAACGATTAATCTCGCCGTGGCGCAAAGCTCCGGCGCGTTATCGGGGCCAGAGGATCGCTTGCTTTGGCTGTCGCGCAAACTCGAAGAGCTCGGCAAAAAATTCGAGGGGCAAGAAGTTGATCTGCTGTTACTACCAGAGCTCTTTCTCACGGGCTACAACGTCGGTGAAAGGTTGATGGGTTGGGCTGAGCCCTGTGATGGCCCAATGGCGATGCGGGTGAGTGAACTTGCCCGCCAGTATAATATAGCCATTCACTATGGCTTTCCTGAACGCAGAAGTGACGGGGTTTATAACGCGGCCCAATGTTTCGGGGGGGATGGTCAACAGCTAAGCATTCATCGTAAGTTGATATTACCGCCCGGTTTTGAAGGGGATCATTTTCAACCGGGTGAAGGATGCAGCTTATTTGAGCTGAACGGATTTAAGATCGCGACCTTGATCTGTTATGATGCTGAATTCCCGGAAACCTTTCGCCATGTAGCATCCCTTGGAGCTCAGTTGGTACTTGTCCCAACGGCACTTGGTGCACAGTGGGGTGTGGTTGCACAAAAGGTGATCCCAACCCGTGCCTTTGAAAACGGGGTTTATGTCGCCTATGCAAACCAGTCTGGAAGGGAAGGGGATATCACCTACTTTGGCGGCAGCTGTATCATAGCCCCGAATGGTGAGGAACTGGCGCGTGCTGGTGGCAAAGAAGAAGTACTGATGGCACAACTGAATACCGCCAACGTTATTGCTGCGCAAGAACGCCTGCCCTATCTGAACGATTTAAAGCGCCTTCAGCTTTAAGACCACCAGCCTTTACGACGATACGGGAATCCTGTTTTATATCAAAAGGCTTTTATAGTAAAAGGCCTCTGCCGTTCCTTTGGAAACGATAGAGGCCTTTTGTGTTTTTGAAAAAGGACAATTGCCCTCTATGCAGAGCGGGCGTTGCGATTGCCGGACCTGTTGCCACCACCGGGTTTATTCCCCGTTTTGTGTGACGGTCGGCCTTTGCGCTGGCTGTGTTTGCCCGGTCGTGCATTGGGTGCTGCGCCGGATGTATTTTCGCCACCACCACCAGTAGCACTTGCACCAGAGCCGCCTTCAGATCCATGAGCCTTTGGCTGATTGATCCGGCGATTTTCTTTATGCTTGCCTGCATTCTGGCGGGGTTTGCGGGCGCTAGGTTTGGCGCCTTTTTTACCCGTTCCCGGCTTCTCTGCCATGCCTTCGTCGTGGAAAGGATGATCTTCGAACAGCGGTACTGGCTGGCGAATATTTTTTTCGATGTCCTTGAGGAAAGCCCGTTCTTCGATATCACAGAACGAAAGTGAAATCCCGGTAGCCCCTGCGCGGGCTGTACGGCCAATCCGGTGCACGTAACTATCGGGCTCGTTTGGAAGCTCAAAGTTAATCACGTGGGTCACGCCATCAACATCAATACCGCGGGCTGCGACATCTGTGGCAACTAGGGCGCGGATGTCGCCAGCCCGGAACTCGTTCAAGGCCTTTTGGCGCGCGTTCTGAGATTTGTTGCCGTGAATGGCACCGGACGTAATGCCGAGCTTTTCAAGGAAATCTGAAACCCGGTTGGCGCCATGTTTGGTTTTGGTGAAAATCAAAACCCGCTTGATCGCGTCATCTTTGAGAACGTGTTCCAGCAGATCGCGTTTGCGATGTTTGGGCACCATAAGTACATGCTGATCAACCTTTTCCGCAGTGGTGGCTGCAGGAGCAACTTCGACACGCACAGGGTTGATCAAAATGGAATTGGCAAGGGTCTCAACCGACTTTGGCATGGTGGCAGAAAAAAGTACCGTTTGGCGTTTTTTCGGCAGTTGGGCGATGATTTTTTTGATGTCGCGGATAAAGCCCATATCCAGCATACGGTCGGCTTCGTCGAGAACCAAGAATTCGACCAGACGTAAATTAATCAGGCTACGGTTCATAAGATCAAGCAAACGTCCCGGTGTTGCGATTAGAATATCGACGCCGGGCTGCATGGCTTTAATTTGCGGCTTTTCAGATGCGCCGCCATAAACCAGCGTGCTGCGTAAATGAAGATGCTTGGAATAAGCGCGGACGTTGTCTGAAATTTGTACAGCCAATTCACGCGTAGGTGCCAGAATTAAAGTTCGTGTCGCTTTTGCCGTGCGCTGGCCTTCGGCCTTAAGCAGCATCTGAATAATTGGCAGCGAAAAGGCCGCGGTTTTACCCGTTCCGGTCTGGGCAACACCAATTAGGTCTTTGCCTTCCAGAATTTGAGGAATAGCCTGAGATTGGATCGGGGTCATTGTCTCATAACCACCCTCTTCAATCGCGCGAAGGATGGGAGCACGTAGCCCGAGGTCCGTAAATTTGCTCATTATAGCCAAATAGTAAGTTAAAGGTTCCGGTTACCTATCCCCAAGCAGCGCCGGAGTCAATAAAGTAAGCCAATAGAGAGTATGGCATACATAAGTAAATATATGGAAAAGATTGGTTAAGGCTCTTTAACAAATCATAATACGTATATTTTACTCTTGGCTGGTTGGTAACTCTCAGTGAGCCTAAATTCTTACCCAGTCCCCACCGGGTTCTTTACAGGCGGTGCCTTTGGCGGGGTAGGATCGTTTCTTGATTGTTAGGCTGCGTTCATAATCCCGGCAGTAACGGCCGTTTTCTGCTTTGAAAGTTCGCGTGGGCATAACTGATATCACAACTCCTTGAGATGATTTCTTCAAGGTTGCGCCAGAGGGTTTGGTTTGCAGTGCTTCTTGCAGGACAGATTTGTATAGTGCTTTAGTTACTTTTGATACTTCGGGCATTTTAAGTTTGTATTTTGATAGTTCAACCCGTTTGGGGTCTTTGGTTGCATAACGATCAACCTTCAGAATGTAATGACCCACATCTGGGGCATAATACCAGGTGCGATGGCGCTTAACGCTCTTGTAACAATGTATCGGGTAGGTCAGGTATGTTCCGGATTTAACCTGGGTATTTTCTACGGGATTTACCTTACACTTCCATTTGCTTTTACCTTGTTTACCAAAGCTGTCGCCTTTGATCTTTGAGGTTGATCTATAACTGTACCAGAGGTTATTCCCTGGCTCTAGCGGCCACAAACTTCCGTAAGGATGAGATGTAAAGGTAAGCCCACCGATTTTGGTTCTACTTTCCCATTCTTTGTTTGGCAGCACAAAATCGCGATGGGTTTTCCATTTGAACCCGTTACTTTTTTGCCAATAGACCCAGTCGCCCTCAACTTTGACAACTTTATCGCTGCGGCCGTCATCATACCGAAAATGATCGCCGACGGTGTAGGTAGGCAGAGGGATTGCGTTTCCTGAAACAGGTTTAGGTTCAGAGCTAAACAGGGCTGTTGTGTTTTCGATAAGTGAACGGGGTGTTGTCTGGCATGCCAAGACTAAAAGTGAGGTAGTCACCACTACTAAATACCTCAGACTTCGTTTGTTCATACTTTATTGTTCCCTGGCATATAGTTTCCTGGCTTATTATTCCGGGGCTTATAGTTCCTTGGATCCAACAACGGGGATAAGGTGTGCTGGTGAGCTCGGGCTAAGGCTTTCGTTGTGACCGTTGCCTGGGATAATGCTGTAGATATTCTGCCAAATTTTATCTCCACCGATACAGGCAATACCCTTCGAAGAAATCAGTGTTCCCTGTAGAACCGTTTCTTCGCGGTATTCACGACAATAGTTTCCACTGCGGTTTTTAAATGTTCGAACCGGTTCTACAAAACCAGAAATACCCTGTCCCCATTCCCAATTCAGCTTTTTGCCGCTTACGAGTTTGGTGAGGGCCTGCTGAACGGCTTGTTGATGGTGAAGCTTTAGTTGATCTGAGTTTTCCAAGGCCACCATTTGGATTTTTTTATTGTTGTTATCAGCCATAAAATACCCCCCCAAGTATCCTCCAGCGCCGGATATGACGGCGATGAGAAAAACGGAGGCACAAACAACTGTAAACGGGCCGCTCCAACGTCTGTTTTCTTGACAAGATAAAAGGTAATCAGAAAGGCGGACCATCGCTCTTTCAAAAAGTCCCGGTTTTTTAATTATTAAAGCGGGGGCAATAGTTGCTGTTGCGCTGTTAAATTCTTCTTCTCTCTTGTGGGCCTCGTCAGCTGCAAGGATAGCACTAAGTAATTTTTCAGGAACGGGTTCATCTGCTAATGGCAAAAGGGAAACACGGACGCTTGTGGCGCTTTGTTGAAACAGGTCCACAAGTTCTGATGCCTGTTTGTCTTTCGGGAGCAGTCGTTCAATTGCTTCGTTTTCTTGTGTCGATAGTTCGCCATCAACATAAGCCATCAAGTTTTCTGGGACCATCAAATTTTCAGGACTTAGAAGAGTTTGTGGATCAATTTTGTCTGACATTGTTCACCACCTTCGTAGGGTCTGTGTGGTTTTTATTATTACTTGCAATAGTACCAGAACTATCTGGTGATAATATTCGGTGCAGGTGTTGTCGCGCCCGGGCCAAGCGGCTCATCACCGTTCCAAGAGGGATATCCAGAGTTTGTGCGACTTGGCGGTAACTCATATCTTCGACACAAACCATCAACAGAATGCTGCGTTGACTTAGAGAGAGTTGATCAAGACCGTGTCCCACAACACCAAGATCATACCGACTTTCCAAAGCTCTAACACCATCGACGCAGTTTTCAGTTTGGTGTGCCGTGTTTAGGGCATAATCCCTGCGGATTGTATTGGCGCGAGAATGATCGAGGTGGAGATTTTGGATGATACGAAACACCCAACTGTCAAGACGGGTGCCTTCTTGCCATTGGTTCTGGTTTTTAATCGCTTTTTCACAAGCTGTTTGCACGAGGTCATCAGCTTGTGAAACATCCCCACATAGTCCAATCGCAAAACGTCGCAATTGAGGGAGTAGAGAAACGATTTTTTCTCCAACCTCAGTCAATATGTCTCACTTATAATATCCACAAATAACCCTTCTGAGAGAATGCCTTTGGTATGACAACGATTAACAACTGACTTTATTCCCTGGGGATAAAAAAATAATTTAGTTGGGTACTTTTTTATCTCTTTCGGGAATAATCCTGCAATTGGATCGTTGTTGTCATGTAAGCCACCGATGATGGCGATTGTAAAAGGGATCATTAGGTATGTTTTTAAAAGTCAAAAAGAGCGCGAAAAATAACCTCGAAAATATTAAGGTATTTTTCGTTCCGACTTTGACCTTGCGAGAAAAGCTTCTCTCTAGTTGCCGATCAACCGTTTGTGTCGGTGTCATGGCTTCTGGTTTACTCGTTTTACCTATGACGCTCGATATGAATGATAACGGCTTATTCATCTCTTATAAAGCTGCTTACGCTGATGGTGGTGACGACGGCGGCGGTGATTTCGGCGGTGATTACGGTGGTGACGACGGCGGCGGTGATTACGGTGGTGACGACGATGGTGGTGATTACGGTGGTGACGACGATGGTGGTGATTTCGGCGGTGACGACGACGGCGGTGATTACGGCGGTGACGACGATGGCGGTGATTTCGGCGGTGACGACGATGGAGATGATTTCAGCGGTGATGACGACGATGATTTCAGCGGCGAGGATGATCTCGACGACCTCGACGAAGATGATCTCGACGACCTCGACGAAGATGATCTCGACGACCTAGACGAGGATGATCTCGACGACCTAGACGAGGATGATCTCGACGAAGAAGAGATTGAAGTTGAAGAAGACGATGTTGCTGATGACTTAGACGATGATGATGGTGATGGAACAACTGGTACCCCAAGCCCAGAAGTTACAGCAATTGACGCTGCAATCGACAATGCAACTCAAGATGAGCCAGATCTAACCGAGACAGAAGAGATTGAGGCTATCGCTAACGGATTCCAGTAAAGTTTAGATTATTTCCCTTCTCTTAATCTTTGAATATGAGTGAGTGCTAATGTTCTTGGGTGTTTTCCTCAGGTGTTTACAGTGCTTATTTGATTTATATTTATAGGATTAAATTCATATAAATATCTTCACCAGAGCGATTGGTGGATCAATAAAAGGATAACCATTTATGGAAATTCAAAGTTCAAATATCAATGTCTCGCAATTATTCCAACGCGATTATCAGCTGAACCAGCCAAAAGATATCAAGGCATCTACGCATTTATCCCCTGGCTCATCCTTTGGCCCCTCTTTTGAAATCTCACTCTCCGAGGAAGCTTTGAAACTTATTGAACAGTCAAATGGCCCTGATTTTGATCACTCTTTGGGGCTTTCTGAAAAAGAAAGTAAAGAGCTGGATGGCCTCTTTAGTCAGTTGGATAAACTGTTTGAGACCGTTGGCGACAAGCCGTTAAGCGCCGAGCAGGAAAAACAGCTATCTGCCCTTGAAAAGAAAATTGAGGGCATATTGGGGCCCGTCGATAATTCTATTGATCCTTATGCTGACCTCTCAGAAAAAGCGGCCAAAGAATTAGAGAGCCTATTTACTCAAGTGGATAAACTTTTTGATACTGTCGGCGACAAGCCCTTGAGTACAGAGCAGGAGAAGCAGCTCACAGCCTTGGAAGAGAAAATTGATAGTATCCTGGGGCCGATTGATATTGATTTAGACCCTTACGCCGACCTCTCAGACAAAGCAATTAAGGAACTGGATAATCTCTTTGCTCAAATAGACAAACTATTTGATAACGCCGGGGACAAGTCTTTGAGCGCTGAGCAGGAAAAACTGCTCACTGCCTTGGAAGTGAAAATCGAGGGTATACTGGGCGCGGAAGATACCCCTTTTGATCTCTTTGAAGGACTCTCCGAACCAGCAGCCAAGGAACTGGATAATCTTTTTGGACAATTAGATAAGCTATTTGATACCGCTGGCGACAAGCCTTTGAGCGCGGAACAAGAAAAACAGCTTATCGCGTTGGAAAACAAGATAGATAATATTCTGGAACCAGCTGATGAAAAATCAGCTTAAAATGTATAATTGAAGAATTCGGTGGGTATGAGGAGGGAGGACGCCTAGAAAGAACCTCTTATTCGCTTGATGAACTTCTCTACCTTGATTGGTGTCAGGCTTTCACTTGAATAGAGGGAAAGCATTTTGAAGCGACAGTTCTTGGCACAAGTTCCCAAAATGGCTTGTTTTAGAATACGTCGTACCGGGCGTCTTAGCACAAACCAATCGACCCACCATGGCGAGCCAAGCGTGGTGATGGCCGTCATGTTTTTCAACTGATCAAGACGAGGAATGATGTCCTTTAAATCTGGAGAATGATCATAGGCATGACCCGGCGCCCACACCCGGTCAAACCAGCCTTTTAAGATTGCCGGGAAGCCAAACCACCAGGTCGGAAAAATCAAAATCAGTATTTGTGCTTCTCTGAGTTCAACGAGATCTTCTTCAAGTTCACTACTTTGAAATTCAGCTTGGTAGTAACTTGCGCGTTCTTTCTCTGTCAACCTTGGGTCGAATGCTTCGTCATAGAGGTTTTTAACCGTGACATCGTGCCCCCGGGCTTTCATATGGGCGACGGTTTCATCCGCGAGATACCGACAAAGACTGTTTTCTAGCGGATGTGCAACAACAACGAGACAGTTCATTCTTTTTCCCAATGTTATACTTGTTTTTTATATAACATTCCCCCTAAAGATCTCGAGGTTTATCTAAAGTTTAATTGGATAGTGCCAAGGATATATTATGGGCGGTTTGGCACACAATAGGCGCGAGTTCCTCTATTACACGTTCTTCTGTCCAGGCCGGGCGGGTGACACAGATATTGACTGAGCCGACACCCAACCCGTCAGCCCCCCAAATCGGGGCGGCGATGGTCAGTTCACCAACAATACACTCCTGACAGGCGGTGGTGTATCCGTTGATGGTTACATCATCGACCCGCTTCAATATCTCGGCCCGATCCGTAATGGTATGGCGCGTTATCGGGGTCAGGTCCGAGGCATCAAGGATGCGTTCAATGTCCTCAGGCGTTTGAGTCGAAAGATAAGCGCGGCCGCTTGATGTGCAAAACATCGGCGCGCGCCCGCCGACAATGGGGTGCAGGATATGCGAATTACTACTTGATAGACGTGCGATGTATATGACGTCCTGTTCCATAGGAAGGGCCAGGTTAACGGCTTCACCGCTGTTTTCTCTGGCTTGTAAGAGATAGGGGGCGGCAATGGAACTAATCGGATTTGAAGCTAGATAGGTGTGAGACAATTCCAGTAACTTGGCAGAGGGGCGCATTCGCCTACTGCTCTCATCACGTTCTAAAAATCCCAGTTGTACTAAGGTATAGCAAAACCTTTGGGCGGCACTTTTTCCCATACCTGTCTCGGCAGCGATTTCTGTCAGGCTTAGCGGTTTTCGTGACCGACTGAAAGCATGAAGAACAGAAAAACCTTTTTCGACAGATCCAACAAAGAGGGAGCTGTCTGCCTTTGATATTGGGCTGTTTCCTGATTTGTCTTCAGAATTATTTATATAATTTGGGACGTCGGTTTCATTGATTTTTTTTCCGGGCCTGGTTCCGGCTTTTGGCTTTAAAGGTGTTAATCGACCGCTGGCATTTGTCATCTAATTTATCTTTTTTTGCCAATTACTTCCAATTGAAATGACTGGAAAGCTTGGCTCTTTGTTTCGGTGTTTAAGTCAGTTTTTATCACTGGATTAAATCATAGAACTACAACTGGATTTTTACCAGTTCCTTCCTTTGAACTTCTGCTTACTAAATAATTTTCGTTGCAAAATTTATTCAGCTTGTTACACATAATAGCGATATACGGTACTAAGTATTGTATTGCAATACAAATATATTAACTTGGTTTATACACAGACTGGGAAGGGGAGGACAAAATGAATGTGCATCTAATGACCTCAACTCAGCTGTGGCTACCTTCTGGATCGTTAACGGGCCGTTCCTTTGCTTGGAAAAAATCAAACAGATAAGCCAGGGATCCAATAAAACCACAAAAAATAATCGTGGAAATTAAGACAAACCATCGAATTTCTTGAGAACAGGGAAAGAGACTTATGAGAACAAAATTATTATTATCTGCGGCGCTTGGCGCGATGCTGGTTTTTCCAACCATCTCAAACGCAGAAGTGATCAATGGTGAAGAATTAGCAGCGGATCAGGTGTTTACCTATCGCTTGTTGGATGACATCAAATCATTTGATCCCCAGATCAACACCGACATTGAAGGTTCTGGTGTCATCCGGGATCTTTTTGAAGGCCTGATGAATGAAGATCAAAAAGGTGGCCTGATCCCAGGTGCTGCCTCTGGTTATACCGTAAGTGATGACAAACTAACCTACACCTTCAATCTGCGGGATGCGAAATGGTCAAACGGTGACCCCGTTACGGCTCATGACTTCGCCTATTCATGGAAACGCCTTGTTGATCCGAAAACGGCTTCTGAATATGCCTGGTATATGGAATTAATGGGTGTAAAAAACGCCAGTCAAGTTGTTAAAGGTGAAGTAACCCCAGACGAGTTGGGTGTACGGGCCGTAGATGATACTACTTTTGAGGTCACACTTGAAAAGGCAATACCTTATTTCGCTTCCATGACCGTTCATGGATCAACGTTCCCGGTTCTCCAATCCGTTGTTGAAAAACATGGTACTGACTGGACCAAGCCAGGAAACATTGTTGGAAATGGTGCTTATGTTTTGTCAGATTATCGTTCTGGCGAGAAGGTCGTACGAGAACGCAATCCTATGTATTGGGATAATGAAAATACCATCATTGATAAAACTGTTGCGTTGGTGATCAATGATGAAAACCAAGCTTTAACACGTTATCTTGCTGGCGAGATCGATAAAACAAACATTCCTTCAGGCCAGTATCCGCGTTTATCAAAAGAGTATCCTAAACAAGCGGTTTCAAACCCTTATTCCTGTTCTTATATTTATTGGTTTAATATGGGAGAAAAGGGACCTGAATCTCTAAAGGATGTGCGCGTACGTAAAGCATTGTCCTATGCGATCAATCGTGAAGTCGTCACTGACCGTATTTTGCAAGGCGGCCAGTATCAGTCCTATAACTTCGCGCATCAAAATACTGCGGGTTTTGATCTACCAGAAATCGACTATGCAGGCTGGACCCAAAAAGAGCGTGATGCCAAGGCTGTTGCATTGCTCGCTGAAGCAGGTTACGGGGCTGACAATCCATTAGAATTGACCCTGAACTACAACACCTCTGAGACCCATAAAAAAGTGGCTATCGGGGTTTCGCAGTTCTGGAAACAAACTCTTGGTGTGAAGCTAACGCTAGCGAACAGTGAATGGAAAATTCACACCACCAAGCAACAAGCGGGTGATTTCGAAGTAAGTCGTTATGCCTGGTGTGGGGATTATAATGAAGCCTCAACCTACCTTGATCTCTTAACGTCTTATTCTGGGCACAACGTCTCTGGCTATTCAAACGCTGCATACGATGCATTGATGGTTGAATCAAAAACCATGGCCAATCCGAATGTGAATTATGCTAAGGCCGAAGCTCTTCTTGCTGCGGACATGCCGTTTGCTCCGATCTATCAGTACACTGGCAATATTATGCTTCAGCCGACACTACGTGGCTGGCCAGTTGATAATCTGATGCAGACCTTTTATTCCCGCGATCTCTACATCGTCGAGAAATAAACAAGACGGGGCACTCTTAAATGGGTGCCCCCTTTTTTGACCTGTGATCAGGTCCTGCGCTCAGGTAAAGAATAATGTTAAACCTTATCCTCAAACGGCTTGCCTTGGCTGTACCGACAATACTTGTGCTTATTGTGTTTTCGTTTTTACTTATGCACGCAGCACCCGGCGGGCCTTTTACCGCTGAACGGGCGCTTTCCCCTGAAATTCTCGCTAACCTAGAAGCAAAATACGGGTTAGATCAGCCGCTTTATAAACAAATTTTGATTTACATAAATAATGTCGTGTTCCATTTCGATTTTGGACCTTCATTCATTTATAAAGACCGCAGCGTGAACGAAATTATTGCGCAAGGCTTTCCAATAACCCTGACATACGGGTCCATTGCCTTTGTCCTGGCTGTCACAACCGGGGTCTCTCTCGGGGTGATGGCGGCAATTTATCACAACAGCTGGCTGGATTATTTGGCAGTGGGTATTTCGATAGGAGCTCAGGTTTTACCTAACTTTGTTATGGCCCCTATCCTGGTTTTGGTCTTCACCCTTTTACTGGGATGGTTGCCGGGAGGCGGTTGGGAGTACGGTGATCCCAAATATATGATTATGCCCGTCGTGGCGCTTGCGACCAGCTTTATGGCCTCCATTGCGCGTATAACCCGCTCTTCGATGCTGGAGGTAATGAATGCCAATCATATTCGCACTGCTCGTTCGAAAGGCTTGCCCATGCGTCAGATCATCCTGCGCCATGCTTTGAAGCCAGCGATGTTGCCCGTCATTTCCTATTTGGGGCCAACCTTTGTAACCATGGTAACCGGATCTGTAGTTGTCGACCTGTTCTTTTCTACCGGGGGCATGGGCTTGTTTTTCGTGAATGCCGCCTTGAACCGAGATTATTCTGTCATGATGGGAATTACGATCCTGGTGGGCGTTTTAACAATATTTTTCAATCTGGTGGTCGATATCCTCTATGCGTGGATAGACCCGAAAATTCGGCTTTAAGACAATGGTGTTTAAACAGGAAAATATAAAAAATCTTGCGCTTGTCGTTGCAGAGCAAGATGTCAAAGGCCGCTCTCTTTGGGCAGATGCTCGCAAGCGATTTTTTCAAAACAAGGCGGCTGTTGCGGGGATGGTTGTTCTTATTATTGTTGGATTGTTTGCACTTTTTGGTGCGCAGGTTTCTCAATTCACCAACGATGAAATCGATTTCATGGTGATTGGGCAGGTTGCTGAACTTGGCGGCCCGTCCTTTGCCTCGGGTCATTTTTTTGGCACCGATGATCTCGGAAGAGATCTCTTTGCTCGTGTGGTTCAGGGGACGCAAATATCATTGATGGTGGGTGTTGTTGGCGCGGCCATTGCCGTCATTGCCGGGACGCTTTATGGCGCGACCGCAGGATATATTGGCGGTCGGATTGATAATGCGATGATGCGCACCGTGGATATCTTGATGGCAGTGCCCTACATGTTTGTCATTATATTGCTGTTGGTGATCTTTGGGCGTTCGATCTCTATGTTGTTTGTCGGCATTGGCCTACTGTCTTGGTTGGAAATGTCACGGATCGTGCGTGGTCAAACCCTTAGCATCAAAAACAAAGAATATATTGAAGCAGCTCAGGCAACGGGCGTGTCCAGCTTTAAGATCATTCTCCAACATATTGTACCAAATTTAACGGGGATTGTTGCTGTATACGCCACGCTTTTAGTGCCACTTATGATTTTAACCGAAAGCTTTATTTCCTTTTTGGGGCTTGGTGTTCAAGAGCCGGATACATCTTGGGGTGCTTTGATTTTTGAAGGGGCGGGGACCATGCAGTATGGCACGCTCTGGCAACTGGCATTTCCCTTGTTTTTCTTCGTGATCACGTTGTTCGCCTTCTTTTTCGTTGGCGATGGATTACGCGATGCTCTTGACCCAAAGGACAGATAAAATGGCGTTACTTGATGTTCAAAACCTTTCGGTCAAATTTCGCACCAACGATGGCATTGTCAATGCAGTCAATGACGTTAGCTTTTCCATGGACCCAGGGCAAACTCTCGCCATTGTCGGTGAAAGTGGATCGGGGAAAAGCCAGACGGCCTTTTCTATCCTAGGGTTGCTTGCGCAAAACGGCTTTGCCACCGGATCTGTTGAGTTCAATGGTAAGGAGATATTAAACATTCTCACGCCTGATTTGAACCGGGTTCGAGCAGCTGAAATTGCCATTGTTTTCCAAGATCCCATGACCTCGCTCAACCCCTATATGCGGGTGGCCGATCAGATGGCGGAGGTCTTAGTCCACCACAAGGGCCTGTCCAAAACTGCGGCGGTCAAGGAAGCCGTTCATATGCTTGATGCAGTGAAAATTCCGGGGGCAAAGGGCCGTGCGCAACAGTATCCGCACGAATTTTCTGGCGGTATGCGCCAGCGGGTTATGATTGCCATGTCCTTGCTGTGTCGGCCGAAATTGCTGATAGCGGATGAGCCGACAACGGCGTTGGATGTAACCGTTCAGGCGCAAATCATGTCCTTATTTTCTGAAATCCAAAAAGAGTTTGGCATGGGTGTCCTTTTAATTACCCATGATTTGGGCGTTGTTGCCGGGTTTTGTGAAGAGGTTTTGGTGCTTTACGGCGGGCGGGTGATGGAACAGGGACCTGTCGATCCAATCTTTGAAACGCCTTCTCACCCCTATACCCGTGGCCTTCTCAAAGCCATTCCACGCATTGATAAGGGAACAAAAACGCTGGACACCATTCCGGGATCTCCGCCCAATATGATGCAACCCTCTTTGGGCTGTCCTTTTGAACCGCGGTGCCAGTTTGCAATAGAAGACTGTGCGCAGCGCCTTTCACCTTTAGCAGAATTTTCCAAAGGGCGTTTTCGATCCTGTAACCGGGTATCGGAGGATATCGCATGAGCACGTCACTTTTAAAGGTCGAAGACCTCAGGGTTTCATTTAGCCTTAAATCCCAAGGCGATATGCCATGGACAAAATCTCGTGTTCTCCAAGCCGTGGGTGGCGTGAGTTTTGAATTAAAACAGGGGGAAACGCTTGGTATTGTTGGTGAGTCCGGCTGTGGAAAATCCACCCTTGCTCGCGCGTTGATCCGCATGGTCAAAGCAACAGGACGTGTTGTCTGGATGGGGGATGAAGAACTTCTGGGTTTGAGTAAGTCCCAGATGATGAAATATCGCTCTGAAATTCAGATGGTGTTTCAAGATCCGTTGGCGTCGCTCAACCCGCGTAAAACCGTGGGGCAGATTATCGCGGAACCTCTGCGTACTCATAATCCAAAGCTTTCCAAGGATGAGGTTGTTGCTCAAGTCAAAGCTATGATGCAAAAGGTCAGTCTGCTGCCTAACCAGATCAACCGTTATCCGCATGAATTTTCCGGTGGACAGTGTCAACGGATCGGCATTGCCCGTGCGCTTATCGTGAAGCCAAAGTTGATTATATGTGACGAGCCGGTTTCAGCACTTGATGTTTCCATTCAGGCACAGGTCATTAATTTGTTGATGGAATTACAACAGGAAATGGGGCTTTCCCTGGTCTTTATTGCCCATGATCTAAGCGTCGTGAAGCACATATCAAACCGTGTCATGGTCTTGTATTTGGGTAAGGTAATGGAAGTTGCGGATCGGGATGATCTCTATGATAATCCCCGTCATCCTTACACACAGGCCTTGATATCTGCAGTTCCTATTCCAGATCCTAAGATCGAACGGGCAAAGGATGTCATTTTGCTTGAGGGAGATTTACCAAGCCCCTTGGCACCACCGTCAGGCTGTGTGTTTCGAACACGTTGTGCCAAGGCACAGGCGATTTGCGGTGAGATAGCTCCAGAATTAAAAGCGCCGGAAGAGAAAGAGGGCACAGTGCTGGCTTTAGAGAAGGAAAGCACACACCGGGTAGCCTGCCATTTTGAGTAACTGATCGCCAAGCCATCTTATCTGAATATAAGCCGAGCATGATGATGTTATTAACGGATAGTATTTTTAAGGGATAGTAAATGAACAGGCCCGCTTTTGGGCCTGTTCAACGGTGTAAGTTAACTAGTCCGGGTGATCAGCCTCTAGATTTCCTTTAGTCAGCGGCAAAGCAATAGAACAGACCCGCGCCCCCAGACTTTGGTAGATCGGCCTCACCACAACCACGAGAATCATGGGCAGCGTTCCACGAGGTGTTGCCGCCGCCATGGCGATCGTGATGGCCGACCGTGGCATTGCCTTCACCAGAACTGGTCCAGTTGCTACAAGTATGATCGGCTTTTTCTCTTGGAAAATAGGCGGTGCCATCTGCCATGGATCCGGTGAGAATATCGTGGCGGTTGGGTTTGTCTCCACGTCCGTTCACCCGGTTGCCGCTTTCGTCAACCGCGGTACGCATGATGATGTTCGGATTGAGGTGGAGTTGGTCAACATCACTGGCAATCAGCTCACCATGGGCATTATACCAAGGACCAAGGCCAATGCGATCACGTGCGGATACACCACGCTTGCCTTTCTCTTGGGTGCTTAGATAAGCTTTCCAGGTTCGTCCTGTCGATCCCGCAGTTTCTGCCAGTTTTGTGCAATGGGCATCAGCACCCTCCAATCCGCCAAGGTTAGCGCCCTGACCAAGGCCAACGGAAGTCACAAAAAAGCCCATGGGATGATCTTCGGCAGCAATCGCATTGGGCATTGCCATTATGAATAGAGTACCAGCAACAACGAGTGATTTAGAAATAGTCATATCGATTTCCTTATCTGATCTTGGATCTGTTCTTGGTTTCACTTCGAAGGTTCTATTAGTGGTTTGAAGGGGACATAAAAGGTGGTTATTTTGCGAGGTGCAGGTTGAATAACCCAATCATATTTCTGTGATAGGTTACGCTATTAACCCAGCTTTGCGAAGCCCAGAAGTTATTTTCTCTGCTTCAGCTGGATCTTTGAAAGGTTGTTTTTATATGTGTTTCTCGAATTGACAGGGCAGGTAGATATTTTTGAGTTCGTACTAAATTTTATGGAATTCTTCCCTTTGTACCATGTGATCAAGTACAGACTCATTTGACAATTTTGAGGGAGTTTTCGCGGTATGACTAAAGGCCGCTTATGTTTTGTTGAATACTATCAATGATATCGGGGATTGGAAGAGTAGGCGGGTTTAGGTTGGAGCGGACCAGGACGATAGGTTCTCTGGCTTCAGGATTATTTATCGAAACAGTCCGCAGAGGTTTGCCATCGTAACTGACATCTGTGGGCGGAATGGTGTAACTAATACCAACGCCTTCGTTATTTGCGGCGAGAGAGCGCATAACCTCTAGCGAAGCCGCACGGTGAACAACCTGCGGGAGTGCCCCCTGCGCCCGAAACAGGTTGATCATATGGCGAATGGAGAGCCCTTGTTCAGAAAGAATGAGCGGTCTGTCTGAGAGGTCTTTCAAGGTTATTCCATTTCGCTCAGACAAGAGATCACTGGGGTGTAAAAAGGCATGGGGGGATACCGTGCCTAAGAGATGCTTGCCAAAACTAGCGTCCAGGCCGAGATCATAGGTGATCGAGATGTCGATTTGACCATTTTGCATCCCCATTGCGAGGTCTTCAAACCCTGAAACTTTTGGTGTGACGTCAACCGATGGAAATTTGGTGCGTAGATGAAGCAGAGTGGGAGCCAGGTAAGTCGGCGCGAGATCATCAAAACACCCAAGGGTGATATGGTGTAAGCCTCGGTTGGCAAGAGTTTTTGGGTTTTCCAACCGTTCGGCGTCTGCGAGCAGGGTTTCGGCATCGACAACAAATGCGCGACCAAATGAAGTCAAAGTGATCGGCGTGCCTTTGCGGCGGATGAATATCTTCTGACCCTGACGTTGTTCGACCTGGGTAATGGCAACGGATAGCGCAGGTTGTGACACGTTGAGTGTTTGTGCTGCAACGGTCAGGCTCTCTGCTCTGGCGATTGCAACCACGTATTCGAGTTGTCGAAGGGTTAAATATAACATGAAATTATATTTATATTAATCAAACATTATTTGAAACTATTTATGTAATTCGCCACACTTAAATCCAACAACAATAAACAATAATACACTACAAATTAAAACGGGAATTTACATCATGTTACATTCATTACTTACCCAAGAACATGTCGACGCTTATCAAAAGGACGGTGTGGTTCTGATCAAGGGATTGCTTAAGGATTACGTCGAACCGCTTCGCCGTGGAATTGAAACCAACATGGCAGAGCCCGGCACCTATGCTGCGGAGAATTTAAAAGCTGGAGATACCGGACGTTTCTTTGATGATTATTGTAACTGGAACCGGATTGCCGAATTCGAAGATGCCATTCGCTACTCACCCATGGCAGAGGTCGCGGCTGATTTGATGCAATCAAATAGCGTTCAAGTCTTTCATGACCATGTGTTGGTAAAAGAACCAGGAACGTCGAAAGCAACGCCCTGGCATCAGGATGAGCCTTATTACTTTGTCGAAGGTCAACAAAACGTGAGTTTCTGGGCGCCGCTTGATCCGGTAAAGGATGCCTCTTTACGCTGTGTTGCGGGATCTCACCGATGGGAAAAACCGGTGTTGCCAACCCGTTGGCTTTCAGAAGAAGACTTTTACGCAGGCGAAGATATTTACATGCCAGTTCCCGATCCGGATGCAGAAGGCATGCGTATATTAGAATGGGAGATGGAGCCCGGTGATGCGGTTGCGTTCAACTACAAAACCCTGCACGGGGCGCGGGGTAATCAGGCGAGCTCCAGACGCCGAGCTTTCTCTTTGCGTTTACTCGGCGATGATGCCCGATATGTTGAACGTGCTGGTCCAACCTCGCCACCTTACCCTGGACATGGTATGAAAGCGGGAGAGAAGTTACGCGAAGACTGGTTCCCGACAATTTTCACTAAATAAAGGACCAAATAAAGGAAAAGTCCGGGACTGGTATAATGGAGCTAGCATCAACAGATATACGGGACTGGGTATTGGAAGACAGAACTGTGGCAAATGAGGGCTTGATGACAGACAGCAAGCTCTTCACCCCTTCGGGAAAAACACGTGCTGCGGGGCTGGGACTAAAGTTCCCTGGCGTACCAGGTGCCAACAATAGCATCACCGATGTTGCGGGGGTATCTGTCGGCTATACCACATTGATTGAGGGCGAGGGGCCGCTCACGGTTGGTACAGGACCGATCCGAACGGGGGTCACTGCAATCTTGCCGCGTCCGAAAAACGAGGTTTGTCGGCCGGTTTTTGCAGGGTGTTTCAGCTTTAATGGAAATGGTGAGCTGACTTCTTCTCACTATTTAGAAGAAGTCGGTCAGCTCACCCTGCCCATTACGATTACCAATACCCACGCCTGTGGCCTGACCCGTGACGCAACCCTACGCTGGGTCGTTAAGAACTTTCCAAATGAGTTTTCTAACAGCTTTGGACTGCCGGTCGCCGCAGAAACGTATGACGGGTTTTTAAATGACATCAATGGTTTTCATGTCACTGATGCCCACGTTTTTGAGGCGATAGAAAATGCCTCATCCGGTCCAATCGAAGAAGGTAGTGTCGGTGGCGGCACCGGGATGAAGTCTTTTGATTTTAAAGCGGGCTCAGGAACGGCTTCTCGAGAAATTCACTACGACGGCAATTTTTATACCGTGGGCATCTTTGTCCAAGCTAATTTTGGCAAGCGCGCTGATCTCACCATTTTGGGGCACCGACTGGGCCGGGAGCTTATTGAACCCGCAATGATACGGAATACGCCCAACACAGAATTGAGCTCTATCATAGGCATCATCGCAACAGATGCGCCCTTGCTGCCCCATCAACTCAAACGTCTCGCCCGACGGATGGCCCTTGGCATGGGGCAGACCGGGGGGATTGGCGCTCATGGCTCTGGCGATATCTTCCTGGCTTTTTCCACGGCAAATCAGGAAGTATTGGCATCAAGTGAGGCGAAGGTACACAAGGCAGAATTTATCCCCGATCCCCATCTGGACTCTCTTTTTGAGGCGGTGGTGCAATCCACCGAAGAGGCCATTATCAACAGCATGATTGCAAACGAGGACATGGAAGGCCGGGATGGAAACTTTGTGCCAGCCTTGCCCCATAGTGCAATCAAAGCCCTGATCGAAAGGGCATGAAAACATCTAAGCTTGAGTTTTAAAACAAAGTTCTAAAGTGCTGTTGCTAATGTACGGTTGAGGATTGTTGCTCTTTGGGTTGCTCTGCAAGCATTTGATAAGCCAGTTTCATCCAATCTTCGATTAAGGCTTGGCCCATGATCTCCTGACAGATGTTTTGTGTGTCTTGATATTGTTCATCATGGCGAAACAAAGCTTCAAGAATGGCGTGGATCTGCATTGGGTCCAGCGTTATTTTAAAATGATCTGAAGCGCTATCGTCTGTGTCTGTTCCATCCCTAGCTTCTGTATTCTGGGCTTCTGTATCCCTAGATTTCGTATCCTGGGATTCTTCAGCTCTCGGCAAGGGATCACTTTGTAGGATGTCGTCAATAATAAGCGCGAGCTCTGCATCGTTTTCGCGCAACAGCTCATAAGTAAATTTCAAACTTCCGCGGCTGAAAACATTCGGGTCGCGGGTACCATAAGAAGAGGGTGCTTGGGTCATTGCATTACTCTCTTAAGTTTTTCGTCATTCTCCTGTAGGTTAGTAAAACATTATTTTAGGGGTTTGTTAAAAGGAAATTCAACTGGGAGTGAATTTTTGTGGTTCCGGTCTACAAGGGGAAGTTATAATATCATCGCAAGCGTGCCAATTTGTTGGATCAATGCCTTTGCTCGCTAAAGTATATAGTGGATCAGCGACTTGATATTAAAATGGAATTGAGGTTAAGTTCATCTCAATAAGCGGGGAGAATTAACTTTGGGAAAATTTCTGGGAATGATTACTAAACTGATCGTGGTTTTGCTTGTCGGCATTGCTTTGTACATTGCGGTGGTTGGACGTGATCGCATCCTTGAAATCGTTTTTGGTCCTGTCGTTGTCAAACCGATTGATTTTGCTAGTCTTGTATTGGGGCCAAATCCTAATCAATATCTCGTCTGTCCAAAGGACTATTGTGCCTCTGACCCCCATCTCACCAGTCCAAGTTTTGCGCAATCTGCACAAGAACTTAAAGAGAGCTGGATGACGATGGTTGAAGCGCAACCGCGTATTGAAAAGGGGGCCGCAGATGATACGGCCTTACAGTACGATTTCATTCAACGCACAGAATGGGTGCGTTATCCAGATAGCATTACCGTGCGTTTTATTCCATTGGGAGAGACAAGCTCTACTTTGGCGATCTACAGCCGTTCTCACTACGGGAAAAGTGATTTTGGGGTCAACAAAGAGCGCATTACAAGTTGGCTGGAATTATTAAAGTAAAATGAAAAAATCCCCCCGACGCCCCAGGAAGTATTGGCGGCAGGGGGAAGTGAGCAAGTAAAAAAACTTGCTAGGGGACGCAGTACAAAAAGAGAGTGTGTGCAGTCTCTTTTTGTACTACTTATGGTAGATGATTTGTTTGGATTGTGTTTGAAATTTTCCGACAAAAAATGTCCTAAATGCGGAAAATATAATGCGGAGCTGCCGCTGGTTAGGCTTCGCCTTTGTCCCGAGCAAGAAAGCGGATCAGTAAAGGCAGCATCAAGATAAGAAACAATATCCGGAAAATGTGGTGAGTGGCGACAAAGGCGGGATCGTAATCCAACGATAGCGCCATGGCGGCCATGGCCTCGACTCCGCCTGACGCGTAAGCTACCCAGATTTGGCCAAAAGGAACGCCGAGAAAGCTGGACATGAAATAGGCCACAGTTGCCGTTAAGGCCGAACTCACCAAGAAAATGGTCACCGCGGCGATCAAAAGGCCTTTGAGGTCATGGCGGCTAATAGAAGAAAACCGAGCCCCTACAACTGCGCCGGTCAGGGTAAAGCCGATAAAGAGAATTTCCTTTGGCATGTTGCCAACAAGCAAACCAGTGGCGTGTAGTGATCCGCTTATGACCATGCCAATGAGAATGTAGGCCGCTGGAATTCTAAGTTTAGTACCTAGAAGGCCTGCAGCATAAACGACAGCCATTAAGATAAGGGTATGGCCAAAAGGTAGCCAGGTCGGCGTAACGTGCAAAGAGAATTGGCCTTCTTCGCCAACGGTCGAGAGAATGATCGGCAGGCATATGGTAATGATCAACAGGCGTAAGCTCTGTAGGATTGAAACCGTTTTGATATTACCCATTCCCGCCTCTGCGAGGGCGAGGGTATAAGAAAGCGCTCCAGGAGAGGTTGAGAGTACCGCGGTTCCTTTTGATAGTCCGAATACCCGGACCAAAATCAGGCTGGTGGCAAACATAATCAAAAGCAGAAGAAGCGTGAGTACTACGAGGCTAAGCGGCCACCGGGCGGCGTTGCTGAGAATTTCAGGGGTTATTCCCGTACCGAGAGAGCATCCAATTGTTGTAAAGCCAATGTTGCGTAACAAGAGGGACATCTTCATCGGCAAGCCAAAGAATGAGGCTGCGGACACGGCAAAGGTGCTGCCCAACAAGGCGGGAGCTGGCACCCCAAGAAGAGATGCCAGCCCAGCCCCTATAAATCCTATCAGCAAGGATAGGCTTATAGGTTTTATCGGCCCGAGATTATGGCCAAGGTTACGGCCAAGATTACGGGCAGAGTTAAACATTGTTATGAGACACTTTCAGAAATGCTTCCTTTGTTGCCGAGTATTTCAGGGGTTATTTCTGCGACTGAGCCAGATCGGCACGATAACGATACAAAGGGTGAGAAGGTAACGATCGAAAGGGCCTGATGAAGGTTTGACTATCCCTTGTTGTGAATGATCGGCTCACAAACCGGCGCTCCATCGTTACCAAAGAACGGAGAGGGTTTGTGTCGGCCGAGGATTTTATTTTTTATCATGCGGGCGAAGATGTTCATGATGATACTTAATGGAAATTTCGCGTGTGATCCTTTGGGCAACGGCACGTCACTTTTTGCAAACTTCCCCATAACAGAAAAGCGAACCGGGCCAAGGTTGTTATCGCGCTGACCTTTATCGTCCATGAAGTTATGAACGATGCCTGAAAAAGGTAAGCTGGCGTTAATGGTATTGGCAACGGGGGTTTTGCAGCAGTCCGTGTACCAGCGAAACAAACCTTTTGGCTTCAGACGAACACAACGGAGTTGATCTTTGCCCTGAGTGATTTCTATCTGTGAGGGGGTGGTCTGGAAAACATCGGTGCCACCACATCTATCGAGAATAGCATCCTCACGGTTCAGATATTTCGCAAAGGCCTGGCAGTCATCGCAATGGCAGACCAGACGCAGGCCCGTTTGAGGCGAGATATCGTGGGCAATACCCTCGACCTGACCACAGCTACATTTCAATGCGACTTCTACCATATGACTTCCCCCGTTGGTGCAATGTTATTTGGGGAATTAAACACCAGATGACCGCCGGGGGACAAGGTCCATTGCATGAACCTCTTCCTTTGTGTCGAAAATATTACGTTATGCAGTACGTATGAGGCGCAACCGCAGACGAAGTTGCTTCTCTATTTCTATGATTGCAAAAAGCGCCACACCGATCCCGAAGATGAGCAGCCCATCGAAAAATGGCACGGCCTCGGTCTTGAATATTCGTTGTAATGGAGGCAAATAGGTAATGGCAAACTGGGCAACTGTGACAATAATGACCGTTGTCCAAACGACTTTTGTACCGCGAATTGCTTTCCATGTCAGAGAGGTGCCATAGATGTTGCGAATAAAAAACAGTTGAAAGATCTCCATTACCACCAAGGTGTTCATTGCAATCGTACGGGTAAGTTCTATGGAGTATCCTTGATTTATGGCATGCGCATAGATGCCGAATACGCCACAGATGAATAAGATCGAAACCAGCACAATATGCCAGGCCAATTCACCGGTCAGAAGCGGTTGATTTCTCGGGCGAGGACGGCGTCGCATGGTGTCTGTCTCAGTCGGCTCAAACGCAAGTGCCATGCCGAGAGTGGTTACCGTTATCAGATTCACCCATAAAATCTGGATGGGTGTGATCGGCAGCGTCATGCCGAAAAGCAAAGCCATTATGATCGTCATGGCCTCACCAGTACTCGTGGGTATGGTCCATCCGATAACCTTCCTAATATTGTCGTATACGGTGCGACCTTCGCGAACGGCAGCAACAATAGAAGCAAAATTATCATCTGCGAGAACCAACTCAGCCGCTTCTTTTGCTGCCTCGCTGCCTTTTTGACCCATGGCTATTCCAGCATCGGCACGTTTCAGAGCGGGAGCGTCATTAACCCCGTCGCCAGTCATCGCAACGGTCATGCCGTGGCTTTGCAGGGCCATAACAAGCCTCAGTTTGTGTTCTGGGCTTGTGCGGGCAAACACATCGGTATTGAGCACCGCAACAGCCAAAGCCACGTCATCCATGCGATCAAGATCAGCTCCTGTCAGTACTGTATCCGGATTTTTCAGGCCGATTTCCCTGCTGATGGCTACCGCCGTCCCCATGTGGTCCCCGGTGATCATCTTCACGCCTATTCCCGCACCATGGCATTCCGCAACGGCGTCGATGGCTTCGGTGCGCGGGGGATCGATCAGACCCACCATTCCGATTAATACTAAACCACTCTCAAGGTCTGAAAACTCGAGGACCGTGTGTTCTGCAGGTACAGGCTTGACGGCAAATGCCAGCACACGCTGACCTTTTAAAGCGATGCTTTCAGCTTTCTCATTCCAGTAATTATTATCGAGAGGTTCGGTACTATCCGATACCGTGCGCTGATCTCGGCACATCGAGAAAATTTTCTCCGGCGCGCCTTTTACGGATATAAAGGCATGGTTTTCATGGTCGTGATTTAAGGTTGCCATGAAACGGTGCTTGGCGTCGAAAGGGATTGCGTCAGTTCGGGGCCACGTGGCGAGTTCTTGGCGAAGATCTATACCAATCTTGCCAGTCAGTGCAAGCAAAGCGCCTTCCATGGGGTCACCCTCGACGGTCCACACCCCTTCACGTTCATTCAAGAATGCGTCGTTGCATAACGCGGCTGATCGGCCAAGTTCATCCAGGATTTTGTGCTCGTGTATACTGGCCTCAATGTCGTTGAGTTTTATCACACCTTTTGGTTCATATCCCGAGCCTTCCAGCGAAAAGACATGTGCCTGGGTCACGATGGACGTGACCATCATCTCGTTGCGTGTCAGAGTACCAGTCTTGTCTGTGCAGATCACCGATACCGAACCCAGTGTTTCGATGGCCGGCAACCGCCGGACGATAGCATTACGCCTTGCCATCGCCTGCACACCCACTGCCAGCGTAATTGTCAAAACGGCAGGTAAACCCTCGGGTATCGCGGCAACTGACAGCCCGACCACTGCCATAAACATTTCAGAAAATCCTAAATGGCCTACGAAATATCCAAATATTAGCAATAGCGCCGCAACAAGGAGGATCAGGATCGTGAGCCAGCGTGCAAACACGTTCATCTGAACAAGAAGTGGCGTTGTAAGGGTTTCGACAGTTGAGAGCATGCCGCTAATACGACCTATCTCTGTGCCAGTTCCAGTTGCGGTGACGATCCCACGACCGAGCCCACTGGTTACGAGTGTTCCGCTGTATGCCATGCATGCCCTGTCGCCGAGAGGTGCATCCTCGGCTACAGGATCGGTGTTTTTTTCGACGGGCACAGACTCACCAGTGAGTATTGCCTCCTGAATCTGAAGGCCGTTGGCTCTAAAAAGTCGCAAGTCCGCTGGTACCTTGTCACCAGCCTCCAGCTGTACGATGTCTCCAGGTACCAGATTTTCCCCCTCAATGGTTAGGCGGGCTCCGTCACGCAAAACAGTTGCCTTGAGCGCGAGCATTTGGCGGATGGCGTCCATTGCTTTTTCCGCCTTGCCCTCCTGCACAAAGCCAATGGCAGCGTTTGCGAAAACAACAGCCAGGATAACCAGGGTATCTATCAGGTGGCCCAGCACCGCAGTAATGGTGGCAGACCCAAGAAGGACGTAGATAAGTATGTTGTGAAATTGTAGGAGAAAACGGATCAGGACACGGGGCTTTGCAGGTTCCGGCAGGCGGTTTGGTCCATAAGTTTCGAGACGTACAGTGGCTTCGTTCTGAGAAAGACCATGTGTATCGGTTTTCAAAGTATTAAGGGTGGCCTCAATGGTCGCTGAGTGCCAGATAATCTCTGTTTTCTTTTCCTTTTCTTTGTTCATTACATACTATCCGTTAGATGAGTAGAGAGCGTACGCGATGTGTTGATCAAAGACTGCAAAAGCAGTGAATTCTATTGGAACTATAGAGAAGCATGCTGTCAGGCATCAATGATGTTGATCAAATTACCTGGGTTACCCATAAAAATTACCAGGGTTAGGCATAAAAAAGCCCCTGATGCTTTAATAAGGGGGGGCATCAGGGGCAGTTAGCAAGTTGACAAGCGGGTAAACTTGCTCAGGGAGGTACAGCTAAACCGTCATAAATTTTTGCGTTCGGCACTCAGGCCTTTCCAAATACTTACACACATCAAAAGAAGGACGGCGGCAAAGGGAAAACCCATTGTCACCGCCATGGCCTGAAGGGCGGCCAGTCCACCACCCAGGAGCAAGGTGATGGCGACCAACCCTTCGAACACACACCAAAATACGCGTTGAGGCATGGGACCGTCGGTTTTACCACCGGCGGTAATTGTATCGATTACAAGCGATCCTGAATCAGACGAGGTCACAAAGAAGACCACAACCAGAATGATGCCAATGGCAGATGTGATCTGAGTGAGCGGTAATTCAGCCAGCATGGTAAAGAGACGGAGTTCCGTTGCGGCTTCTTGCGCTCCGGTGTAGCCATCGTTCACGATCTGGTAAAGCGCGGTGCCGCCAAAGACGGTCATCCAGAGTACACAGACCAGTGAAGGCACAAGCAACACGCAAATGATAAACTCCCGCACGGTACGACCCCGAGAGACGCGGGCGATGAACATGCCGACAAAGGGTGACCAGGAAATCCACCAGGCCCAATAGAACGATGTCCAGCCTTGGCTAAAGTTTGCATCTGTGCGGCCAAAGGGGTTGGAAAGGGCAGGCAGGTTGGTGACATAAGCACCAAGGCCTGAGAAAAAGCCCATGATAATATCAGACGTCGGCCCAACAAAGAGAACAAACATCAAAAGCAGGAAGGCCAATACCATATTAATCTCAGAGGCCCGTTTTACGCCACCATCAAGGCCGCGCATAACCGATATTAGTGCTACGGCGGTAATCGAGATAATGAGGATAATTTTGGTGCCATCGCTATCGCTGACACCAAAGAGAAAGTTTAGGCCCGCATTGGCTTGCGCGGCGCCAAATCCAAGTGACGTTGCAAGACCAAACAGGGTTGCGAGCACAGCAACCACATCGACGATATGTCCGAACCATCCCCAGACGGCTTCACCCATAAGAGGGTAGAAGGCAGACCGCAGGGAAAGTGGCATGCCTTTGTTGTAGGTGAAGAACGCCAGGGCTAGTCCGACAACGGCGTACATGGCCCAGGGATGTAATCCCCAGTGATAAATAGTTGCGGCCATACCTAATTTAGCAGCAGCTGCCGCATCACCCGGTGCACCTGCAAGCGGGGCCCAGCTTTCGGGCGTGCCAGCAGACTCAGATATGGAACTGCCAAAATGCGAAATCGGCTCTGATACACCAAAGAACATCAGACCAATACCCATCCCCGCAGCAAAAAGCATAGCGAACCAGCCGATATAACCATAATCAGGTCTGGCGTCGACGCCGCCTAGTCTAATTTTCCCTAGTGGCGTAATGATAAGAAGGAAACAAAACAGCACAAAGATGTTGCCGCTGAGTAAAAAGAACCAATCAAAGTTCACGGTTACCCAGCCTCGCATGGCCTTGAAGACATCCGTAGCCTGTTCCGGTACCATGAGGGTACCGATAACAAAGGTAAATATTGCGATGCCGGAAATAAGAAAAACGGGATTGTGAATGTCGAGCCCAAAGGGGCCTAAGTTGGTGGTAATATTATCCTGACCAACCTTATAGTCGGTGTCAGTCTCTTCAGACATCTGGCTTCCCCCCTAGTTGTACAAAACCATACCAGGCACCACACGCTCAAATGGCAACTCAGTTGTAACAGTCTGTCATTAAGGGCAACCTGCCTATAAAGACGAATTGAGTGCATTTTCATGAATATCGTACCCCATAAAAGTTATTTTAGCGAAGGGATATTTCACCAATCAGTCATAGGGGTAGTGTGTTTTGGTCTGAAAAGAGGCCATATTTTGTGGATATTCAGGCCTTTGGGCGTGTGTGGAAGTTTGTAGAAAAAATGACAAATTTACTCAGGTATAGCTTAGAAAGTATCTGCTCAGGTCAAATTTTATGCCGATTCAACCCTGATTTTACAGCTTATTGAACGTGCCAATTTTCAATATGTTCTTTGGCAGCCAATATCTGGCTCTTCGTCAAAAGGTTAGAAACTTCTGCTACTAAGGCCTTTTCATAATTCCGGTCAGTATATGCCTGAATGCCATCACTTAGCTCAGATGTAAGTGTGTAAGAGCTCAGAGCGAAATATATTAAAAGAGCGGATAAGAAGAGTTTCATTTTCCTAAACATTTAAGAAGCTGCTCAAAATCAATCTTACCGCAGTTTTTTTTAGGTGATATGTCTTATGTTTTACAACTATTCATACAAGAGAAGTTTGTTTCTTAATCATTTGGTTATGGTTGTAAAATTAATATCTTGCGATGTCTTGTTGCCTATTCAGGTGAAATTAATCGGAGTGTTATTTATATGCCACATGCTGCGCAATCTGCTGCCGGAATGGATATCGTCAAATTGTTGATGGGGGGCTACGGCAATTCTAACGGTGTCCATAGTGAAACCATCCTCGGCGCAGCCGCCGCTCTGGCGGGGGAGAGTGCCCTTTTGGCCTCTGGCGACCCCATCCCGGCTAGTGGTTGGGTGGTGAGTGAAAAAGCTCTGGGCCTGATATTCAATGCGCCGACATCTTCTGATATGACGATCTGGGCGATAATGCGGATTGTCCTGTCCCATCAGGATATCGAAGTTGACCTCCCCGATCCCGTTGAAGTGACCAAACGGGTTGCCGCAGCAGTCGGTGGCAGTCCTTTTCCGCCGTTGTCGGTTCCGCAAGCGCACTACCCTCATGAATGGTCGCCAAATGCCTGTCCGAACTTTCGCCTACATATCAACAACATCGCCGAGACCCACGATTTGGATCGCACAGGCAAAGCGATGGCGCTCGGGTTTGCCATTGGCTATCTGCTTGCCAAAACCAAAGACACGCTCGATACCAAAATCGCGATTACCCTCGTACTTGAAATCATGATCGGCGTCTCGCATATGATCCCCATGTCTAAACCCCTTTAGTCTAACGACCACATGAAGTTCGTAATATTTAGGGGGCCCAATAGATATGATTGATATCTTCGGTTGGTGGGCGTTTGATCCCGACACGATAGCTTTGATTAATAAAGTGACCGGAGAGCGGGTGCGCTTTGTTGCCCGGATGACAGGTGAATTTGCCCCAGCGGAAGGCGAGTGGTTACAATTCCAATACGAACACGATGGCTTGAGTTATCCCGTCCTCGTTGAAGTTGCAGAGATCGAATATTTTTATAATTCACATACGAGAAATACAAAACGCGGGCTCGGTTGGCAGCTTGATCACATTCGCTCAGCTGAGCTATGGAAAAAAGAACAGCCCTCTCATAATTCAAACCCAGGTTATGGTGTCTGGCGCAGAGTGGATGACTGCCTAACCGATGCTCTACGGTTTTGGCCGGATGCTACATCTGCAGGGCGACTTCCCGATAGATTTCTCGTATCAGGTGGCTGGCTTAATGGAGCCTGGTCAGCCCTTTGGGAACGAGTGTACCTTCCAAGCCCAGATAACTTTAAGGGGGTCTTTGCTGAATTCAATGCCGAAAATCTCCAAAAAAAATGGCTGTTTCCGTTGAATGAAGAAAGTCACTCTGAATGGATTTTCCATAATGATATCGGGGAAAAGCCAGACGTTGGAAAATATGACGAAGCTATTCACTCAAGCTTCTGGCTTAATTCTTTGTACATAAAGGGGCGACAAAAAATCCCATTAAGAGATAAAAATGGCGATTTGGTCCCGGAAGAACACGATTTTATTTTTTCTTCCCATACCAGAATAACAGGTATCCATGGTCAGACCGTATATATGGAAAGTACTGACAAAACATCCGTTCTTGCACTGCGGCGATGCGCTACAGAGTTCGACTGTGAACGCGGGTCTCGTAACCTTGATTTTTTTTATGCCGATTATGATATTACTACGACGATTCATGCAACAAACCATCAACTGAAATCTCCGTCTGATTGGTCGGCCCAAAATCCTCAATTCTATAAAGCACGCCACCCCAATTGGCCTGCCAACTACTGGAGTGAACCCGAAGAAGGAAAACGTCCAGGGATCACACCTGCACTGGAAATGTGGCGGAGAACAGACCCTAAAATCAGAGACGCCTTCTTACATTGGCAAGGTACAGAGCTCCGGCATGACGACTGGCTCAGTGACTACGGCCTCCCCGAAGTGAGTTGGCTTGCAGTGAAGGGAAATTTTCTGGCGGGTATGTGGAGCAAAGGATCAAGTTATTACGCCAGACGAACTGAGCAGCCCACACTTCTTTCAAAGAATAATTATGTCATTGTTTTCATTTGAGGAGTTTTACATATGGCGATAGGACATAAGTACGATGATTGATATCTTCGGTTGGTGGGCGTTTGATCCCGACAATGAGGCGCTGGTTAATACGCTCAGTGGGGAGCGGGTTCGCTTTGTTGCCAAGCTGAGTGCAAAGGAAGCTCCAACAGAGGGCGAGTGGCTACGATTTGAGTACGAACACGAAGGACTGAGCTATCCGTTATTGGTGGAAACCGGGTCTATCGTCTATGACACCTTTGAAAGGTATACAAGACAGCAAACACTAGTGAATGATAATCTTGCTTGGCAGGTAGATCATATTCGATCCGCTCAACTTTGGTGTGAAGAGCAGGGTTCTGACACTCCTTACCCGTCGTATGGGCTTTGGCGACGGGTTGATGATTGCGTTTGTGATGCGCTTACATTTTGGCCGCAAAGAGAGAAGACAGGCCTTTCACCAACGAGAATTCTTGTCGCTGGCGGCTGGGTCAATGGAAGTTGGAGTGATCTCTGGGAAAGGACTTTTCCCTATGGCACTAAAGCATATAAGCCAAGCCCTCTAAAATGCGCATGGCTTTTCCCCCTGGATGAACCGGCTCCTAGTCCCTGGGTTTTTCACGACTATAAAGAAACTGGTGCTGAAGTAGATATAAGCATGATGGCGTTTGAGGGGTTGAAGCGATACCCCGCTCAAGATGTTACACTTAAGAATAAAAGCGATAGATTTTACTATATTCCGGCAGAGCAACGTCTGACCGGATTTGAAAATAAGACTGTATATCTACAAACAAAAGATAAGTCCTCGGCCATATCCCTCAATTCGATAGATTGTATCGGACATTCAGCACATGGCGGGCCTCCAAAATTTACATTTTTATATGGCGATAGCCAATTAACAACAAATTTTAGTGCTCGGAATTTACAAGTCGAAGCTTATGGCGATTGGGAGGTTACAAATATCTCTTCATATGTTGGTTTAAAGCCTCGTCTTGTTGAAGGGAATATTACTCCGGCCGCTGAAGCGATCGTTAAAAGTACGGCGAGGCCAAGCCTTGAAATTTGGCAAAAAACGGCAACGAGCATTAGAGATGCTTTACTTCAATTCGAGGGCTCTCACTATCGTTTTTCGGATTGGCATGATGTATTAATCCTAAGTACCAGTGACAATGTATTTAGTGCAGATTCTTATCGAGGAGGAGTATGGATTTCTGGTCCATATTGCAGCAGCAGGTACCTCGACAAACCACAGACTTTACACAACCGAATAAATTTAAATGAGCAGACATGATTGATATCTATGGTTGGTGGGCGTTTGATGCGGATAATGAGGCGTTGGTTAATACGCTGAGTGGGGAGCGGGTACGCTTTGTTGCCAAGCTGAGCGCAAAGGATGCTCCGGCAGAGGGTGAGTGGCTTCGGTTTCAATACGAACACGAAGGGCAGAGCTATCCGCTATTGGTGCAGACTGTGTGAGAACGTGATTTTCAGATAACTCTTAACTTAATTTCTGGCTTTGTGCTTAAATCTAGTGGTTTTGAATTTTCATCGAAGAATGAAGCTGGAGCAGGATTTATGAAATAAACTCCTCTAATTGTCGTATTTTAAGCATTATTGTGCACAAAATATTATGCACAAGCGCAAATGGAGCTGCATTAGGCTCTCATCGCCATCATCAGGGGTTTAGCGCCCACAATTTTAATGGCTCGTTTGAGATTATAGGACAGCACATGCAAGCTCATCTCTGTGCTGACCTTTTCCAGGGTTCTCATCTGGAAATGCGTGTGGCCCATCCATGATTTTATGGTTCCAAAGGGATGTTCAACCGTGGATTTCCTGACATTCATTATATCGGGTTCACTTTGCAGACGCTTTTCCATGGCATCCAAGACATCTTCATGCTCCCAACGGCTTATGCGGCGGTATTTTCCTGTCGTGCATTGTGATTTTAAAGAGCAATTTGAGCAAGCGGAAGACCAATAACGCTTAATAATTCGCCCTTTTTCCTGATGACTAAACCGGTAAGGCGCTTTCTCTCCTGCAGGGCACTCATAAACATCTTCTTTAGCGTTATAGATAAAATCACTTTTATCAAATAACCCCTTGGCCTTATTGCCCGATGTTAAACATTTGGGCACAAAGGCGGTGATATTTGTTTCTTCGCAGGCCAGGATTTCCTCGCCCTTATAATAGCCTTTGTCTGCTATGACCTTTAGCATATCAATTTTCATAGCCGCTTTGGCCTGTTTACCCATATTGGAAAGCTGCCTTCTGTCATTGCCAATATTGGTCACCTCATGTGCCACAATCAGGTGATTTTTTACATCAACCGCGCTTTGAACATTATAGCCTACCATCGATTTTGTGTTTCTTGTCATCATAGAGCGGGCATCCGGATCTGTCAGGGATACCTGTTTATCAGGCGCCGTATCCAATGCCTCTCCAATCTTATTCAAGCCTTTGATCTTTTCTTTAAGGCGCTCAATTTTCTCTTTCAAATGCTCGGCATTTGGCTTGCTCGTTGGGCCATTCCGATGATCTATGGTCGTGATCTGCTTGAGATATTCAGCAATACTGGCATCAATCTGCTTCAGGCGTTTCTTTAACTTGCCTTGCGTATAGTTACGGTCCCGGCTGTTTACCGCCTTAAACTTACTCCCATCAATGGCTACAAAAGATTCGGAGAACAAGTTAAGCTTGCGGCATAAGACGACAAACTCACGGCAGACAGAAATAATGGCTTTGGTATTATTTTTTCTAAAATCAGCAATCGTTTTAAAATTGGGTGCCAGCCTTTTTAAGA
>OJFV01000092.1_pt1 | contig 51474 bp, 50 predicted proteins | sample 1594391 | NCBI WGS metagenome assembly OJFV01 (sample SAMN05416856, study PRJEB24817) | seawater metagenome | isolation source: Sea water | place: Canada:Atlantic | collected 2013-11
CGAATCCGCCTTGAAGGCAAAAAGCCTCTTATTTGTTGATACTTTCACAGCCTCGCAGCGGAATCAGGGGCTGTCGGTAACCCCTAAATCAAACAGCCTCTAGATACTGCACCATCAACTGCAGGCTTTTACGCCCACGAAACTCATTAACATCCGGCCGGTAAGCGACCCTGACCTTTTTCAATTGGGTTTCCTTACCGACCCATTCACTATTAAACTCGATGCCATCTATCAGCAAATCAGCACCCTCCACTTGCAATAACAACTTAAGATGTTTTGCACCTACGACTCTAGCTTGTACTACGTCAAAAATACCGTCATAAACAGGTTCTAGAAAGTTCTGCCCCCACGGGCCTGCTTTTCGAAGTATTTCAGCAGTATCAATTGTTAACTCATGAGTCGCCAACTCACCGTCGCTCACAATCACCGCTTCCAGATTGCTTTCATCCAACTCTTCTCGTACCACTTGGTCGAAGGCTTTCGAAAAGGCATCATAATTTTTCCCCTCGATGGTCATACCAGCAGCCATTGAATGGCCACCAAACTTGCTTAGTAATGTAGGGTATCGAGTGGCTACGCGATCTAATGCATCTCGAATATGTAGTCCAGCAATGGATCGAGCAGACCCTTTCAGCTCGATACAATCACCATCTGCCGGTGCAAAAGCAATAACAGGGCGATGAAACTTCTCTTTCATTCTAGACGCTAAAATGCCTATAACACCTTGGTGCCAAGTCTCGTCATACAAACACATCCCCCAAGGTAAATCACTACTTGAGGATTCGTTATTTGCTTTATTTAACTCGTCAACCAGCACAGAAGCATGCGCTTTCATCTCGCCTTCAATATGCTTTCGTTCCTGATTAAGCTCATCTAAACGAAGTGCGATCTGTCTTGCCTTTAGCGGGTCGTCGCATAGTAAGCATTCAATACCAATCGACATATCATCAAGCCGACCAGCCGCATTAAGCCTCGGCCCTACGACAAACCCTAGGTCAGAGGATGCAAGATTACGGTAGTCTTTACTCGCCACGTCAATCAATGCCAATACCCCCGGTCGTGCTTTTCCGGCTCTTATTCGACGAATACCCTGCTCAACCAGAATACGGTTATTGCCGTCAAGCGGCACCACATCAGCAACGGTACCCAACGCAACCAAGTCTAACAGATTCGCTAAATTTGGCTCTGCGATACCTTCACACTCAAACCATTTTCGATCCCTTAACTCTCGGCGTAAATCACTCATTACATAGAAAATAACCCCAACACCTGCGGTGGCTTTACTAATGAAACCACAGCCTGGCTGATTAGGGTTCACGATTGCATCGGCATCGGGAAGCTCATTACCAGGTAGATGATGGTCGGTCACCACGACAGAAATACCCAACTTATTAGCCGCTGCCACACCTTCACAGCTAGCAATACCATTATCAACAGTCACGAGTACATCTGGTCTAAATTGTTTAGCCACTTCGACTATTTCTGGAGTTAACCCATAACCATACTCAAATCGATTTGGTACTAGATAATCAACTGAAATAGCTCCCATCGCTTTAAGCGCCAGAATCGCAACGGACGTGCTCGTTGCACCGTCACAATCAAAATCACCCACCACCAATATGCGACGCTGTTGCTGCACCGCATCGGCCAATATTTTAGAAGCTGCAGCAACACCTTTGAGCTGCTGAGAAGTCGCCAGTCTTGCTAGTGTATACTCCAACTCTTCGCGGGAATTAACACCACGAGCCATATAAGCTCGGCGCAAAAATGCTGGAATCGAGCCCAAAGTTTCCGAGGTGCAAGATGATTCAACCGTTCTTCTGACAATTTTTTTCTGCATGATTGTGATAAGTCTATACATTTAGATACAAAAAGAGGGCCTTAAGCCCTCTTTAGAAAAGTATCCAGGGCGGTCAATACCCGGGATTGTCAATTGACACTGGACGCTATAGGGCTTTGTCGTGATTGCCATGAGCCTTAACATAGCTCTGAACAGCACCCAGACTATTCTCAATAACGGTATAAGACTCTTCCCTCTCAAATAAGTCTGCCAAGTGGTGAGGTAGTTCTGGTGTTACCCCCGCCCCTGACTTCTCAACAGCCTCAGGAAACTTCACTGGGTGAGCTGTTGCCAATGTTACCATCGGCACCGATGAATCTCTTCTGCATTGGCGAGCAGACTCAACTCCGATCGCTGTATGAGGGTCAAGCAACTCTTCTGATTGATCGAAAACCACCTTAATTGTCTCGCAGGTTTTTTCATCATCGACAGTAAAGCTATCAAATAGTTTTCTAGCGGCCTTCCAACGATAATCATCAATCGAAACGGAAGCATCTGATTTAAAGCTTTCCATTAATTCTGCAAGCGCCTTACCATCACGTCCATATAGATCAAACAATAAGCGCTCAAAATTACTTGAGACCATGATATCCATACTAGGCGATAGTGTGTGGTGTAACACTTCAGGGCTATATTTATTCTCGCTAATGAAGCGATGCAAAATATCATTCTTGTTCGTCGCAACAATCAATTGATTAATAGGCAGCCCCATATTTCTAGCAAGATAACCTGCAAAAATATCGCCAAAATTACCGGTTGGAACTGAAAAAGAAACGCTACGATGAGGTCCGCCCAGCGCCAAAGATGCATGGAAGTAATATACAATTTGCGCCATTATTCGCGCCCAGTTGATGGAATTAACCGCAACTAAACGGCTTTTCCCTTCTAGGAAGGACTGATCACCAAAGCTTTCTTTAACCATTTGCTGACAATCATCAAAATTACCCTCTACCGCTAGGTTATGAATATTGTCGCCCTTAATCGTTGTCATCTGTTTTCGCTGCACATCTGATACACGATTATGTGGATGCAAAATAAAGATATCGACATTTTTACAACGACGACACCCCTCAATTGCAGCAGACCCTGTATCACCTGACGTTGCCCCTAAAATAACGACATGCTCTTTACGCTTTTCCAAAACATAGTCTAATAGTCGGCCAAGCAACTGTAATGCAAAGTCTTTAAACGCTAACGTCGGCCCATGAAATAGCTCCATAACCCACTCGTTGCGATCCAACTGAGTTAAGGGTGCAACAGCCTTATGAGAAAACGCATCTTCATAGGTATCACGAAGCATCTCCCGAAAATCCGATTCAGGGATTGAACCCTCAACGAACGGAAACATCACATTAAATGCGAGATCGGCATATGACAAACCCGCCCATGAGGCAATCTCTTCATGAGTAAAACGAGGAAGCACCTCTGGCACATATAGCCCGCCGTCAGATGCGAGCCCTGTCAGCAACACCTCTTCAAAATTCAAAGCAGGCGCACTGCCTCGAGTACTAATATATTTCACAATCTGTTCCCATTAATCATTTAAAATATTTTGCGACGTTTAATATAACGACTAATTAACCCGAAAAGTGCTCAGCACGAATACGAACCACCTTACCTTCAATCTCTGTTAGCGCCTCAATCGCAGCAATAGACGCATTGATGCTCGCCTCTTTTACTTCATGAGTCAGCATGATCATTGGAATCATACCTTCATTTAATTCAGACTCTTTCTGCATAACGGATTCAATATTAATGCCTTTATCACTTAATATAGATGCCACTTTTGCTAAAACACCTGGGTTATCGTTTGCCAAAATCCGTAAATAATAGGCAGAAACAATTTCATCCATAGGAAGAACAGGCAAGTCAGTCAGTTTATCAGGGCTAAAACCAAGGTACGGCACTAATACGCCTGCCCCAACGTTAATCGCCCTCGCTATATCAACTACATCCGCGATTACTGCAGATGCAGTTGCTTCAGAACCTGCCCCGGCACCGTAATACAACGTTTGACCAACCGCATCGCCGTCCACTAGTACTGAGTTCATGACACCATCAACTTTCGCAAGCAACTGCTGCTCAGGAACCAGCGTGGGATGCACACGAAGCTCAATACCGTTTTCATGCAGGCGAGTAATCCCTAAATGCTTAATTCGGTATCCAAGCTCTTCTGCATACACAACATCATCAGTTGAAAGCTCACTGATACCTTCTGTATAGGCGGCATCAAATTGTAACGGTACACCAAATGCAGCAGAGGCCATAATTGTTAATTTGTGCGCAGCATCTATACCTTCAACATCAAATGTGGGGTCTGCTTCAGCATAACCCAGCGCCTGAGCTTCTTTCAGAACATCCGAAAACTCCCGACCTTTATCTTTCATTTCCGTCAGGATGAAGTTGCCTGTTCCATTAATGATCCCCGCAAGCCAATTTACTTTATTGGCCGCCATACCTTCACGTAAGGCTTTTATAATAGGAATTCCACCTGCCACAGCAGCTTCATATGCGACCGTCACATTCTTCTCTGCCGCGGCGGCGAAAATTTCATTACCGTGAACAGCAATCAACGCTTTATTAGCCGTAACAACGTGCTTACCGTTCTCTATTGCTTTAAGAACCAACTCTTTAGCAAGCTCATAACCACCGATTAACTCAATTACTACATCTACATCAGGGTTAGATACAACATCAAATAATTCAGTGGTGAAATCAATACCCGTTAGATCACAATTATCTTTCAAACGACGGGACCCGACCTGAATAACTTCGATAGGGCAACCTGCTCGTCCGGAAATCGACTCTGCATTGCGCTTCAGCACATTAATTGCGCCGCTCGCTACCGTACCCAGACCACATATACCTAATTTCACCGGTTTCAAACCTATTACCTCACCCGAATTAACGTTATTAAAAACGATACTAAACATGTTGCTGAACACAGTTTCTATTTAAAATAGCGCTTTGTTTAATATGATGTTCACTCTACTATCAGCTTACATATGACAGGCATATCGATCCACTGCCAATATACAACTTACCAGCAGGGCATATTATAACGTTTCGATAAAGAAAAAAACTCGACTGCGATCTCTTTCATAGCTGAATCGCCACGTATGTATGCTATTCAGACAAAATAAATAACGACTTTCGTAAAATACTGTTCGATAATGGTCAATATGAGGCCCTTGTTGCAACATTGAAGAGCATCGCTAAACTGATAACTAATCATCGCGCCACCTATATCAACATACAACAAGGTTAATAGCCATATGTTAAAAACAATCGCAAAATCATCAGCTCTACTGCTCGTTTTTCTATTCGCCACCGGATGCGATAACGAAACACCTTTTAAAAGTTATAGCAATTATGAGTTGAAAAGCGCGTATTCCGGCTGTAACTCTGACAACATGACGCCCAGTAAAGCTGTGAAATGTGGAAATATAGAAAAGGAGTGTAAAAAAAGAAAGAGTGAAAGTGGCTTTAGGTGTTAAATCCAACCGCCACTATCGCACCTATTGTGATATCGAAGAACTAAGTGGTATAGAAGAACTACAGTACCCCTAACTGCTTGGCCAAAGCATCTGCCGGAACATACCCTGGCAACAGTTTTCCAGAATCTAACACAATCGCAGGCGTACCATTAACCCCTACACGCTGACCCAACTGCAAGTGACGTGCAACCGGGTTTTCACAACTCTTAGTAGGTATCACTGTACCGTTTTTCGCTTTAGTCATTGCCCCCATAGGGTCTTCAGAACACCATGCAGACACCAGTTTATTATATGAGTTAGACCCCACCCCCGCTCGGGGGTAGCCCAAATAATCGACACGAATACCCATCGCATTTAGCTTTGGCACCTCCTTATGTAACTTCCTGCAATAACCGCAATCAATATCCGTAAATACGGCAATAGTGGCCTTAGTCTTACCCTCAGGAACAAACGATAGCTTTTCGCTTTCTGGAATAGCGGCCATTGTCGCCGCACGACTAGACTCTCGCTTCTGCTCGGTAAGGTTTGTGATTTTATGTCCATCTAGCTCATAAACCTCCCCCGCAATAATATGCCTACCATCAGCAGAGACTAGCAGTGGCTGATCACTAGTGGACGAAACCTCAAACAAGCCTGAAAAAGTGGTTTTTTCAATGGATGTAATCGTTAGCGCGGGCAGGGACGCACCCAATTGAGTTCTAATATCGTTCTTCACCTTTTCGCTTACATCACTAGCCACACTCACGGAAGCCGAACAACAAATCAGAGCCACACTTAAGAACCTAAACAACATTACATCACCTAATCACATAGTTTTATATATTGTACTTACACAAACACCAAGAGGCCCGTAACAATGTACCTCTTACAGAAATAATAAGACTGCATTATAACCACGAAAGTTCCAATAAATTCCATTACTATTATGTAACAGTCGAATAACCATCGTTTTAAATTATAAAAAGGTGGAGTGGAAGTCAGCGTAGCAGATAGCACTTGAATTTCAGACATAAAAAAAGGCAGCACAATGCTACCTTTTTAAGATCTTTTGGAGATCTAGCCGAGCTTCTCTTTGATACGAGCGGCTCTACCACTAAGATCACGAAGATAATAAAGCTTCGCTTGACGAACATCACCACGACGCTTAACAGTAACGCTATCAATTAGTTTACTAAACGCCTGAAAAGTTCTCTCAACACCCACTCCGTAAGATATTTTACGAACGGTGAATGAAGAATTTAAGCCGCGGTTACGCTTAGCGATTACAACACCTTCATATGCCTGAAGACGCTCACGATCACCTTCTTTTACTTTAACCTGAACGATAACGGTATCGCCTGGTCCAAATTCTGCTACCTCTGTGCTCATCTGCTCAGATTCGATCTGAGAAATGATATTATTCTTGCTGCTCATTGTTTGCTCCTAAGAAAAAGCTGTTAAATCCGATCGAGCTAGCCGGAAGCACTCTGCTCGCGGACAAACTCTTCTAACAACCCCTTCTCCTCCTCTGAAAGATTTTTATCTTCCAGCAGATCCGGGCGTCGTTGCCATGTTCTACCCAGTGACTGTTTTAATCGCCACTGCCTAATCTGTTCATGGTGCCCACCCATCAACACGTCCGGCACTTTCTTTCCCTGAAAAACCTCAGGCCTAGTATAGTGAGGACAATCAAGCAAGCCGTCATAAAACGAGTCTTGCACTGCTGATTGGTCATGCCCCAGTACTCCGGGGATCAAACGGGCTATAGCATCGATCACTGTTATGGCAGCAATTTCACCGCCACTTAATACAAAGTCGCCCAAAGACCACTCTTCATCGATTTCTGCCTTTATCAGTCGTTCGTCTACACCTTCGTAACGTCCTGCAACCAAAATCAACTTTTGGGCATTCGCGAGGTGCTGAACCCCAGCCTGATCAAGCCTTTTGCCTTGTGGTGATAAATATACCACCTTGACATCATCACCTGCAGCTTTTTTCGCTGCAGAGATTGCATCCTGCAAAGGCTGTACTTTTATTAACATTCCAGGACCACCGCCATAAGGCCTGTCATCAACAGTACGATGGCGATCATGGGTAAAATCTCGTGGGTTCCATGCCTGGAACTCCATGATCCGACTCTTAAATGCTCGGCCTGTTACACCATAATTAGTAACAGCCTGAAACATTTCTGGAAACAGGGTAACTGCTCCAATCCACACGGCTTAAAACTCCGGATCCCAATCCACCGTAATGGTTTTTTCTTCTAGGTCGATGTCGGTTACTACTTGTCCAGGAAGATAAGGAACCAAGCGCTCTTTCTTAGCATCGCCACGATTACCTTTAACTACCATCACATCATTTGATCCAGTCTCGATAAGATGACTTACCACTCCCAAATCAACACCCTCAACAGTTTTCACTGTAAGACCTTCTAATTGATGCCAATAGAACTCGCCATCTTCAAGCTCAGGTAACTCTCCAGACGAAACCACAATAAGTGATCCACAAAACTGCTGAGCTAACTCTCTATCATTACAGCCATCGATACAAGCAACCAAACCCTTACCGTGCTTTTTGCCTGTAGATAAATCTACAACCCTCTCTACCCCGTCTTTCTTCAAAGTCCAACGACGGTATTGAAGTATGTTCTCTATCGGGTCAGTAAAGGAATAAATCTTTACCCACCCCTTAACACCATAAACCGAGGTAATTTTGCCAAGAACCGCTTCACTACTTTTACTACGACTCATGACCTTCCTCTAGCTTACCCGACTATATTGATTCTGGTCTTGATACTGACCTCTGACGCTTAATAAACTATTAAGCGGCAGTCTGAACTTCTTTCAATAGCTTAGCGACACGTTCTGAAGTTGTAGCACCTTGCTCCAACCAAAACTTAACGCGCTCACTATCGACACGCAGACGCTCTTCTTGGCCACGAGCAATAGGATTAAAAAACCCTACGCGCTCGATATAACGACCATCGCGAGCATTGCGACTATCAGTAACTGACAAATGGTAAAACGGGCGTTTTTTAGAGCCGCCGCGAGCTAAACGGATTGTAACCATTTCGCTAGGTATCCTGTTAATGCTGTTAACAACCACACAACAAATGCATGGCATTCGAAAGGGCGCAAATTCTACTTAAAAACAAATCATATTAAAACCTATAATTTGCTTTTTTGTTAAAAAACACACCATATTTTTATATCTTGAGGAAAATAACAGTCAAATCTGACTATTCCTTTCAGCAACAAAACCTAAAAAGAGCTACATTCGCCCCATTGGAGGGAAGCCACCGCCACCTGGAGGCATCATTCCCTTCATACCCCGCATCATATTAGCCATGCCGCCTTTTTTAGTGAATTTCTTCATCATTTTTTGCATTTGCTTATGCTGCTTTAAAAGCCTGTTCACATCTTGGATTTGCGTACCTGAGCCAGCAGCAATACGTCGCTTACGGGGGTTATTGATTATATCGGGAAATCGTCGCTCATGCGGCGTCATTGAACAAATCATGGCCTCCATCTGACCTAGAGACTTGTCATTCACATGTTGCTGAGCGGCCTGAGCCATCTGCCCCATACCTGGCAGCTTATCAAGCAAATTCCCCATCCCCCCCATATTCTTCATCTGCAATAGCTGATCTCGAAAATCCTCAAGATCAAAACCTTTTCCTTTTTTGATCTTTTTAGTCAGTTTTTCAGCTTTTTTCTTATCTAAATTTCGCTCTGCCTCTTCGATAAGGGTAAGAACATCACCCATCCCCAAAATACGAGAAGCAACACGATCAGGGTAGAACGGCTCAAGAGCATCCGTTTTCTCACCAACACCCATAAATTTAATGGGCTTACCCGTGATAGAGCGAACAGAAAGCGCAGCACCACCTCGTGCATCGCCATCTGTTTTGGTCAACACAACCCCTGTAAGAGGCAGCGCATCATTAAATGCTTTAGCCGTATTAGCTGCATCCTGACCTGTCATAGAATCGACAACAAATAGTGTTTCGACAGGATTAACAGCAGCATGGAGGTGTTTAATCTCCCCCATCATCTCATCATCTATATGTAAACGACCTGCAGTATCGACAATAACGACATCCATAAACTGTTTCTTTGCAGCATCAATGGCTGAAGCCGCAATATCAACTGGATTTTGCTCTGACGTACTCGGGAAGAATTCGACCCCCACTTCTCCCGCAAGGGTTTCCAACTGCTTTATAGCTGCCGGACGGTAAACATCGGCACTGACCACCATTACCTTTTTCTTTTCTCGCTCCGTCAAGAATCGAGCAAGTTTTGCTACAGTGGTGGTTTTACCTGCCCCCTGCAAACCGGCCATCATAATAACGGCTGGCGGCTGCGCTGATAAATCCAAAGACTCACAAGTTTCACCCATCACACGAACGAGCTCAGCATCTACGATACGAACAAATTCCTGGCCAGGTGTCAGACTTCTCATCACCTCCTGACCAACTGAACGCACCTTAACCTGCTCAACGAAGTCTTTAACAACAGGAAGCGCTACATCCGCCTCAAGCAGCGCCATCCTAACTTCTCTGAGGGTTTCCTTGATGTTATCTTCGGTGAGCTTAGCCTGCCCTGTTATTTTTTTCAGACTACCAGAAAGTCGATCGGTTAAATTTTCAAACATGATGCGTCTCATTAATTCCAAAATGTTGCGATTGGATCATTATAACCGAGACTTTCAAACAAAACGAGACAACACTTGGCAGAGTTCGGAAGAAGAAGTTTAAAACCTTTGATATGAAACAGTACACACACAGACAGATGACTGGTAATCTATCACTTGTTTTTGTATTTGATCACACCCTTACGGACAACCATGAACATACTTTTTTTCGGGCTGACATCGATAGCACTCTATGCACTTGGAACAACCTATCAAGCATTAATTTACTTACAGAAAGCGCCACCTAAACCTTTCTTTGCGCTTCTTATTGGGTTAATCGCCGCAGCAGCCCACAGCACCATGACATACGGGCTTGTTTCAGTTAACGGTGGACTTGACCTCAGCTTTTTCAATGCATCATCACTATTCGCAAGCCTCATAGTGGCAGTATTACTGATCGTTAGCGTACAGCGCCCCACACAAAACCTTTTCCTGGTCGCATACCCTATTGCCATCGCAACCATTATATGCGCCTTACTGTTTGACACTAGCCCTGAGGAGCTCACCTACAAAAATTCAGGGATACTTTCGCATATCATTCTGTCCGTACTAGCCTACAGTATCTTTACCCTAGCAGCAGGCCAAGCATTCCTGCTTTACCTGCAAAACAAACAATTGAAAACTAACTACACTAGCCTTTTAATAAGAAACCTACCACCGCTTCAGACCATGGAATTACTTCTATTCGAAATGATTTGGACTGGAATCATCTTGCTCACCCTCGGCATGGTTAGCGGCGCTATTTTTATTGATGACCTTTTTGCACAACACCTCGCACATAAAACCACTCTATCCATAATAGCTTGGGGTATTTTTGCATCTCTACTCATCGGCCGACAACTAAAAGGATGGAGAGGCATTACAGCCAGCAAATGGACTCTATGGGGATGCCTATTTCTGATGCTTGGCTATTTTGGAAGCAAACTGGTCATAGAACTCATACTCTAGCATTAGGCCAACCAACTCGCCGACAGAAATCTTGACAGACTAACCGTTGAGATTTAACCTTCAACTTTAATCCTGCAAGAGCACCTACCACATTGAACGAAAGCTCAACTGAGTTACTATTTTTAATCCTATTTCTGCTCATTATCCTCTCAGGGTTTTTTTCCAGTTCCGAAACAGGAATGATGTCCTTAAATCGATATCGACTTAAACACCTAACCAGAAGTGGACACAAAGGGGCGCAGAGAGCCAGCAAACTCCTGGATCGCACCGATCAACTAATTGGCGTCATTCTAATTGGCAATAATTTCGTCAACATCTTTGCCTCATCCATCGCTACTATTATAGCGCTCAGGCTATGGGGTGACGCAGGAATAGCCATTGCAACCGCCCTTCTTACATTCGTCATTTTGATATTCGCAGAGGTAACGCCAAAAACACTGGCAGCACTCTACCCAGAAAAAATTGCGTTCCCGGCATCCTACATTTTAACACCGCTACTAAAGCTGCTTTACCCTCTTGTGTGGAGCGTGAACCTAATCACTAACAACCTGCTAAAACTACTAGGCATAAAACAAAGCAATCAAGGATCCGACAACTTAAGCAGGGAAGAACTAAGAACTCTGGTTAATGAGGCTGGAGCATTAATCCCCAGAAAACACCAGGACATGCTAGTGGGAATTCTCGACCTTGAAAAGGTCACCGTTAATGACATCATGGTGCCGCGAAACGAAATAGTCGGTATAGATATTGAAGACGATTTTTCAGATATCATCACTCAAATTGAGTCCAGCCAACATACAAGGCTCCCGATATATAAAAATGATATCAATAACATTATAGGCATACTCCACCTTCGAAACCTAACCCGCGTACTATCACAAGAAACCCCCAATAGAGCATCATTGCTTCAAGAATGCCGAGAACCATACTTTGTACCTGAAAGCACCCCACTTCATACACAACTAATGAACTTCCAGAAAGAAAAAAGGCGTATTGGTATCGTAGTTGATGAGTACGGAGATATTATGGGGATCGCCACGATGGAGGATATCCTCGAAGAAATTGTTGGAGAATTTACCACTAACTTCTCTGCTAATAGCGCCGATATAACTCCGCAGGACGACGGTAGCTTTATTGTCGACGGTTCAGCCACTATTCGAACCATTAATAAAACGCTATCCTGGAACTTGCCAACCTCTGGCCCAAAAACACTAAACGGGCTTATCACTGAAGCACTTGAATCAATACCAGACACCAGTGTCTGCTTAAAGATCCACAAACATCAAATGGAAATAAGGCAAATTAAAGACAACGTCGTCAAGACAGTCCGGATATCGCCGCCCACCAAATAACCACGCCATATCAACTCAAGATTAATGCAAAAAAGTGCAAAAAAGCGCACATAAATGGCATTAACCTGTGTTTTTTTGTTACTTTTTATTGCTATACTAGGAGTATGTTTGATTTTTGAAATACACTCTGCTATGAGCTTAAGTAGGTAGATGCGATCATGACACGGTCTAATTAATAATAAACGTTCATTAGCAATACATTTGGTGAGTTCGGCAAGATCATCAGATTGAGAGTCGTCCATGGGAGTACTTATATGAACAACCAATCTGGCATTAGTTATATTAAAGATCACAAAATGTCTGGGTTAGCACACAATATTCATAAGGATATGAAGACTATTCAAACAGATGCTATCTCCTCCCTCATGGAACTGCTGCAAAGCATGTTCGACGGTATTGATGACTCTTTCTTCGAGCTAGCGAACGGTGCGCGTAGCAATAACGAACAGAATCGTTTCTTTGAAGCAATGAGAGAAATTCGAATTCAGCGAAAAGGAATCGAAAGTCATTTCCAGCTCGCACTATCAAACTTATTTAAAACCCCTCCAAGATTAAAACATACTAATACTCAGGACTCTCTCGAAGAGATCAACGCCGAGACGCTTTCGCTTGTGCAAGAAGATGCACTCGAAGAAGATGTTGCGACCAATACAATGATCACCAAAGCTCGCGCAAACTTTCAGGGCCAACTACTCCAAATTCAAGCCCGCATGTCTTCGATATATAGCCCCGACAACAAGGACGAGACAGCAAACCCACTGGATCCTGAGCATATTTGCGGTGCATTTACTAAAGCTTGTATCAATCTGGAAATTAATATCCGGGAAAAACTAATTGTTTATAAACAGTTTGACCGGTTTGTCATGTCCAACTTAGGCGACATATACGAACGCACCAACAAGCAATTAATAGACGCAGGCATTCTACCTAACCTCAAGCACCAAAATAAAAAAAGCCGCACAACCGCAAAAAGCAGCAACTCTCCAGGCGCACCGATAGAGAGTGGAGGCAGCGCTAGTTACTCAGAAACCCTAGACAAAGCAGCGAACGGAATAGAGATTTTTTCTCAAATACAATCTCTCTTAGCCAATGTTCGCCAACAAACAGGAACCGGTGTTTCTGCCCCTAGTAGCGAAAACGTCCACTTTATTGCTGACAACGACCTTATGTCCATGCTGTCGACATTACAAGAGCAGATTCCACAGCAAACTATCGACGATAAAACACCAACCGTTATTAATATCCGAGATGCACTAGGCGCACTACTTGAACAACAGAATCGAACATCCGGCGAGAGCTCAAGCCTAAATCAAGTTGATGAAGACCTGATAAACCTTGTCTCTATGCTATTTGAGTTTATTCTTGAAGACTATAACCTATCAGCCCCCATTCAGGTTTTGATAAGCCGCCTTCAAATTCCGATATTAAAAGTAGTCATCAAAGATAAATCATTCTTTGCAAAAAACAGTCACCCAGCCCGTAAATTGCTCAACGCACTTGCTAAGGCAGGAATTGGCTGGAATGATGCGTCAGAGAAACAACGAGACAAACTGTACGAACAGATTCATACCATAGTACACGCAGTACTGGATGAGTTTAATGGTGACATACAAATATTCGATACGCTTTTTCAGCAATTCTCAATCTTTATCGACAAAGAAGAGCATAAAGCCAAAATTGTTGAGCAAAGGACAAAAGAGTCTGAAGAAGGGCGAATTAGATCTAACAAAGCTCAGCAGACAGTAGAAGATATCATCAAATCAAAGCTGGCTTCAATTGATATTCCTGCCACTGCGAAAGAGACAATCCAAAATGGCTGGAGCCGCGTAATGTTTCTTGCGTATCTGAAAGATGATAAAGAACACCGCTGGCAGCAAACAACGGATACACTCGAGCAGTTAATCTGGTGCTTAATGCCTCACACCGAAGACAAAGCGAGGCAACGCTGGGTCAGAATAGTTCCAGGACTCCTGAAAGAGGTGAAATCAGGCTTGCAAGAGGTGTCTTATAATTCAGCCCGCCTTGATCAAACAATGTCGGACATGAAAAAAGCACTGACCGACGCCTTTAAGCAACAGTCAGTTACCGCCGCAACAAAAAGCGAGCCGGAGAACACCTATAACACAGTCGATGAGGCGCAACAAGAAAGCGCGTCCGTCATTGATAAAACCGCAATACAGAAGCAAAAAGAGATAGAAGATGCCGCTATTGCTGAGCACATGCTTAAAGTGGACGCTATAGAAACAGGTAGCTGGATAGAGTTTTCGCTTGTGAATGGCAGTAAATTTCGCTGTAAACTATCGACTAAAATAGACGAGGCAGACTGCCTAATATTCGTCAACAGAATGGGCCTTAAAGTCGTTGAGAAAACGCGACGAGAACTGGCACACGAAATGAGAAGAGGACGCGTTAAAGTATTGGAACAGGGCCTTTTGGTGGACCGAGCGATGAACTCTGTCATGGGAAACCTTAGAAAAATGTCCGGCACAGCAGCCCAATAAACCTAACAGAGAGTCGGCCGTAGAAAGTCTACACTATTAACTATTGTAGACTCATCTTGTATGCTGTTTATGCAAAAATATAATAGCTCCTCACCTTATAGAACTTCGCTTGCCCTATCACTCGCCATCCTATTTCACATAATTTTGGGTATAATTCTACTTAAAATTCTTCCTAAAATTGAAGTAAAAAGAACAATCCCTATACAGTTAACCGTATCATCAAAAGCCAGCAGTTCAGCTATACAAACTCGCGCCAATACCGCCTCAAACAAGCCCAAGGAGTCCGCTGAAGAAATACTAAACAAGGAAAAGCTGCAGAATGCTTCGAAGGAAACCATCACCAGCACTGGGTCAAGCAGTGTTAGCGAATATTCAGCAAAAGAAAAATCACAAAGCACTGATCAAAAAACGACACCTAACCAATCAACAGAATCAGTCAAGCAAGAGAACATATTCATCCCGAAAATCAAAACTGACCTGCCTGATGTAAGAAGAGATATTGCTATTTCGAGTAAAAGTCAGGCTACCTCCAAGTCATTCACCGAAATTTCTAGTTTATTCCAACAACAAGAAACAGATGCAACAATTGCTCACATATCTAGTGATCCTGAACTTGAAAAAATTTCACCCTATGAAGAGCACCTGTATAACAAACTAACCCATACCAAGTATCAAGATCAGCTATACCCTATTATAAGTAAACTAAACCAAAGTAAGTCCATCACATTGGAGCTGACTATATTCCCCAACGGCACAATAAAAAATGTACGAGTTAAACGTTCCAGCAATGATCAAAAACTAGATCAAGCGGTCCGGAAAATAGCATTGAGTGCCAGTCCGTATCCAATTCCGCCAACGTCAGACAAGTCCTTCGGATACAAATACAGCGTATCTATTAGATATGAGCCATCGCTAACCCAATAAAACATAAAACCAATACAGTATATTGTTAGATCTCACTGGTACGCCATGTGCTCTAGTGGTTTTGTCGATTTCAAAGCAAAAAAAACCACGCTTTAGAACGTGGTTTTTTGATACAACTACATGACTAGCTTTCAGAAGTTGACTCTGAAGCGTTCTTAACCAACTCTTTTAGCTCACCACTTTCATACATTTCAAGAACGATATCGCAGCCCCCCACCAATTCACCTTTAACATACAATTGAGGGAATGTTGGCCAATTTGAATAAACCTTTAAATTCTCTCTAACATCCGAATTTTCTAAGATGTTCACATAGGCAAAACGCTCACCGCACGCCATTAAAGATTGAACGGTCTTAGCAGAGAATCCACATTGGGGAGCCTGCGGAGTACCCTTCATATATAGCAAAATATCATTACCTTCAACTTGCTCTTTAATCGTATCCATTACATCCATAGGTACACCTCCAAATAAGGAAAACAAAACAATAAGAAAAAGCTAATTAGTCTCTGACAAGCATTCTACTCCTTTTTTCTATATCCGACTAGAATGCTCTACTATTATCTTAATTCAGACCCACCCCAGCCGCCTCCACCAGGCGTTCTAACCTCCACAACATCCCCAAATGAGACCTCAAAGCTCACCTTGTCTCCAATGACCTGACTATTTAGAAGGTTAACACCAACAGAACCACCCTGCCCGCCATTTCCTCCCCACGGAGCTGAGCGCCTTCTTTCAGTTAATAAGGTCACTGTTGCGGGCCCTTTAAAACAATAAAGCTTAGTGACACCATCCCCTCCAACCCAAAAACCTTTACCACCACTCACTTTCCGCAGCTCATATTTTGTAACCTGTAAAGGATAGTGCATTTCTAGACTTTCTATCGGCGTGTTCAACGTATTAGTCATATGAGATTGTACCGCTGACAGTCCCGCTCGACCGTTTGACGCGCCACTTCCGCCTGCAATCGTTTCATAGTAGTCCCAACCCCCGGAATCGCTACGAGCCCCCATCGCAATGTTATTCATAGTACCCTGGCTCGCGGCCGGAATTCGCTCAGGCACGGCCTTTGCTAGCGCTCCAAGAATCACATCCACCAAACGAGTGCTAGTCTCTACATTTCCTGCCGCCACCGCAGAAGGGTAGCATGCGTTAACTAATGATCCTTCAGGCGCAACCACCTTAATAGCATCAAACGCCCCCGCGCAAGCAGGTATTTGCTCAGGCATCAAACATCTAAAGACATAATACGCAGCGGCCGCCGTCACACTAATGGGACAATTAATATTGCCGTTAACCTGCCCTGAGGAACCTGAAAAATCCAATACAACTTCATCTGAACAGACATCTAGGCTTAAGGATATCGTAATAGCAAACCCTCCAAAACCATCGGAATCCATAACATCTACATATTTATATCGCCCCTTTGGTAAGATGGATAACGCTGAACGAGACAAACGTCGCGCATAATTATTAAGCTCCACAACCCCCTGCAGAAATTCAATCACCCCCATCTCTGTAATGAGTAATGATAAACGCTTAACACCTGCGCGATTTGCGCTAACCTGTGCTTGAAAATCACCTAAAAAATCACCCTCTTTCTGACCCGTATCAAACGCTAACGCCTCCCAAAGGTCATGGTTATCGACACCTTTTTTAATTAAGAACTGAGGCTTTATCAGAACACCTTCTTCTTCTAGGCGACATGACACAGGCATAGACCCGGGCGTTGATGCGCCAATGTTGGCGTGATGAGCTCTGTTCACAACAAAAGCAACCAACTCTCCAGCCATAAAAACAGGCGCTATTACCGTCACATCAGGTAAGTGAGTCCCCCCCATAAAAGGGTCGTTCATAACCATCATATCCCCGTCAGCCCACGCTTGCCGCCCTATCACATCCTTCATTGCGTAAGCCATACTACCTAGATGAACCGGGACATGTGCTGCTTGAGCGCACAATTTACCTTCCGCATCAAATACAGCACATGAAAAATCCAGTCTATCCTTTATATTCGGAGAGAATGCTGAGCGCTTAAGCGTTACCCCCATTTCATCACAAACAGCCTCTAAACGACTGTTAAAAACATTCAGGTCTATTGCATTCATTCTACACCAACATACGTTAGTCAAAATTAGGTCATCTCAGGCAACCATTGATTAATAAATCATCGACATATAGCACGGGAAAACCACTTCACTCTTATTTTAATGATATAAAGAAAAATCCATAGCCTCTTCTCGCATAACGGGTGAGTTATTGCCAACAACCCAAAATATGATATTATTAGCTGTCGTTAAGGCAGCTATTGCTGCCTTTTTGCGTTTTAGGTCCATCTAAACCTGGAATTATGTAGCTATGGCCGAACATCCTCTAATGAATACCTATGGTCGATTGCCCATTGCCTTTGAGCATGGAGAAGGCTGCTGGCTATACGATACCAATGGCAATAAATACTTTGATACATTTACAGGTATTGCCGTATGCGGGCTAGGACATGCTCACCCTGCAGTGACGCGTGCCATCAAAGACCAATCAGGTAGATTGGTTCATTGTTCAAATCTATACCATTCCCCAATACAGTCAAAACTCGCCCAAGAGCTATGCAGTATTTCAGGGATGGACAATGTATTCTTCTCCAATTCTGGCGCTGAAGCGAATGAAGCAGCCATTAAAATAGCACGACTTTTTGGTCATCAGAACGGCATTGCAACCCCTTCTATTATCGTCATGGAGAATGCTTTCCATGGCCGAACAATGGCCACATTAACCGCCTCTGGCAACCGAAAGGTACAAGCGGGTTTTGAGCCGCTGGTGAGTGGTTTTATTCGTGTACCGTTCAACGATATTCAAGCCATTGAGAATGTAGCGAAGTCAAACCCCAATGTAGTGGCTGTCATGCTGGAACCTATTCAGGGTGAGGGAGGGTTATCAATCGCTGACGCTCAATATATGACTTCACTTCGTGAAATTTGCGATACTAAAGATTGGTTAATGATACTAGATGAAGTTCAAACCGGAAACGGCAGAACAGGTTCATATTTTGCCTACAGTGACTATGAAGTTCTACCTGATGTAGTAACTACGGCGAAGGGCCTTGCTAACGGATTTCCAATAGGCGCTTGCCTTGCAAGGGGCGCCGCGGCAGAGGTTTTTAGCCCAGGGACCCATGGATCCACCTTTGGAGGAAATCCGCTAGGGTGCGCAGCAGCGCTAGCGGTTATCAACCAAATAAAACAGGACAACCTTACCCAGAGAGCTAAAGAACTGGGCGACACCATCATTAAAATATTAAATGACCACCTGGGTAACACCAATTACGTAAGCGCCATTCGCGGCAAAGGCCTGATGATAGGCATTGAAATGAAAGCCCCATGCCCTGAACTGGTACCTCTTGCCAAGGCAGCAGGAATACTGCTCAACATTACGTCAGAAAAAGTAATTAGGTTGCTACCCGCGCTAACAATGACCGACCAAGAAGCGGTATTTCTTGCAGACTCTATTGTAAAAATAGTCAAACTTTATGCGGCAGATGATAGACAAGCGCCACGTTAATCGCATACCAACTTGAGAACTAACCCCATGGCTTTGAGACATTTTTTAACATTACTTGATTTCACTCCAGATGAACTGAAAAAGCTCACGTTGCGAGCAATCGAGATAAAAAATGAACATAAATTAGGGAAGATATACGAGCCCCTAAAAAACCGTGTACTAGGCATGATTTTTGAGAAGTCATCAACCCGAACCAGAGTCTCTTTTGAATCAGGTATGGCTCAGTTTGGTGGGAGCTCTATCTTTCTCTCATCGCGTGATACTCAGCTAGGCCGCGGTGAACCAATAGAAGATAGTGCTCGAGTGCTTTCTCGAATGGTTGACGCGGTAATGATCAGGACATTTGAACATGAAAAAATCGAACGTTTTGCAGAGTACTCAAAAGTGCCGGTCATCAACGCATTAACCGATGACTTTCACCCTTGCCAACTACTAGCCGATATGCAGACCTATCAGGAGCATAGAGGATCAATAGAAGGCAAACGGGTCACATGGGTAGGCGATGGCAATAACATGTGTAACTCATACATTAACGCTGCCAGACAATATAATTTTGAGCTTATCGTCGCATCTCCTGCTGGCTATGATCCTAGTAAAGAACTGATGGACAACAATGCAAATCGAGTCAATATCATTCGAGATCCTAATGCTGCTGTAAAAGGTGCCGACCTAATTGTGACAGATGTCTGGGCATCTATGGGACAAGAAGAAGAACAAAAAGCAAGGGCCGCCGTATTCAAAGATTACCAAGTGTCGCCCGAACTCATGTCTTATGCCAACTCTGACGCACTATTTATGCATTGCTTGCCAGCCCATCGTGGCGAAGAAGTCAGCGCAAGTATGATGGATCATAATAGCTCCGTCGTGTGGGACGAAGCTGAAAATAGGCTGCATGCTCAAAAAGCATTGTTAGAATTCCTTCTCTGCAATAGCTAAGAACTGAACTAGCCCTAAACATCGGTTAAACCGCCTTTTCATGAAGATAATGATTTCTCATGGCTCAATTGCTTAAAATTGAAGATCTAACATGCAGTTATGATAACGAAGATATCATAACTGGGCTTTCGCTAGGCCTAAACGAAGGTGATATTGGCTGCTTGCTAGGCCCTAGTGGCTGTGGAAAAAGCACTATTCTGAGAGCAATTGCCGGATTTCACCCCGTCAGTAAAGGCTCAATATCACTTCAGGGTAGCGTCATTTCCTCTTCAAACACAAACATTGCGCCAGAGAAGCGCCCCGTCGGTATGGTATTCCAAGACTATGCGCTATTCCCTCACATGACCCTTGCTCAAAATGTCGGCTACGGATTACACAAACTGCCAACTAATAAGCGAAAAGCAAAAGTCGCAGAAATGTTGGATTTGGTGAACCTTTCAGATCTATCGAATCGTTACCCCCATGAGTTATCAGGTGGTCAGCAACAGCGAGTATCCCTTGCAAGAGCAATGGCACCTGAGCCCTCCTTAATACTGCTGGACGAGCCCTTTTCAAACCTTGATGTTGAGCTTAGGAAGCGACTAAGCTTAGATATTCGCGATATTCTTAAATCCCTCAACATGACGGCAATACTCGTCACCCATGATCAGCACGAAGCATTTGCCATGTGCGACCAAATTGGGGTGATTAAAGATGGCATCATTCAACAGTGGGACAGCCCATATAACCTTTATCACGAACCCATCAACCGCTTTGTAGCGAGTTTTGTCGGCCAAGGCTGTTTTCTTAAAGGCACACTTGTTTCACATGAGAAATTTGAAACCGAGCTAGGTCTCATAGAAGGAAATAGAGCATATAACTGGAAAACTGGAAGTCATGTCGACATTCTTATTAGACCAGATGATATTGTATTCGACCCAAGCTCTTCATTGACCTGCCAGATCATCAGTAAAACATTTGCAGGAACATCGACTTTATATCGAGTTCAATTAAAATCTGGAGCCATTATCGAAGGGCTTTTCCCAAGCCATCAAGACTTATACATAGGCGATCAGATCAATATCAGCCTAGCAGTCGATCATCTAATTGCATTTCAGTGGTCTGAACCTTCATCTAAAGTCACACAGTAGAGCATATAGCTTAACTCCACTATGCTGAACAGGTAAGGCCAAACCTATCTAACACGCTCAACGGCATCTAACCAGCCAGAATACAGTCTATCACGCGTATCAGGCTGCATATTGGGTTCAAAGCGCTGCTCACACGTCCACAAAGCAGAAATTTCATCAAGATCTTTATACAACCCTGCTTTCAAGCCCGCTAAATAAGCCACACCTAGTGCAGTAGTCTCAGTAATTTTTGGTCTATCCACAGTAACATTCAAAATATCTGCTAAGAACTGAACTAACCAATTATTTACAACCATCCCTCCGTCAATTCTTAAAGCTTTGTAACTTGCGCCATCGTTCTGCATCGCTCGAACAAGGTCTTTGGTTTGGTAACATACCGACTGCAGTCCGGCCGTCACAATATCTGCAATACCTGTATCACGGGTCAAACCATGAATAGCCCCTCTGGCATGAGGATCCCAATACGGCGCCCCCAAACCTGTGAACGCGGGCACTAAATAAACTGGGTTATCCGATCCCGAATCACGCGCAAGCGCTTCTGCCTCTGATGCACAGCCGATTAATTTCAATCCATCACGAAGCCATTGAATAGCCGCCCCAGCGATAAAGATACTGCCTTCGACCGCATAAGTCGTCTTGCCGTCAAGTCGATAAGCGATGGTGGTCAATAAGCGGTTTTCTGACCTTACGGCCTTATCACCGGTATTCAACATCAAGAAACAACCGGTACCATAAGTACTTTTGGCCATCCCCGGCTGAAAGCAGGCCTGACCAACCAACGCTGCTTGCTGATCGCCCGCGACACCATAAATAGGAACAGAAGCCCCCAACAGCTCGGCCTCAGCCACACCAAAATCATCACTACTATCCAGCACCTCTGGCAACATCACTAACGGAACATTAAATGCGGCGAGCAACTCTTCATCCCATTCTTGAGAATAAATGTTAAACAATGAAGTACGGGAAGCGTTGGTCGCATCAGTTTTGTGACTCCTACCGCCCGTAAGCTTCCACAATAAAAAAGAATCTACCGTACCAAAAGCTAACAACCCCTGCTCAGCCTTTACTCTAGCGCCTTCAACATGGTCAAGTATCCAACTTATTTTAGTCGCAGAAAAATACGGGTCAATTAAGAGCCCCGTTTTCTGAACCACTAACTCTTCAAAGCCTTGCAACTTAAGTTTTTCACAGACATCGGCTGTTCTGCGGTCTTGCCAAACAATAGCATTATAAATGAGGTTGCCGGTTTCACGGTCCCACACCAGCGTGGTCTCTCGCTGATTGGTAATACCTATCCCGGCAAGGTTCAGAACATCAATTTCAGCCTTAGCGATCGCGTCTCTACAGACATCTAACGTGGAAGACCATATGTCGTTGGGATCATGCTCCACCCAGCCATCCTGAGGAAAGTGCTGCACAAACTCCTTCTGCGCTGAAGCAACTGCGTGCCCGTCCTGACTAAACACAATTGCGCGAGAGCTTGTCGTACCTTGGTCAATTGCAAGTAGATAACGACTCATAATCTGTTTATTCCATATTCATTAGCGTACATTAAACTACATTTGTTAATTATAAATTCGAATTCGAACATACTATCCACATATTGAACTTTATTAAACCACCCCTGAAAAAAGATTTGAATTGGTTCATAATATACCTCTTATTAAGCATAAATAGAGCGGATAAGTAGAGCAGACTCAATGGCGCAAGAAACCCGACACAAACAAATTATAAAGCTTGTTGCTGAGCGTGGATTTGTCACTATCGACGATATGGCGCAGCATTTTCAAGTTACGCCACAAACCATAAGAAGAGATATTAACCAACTCGACCAGGAAAAGCTGCTTCAACGATATCATGGCGGAGCGGGGATACCATCCAGCACACTTAATACAGCTTATAGCGATCGAAAAATCCAGAATTTAGAAGAAAAAACACGGATTGGTAAAGCCATTGCCAGCAATATTCCCGACCACTCATCTATGTTTATTAACATAGGCACGACCACTGAAACTATCGCTAAGGCGTTGTTAAAACATCAGGGCCTAACGATTATCACCAACAATTTACACGTAGCCAGTATATTAAGCTCCAAAGAAGACTTTAATATCATTATCGCTGGGGGTGCCGTTCGAAACAGAGATGGTGGAATCATTGGCGAAGCTACAGTAGATTTTGTAAAGCAATTTAAAGTAGATTTCGCGATTATAGGTATTAGCGGTATTGATGATGACGGTGAGCTTCTCGACTTTGATTACCAAGAAGTAAGAGTAGCGCAGGCAATTATTGAAAATGCCAGACAAGTATTTCTAGCTGCTGACCACTCAAAGTTTGGAAGAAATGCTATGATCAGGCTCGGAAACATTAGCCAAGCATCACATTTATTTACAGGACAAACGCCCCCTACTAACATTTCAGACATATTAACTGAACATGAGGTTGAACTTACCGTCACTCATTAGATTGCCATACCGCTTGTTGCACTATCGTAAAGGTTCTCATTATAGTGGAGGCCTTCTCTTTTTTCTTTTCCATACACCCCCTTAAAAAATCCTAAGCAATTACAATACACGTCAACAAATTATTTAATACATTTGTAATAATAAAGATCTATCTTTATACTTTCGAAACAAAATATTCGTTTTCGAACCTTAATGACCATAAGGGAATATAAAAGTGGTAAACCTTACTTCAAGTACAGTAGATATTTTAGTCGTGGGCGGAGGCATCAACGGAGCAGGTATTGCAGCAGATGCTGCTGGAAGAGGGCTTTCAGTTACGCTATGCGAACAAGCAGACCTTGCTTCAGCCACATCTTCTGCCAGTAGCAAGCTGATTCATGGAGGCCTAAGATATCTTGAGCACTATGAATTCAGGCTAGTTAAAGAAGCGCTGGCCGAAAGGGAGGTCTTGCTCCACAATGCGCCTCACCTCGTACAACCACTTCGTTTCACGTTACCCCACAGACCTCACCTTCGCCCAGACTGGATGATTCGCGCGGGGCTATTTATGTATGACCACTTAACTAAGAGAAATACACTTCCAAGTACACGTTCATGCAAATTCAAACGCCAAAGCCCACTAAAGCCTAGCATTAAGAAAGGCTACCAATATTACGACTGCTCAGTTGATGATGCTCGACTTGTAGTAACGAACGCAATTTCCGCTCACCGTAATGGCGCTAACATTCTCACACGAACAAAACTCGTAAACGCAATAAGGGTCGAGGACAAAGCGGTTTGGAAAATAACTCTTTTAGATATAGATAAGAACGAAGTATACAACCTTTTTGCTAAAGCACTGATTAATGCAGCAGGACCTTGGGTTAGTCAGCTAGTAACAGACCATATTAATCAAACACCTGCTCGTAATATCCGCCTTATTAAAGGCAGTCACATTATTGTACCTAAAATTCACAACAGTGAAGGCGCCTTCATCCTCCAAAACACTGACAAGCGTATTGTGTTTGTTATACCCTATCAAGAACGATTCTCACTCATAGGCACTACAGATAAGGAATACAAAGGCGATCCCGCATCAGTGTCGATTGATGACGACGAAATCCAGTATCTGGTAAACGTTATTAACGATCACTTTATCGCCCAACTTGGCAAGAGCGATATCATCAAGAGCTTCGCAGGTGTGAGACCACTATGTGATGATGAGTCTTCAAACCCTTCTGCGATGACTCGGGACTACACACTAGAGCTCGAGGAAGGCGACAGCAAAACGCCGCTACTATCTATTTATGGGGGCAAAATAACAACCTATCGCAAGCTAGCTGAAGCGTCAATGAACAAGCTTTCACCCTACTTCCCCTCAATGAAAGATGCATGGACTGCAAAAGCCCCGTTGCCGGGCGCAACATCTTCGACCCAAAATCTCGCCGACATTCAAAATATCATTCACGAAGCGCACCCATGGCTATCGGCAGAACTTCTCGCTCGGTACAGTCGAAGCTACGGCCTCCTCTGCTTAAGGTTTCTTGGAGGTAAAAGCTCTGTTGCTGATATGGGAGTCCACTTTGGAGCCAACCTTTACCAAAGCGAAGTCGACTATTTGGTCAAAAATGAATGGTCAAAGTCAGTAGAAGATATTTTATGGAGGAGAACAAAGCTTAGCTTGAACATAAGCGACAACGAAGTTACTGAGCTGAAAAACTATTTGTCCCATACTGCGTTGTTAAACAAAAAACAAATAGCTTAGTAACTCAATAACCACTGAACCAAGCATATACATAGAACACCCTCTCGCAGATACTTGCCAGCCTAATCATTCAACTGACGGCGTGGCCACACTAAGCTAAATTTGGCACCTCCCATTTCACTGCGGCCCAAAAACGCCTGCCCGCCGTGCCAATATAGAATACGCCTAACAATTGACAAGCCCAACCCATAACCACCAGACGACCGAGTTCGACTATCATCTAAGCGAGCAAATGGTGTAAATACTTTTTCCCAGTCGCTTTCAGGAATCCCAGCACCATCATCTTCAACATCAACACGACATGCCTCCTGATCAAATGAACAATGCACCTTTACGGTAGATGCTGCATATCGAGTAGCATTACCTACGAGGTTCTGTATCGCTCGGTGAATATAACGATATTCGACATCTGATTGCTTCCATTCATCAGACCCTTCATCGAATTCAGCCTGTATCGTCATTTCTGGCTTAACACCACCCTGTTCGGATACCACCTGTTCAACAATCCCTCTTACATCAACATCTTGAAAGGTCAATATCGGGCCGCCCTGTTCCAACCTAGCATACGTTAAAATCTCATCAATGAGCTCATCCAACTCCTGAATGTCTGAGTCGATGCCCGTCAATTGCTTGTGTAACGATGCCTCACTGGTACAGTCTTCAATCATCTGCACACCAAAACGAATTCTTGCTACGGGAGTTCTTAGCTCGTGTGAAACCGCATGAATCATCTCTCTCTGAACCGCAACGAGCCGCTGAATATGCTCAGCCATACTATTAAACGCATCGCCCAATCTACCGATAGCGTCTTTTCTGCCAGCGCCCATTCTTGCATCTAGCTCGCCTCTCGCTATCCGAGTCGCTACCGTTTCAAGACTTTTTAACCGGCGATCGATTGAAACAATCAACACATATACCGCGCCACCAACACCAGCCATTGCAACCAACAATAACGTGAGTATCAACGGCCATGAGATAGCACTATAGTTTTTCGGAAAATCAACACGATAGAGGTCGCCATTACTCAACTTAAAATAACCCGTCGGAGATGTATTTTCGCCGCCTGGATAGAAAGAAGACTTACCCTCATTTGCAAGTCCTAAAGCGTCTATTCCCAGCCCACCCTCGTCTAGCACTCGAACAATACCCACACCGAATGTTTCTGCCAGACCAGATACATACTTATCTAGCAACCCTCCCGACGCCCCTGCTAACGAACGCTGGTCAAGCAAATCTGCAATTACGTATCCCGCTAATTGGTTAACCCCGGAGTACAGGTCTTGAAAATACCCAACAACAAGGTTTGGCTCTTCACTCGCACTACTAACACGCCTGACAACTTTATAGCCGTGAGCCTCACTAACCACAAGAACTTGCTGGAAGTTTAAGCGCGCAATCTCAACTGAAGTGAAGTGGTGGTCAACCGATAAATCCAGACTCAAACTTGCTAGCCCAGATACCGTAGGATTAGAGAACAGTTCATTTAACGTCTGAGTATCTTGATTGGCTAGCCAATCAAACACAGGGGAAGACACCGTTACTCTGTGATGCTCACTTCGAACTATATTAATAGAGGTATATATAAACGCAGAAAAAAGGCCTACTACCATTAATGCAAGTAGCAAGCCTCCAAATACTCGTATAAAAAGCCTGTTCACAGTTGTTAAATCCCGTCTGTAAGCTATTTGTTCAGATACCCTTACAACCTCTTCACACCATAAGGTAACAGAGTTAATTGCCTAGGGCTCATAGCAACGAAGCCGTAAATATAGAGGCAGCACTATAGTCATGCCAAGTAACACTAGCATGAAAAAGTAATACTACATCTAAAGCAGTTACGCCTCTTTTACAAAGAGATAACCTTTGCTTCGGACAGTTTTAATTCGCTTAGGGTGAACAGGGTCATCACCTATCTTAGGTCGAATCCTCGATACGCGAACGTCGATCGAGCGATCTTGCCCATCATATTCAATACCCCTTAGCGCAGTGAATATTTCTTCGCGGCTCAGCACTGTACCAGCACTACTAGATAGCAGCCAAAGTAGGTCAAATTCAGCGCTGGTCAATTCAATACTTTCGTCATTCAACCACGCTTCGCGCATCGATCTGTCGACAACAAGGTTGTTGAACACCAGCCTTACTGGTTCTTCGCCATTGGATGAACCCGCCTCATCAGAACCATCTCCTGAAGCCTGATCAGTTATACGCCTCAGTAGTGCACGAATTCTCGCAAGCAATACTCGAGGCCTAACAGGCTTAGACATATAGTCATCAGCACCCATCTCCAACCCAAGAACCTGATCCAGGTCATCGGTACGCGCCGTCAGCATAAGGATTGGGCCATTATAATAGGGTCGAACCTTACGACAAATTGAAAGACCATCTTCTCCTGGCAACATCAAATCCAATACGACTAAATCAGGCTTTTCGTTCTTGATTCGATCGACTGCAAGAGAACCGTTACCCTCAACTGAGACCACTAGGCCGTTGCTTTCGAGATACTCTTTTGTAAGGTCTGCTAAACGCTCATCATCTTCTACGATGAGGATACGCCATGATTCATTCTGCTCTATGACATCCATTCTCTTTTTTCTTATTTCATCAAGTCAATAATAATAGCTAAACCATCTAACTATCTGAATAGCGCTCTAATCATCCCTAAAATCTGATTCAATACCCAACCTAATCAACTACCTCAGAAGGTAAAATGGTAATACAGGTTACGAAAAAGAATACGTTTTTTCCTTATATTAGTAGTAATTATACATGCTGTTTGAAAATTTACATGAAAATATCACAAGAAACAATTTTCTACATTTTTCTATCACAAAAAAATGCCAATCTCTATGTTTTTAAAACCGGGTACCCTAAGCGCACCTCCTCTTCAGTTGCGTCACGAACGGCTAGTAATTCAATATCAAAATACAATGTAAAACCCGCCAAAGGGTGATTGGCATCTACGGTCACTGAATCACCGCTTACGTTAACAACTTTGATCACCTGCGTTTGCTCACCGGTATTGGTTTGAAACTTCATTCCAGGAACCACATCCTCAACACCATCAAATAGTGACTTAGATACCTCCTGAAGATGAGCAGGATTATGCACTCCATAGGCTAGCTCAGGGGGAACAGTAACATCTAACACATCTCCAGGCGACCGCCCTTCAAGGGCCTTCTCAATTCCCTTTACGACTTGCCCAGTACCTTCCAGAAACGTCAATGGCTCACCTCCTGAGGATGTATCCACTACCGCGCCTTCAGCATTTCTTAGGTTATAATTGATTGAGTACACTTTTGGTAAATCTGGCATTTTGTCTCCGTAATGAGGTGTTAATACAGTACAATGACCGCTAGTTTATCCTAAGACAATCATTAACCCCCAATTTATTATTAGCACCATAAAAAAGCCGCTACTCAATAAGAGCAACTGCCTTCGACCAGAAACATTAACCTCAGATTAGTCACTGCAGTCAAACTGCATTATTTGACTTGCTGTGCAATCAACTCTGAAACCAATAGTTTTTGTTCTAGCTTTTCTTTAAAGTTATCTGGAGTTTTCATATCCATTCGATCCATTAACGGAGAAAACTCTTCTGGCACATACTTAACCTTTAGCGCCCCCCAAACGCATTTCAGCAATCCACCACGAGTCGCAGTTTTTGCTTTAAGCCCTTTCAGAGCCTTACCGATTTTCAATTCTTCATCGGTGAAATCGCAGCCAAATGGGAAGGGATCAAAGAACCCTTTCGCCTTATATTTGTTAAACGTATTTAATAATTTTTCAGGCGTGTTATGCCGATAGATATCTGGCAATTGATAGTCTTTTGCAACTTTTCCTGCGGCCTTAGCCTGACTCAAAAGCTCATCTTGGAAGCGCGAATCCGAAACCTTAATCAATTCAATATAGACTTCTTGATCATTTTTACTTAATAAATCAGCCACTCCGTATTCGGTCACAACAATATCACGCAGGTGACGCGGAATCGTACAGTGACCATAGCTCATCATAATGTTGGACTTAGGTCCATCAGGTGTTGTGCGATAACTCTTCAGTTTAAGGATCGACCGTGCGTCATCGATCTCATGCGCCATCGCTACAAAGTTATACTGACCACCCACACCACTGACGACCTTACCGTTATCCAACCCATCAGAGACTGCAGCCCCTCCTAAGGAGTACATCATCGTTGAATTGATAAAACGAGCATCCTGACGCTGTGATACTTTTAACTTCTGGTTGCCAAACTCATGATCAAATAAGTGGTTAATAAATCTCACACTGGTCATACAGAATTTTTCATTCTCTGCGGGTGTCAACTCCCGAAGGTCCTGATAAAAACTATTAGGCCCAATGAAAAACCCACCATGCATCACAATGCCACCATTCAATTTGTCACCTAAGCAGTGCTCAGTTATTAGCGTCCGGTTTGCTTCGTCTTTCAGCTTAGGCTCTATGGTCTGCTCTCCAACTAGCAAACTCCCACCCTTAAATTCGACAGACGCTTGAAATATACCGTACCGCTTAAGAAACTCGACATCTTTTGCCCTGAGTGTCGTCGGCAAAACACCCTTCTCAATCAATGCATCAAGCGTAGCTAGCGATATATTTTGAGTGATCTTTTCTTCATTAAGCAGCGTCTGTAGGTCAACATTATCAAACACTTCTCGCTTTAATATACCGGCTTTATACAAATGCATAAAACCGTCTACCATCATCTCACTACATCCATACAACCCTTTGGTAAAGGTGTCTCGACCACCAAGCTCGGATATAACGGGGAAGCGTTGATCTAGCTTTAACTCATCCATCAACTCGTTATACACGTCATTATTTTTGTGCCTAAGAATGGCGCTATACACCAATGCACTACCGAGAGAACCAATCCCTACCTGCAATGTACCATTGTCTCTTAGCAGCGTGCTGGCATTGAACCCAATCATGTGATCGACTGGCATAATCGCCATATTAGGGGCACCAAACAGCGGATATTCGTATTTTGGATTTTCTAGGATCAGGTCAAACTCATCTTCTCCAACTTCCGCATGATTAACCATAAACGGCAAATTATTATTAACTTCTGCAATAACCGCTACGTTTCTTCCCTGTTTCTCTTGCTCTCTTAGTATTGGTACCAAATCAAGCGAGGTATCAGGATTACTACTCAAACTATAGCGGGGCTCACCGTTAATTTCTTTTTTGGCAACAATCTGGGAGACCGCATTCACGCCGAGTGCTACCAACTCTCGAACAGCATGAGTATAGTTAGTACAAATATAATTTTGCTGCTGCTTATCATCCTTCAAAAAACTGCCCGCTTTAAAGAAGAACTCTGTCACCTCTACATTAGGCGGCAACGCGTTCTTTCTTAGATCTACCATATATTCAAGGTCCGGTATATCACCAAAAAGACGCTCTACAAAAGGCCCCATAAACTTGGTTTCAAGGCCTGCGCCCGCTGCAGGTTTTTCCAGCGACAAAGCAGTCGCAATAACAAGCTTTATGCTAGTATCTGCTTTAGCTCGCTTATAGAGCGCGTTAATAAGATGCACTGGCTTACCAAGCCCCAACGGCATACCAAACTTTATATCCTTACCTAGCTTATCAATAATTGCGTCAACGCACTTTTCCACATCATTGTGAATTACAGGTGCCGTAGCCATCGTATACCCCTTGCTAATTTTATTGTTGTACTTTCAATATAACCCATGAAGACTGAATAAATCATATACTATTTAAGCGAGTATGACTGATCACCCAACGCAAATGATTGACAGCAATCAACGCAGACGAAAGGAGTGAAGCCATTAATAAATGGCCGCTAAGATAGAGTTATAAATAGAGATTAAACAGAAAAAACACGCGTAAACTAACAGCAGATGACTTAATTGCCCGTTAAATACAGACAGCTTATTAAGTTTGAGAGGGGGTTAGAATTTGATTTTCATGGAAACAGAAAGCTCATCACTTCCAACATCCAACCCATAATTAGCCTGAGCCAAGCTTTCTTGAAAACTGTATGGATACCGTAAACCCGTCGACCGGCTATCTTCTGACTTTATTCGCTGCAATTCAATAGTATCGTTAAACCAGCGACTACCGAACATGCTCGCAATTCGTAGCAAACAGTCACTTTTACTCAACCCTTTTTCAATCAGGACCTCTTCATCGCCGGTCAACGCGCTATAGCGCTCAAACTGGCTTAAGTCATCTGACTCGTTAAAAACACCATATTCCGAAGCCTCCGCATTTGCCACTACCGAAAACAAATTTACAGCTAAAAGAAGAGCAAATAATTTAACTATCATGACTATTACCTCACACTACATCTAACCAACGTTTTATCGTTATATTTTTATCTTTCCACTGGTTATAACTATAATATGAGCCAGCTTTAAATACTGTGATCAGCACCATTGAGGGACGGGATTCCGATCACATTTTGACACTTATGCGTCATTTTATTGTTACGTCATGTAAGTTTAATAACAGCTTCTGTTACCATCGCTAATCAGAACGCTCCGCGAGCCAATCCGCACTAATAGCCCACGCGTTTTTGGGTGCTCTCCCTCCCCCAAAAACGCCTGCATGCCCTCCAGGTACAACACAGAACTCTTTATCTTCCGATGACACAATATCTAATGCCATTCTGGCAGCGCTAACGCTAACTAACTTATCATTATCTCCCGCGAAGGCCAAAATTGAACATTCTATTTTTTTAAATTCAGCTTGCTCTTTACCAATGGTCATTTTTCCTTTTGCCATCCGGTTATTAATCATCATATGAACAGCCATATCTTTAATGGTCTCGCCCGGATAATCAACCATTTCGTTAAACCACTGACTCATTGTTAAATGCTCTTTAAGGTACTCCCTATCCCACATATTCATCAGTAACTCGACGTAATTGACGACATTACCCACCGGGCTGGTTAACTTAAAGGCAATCGAGTTGACCCAGCCTGGGACGTGCAAATATTTGGCTGGCAAATCAAGCAGAGAAATATTCATCAACTGCGAGATAACCTGAGCGGGCCGATAGATAACTGAGAGCACTTGTCCTGCCACGCCGCTAGAATGCATATCGACCGGACTGGCGACGGTAATCATATTTTTAATATGCTTATCACCCGAAACAGCGGCATACATTAGTGATAAAAGCCCCCCCATACAGTAAGAAAAAATAGAAACATCTTGCACACCACTCACCTTGCGAACCTGCTGTAAAATTGCAGGCATCCACTCAATAACATAGGTCTCCAGTGATAAGTCGCTGTGATCCTCCGTTACATCCCCCCAGTCAATCAAGTAAACATCAAACCCTTTAGCCAAGAAATAGCGCACTACACTTCGATACGGCATAAGGTCAAATATCATAGACGTAGCGGCTAAAGGAGGAACCAACACTAAAGGAACACGATGGCAATCCTGCCTAACATCCACCACCTCATCACCCACATGAATATGATCATCTTCTAAAGGAAGGTAATGTCTTACCGACATAATTCTATCCCGATAAATTACATCATAAGGTGTTAAATTCGAGATTATAAAGTTATCACCAAACAGCTTTCTCTCGACGGTATTAACCACACTCAACAAAGCCTTTTTGGCAAGACTCACGGCTAAATTTTTCATGTATCCTCTCTAGACTATTCGGTTAACCACAACACAATACTAGGCCCAAAACAATCGCCATTATAAGGTGGCCAACGATCACTTGGTAAACTGTTACCCGCTAGGCGTCAATATTGTTTATCCATATATCACCTTACCAATAAGTAATATTACGCATTCATCTAGTCGATCAGAGGCGCTACTATAACTTTCCACTTAGATATAAGCTTTAAAGCTGAGCGAGTATCAATCACAAATAGAGGGCGCTATGCAAAACAATCACCAACTCATAAACACGCTATTCACATCAATAGGGATTGCCTCTAGTCTTCTTATTGCGATGTTAAGTATCGAGTTTCTGATAGTTGGTAATTTCGAGCATGTTCTTGCATATACACTTATATCGTTACTAGTAGGCGGCATATATTTAGTATCATCCACTATAAGACGAAAAGCACAAGACAGACACAAAATATAGACTTCTTTTATTATCTTCGCTACAAAACACCCCATGCAACCCCGCCACCTCCTTAAGAAACAGAATACTCAAAATTTAGAAGATTGCTTTTTGGCAACTTACCTTCGAGCTCAATAACCGTTATGATTGGCAAACTTTTTGCCAAGTTAGATAATGACTGTGACCGCTCTTAAATACCTTTGGAAACTCGTACCTTTTTCTATTGTTGCCTGTGCCTATCTGCTACTCCAATTCAGCTGGAGCGGGCACTGGGTTGACTCGATACATCCGTCTCTTCCTTACTTATTGAGTGCCTTACTGCTATTGGTGTCATTGATCTTTAATAGAAGCAGACTCGCACTCGGGGCAATCAATGCATGCTTAGCCTATGCGTTCATTCAAAACGGAATGCAAAAACCCTTCACCGAAGCCTCAACACAACTACTTTTCATAGGCACTGCGATTCTATTTTCCTGGCACCTTTGCTTAACCGGTTTTTATCGAGAGAGAGGCAGCATATCAAGCTGGGGAGTCAGCCGTTTACTGTTGATCATCGGCAGCTACTTGACTCTTTGGTTTTTGGTTCGCGACGGCTACCTTGATGCACTGCACCCTGTTATTGAATCTTATATTAGCACTCACAAACACGATCGCGCCTGGTTAGGGTTAGCACTGCTACTCTCACAACTTGGAAGTGGGGTACTTCTTCTAGTGCTAACATTATGGAAGAGAACGTCTACTGAGACAGCACTATTAGCAGCATGGCTGACAGGCAACGCCATTTTCTATGATTTTGCAGTAAACGGTATATCAACCACATTGTTTACAGCTCTTCTGTTAGCGCTATTTATCTCATTAATACAAAGTGCATACGACCTAGCGTTTGTAGACGCCTTAACCCTATTACCGGGACGAAGGGCCCTCGATGAGAAAATGGGAACACTCACCAAGCATTACTGTATTGCCATGGTAGATGTCGATCATTTCAAAAAGTTTAATGATTCTTACGGTCATGATACAGGCGATCAAGTACTAAGACTGGTTGCTAGCAAAATACGAAAAGTGGGCTGCGGAGGGCTAGCCTATCGATATGGAGGAGAAGAGTTTGCGATACTCTTCCCCAAAAGGAGCGCCGAGCTCGTCGAGCCAGCGCTTAACAAATTAAGAGAAGCTATATCTAGCTATCAAATGATGCTTAGAAACAAAGAGAGAACCCCAAGCAAAAAACTAGGTGAAAAGCTTCGCGGCGTGGTAGCTCCTCGCCAGAAAAATGTAAACATTACAGTAAGCATTGGGATTGCACAAAAGCAACCATCTCACCACTCAGCTGAAGAGGTGATAAAAGACGCTGACGAAGCGCTTTACAGAGCAAAAAATACAGGGCGAAACAGGGTTGTTACTAAGGCAAGCTAGTGTTCTGCTTTATTTATGGACCTACACACGGGTAAAACAGGCACCCTGAAAGGCTATCTAAGGGTGCCTATCAACTACTTCTTAATACCTTCGACTGAAAGAAATATTTCTATTTCCTCTGAAGCAGGCCCTAAATTCTTAGGAATACCAAAGTCTTTTAGCTTAAACGAAGTCTTTCCAGAAAACCCACTACGGTAACCACCCCAGGGGTCATCACCTTGCCCTATATGAATCGCATCAATAACGATCGATTTAGTGACCCCTCTGAGAGTAAAATCGCCGTGAACAGCTGCCTTACCATCACCTTTATCTTCAATTCTCGTGCTAACAAATGTTGCTTTAGGGAATTTACCAACTTCTAGAAAATCTTTGCTTCTTAAATGCTTGTCTCGCTCAGCATGATTCGAGTCGACACTCGTAGTATCGATTGATACAGAGATTTTAGAGGCCGAAGGGTTCGCCTCATCAAAACTAAACCCGCCTTCAAACGTATTGAAACGGCCATATAACCAACTATACCCAAGGTGACTAATTTTAAACTGAATAAAAGCATGCGCGCCCTTAGTATCAATCACATAATCAGCTGCGTTTGCAGCACCTGCAGACAACAATGCTGCAGATACAACACCGGTAACCCATTTTTTAAGCTTCATACTTTCTCCTTTGATTTAATAGAGACCCTTACTGCAATCAAGGGCGGTAATGTTTACTATTTATCGTTTGATTTACTCATACCCAGCATTCTCAAAATCGTATGATCCTTATCCAAAAAATGGTGTTTTAATGCTCCCACCGCATGAATAGCCACCATAGAGATCAGTACATACGCCAGTATTTCATGAATTTCACCTGCAATATCCTCTTGATTATCAATCCCACTGATAACAGACGGCACATCAAACCAACCAAAAACAGACACCGCACGCCCATCGGCAGTCGAGATAAGATAACCACTAATCATTAACACTAATAATAAAACGTACAACGCAATATGCACCCAATAGGCCAGCTTTTTTTCCCACGCCTGATGAGTTTCCAGCCCATTAGGGGGTGGGCTAATAAAGCGCCAAAATAACCTAAAAATCACAACTAAGAATAGCAGAACACCGATACTCTTATGCACAAATGGCGCAGTTTTATACATTGAGTCATAATAATCTAACTCAACCATATACAACCCCACCCCAAACAGTCCAAACACCACTATTGCTACAACCCAGTGCATAGCAATAGAAAGAGCACCCCATTCACTTCGACTATTTTGTATGTTCATCAACATTTTTCTCGTAAGCATTGACCCTAGAATACAGCAGCTTTATAGATTAAATGCTTCATTTAATTGCTGCAAACAATCTACAAATTAGATTATTTATACGGCGCTCCAGCAATAAGTACAAGCACCTACAGAAACCATTCGCACACTTCCGTAGAATGAGTCATATCATAATGAATGAGCTGTATTAAAACACGATTCATTGAAGCAATTTAAACTTCGACTTTACCAAAACCGTATTGTTGCTCCCTACTCGCACTTTAGCGGCATTTAATGCCGCTTTTTTTGCCCCTTACCCCCTAACGAACTTAATCTATCTGCAAACGACCGAAATGTTTTACATATTGTAAACAAAACTAAGTGGATGTAGCGCACATATTTTGGCACCCTTTATACTTTGATTAATTAAATAGTTATTTGTAATAACCTTATAATATAAGGGGCATTATCAGCTTGCTTTCGGTAATGAACACAAACTCAGAGGACCTTACCCTGGATATTCAAGGTATAGACCAAGCAACCCATGCGATTGCGCCAGACGAGTGGTCCGCAAGCTTTATGGATATGAATCTACGTTCAGCGTTTCAACCTATATTCAGCTTACCCCACAAACGCATTGTCGGTTATGAAGCCTTGGTTCGCCCCTTTGACACTCAAGGAGCCCCACTTAGCCCAGGGTTACTATTCCAGCAATCCAGAAATAAAAAAGAGAATATTCAACTGGATAGAGCTTGTCGTTTTTTGCACATGAAAAACTTCAAAAGCCTGCCAGACGACCTTAATTGGCTTTTTATAAACGTATCCCCCGAAACAATCTCGATCAACCAGCACAACGACTCCTTTTTTGGGCAGCTTTTAGAGTACTTTAATTTCCCTCCCCACCGAGTAGTAATAGAGATCGTAGAACAACCTACTAGCAATAGTGAAAGCCTCGCTCAGGCCGTGGAGTATTACAAACAACTTGGCTGCCTAACTGCACTGGATGACTTTGGTGCCGGGCACTCAAACTTCGAACGAGTGTGGGCCCTCAAACCCGATATCGTCAAGCTTGACAGGTCAATGATTGTAAGAGCCTCCGAAGAAGGTAGAATACGCCAAATGCTTGACGGAATCGTATCCCTCCTGCATCAAGCTGGGTGCTTAGTCTTAATGGAAGGCGTAGAGACCGAAGAGCAAGCAATGATTGCGATCGATTGCGGCGTGGACTTTGTCCAGGGCTTTTACTTTGCATTACCGCAGGTAGGCAAGAACCCTACCCCCTTACCATCATCAGACCTAGGCAAGCTACTAACCAGTTATAAAAAAGACGTCAGAGACAAAGCTGACCCTACTATCGCCACCAGGGATCACTACTTCCCACTATTCAATAATGCGGTAGATAAAATAAGAGAAGGACTTCCCCTCAAACGAGCAGCGAAGTCCCTTATAGAGCACCACGCCGTCACACGCTGCTACATGATAAACAAAGAAGGCATTCAAATAGGTGAAACAGCAACATCCAGACAAAGTGAGACGGCACACAACCCAAAATTCAAACCATTAGAAAACACTAAAAGTGCCGATTGGTGTCGTCAACATTATTTACGCCGCGCATTAAGCAATCCAAATGAACTGCAAATTACACGTCCATATCTATCTATAACCGGGGCATATATGTGCGTGACATTATCGTTGCTATTTGAATCCGGCGATCAGCAGATCATTATCTGCTGTGATATTCTGACAGACTAATCAGGCAATAAAAAAACCCCTAAAACAATCTACACCTTAGGGGTTTTGGTTAACCTTATTCTGCTTACATAAAGCTTTTCATCACTACGTCAGAAAACTCACCCTGGATATCATTGACATCAACAGTAGCAATTTTGAAGTAATAGGTTTTTGAAGGATCTAAATTTTCAAACGGATACTGAGTAGACTGAGCACCACCCACCATAAGCTGAGATGATAGGTTCTCCGGCGAAGTCCCATATGCCACCATGTAACCTGCGATCTCATTAAGTGCCAACGAGCTTCCATCTTGACGCTTACTGGGAATATTCCAGCTTAGTTGTGCCGTATATACTACATCTTCAACTGACAATGTTGCCGCTAAAGAAGGCACTTGCCCTGCCTCGTTAGAAACCAAGACATCATAAATACCCGCGTCATTTTTCGTTACGCTATCAAATGAAAGGGTCGATGAGTTTTCACCATTAAGCGCAACACCATCTTTTCTCCATTGGTAATGAATCACACCATTACCTTGGACGGTAACACTTAGCTGCGCACCTTTGTTTACATCAACCACAACAGAACCTGGCTGAGAAGATATCGTTAACACGTTGACAGGCTCCCCAGGAGCAACAGAGGGAGCTTGCTCTGATTCATCTACACCTCCACCTATTTCCGTTGTGATATTGCCCCCGACAGCAGGCACGGATTCTTGAGACTGAGCAGGGTCATCAATATATAGACTTGATACTTCCTGATAGTACATATCAGTAGAGCTTTCGACTGAGATTAACTCAACAATTATTTGTTCATTACCGACCGTCGACTGTAAATCACTTGCAATATCACTTGCCTGATAGAACAAGTCATCAAGTGTCACTTCAGATATAACACCTCCGTTTTCATCAGGCAATCCACCTGACTGAGCAAAACGTTCAGCCGCACTATTGATAACCTCATCGACAGAACCCCAATCTGGCATATTCACCATTGCCAAAAACGACGCTGACATAATAGCATATTGCAACTCATCTCCGGACAATGACTCATACAAATCAAGCTTGGTTAAGTCTGGGGGAGGCAATTGTAGCGAGCCTTTTGAAAGATTAAGTGTATCCTCTACCAGTGCATATGCTTCATTAATACTATCTTCACTTAAACCGTCACCATGCTCTTTGGCAAACGATACCGCCAAATGAGTCAGTGGCGTAACATATAATGTTAATGCTTTTTGATCTTGCAGCCCTGAATATGCGGCCTCTAAGATAAAGTCACTATTTAATGAAAACGTTTCACCAAACGCAATAGCACTTCCCTGCGGATCTAAGCCACAACCATTCACGACATCACAAGTCATTCTGGTGCCTGCATCTGCAGTTATCTCAACCACAATAGCGTTGACGGCATCAGCAGGGATCGATATATCGAACTGCCCATTAGCATCTGTTCGTTCAGCATCACCTAACGGGATTAATGACTTGCGAAATAAGCCTGCCTCACTTTCAATAGAGAAGATACGAACAACACCATTTTCGATAACGCCTTTAATAGCGCCACCTTTTATAGAAATTTTATTAGTATCTTGAGTATCAACTTCTGACGCCGCACTTTGACTTGTAGAGCCCGTGGTTGAATCACCACCACTACCCGAACTACACGCGATTAACAGACTACTTAACGCGAAAATGCCAATGCTGCGTATGCTAGATTGGCGTACAAGTACTCCCCAACTACTAACGACTACATTCAAAAACATGATTTCACCTATTCATCAATTCCGATGTGGTAATCATAAACGTTAGATAACCAAAATGACGTATCCACGCCACACTTCGGCATTTAATTGCGTCATGTTTTTGACACTTAAAAAAATTGTGAAATCTATCTCAAATCTATTGACGTATATTATCCGTGTGACTAACCTTACAGTTAAGAGTCCATCTAATTTTTTGATATTTATTGCTATAATTATTGCGGTACGGTAATTCAATTTCTCCATCTACTCACTAATATCACCACCTAAGACGCTAAATATTAGCTGGCAACTACTACAGTTAATAGTCAATCTTCAACAAAACACCCAACACCATACTTATTCAATAACTTAGCATTCAGGTAAAATAGTCGCCTTCCCTACGTACTCCATGAAGTTATGATCTATGTCTCATATAAAAGTCGGGGAGTAGTCCTTTTAGAGGGTGATTACTCCCCCCCTATCCATTATCCTACCCAAAGAAACTTTGAAAACAACAATAAAAACTAACCTAGATAGACCGAGGGTATATACATGATATCTGCTATAGCCGAACCAAATAATGCCTCAGACATAGCGCCGGAAAGTAATTCAAGCTATCACTCTACACATACACCACAGTACACCTTGTGCGATATCGCCACACAAGATAAACAGAAATTACTTACCAGCTTTGGCTCCCAATCAAGCTCATATTTCACCTTACAGCCTGAAGTAGAGATCTTTGGCTGTAAGGATCACGGGTATATAAGCTTCCAGAGCCAAACAACTATACTAGGAAGAGTAAACATCGTATTTTGTGACCCTGTATGTAAAAAAGAACATACCTCTGAATTGATTGCTGAGTTCCTTCTAAACACTCCTGGAAAGTCCATTTTTATGGGTGTGACAAAAGAAATCGCATCTATCCTTCGCAAGCATAACTATCACACCAATCAAATGGGTACTGAGTTTTCAATTAACATTAAAAACTTCCAGGTAAAGGGAAAAGACAAAAAACATCTTCGCCATGCTGCAAACTTGGGGAGGCGCCATGGATTAACAGTCAAAGAATTAGACTGGTCAGAAATAGATCAGCATGAAGTACGCCAAATATCTGAACAATGGAGATCGCAAAAGGTAGTAAATAGCAGAGAGTTAAAATTACTCACACGCCCACCGGAATTTCAAAATGAATGGAACGTTAGAAAGTTTTATTGCTTTGAAGGTAAAAAGCTCCTTGGCTACGTTTTCTTTGACCCTTACTTCGAAAACGGCAACGTAGTTGGATACTGTGCCAACATAATCAGAAAAAGCCCTCAGGCCAAGCCTTCAGATCTACTTGATTACATTATTCTGGAAGCCATCAACATTTTTAAACAAGAAGGCATTGATCAATTATCACTAGGCATATCACCACTTTATAATATTGAGCAGGAAGGGGGTGATCGCGCAACCCTTAGAGGCCTCCAGAAATTCCTATACCACCGAGGCAATTCGCTTTACGCATTTAAGCCTCTGGCATACCACAAAACGCGTTATCGTGGTGACGAGAGAAAATGGTATATTTGCACTCATAATATTTCACTGCTAAAAACCGTACTGGCAATACTTCAAGGCACCCAAGTCATTCCTAAAGCCAACATCACTAACAAAAGTAAATTATTTCCAATACCTGTAAACGGAAGAAGTACCCAAAAATGCTAAGCTAGTTCACCCGTATAACCAAGTGTAGCGTTACAGTTTCGGCACAAGTAAGAAGATTGTTGCCGCTGCACTCGATTGTGCCTGATAGCGGATAAACAATGAGTCAAGCCATGACATTCGCAACTATAGATGTAAGATTTCGGAGATGCCCTAGATACATCAAACCGGTGAGTAACAGAAGGTTCTTGCTTAAGAACTGACCGCATAATCATTTTCCACTCTTGTCCGTGGGGTTTTATTTTGCGACCAAATAGCTGGTTGGCGACAACATGAGCTACTTCATGAGGCGCCACCTCATTAATAAATGCCTGTGGATTCTCCTCCATCAAGATACGGTTAAAACGAATAACAGGACTTGCTTTTTTCACTAAACCAAAAGCCCTCGGATACTCAAATCTAGCTTGCCCTGCACTCTTACCTCGAAGATCAAACCTTACCTCAGGCACAACCAATGTCTTACCGAAGTAATCATTGGCTGTTTCAATATTGACCCTAACCGCCTCGACAACGGAGTATTGAAGTGCGGTAAGAGTGGTCTGAACTCGAGAAGTCATGTTCCTCAGCTTTAAGCTAAATCACGCAGATAGTAGCTTTTTTATCACACTACCTAATCTAGCCATACCTACTTCAATTGTTTCTTCATCAACACTGGAAAAATTTAACCGAAAGGTATTCACCTCTGCTCTGCTTACATAGAAGGGCTGCCCAGGCACAAAGGCAACCTTCTCTTTAATGGCCAAGTCAAACAGCTCCATAGAAGAGTACCCTTCGGGTAATGCGCCCCACAAGAACATTCCACCCTCAGGGTGTGTAATGGCCACTTCTTTCGGAAAATGCTCATCAATTGCTTTAATCATCGCCGCTCGTTGGCGTCCATATACATTGGTGATTTCAGCGATATGCGCATCAATATCATTATCCAGTAGAAACTGGTGAATAATTCTCTGAGAGAAATAATTAGTGTGTAAGTCTGCAGCCTGCTTAGCAATAACAAGCTTTTCCATTAATGCATCAGGTGCAACAATCCAGCCTAAACGAAAAGAAGGAACTACAGTCTTTGAAAAAGAGCCCAATACGACGGTATTGTCAGGCACCAATTTCTTAAATGATGTTTTTTTAACACCCGCAAAACGCAAATCCCCATATGGGTCATCCTGCACTAGAAAAGTCGATGTGCCTTTTAATACTTCAGCGACCTCCAGACGGTTTTGTTCACTATAAGAAATACCTGATGGGTTCTGAAAGTTAGGTACGGTATAAAGTAATTTAGGTTTACGACAAAGCATAACACCTTTCAATCGTTCTACATTCAAACCCTCCTCAGATACTGGCACAGGGTTGAACCTAGCTCGGTAAACTGAAAATGCCTGAATAGCACCTAAGTAACCAGGTTCTTCAATGACAACGTCATCCCCTTCATTAAGTAACGTTTTACCTAATAAATCTAAACCTTGTTGAGAGCCATTGGTTATTAATATGTTCTTTATCGGAACATCAATACCCTGCCGGTCCCGATAACGGTCAGATATATACTGCCTTAATTCAGGATAACCTTCGGTATTACTATACTGAAGTACGTCCGCTCCGTGTTCATCAAGTACCTTATTCGTTGCCTGCTTAATCCCCTCAATAGGAAACAAATCTCTATTGGGCAATCCTCCCGCAAATGAAATAACGGTAGGGTCCATAGCGACCTTTAATATTTCACGAATGAAAGATTCAGGTACATCGGCTATACGGTCTGAAAAAGGGGTATCCATCTGAGCTTACTTCTCTATTAAATTTTTCTACTATTCTATATTTATCCGCTTTGCGTAGCTAGCAGCACCAGACAAATTCAGGTGCTGTTTTTAACCAAAAAAGGAAACAAACGTTAAGATTTATTTCCTTCTAGTGCTTGATCGCGGGTATTTATTAGCTTACGACTAAGCTTCAACCTCCCAGACAAAACGAGTCTTGGTATCACGATACTTCTCGCTTAGCTCAGTGTACCGTTTTTCGACTTCGCTACGCTTAATTTTCATAGTAGGCGTTAACATGCCATTTTCAGGCGTCCATACATCCTCTATGACAAATATGCGCTCAACAATTTCATGATGATCAAGCTCCTTGTTCACCTCCGCCAAAGTATTCATGATGCGCTCTTCAATTTCTTTAGCGCCTTTTGGAGTTGCAGCCTTGGCTTTTGCGTCTTCAGATAGCTCAATTAAACCAAAAGGCTGAGCCTCACCGGAACCAGCAACACAAATCTGCTCAATACAAGTTTCACGGTGCATCAAACCCTCTATTTTATTTGGCTGAACGAATTTACCTTTACTTGTTTTGAAGACATCTTTAACTCGACCAGTAATTGTCAAATAACCATCGCTATCGATTTCACCACGATCGCCCGTATGCAACCAACCATTGCGAATCGTTTCAGCTGTTTTCTCTGGTTCTAGATAGTAACCCTTCATTAACGAAGGAGAACGAATAATAATCTCACCTTCATCCGTAATTTTTACTTCGTTATGGGGGAGCGCTTTAATCGAGCCCACACTACCAATTTTAACGGCATTAGGCATATTAAAAGCAGGCCCGTAAGCCAAGTTCTCAGTCATGCCATAACCTTCATTGATATCAATGCCAATTTTGGAATACCACTCAAGCAAGCTAAGCGCGATCGGCGAAGCACCAGAGACCACCATTCGCGCTTCATTAAGCCCCAATGCTTTTTTGATTTTTTTACGGACAATACTATTGAGCAAAGGCACTCGAAGCAACTTATTAAGCTTCTTCTCTGGCATCTTAGCGCTAATTTGCTGTTGAAACTTCTTCCATAAGCGAGGCACCGCAAAAAACACGGTTGGGCGAGTAGCCTGTAAGTTCTCAGCGAACGTGTCTAAAGACTCAACAAATGATACTTGTGCGCCACCATACGTAGAGCAACCTAACACCATAAATCGCTCTGCGATATGGGATAGCGGCAAAAACGATAGGAAACGATCTGAAGGCGATATTTTGAGTGTTTTAGCTGCGTTTTGTGCGCCAAAGCTGAAACCGCCATAGGTATGCATAACCCCTTTCGGATTACCCGTCGTACCGGAGGTGTATATCAGCGTCATCAAGTCATCCATACTATGTATCGGAGAGTCTTGAATAGGCTCATACTGAGCTAAAAGGTCATTCCATTTATGATCAATTTTTATATCAATTGGGTATGGCATTCCAATACGGGCAACACCTTCAGGAATACCCGGCCCCATACTTTTTGCATCATCAAGCTTTCCAATGATAATCGCCTTTGAACCACTATGCTTGAGAACGTATTCAATTGAATCAGCTCCTTGCAACGGATAAAGCGGCACACTCACCAAGCTAGCTAATTGAATCGCATAGTCAGTAATAAACCACTCTGCTGAGTTTTTCGCCAACACAGCAACACGATCGCCCTTTTCCAAGCCTAGTCCAAGCAAGGCTGAAGCCATGCGGCGCGCCTGATCATTAACTTCGCCCCATGTAAAGTTCTTATATTTACCATTCACCGGTTGCTTTAAAAAAATTCGGTCTGCGGATGAACTATTCCATTGGTAGAGCTTTTCCAACGGAGTGGTATAAATAGTCTGAGCTGAGTTCATTGGATTTCCTTTGCCTTATTGCTGTTTAGGTACCCGTTATTCTTCGGGCATTAAGCCAAGTTTCTGGTATGTACTTATAGTTTTAATCTTTCTCGCGCCGCTATTCTAAATGATTATTGCCATTTTTAAAATTAACAGGACCTACAGAACAGCATTTTATTGCTATATTGATAGAGCTAAAACATGCACAAAAAGTCACACGCCCCATTCAAATCAAAAAAATCACCCACCATGCTCGGTAAAATTTTTCATAATGACCTATCATCTAGCTAAGTGTAGACACCCATAACGACAACGTCAGAACCACTCAAGGAGAACGATACTATGACGGTTACGACTAACCTTCAAAACACCATAGAGGATATGGTTGACGATAAAAGAGGCATTCTGACAGCAGATGAAAGTTCTCCAACGGTAGCTAAACGTTTCTCTGCCATCTCGACTGAACCCTCCGAAGAAAGCCGTCGTAATTACAGATCCCTGCTCTTATCAACATCCCTGCCTACAAGCATGGCAAGGAAAACATCAAAACACAGAAGCCGCACAAGCCGCTTTACTGAAGAGAGCTCCCCTAAATAGTATTACTCGACAAGGCGAGTATAATTCGGAGCTTGAATAACAATAGCGTACCTATTAAGAAAGGAACCTCCCATGCTCCACTGCCCTAAATGCGGGTTGCTCAGCTTCGAGTTCGACGGGCAGAAGATATATCGCTGCACCCATTGCGACTATGAGTTTTTCTTTAATGCGGCCACAGCCGTAGGCGCACTTATTATAAAAAATAATCAACTACTCGCCGCTGTGCGCGCCCATAACCCGGGCCAGGGGCAGTTAGATCTGCCTGGCGGCTTTGTGGACCCAGATGAATCACTAGAAGAAGCACTTAAAAGAGAACTACAGGAAGAACTATCGATTACCCCTTCAGTAATGCGGTATTACGCATCAGGCTCCAACCGGTATATCTACAATACAATCGAATATACCACCTGCGACGCATTCTTTATCTGTGAGGTCGAGCATTTTGGCAACATGAAGGCTAACGACGACATCTCTGAGTATCGCTGGATTCCACTACAAGAAATCAACTTGCAGGCATTTGCATTTAATTCAGTGCAACGAGTAATAGAGAAGCTCATAAACCAGTACTCATAATTCCGCAAGGAAAGATAAAGCGTGCGTAATGTAGAAAGGGGAAGACATAATAACCCATCTAAGGTACTATCCGCGCCCTTTTCAAAAACGTCTCACCAACAAAATGACCAACATAGAGAGAGCGTTAAAATGACCGGCAACGAGCAAGCGGTTATTGGCCACATGCGGCCAGGCAACACCTATACATCTAAGGCTCTATCAAATGGCTTAAAACTGTCACGTCAGGCTGTCAATAAGATACTGCGTTCAGCATATAGAGGCGGCGTCATAGACCGTTTCTCTGAACAAGGAACTAAAGGTTTTGTCTATTCGACCAAACAGTTTGGCTTTAGCTTTTAGCTCTCTACCGCGTTAAGTATTACACACGTCATTGGCTGGGATATACGGGGCCATTCCCCATTAGTCGCGCCGTCATATGAAGTCGACACCATAACCGATATCGCCCGTATCAGGGTAATCCTCTCCCTCCAAGGTTATGTTTTTTTACCACGACTAGACTTTATTACCAGCCTATGTCTGCTAACCTTTAGATAAACGCCTACATTAACGACCATACCAGTCGTTCAGCCTCTTCAAAGGGTAAAATGGAAACAACTCAAACAAAAAGCCCTGCCAACATTCTATTTCTAACAATAATGATAGCGTTGGCTTATATAGTTGCAGGCAAAGCGGGCTCGTTTTTCTCCATTCCGCCTGGCTTTGCATCCGCCATTTGGCCAGCGGCAGGCATAGGCCTCGCCAGCGCACTGATTTATGGTGCTTTACCTGCATTTTTAGGCGTCTACCTAGGCGCCTTTGGTGTCAATACTCTAAACGTTCTGGAGTACACAGGTCCTTTTTCGTATGGAAGCTTACTGCTGCCAAGTATCATGGCCCTGGGCGCCTCTTTACAAGTATTGACTGGAGCACTATTACTTAAAAAAACGGTTACCTTCCCGCTACGGTTCGTGGTTCAAAAAGAGATATTTCTTTTTTAGTAATCGCAGGTCCCATTGGTTGCTTGGTATCAGCATCCGTTGCAACTTCCGCGTTCATATTCACCGGAATCCTACCTTTCTCAGAAGTGCCGTTTACCTGGTGGGTTGGAGATACAGTAGGAACACTATTTTTCGCACCTTTAACGATCATCGTATTATCGCCTAACGCTCTTTTCAACAACAGTCGTCGTATACAGGTGATCTTACCGTCGGTTTTCATGTTTGCGATAGTATCTGTATTTTTTACAGGCTCTCGAGATTATCAGTACGAGCGGCATCAAGAAGCACCTATTTTCCTGTCTATTATGTAGAACCCGTCAGCGGAAATGAGATAGTATTTGGGTTCGACCTAGGGTCGATCAGTGACAGAAAACGCGTTTTGGATCAAGCCAGAGACAGCGGGCGCCAAACGGCCTCTCCTCCTATTCAGCTGTTTCAAAAAGAAAAGACACACCCAGGTTTTCTTATTGTTTCACCACTATACGAACTCTCAGGATTTGGCGTCCCCAATAACTTAAAAGACCGAAGGGGCCTCATTTCTGGATACGTTGTAGGTGTATTAAACACTGAACAGTTAATGAAACACGCATTGAGTTTCGCCTAATCAAAGCATATATCTCTAACGGTAAAGGATATTACCAACATAGCGCAGCCCATCGATATTATTTCAACCGCTAACACCTACCTAAATAAGGTCAGCAACACTTATGAAATTAATGTTGCAGATAGAACGTGGCAAATTACATTTTTTCCTAGCGAACTGTATTATCGATTGAGTCGAGACTGGAGTAGTTGGAGTGTCCTAACCGGCGGAATAGTGCTAGCCATATTGCTTCAGGCGTTTATTTTACTCATAACAGGTTTTAATGAGGCAAAAGAAGAAGAGATAAAACAAAAGACGCAGGCGCTTAGAAAAGCGCGTAAAGAAGCCGAAGACGCCAACAAGGCAAAGAGCGACTTTCTAGCGAATATGAGCCATGAATTCAGGACTCCTCTCAATGCTATTATTGGGCTAAATAACTTGATATTGAAGACCGATCTAACAACCAAGCAGCATGACTATTTAAACAAAGCAAAAGGCGCATCCCATACACTATTAAGATTAATAAACGACACTTTAGATGGGAGGCTCAATTACCTTACAAAGTGAGCAAGATAAAGGTAGTACCTTCTCGTTTGCCGTTACGTTTAAGTGTTCCGCAACACCTTCAAACCATCCAGAAAGCGTTGCGTCTCCAGCTATAAACAAGCCAAGTAAGCGGGGCGGCCTTTCATCAACATCAGAGCCACTGCGAGGGCTTAAACTGCTAGTAGTTGAAGATAATTTGTCAACCAACTCATCGCCGAAGAAGTATTAAAAGCGTATGGTGCCGATATTGTCCTCGCAGACAATGGCAGCATCGCATTAGAGAAGCTCGATAGGGATGGTCCGTTCTCAGTCGTGTTAATGGATATTCAGATGCCAGTAATGGATGGCTATGAGGCAACAGAGCGAATCAGAGAAAACCCAAATTATAAAGATCTTCCTATTATAGCTATGACCGCTAATGCGATGAGCAGCGACCGAGAACGGTGTCTTAAGTCAGGAATGAATGACCACCTTTCCAAACCGTTTGAGCCTGAGGATGTAGCAGATACCATCCTCAAATGGACACGAAAATAAAACTCTTCATCAGTTGACGATTAGTATGACTTTGCGTAACGCTCAGCTAGCACTAAAAGACCTTTTCTGATCGGCGTCTCTATCGCTTTTTTAAGTAGGCCACCCCAAAAAGGAATCGGCAATTTTGGCTCAAACACAATGGTATAACGCAGTAGTGTGCTCTCGCGTCCATCACCCTCTTTGATCACCGAGAACTCCATCCGGCCGATATGGTTTTTAATCGGGCTCCCTTGGCTCACTGCATATTCCATTAGTTCATTCGGCTTAAATGTCACTACGGTTTCCTCAAAATCAGCCAGAGGTACCGGGGTGATTTTTCTCACCGACCCTAATCCGTTAGGGTCTTCACCCTGCCCGTCAACGGTACGCGTTATTTTGGCCTTCAGTAGTTTTCCAAACTTTACATGATCAGTCAGCTCCGAGAATACCGTGTTTACGGGTGCTTTAAACTCTTGTACCAAATCAATATGCTGCTTTTTCATTGCTGCGATCCTAATATGCTTTGACCTTATTATTACGACATAATGTATGCGCGCGACTGTTTATAGACGCTAGGTCCTTGACTAGCCTTCCGCATGATGCTGTATAAACGAGCCCATTTTTTTCATCGCCTGCTTTGACTCTGGCATAAAGCCCGCATGTGTATGCCAAATATGCCATACACCACGATACTCTTCTAGCGTGGCATCGACTCCTGCTTGGGTCGCGTTTTGAGTCATGCGCCTAGCATCACTTAATAATATTTCATCATCTGCTGCATGCGTGATTATCGGTGGCAGCCCGCTATAATCTCCAAAGTGCGGAGATGCTAAAGGGTTGGCTAAACCATCCGGGCCGGCATAATTATGGGCCATCTGCCTCATCCAAAGCGGATTCAACATAATATCGGTTGGAGCATTGTCTTTTACACCACCCCCACTCATGGTCAGGTCTGTCCAGGGAGACATTAAACAAAGGCAGGCAGGTAACGGACTACCATCATCTCGCAACATCATCGCAGCGGACAACGCCAAGCCTCCACCAGCAGAATCCCCAGCAATAACAATATTTTTGCCGCTATAACCTTGCATAAGCAACCAGTTGTAAGCCGATACGGCATCATTTAAACCTGCTGGAAAAGGGTGTTCAGGCGCAAGTCGGTAATCAATTAATAATACATTGGCTTCAGCCGCTAGCCCAAGTCGTGCAGCATATTCTTTGTGAGACTCAATAGAGCCTATATTGAAAGCACCACCATGCAAAAAAAGAATAACACGATGATTCTTAGCATTCACATCAATCCATAGAGCAGGAATATCTCTTATTTTTAACGAACGAGTTTTCACTTTTCGAGGCAGGGGGGGCAGCCCAGCCAGCTTATCGAGTCTCTTTCTTTGATCAACAATAGGTGTGTCGGCATTCAAAATCGGGGCGATCAAGTTCTTGATCATCCATCGGGTTATATGGCTCTGTGGACTAGGCATATCGTATTGTTATCTCAACTATCAATTCACTTGGCTTCACGGCACTCAAAAACGCCAGTTTAGAGCAAACACTCTACCTATTACTACGAAAAAGGGAAAGAGTAAATCGGTCACATAGTTGATATTATCGGCCAAACTATCCGTTAACATTCAGCCACAATACTACTGAACCCACTCGGACGGATCTACCGCGTAGAAAGATTTCATCTCTTCGAACAACTCAGGATGACAACGCCGCAATTGAATAGGCCTTTCAAAAAATGTTTCCGTAACAACGGCAAAAAACTCCGCAGGATTAGTAGCACCGTATTGATCAATCAGGCTTTTGTATCCAGAATTGACCTGCTTTTGAAGCTGCTCAAATTCGCCTGATAGAATACGTGCCCAGCTCTGATAGCTAGATTGTGAGCCGAGTAATGGAGCGCCGTTGGTAGATCCCGACTCCTGATCTAACTGATGCGCAAACTCATGCAACACAACATTATGCCCATCACTAAAGTTTTTGACGCCCTTTAATACATCATCCCACGACAGGATAACTTTACCCTGGCTCCAGGACTCCCCTAGCAGCCCCGTTTGTTTCTGAGAAACAACGCCAGACTCACTCTGCTCTCGCCTAGATGCTACAAATGACGACGGGTAAACCAATATATAATGAAGTTTATAATAGTGATTGGTTGGCCTGTTCAATAATAACAAACAGGCTTGCCCTGCAATGGTCACCCTTATTTCATCCATCAACACCAACCCATCACAACCATAAAAGGTTTTATCTCGCATAAAATACTTAACACGTTGGTTTAGTTGATATTTTAGCGACACAGGCAACCTTGAATAAATAGGTATATTTCTATTCAGAATGTGCGTCCACTCGGTAGAAAAAGGTTTATGCTCAAATCGCCAGCGCTTGTATTTAACAAAAACAACTGAAATAACCACTACCATGCAAACTAGAGCAAGAAAATGATCTGCAGTCAAAATAACAACCTCTGAGAGAAAATAGGAACTGGCTGATAAATATAGTTAAATGTCCACATGATAGCTATCACCAACTATTTGATCGAAAATTCATTCTTCTAATTGAGAGCTTTGCATGACCACGTAAAATTTAGACTTTCATAGTTAATGACTA
>OJFV01000093.1_pt1 | contig 51238 bp, 51 predicted proteins | sample 1594391 | NCBI WGS metagenome assembly OJFV01 (sample SAMN05416856, study PRJEB24817) | seawater metagenome | isolation source: Sea water | place: Canada:Atlantic | collected 2013-11
GTTAAAACAATTCGTTAAACAAAAAATGAGCTAGTTATCTGGTACAGCCCCTAAAATAATTATACTTTTTTAAATCAAGTTCAATCCGATATTTGATGCAGTAGGTAATTAATTGTCAAAACCTACTGAGACCTAAAAGAAACCCGAGAGATAATATGATGCGCAATACACAGGATAATTACGGTTGGGTATCCCGATCCCTGCATTGGCTAATCGCCCTGGCGGCCATCGGTCTCTTCGGGCTCGGTTTGTATATGGTCGAACTCACCTATTACGACCCCGCTTACAAGACTTTGCCACACTTGCATAAATCCATTGGCATCCTGGTCGCTGTGTTGATGGTCATGCGCTTGCTTTGGCGCTTGGTGAGCATAATCCCCGGCCCCGTGCCTGGAGGAAAGGCTTGGGAACATAAAGCCGCGTCCCTGGTTCACTTTGTGCTCTATGCTCTGCCCTTTGCGCTATTTATTTCTGGTTACTTGATATCCACGGCCGACGGCAGATCCATCTTCGTCTTTGACCTGTTCGAAGTTCCAGCTCTTTTCCCGCCCCTTAAGGGCATGGAAGACATCGCAGGCCTCATCCATGAAATCATCGCCTGGTCTTTGGCAGGTCTGGTTGTACTGCACGCTGTAGCGGCCTTTAAACACCACTGGCTAGATAAAGACCGCACCTTACTTCGCATGATCAAGGGCGCTAGCTGATTAAGCCAACTTTGCCTTCAAACTCTACATTCTTAACAATTAGGAAAACATAATGTTTAAATCAAAAATCAAGTCAGCAGTATTCGCTACACTCCTGGTCACAGGTGGCCTTGCTGCCAGCTTAACCTCTGCATCCGCCAATAGCTACAATCTGGATACTCAGGGTGCTCATGCCAACATTCAGTTTAAAATCAGCCACTTGGGTTTTTCCTGGGTACAAGCTCGTTTCAACAAATTTGAAGGTCAGCTCGAATTTGATGAAAACAAACCAGATGCATCTTCTATTAACATTACCGTTGATACCTCCAGCCTGGATTCAAACCACGCTGAACGCGACAAACATCTGCGCAGTGCGGATTTTCTTGACGTTAGTAAATTCCCAACCGCAACTTTCGTAAGCACTGGCCTGAAATCCACAGGTGATAAAACTGCCATGCTGAATGGCGACTTGACCATTAAAGGCGTAACCAAACCAATTTCCATGGAAGTAAACTGGATTGGCGGTGGTGATGATCCTTGGGGTTATGTGCGTCAGGGTTTCGAAGGATCTACCGTTATTCCTGTTGCCGATTACGGCATGATCGACATGGGCCCAACTGCACAGGAAGTTGAAATCTCAATCTTCTTTGAAGGTGTGCGTCCAAAATAATAGGCCCAAATAATAGGCCGAGAAAAATATTTGTGGTTCAATACAAAGTTAAAGAGGGGGCCTTTGCCTCCTCTTTTTTGTTTAAATCATACCAACGGTTATTAAAATTAACTTTGCTCTTGGAGAAATCCCTCCGTAAATTCAAACTTAATGTCATCTCCCGTTAAAACCCGAACGACCGGGATGAGAATGATACACCCTAACCTGAGCAAACGACTTTGAGAGAACAGCCTTGAGACAAAAACAATGGCGCTAGGTTTTAAAACCCGAATTACCGACCTGCTCAATATCCAGCACCCGATCCTCTGTGGCGGGATGATGCATCTGGCTGATGCAACTTATGTCTCTGCCGTGGTCAATGCCGGGGCAATGGGGTTTATCTCGGCCCTCACCTTCCCTGATCCAGAGCAGCTCCGGGACGAAATCCAAAAGTGTCGCGACCTCGTCCGGAACAAAGCCTTTGGCGTGAACCTCTATATCTCCCCACGCGACGATGCCAATAACAGGCTGGAGAATTTACTATCCGTTGTTCGTGATGAACAAGTCGCTGTCGTCGAAACCGCTGGGGGAAATCCAGGGCAGATTGTCCCTTTCATGAAAGAAGCCGGGATCAAAGTCATTCACAAGGTCCCTGCCGTTCGCTTTGCCCTGTCGGCAGAACGCGCAGGTGTTGACGCCATTATCCTGATCGGCGCAGAGTGTGGCGGTCATCCCGGCTATATGATGGTCGGGTCTATGGTGCAGGGCGCAGAAGGGCCGCAAAAACTCTCTATTCCCGTGGTTCTCGGCGGCGGTATTGGACACGGCAGCCAACTGACTGCGGCTCTCGCCATGGGCAGTGAGGGTGTTCTGATGGGAACGCGTATGCTGGTATCTGAAGAGATCTGGGCCCACAGGGATTACAAAAAACGCATAGTTGAAGGCACTGGGTTGGATAGTCTTGTGGTCCAGACAACCATCAAAAATCATCACCGTGTCCTGCACAACAAAACGTCTGAGGCCGTGATGGAACTAGAACGCCAAGGCGCCCGTGATTACGAGAGTTTTGCTCATCTACTCAACGGTACCCTGGCACGCGAAGCCTATGCCTCAGGTGATACCAGCCAGGGTTTGCTCGACTATGGGCAAAGTGCTTGTTTTGCCAATGAGATTGAACCCGTTCAGCAAATTATTTCTCGCTTTATCGATCAAGCCTTCTCTGCGGCTGAACGGCTTCCAGCAGTCTTGCGTTAACGTGCCCTAAAGAAGGATTGTATATGGAATAGCTTCCAAACCCAGCCCCGAAATTTAGAAACCAAACCGGGGCTGTTGGTTATAGAATAGGATCTAACCTTGGACTAAATCATTCAGTTTGGGGAACCGAGATCGTGTTTGATCATGGCCTGATAAAGGTAAGGAAAACCTTCGTCATCTTTGCCAATTATAAGACTTCCTGAGACATCCCAACCATCATTGAGCATGGAAGTCACCTTTTCATTGAGGTCTTCTCGACTGTGCTCAAGCACAAGTTCATACTTTTTCATTATAATCTCCTCTTCCCTGCCCAGAACTCTAGCTCACCCAGAGTTTTGGGATTTGGTTGTCCTAGAGATCATGCCTGAGAAAGATTAAGAGGATCTGAAAATCCGAAGTCATCTCAAAAGCCAACCTCCTTAAAAGATTATGGCGACCTTCTTTAAAACTCTAACTGCTGGGAACGGTAGTATGGCTGAACATGGCATTTTTTTGAACCTGGTCGAGATCTTGCTCGATAACCTCATCAAGGCGCATTAAGAGTTCATCTGACAAAGAGTTCTGACCAATCATGATATGGATAGATCCCAAATCAACTTTTACATTATTATGCGGAACAATAAGCCCTTCCAAACCGTCAGCTTTAATACGCGCCTTACCGGTTTCCATATCTACCATAAAACCATCTACACGGCCGCCGACCAGCATATGGAAGTTTTCACCACCGATATTTTTATACAAGTGTTCGCGAAACTTAGGGTTTTCTGACAATTGTTCAAATTCTTCGCCGAGATAAGCATTACGTGAAATCCCAAGGCGGAAATTTGTTCCTAAAATATCATTTAAACTTTGAAAGTGATCGAACTCTGTACGTCCAGCCTTCATGAAAAGCCAAACGGTTTCGCTGCGATAAGCTGTGCTGAACTTGGCGTACTGGCGCCGTTCTTGCGTATCGGACATCCCCAGCAGAACATCAAGCTTGCCTTCTTCCATTTCTTTCAACAGGCGTGCCCAGGGTTTTTTAACGTATTCAAGCTCACACCCAAGCGCACCGAGATATTTCTCCGCCGCTTCTATATCAATACCCATCGGGTTTGCCATGGGAACAGCATCCGCAGGAAAAGCAGGGTTCACAATTTGATATGGTGGCCAGTCAATCCAGCCCACGGTAAGCCGCCCACAAGCTTCGCTTGCATATGAAATATTACTAGAAAATACCAGCGCCGTACTAAACAGCCCCAAAGACAAGGTTAACTTTGCCCACAGCAGTGTTATTTTTGGCATGTTTTACCCCCGTAATCCAGCCGAACACCAAGGTCGCATCACCATGAAGGCAAACTTCATAATATTTGAACTCATATTAAAAAATGTAATCGTTCGTAGCTTTTGCGCCTGATTTTAAACCGTAAATATCTATAGTTACACAGTACTACTGTGTTTTTTTGAGTTTGCCTTGAAGAAAATACAAAAACAAGTCGCAAAATTTGTGATAAATATAGCTCAAATTTTATCTATCTTGCCTTTAAAATTACTTGATTATAATTAAAGGTAACAATTAAAATCAGTTAGCCCCATAAAAAGATTACACATAACTCTTTTTACCTCAATAAACACAATCCATGATTTTGTTTGAAATTTAATGATCTGTGATTTTACGCCTTCTCGGTGGATTGGCTGAACATAACAGCAAGACACTTCACCATTTATAACTGTATATAATAACTTGGCCTATTAGTTAGCTTCGCGTTAAGAGGTTTTATATTATCCTTTGCAGCACCTTGCTCAGTACCCTTAGTCAAGATTGGAAAAGTGTGTCAGGAATTTTCAGGAACTTGGATGAAAGTATTAAACATCCGGATATACTTAAGTTTCTTGAACTCTGTGACACCGCGCGTGGGGATGGCCATATGACGGTTCCCTTGGTGCAAGCACGACCATTTGGCAGGTATTGGCCTCACCTGATCCTTAATCGGTGGCACCAGGACAAAGAAGATTTCATCTATAGTTTTTGGGGCACAAAACTCACGACAGTGTACGGCATGGACTTAACGGGAAAGTACATCCGCCGGGGAGAATTCAAGCAAACAGAAGATACCTTCTGGCAAGCCCACATGGACGTCATTACCGATCAAAATCCAGTTTATCTCCACACCAACATTCACTGGCTTGGAAAAGATTTCCAATTCCTAAATGCGGTCATCATCCCTCTCGAACGTGCGGGCAAAATATCTGAAACATTGGCCTACGTGACATTCAAATAACTGTCAGAAACCAACCTCTCCTCAACAATAAAGAGCTTAATTTTGTTAAGGTTATTTTATTTTTAGTATGGAATAATAATGTATTAGTGCGGCTATGAACCAGTTATTTACTTGCCCCTAAGCATATGAAGATCAAGTTCTGAGGTTATAAACTTCCTTTATGGAGAAACCATGGCTCTTAGGATCATCCCCATAATACTAGCCCTGATAATAAGCTTCAATGCTATCTCTATACCTACTAAAGCCAACGCGGAAACCCTCACCCTTTGGCCGCTGTCTGAAACAACGCCGAGCCATGTGTATGCGGTATGGATAAATATAAACAAATTATTGATCGCGATTGCCGAAGAAAACCTTGAAGACCAAGTAAAACTCACACGTATAAAGTCTCTTACTCTCACCAAAGTTGAGGGGAAAATCCCACGTGAGGTTCTTGGCCAGGTTAACAAGTTTCGCATTGTTCTCGACCACAATCGCCTTTTACATCGCTTGTCACCCAGCTCAAACTCCCGAGACCTCTCCTCCAAAGCCATGCAACCCCGCACCGTCTTTATAAATTCGCTGCTCGTCCTTGATTCTCTGCAGGAATGGGAACTGATAACCTATGGAAACGGGATACCTTTTGCCCCGTTTTATCGCTTTGATATAAGAGAGAGCATCGAAACTTCAGACGTATTCAGCCAAGTCGTTCTCGCGACCAAAAGGCTGGAACTCCTTACGCAGTGATTTCTTCATACCCATAAAAAAAGGCCGGTTCTAAATTTAGAACCGACCTTCTCAATTACAGACAAAGACGTTAAGCAGCTTGTTTTCTTTTTGTCTCTGCCTTGTGATTTGATTTTGCGTCCATTGACAACAGGGTCAAGAGATCATCCAGCTCTTCAGATTGTTCCGTAAATTGGAGATGGGTTCCACGCTCTTCCATGTCGACGATCTTTGCTTTCATCGTGACACCTGAAATCTCAATCGTCACCGCGCCATCAACCTGAGAGGTCAATTGATCAGTAATAAAAATCCCCCCTTTAGAAATATCAATGGTGCGGGATTTATGATTAATGCCAGCGCCTTTAATCATAACCTCGACATCAGCGACAATACGTTTGTGTTTACGACGCTCACCCGCTTGATCAATGGAGGCAAAGAAAGTCACGACCTCTTCGCGCAGTGAACTCGCTTCATGGGACAAACCTTCAGATGTTTTCTGCACAGAAATGGCAGAATCCTTGGTCATCGCTGCAGCCCTATGCATGTCGTCGATCGAGGCGCTTACCTGTTCCGTGCTGCTTGCGGCTTCCACAGCAGACCTGGCGATCTCACGGGTTGCTGCGCCCTGTTCTTCGACAGATACAGATATCTCGGCAGTGGTCGCGTTAATATCGTTGATGGTTTGCTCAACACGACCAATGGCAGTGGTAGCATTTCCGGTCGCTGATTGCATCAGGGCAATCTGTTCAGATATTTCTTCGGTCGCTTTTGCAGTCTGATTGGCAAGGGACTTCACTTCCGATGCCACCACGGCAAAGCCTTTGCCCGCTTCACCCGCACGGGCGGCCTCAATCGTGGCGTTCAGCGCAAGTAAATTGGTTTGTTCAGCGATATCGGAAATAAGGCTGATAATCTGCCCCACAGATTCTGATGCCGCGCGCAACTCGCCCACGGTGGTATCAACCTCGCTTGATTGGCGCACCGCCACTTCGGCGTGTTCTGCAGAGTTTCGTACTTGCTGGCTGATGCTATCCACTGTGGCAGAGAGTTCTTCTGCGGCCGCGGCCACCGTCTGGACATTTGACGTTGCTGTCATGATGGCTTCACCAATGACAGAAGCCTGAGATTGTGTCTGTTCAGCAGTTGCCATCATGGTGCCGGATGTTGTCGACATTTCGTCTGAGGAGCTCGCCAGATTTCCAACAACTTTGGCAACATCTTGGTTAAAGCTCGCGGTGACAGCATCAATTTCTTCATGACGCGTACGACGCCAGGCTTGGGCTGCGGCTTCCTTGCGCTCCATGGCGTCCTTTTCCATAAGGTCAGCCTTAAAGATTAGAACTGCCCGCGCCATCTCCCCCACTTCATCCTTGCTGGATACGGCAGGGATATCAACGTTGTATTCGCCCTTTGACAGGCTGTTCATGACGTGTGTTAGAGAGTTCACCCGGCGAGAAATATTTCGGCTCAAGGTAAAGGCAATAAAGACAAAGGTCAGCAAAATGATCAAAGCAACCACAGACATTATCGTTACCTGATAAACTGTGATGGCATCGAGATCATCCATGTAAACCCCGGTGCCAATGACCCATCCCCAGGGTTTGAAGGCGGTGACATAGGAGAGTTTATCTATCGGCTCTTCAGAACCCGGTTTAGGCCACATATAGTCGACAAATCCAGCGCCTTCTGCCTTGGCCACACGGGAAAATTCGGAAAAGATTTTTTTGCCGTTCGGATCTTCAAAGTTTGATAAATCCTTGCCATTGAGTTCCGGCTTGGTGGCGTGCATCACAATGGTGGCGTTGTAGTCATTGACCCAGAAATAGTTTTCGCCGTCATAACTCAGCACTGCCAGATTTTCTATTGCCAATTTCTGGGCTGCCTGCTCATCAAGCTCTCCAGCGTCAACCTTGCCTTGATAGAATTTCAAAATGGAATGGGCTGTGGCGCCGAGTTGTGTCAGCTCATCTTTTTTGAGCTCGACCAATTCCTGACGATTTTGAAAGATGGACACGGAAAAAATTATCAAAAAACCAAGAGCCGCAACAAACGTTAGAATATTCAGTTTTTGCGAGATCTTAAGATTTTCAACCATCGTGGATTTTGTCACAAACGCCCCCTGCATTGCGCCACGCGAATTGTCAAAAACTATCGCGCATAACAATCGTTAAATGATATTACATTGCCGTATCGGGATTCCCCCCCGATATAATGTGAAATACTAAGTTTTGATTGGTTAACAAAGGGTTGTGATTCGAACAAAAGCCTTAATTTCAAACAAATATATCCAAATTTAATATAATATACCTTTAATTTCACCCGCTTAGAAATTCGACACAATCTATCGATCAAAATCCTTCCTCTTAAAAAAAATTATTAACGAATTTCTATTATCCTTTAAAGTGATATGGAGGAATGTTTGGACATACGCATCCTCTTCATCGGGGATGATCATGATACCCACCAGAACTTCAAAGTTGCCATAGAAGCGCAAGGGTACTCGGTCGATGCGGTTGATACTGGGCAAAACGGTTTAGCACGATGTGCCACAAATACATATGATGTAGTGGCTATTGATTGTAAGCTGTCTGGCGAACCAGTGGCGGAGCTTACTCAAAAAATAATTACCCTCGAAAACCTACCCGTCCTGATGATTGCAGAAAGAGACAAGGAACAAGAAGCCCTTCTTCCAATGCAATACGGCATTTCAAACTATGTAACCAGAGACCCTGATGAAACCTATCTTCAGCTTGTTCCCGCTTTATTACGCGATCTGATTTCAAGATCCTCTCGCGCCAAGCTTCAAACGTCTGAACAAATCGGGCACCACATTCAAACGCGATTAAAACTGTTGGAACAAACTCTCAACACCATCGATCAGGGCTTTGTGGTGTGGGACGACCAAAGGCGGCTGGTGCTTTGCAATGATATATTTTGGGATGTTTTCGATGTTCCAAAAGGATTGATGGGTCCAGGTACTCATCTGAAAGAAATACTGATCTATATGGCCAAGGAAGGTTATTATGGAGAAGGTGATCCAGAAATTCTCGCCCAGAACAGGTATCAGGAAATCCTCAAGGAAGACCCTCTGGTTGAGTCTCAACACACCAGCAAAACTGGCCGTATTTTTAAGGTCAGGCGCTACCCAATGGATAAGCTGGGGCGTATTACGACCTTCACCGAGATAACAGATATCCTGGAAAAAGAGCGCACATCTCAAATGCTTCGCGAGGCCATCGAAACCTTCACGGACAGTGTCATTCTCTATGATAAAAACGAAGAGGTGGTCTTTACCAATGAACGCTATCACGAAGTTTATCCAGCCTCCCCGCCACGGGATAAAATCGCTGGCTGTAGCTTCACAGAGATCTTGCGTACAACTTTGGATGCCAGGCAAATAGATGCCCCCCTCGCGAGATCCGATCCCGACGCCTGGATTACTATGCGGCTGGCACAAAAAAGAGGAGCGAAAGAGGCCCACGGTGAAAGCACCCATACCAATGGTATGAGCTATAGATATAAGCTTTGCCAATCGACATTGGGCGGACATATTCATGTGCAAACCAACATCACGGAGCAAAAATTAACCGAGAAAGCACTTCGAAAAAGCGAAGAACTCCTCAAACAACAGGTCGAGGAGCTCAAACAAAGCGAAGCCCGTCTTGAGACACAGGCCGTGGATCTGGTCAGACTTGCCACGAATTTAACCAGTGCCCGGGATGAACTGGAAAAGATCAACGACCAGAAGGACAAATTTTTCTCGATTATAGCGCATGATCTCAAAGGTCCTTTTACCGCGCTATTGGGCTACACCAGCCTGTTATCAAGAGACGGCAAGACCTTGGATCAAGAGAAGATCATGAAATATAGCGGTGCGGTGCATCAATCTGCTGAGCAGGTCTTTAAGCTTTTGGAAAACCTGCTTGAATGGTCTTTGATACAAATGGGAAGGATGGAATGTGATCTCCGCCCCATTGATATAAACGATGTCATAAAGTCGAATCTCAAGCTGTTTGAAAATATTGCAGACAATAAAGACATTACCCTAACGCAACACGACGCAGACCAAGCCGATGACCAGCATGCTGATAACTGGGATAACTCGGATAATCCGATCATGGTCCTGGCTGATTTTGACATGGTCGATACCGTAATCCGCAATCTCTTGAACAATGCGATAAAATTCACCCCCGACCATGGATGTGTGTTGGTTCATGTACAGCACTGTGATCCCTGGATTGCGATCGAGATAAAAGACACTGGTATTGGCATATCACCGGATCGTATTTCCCGGCTATTCCAACTGGATGAAAACATATCCACCCCGGGCACCAGTGGTGAAACCGGCACAGGGCTAGGCCTCCACCTTTGCAAAGACCTGATTGAAAAATTGAGCGGCGAAATCACCGTTGAAAGTCAAGAAAGCAAAGGCACCACCTTTCGCATACATTTGCCTCCGTACCGTGACCAACTCACAAAGCCAAACTCGGCCTCCAATTAGCCCTTAAATAGCCCGTATATAGCAAGTCTGGAAAGTTGGGTCAGCTCCCCCAAAGCCGCCAACACTTTTTAACAGATTTTTCCATTAAAAAAGGCTATCCTGTGCATTCTTAGTCAGTTCCGTATCACCACGATCCTATTCTTGTTTAAACATACTTTCGCAAAGGCACCGCGCCATCGCGTTTTGCCACATCAGATTTTATGGAGGAATAACACGTGAGTATTTACGTCATCGCAGATATTAAAGTTACCGACGACAGCTGGATCCCGGACTACGCTGCCAATGTGCACCATATTGTGCATAAATATGGCGGCAAGTACCTCACCCGCACAGGCAACATCACCACTGTCGAGGGCGAACCATTAGACACCACGTTGGTTGCCCTACTCGAATTTCCTGACATGGCATCCGTGCAAAATTTTGCCGGCAGTGAGGAATACGCCCCTTACGCAAAAGCAAGGCAAGACGGATCAGTTAGCCGCCTGCATATTCTCGACGCTGTAGATGTAGCAGGAACGATCCCTTATCTTGAAAAGGGCTGACGGCAAATATTGAGTGATAAGGGGGTAAAAGGGATCAGGTGACGGTCCTCCTACTCACAGCAGTCTGAAACACTAAGATCCGCTCATAATTATCTTGATTTATCAGTCGGATAAATCCTTAATCGCCGAATGGATATAAAACCAACATTAAAGCTCCGCATTCTCCTCGCCCTCTTCACACTCTTTATAGGGGCGCATGCTTTTATCATGCAGTGGGACATTGGTTTTTATATACGCAACATTGTTCGGGTGGATATGATCGGGGTTACGTCGATAAACTTGGATCACTTTACAATCGAATTTTCGATCAAAATTTTGATCTCTCTAATTATTGGAATATTAATTTTCCCTCGGTTTTCCAAAAAACCTGAAGTGTCCCATTGGGATAAGTTCATGTTCAGCTTCTTTATATTTCTGTTTCTTATTACTTTTGCTAAAATCAGTATATTACAGATGTTTAGTTCTGGGTCGTCTTATTTCTATCATTTAAGTGAGACGCTCTACTTCACACCATTTTTCCTCCTCAGTGGGTTTTACATTTTGCCTCGGTATATATCCGGAGATGAACACAAACCCTGGAAATCTTTTCTTGGCGGAATCAAACTCTGTGCAATAGCCTTCCTTTACCCTCTATTTTACCAAGGACATCTCTTCGATTTTATCGGTTACCTTCTCGGAATATTTAAAGAGTATCCTTCTTATAATTATTGGTATTTGCTCGCTTTTCCCATCAGCGGTGCTTCGGCTTGGATGGCTCAGTTCTATCTCTACCACCATAGAGAAAAATATTGGAAAAATAACTTAGAGATCTTCGCCTGATACTTCGCATCCTCTACAAGTACCTTGAAAAGTTGTTCGCCCCCCATAGATTTAAAGACATATAAATCGCTTTGAGGGGAGAAAATCATGCCTAATACGGCAAAACTTTCTGATCAGGAACTCGGAATTTTAGCGCTTGCAGCTGCAGGAGAACGTGGGTGGTTTTTTGGTCATGTTGGTGCGGGGTTGTTGGCACTTGATGCTCTTAAAGAAACCCACACAATAGAAGAGCTAAACCCAGCGATTGCAGAGTATCGGGAGCGATCCTTGAAATTTATAGATGATTGCGGTCGGGCAACTTGGCTGGAAGATAGTGGCTCAGTGGTCGACGATTGGCGTGCTGAGCTTGGCGGGTTGGCTGAGCCCCTGTTTCAAGAGCTTCGCAACTCAGGCCACGGCACGATTTATTTCATGTGGGCGGCACGGATATTTTCTTCTTCGCCGGAATTGGCCACCGATGAAGTTATATCTGGGCTTGGCGACCTCTTTAAAGTTGCCTTGGTCCGGGACGATAATCGTTATTATGGCATTACAGATCATACCCAAGAAAAGGTATCGCCCCTGCCGGATGATATCACCACTGATGTATTGATTGAACGAACCCTACTAAATGCTGTTCCGACCCTCAAAGATGCAAAGGGTGGTGAGCGCACGTGGTTTTTCTCGGGCTCTAAAATTCACATTCTCACCTACCTGCATGCTGTGTTGGAACTGGGGCGGTTGGGCTATACAGAATACTCAATAAAAGGGCTTCAGCTCTGGCATCGCCATGAAACCCTCTATGCCAGAATGTTTGCTAATGCCGAGAGAGATATTGAAGAACAGGGTTTTGTGAAAATGGACATGTTTGAACCCAGGCAGGATTTTTTTGCCACCATTTACCAAGATCCCCACGCTTATAAATACTGTGCCTCGGCTGAGGATCTCCTCACGAGACACTATCAAGGATCAAATACAGAACTGGCTGACCCCGTACAAAAAGCCCTCAACGTCTTTTCTTAAAATACCGTTGCAGTATTCTTATCCCCTCTAAAAGCACAAAACCCCATCGGTTGATATCAACCGATGGGGTTTTGATTATGTATGCTACAGAGAACCTAAGCCGCTGCGATATTTCGCAGAAACTTATTAACTTCCAGGTTCATTACTTCGGCTTGATCCGACAGCATTTCAGAAGTATTCACCACCTCCGACGAAGCTGTATTGGCCTCAGAAATGGACTGACTGACTTCGCCGACATTGACCCGAATTTGATCCGTACCCTCAGCGGCTGTGGCCATGTTGCCAGCTATTTCTTTGGTGGCATAGCTTTGTTCCTCGACCGCAGCGGCGATGCCACTGGCTGAATCACTTAGACCCAAAACAGCTTGTTGAATATCGGCAAAAACCTCGACAACATTACCTGAAATTTTTTGGACGTTATTGATTTGCTCGCCAATTTCAGCCGTTGCAGAAGCGGTTTGCCCTGCAAGGTTTTTAACTTCACTGGCAACCACAGCAAAACCTTTACCAGCATCACCGGCACGGGCAGCCTCAATTGTGGCGTTCAATGCCAACAGGTTCGTTTGCTCTGCAATATCTTGGATAAGTTTTACAATTTCACCTATTTTGTTGGAGGCATCTTGTAGCTCTTCGGCGGTTGCATTCGCGGCGGTCGCTTTATCAGATACAGTGGTTGAAGCCGTAGTAACACTTTGTACCTGCCTTGAAATTTCCCGAATAGACGCGTCCATTTCTTCCGAAGCCACAGCGACGGTTTGCACATTAGCCGATGTCCGCTCACTTGAAGTTGAGATTTCACCCGCTTGTTTGGTCGCGCTCCCCACAGAAGCGTTCATGGTTTGCGCTGTCTGGTGAAGCTGGGTTGATGCACTGGCAACGGCAGAAGTCATCTCTCCTGCCTTGATTTCGAAACCACCAAGTAAGTCTTCAACCTTTTTCGCCCGAACCTCTTTCTCCTTATCATGCTCGGCTTGTTGTTCTTCCGATCTTTTAAGGTTGAGAGTTTTTTCACGGAAGTCTTCAATAATCCGGGCGAGGCTTCCGATTTCATCCTTCGTGTTAACCTTCAGCTCAACTGATGTATCCCCGGCTGATAATTTCAAGAGAGCCTCCATAGCCTTACCCATCGGTATGGATATGTACTTCCAGGATGCAAATATCATCAATAAGCTCAAACAAAAGGCAATTATAGTACCGACACCCAAAGTTGTTAGTGCCTGGATCTCCATATGTTCTGCGGTCAAAGCTGATTTCGCGGTAAACGCTTGTAACTCTTCTTCTAATGCCCTGAGTTCATGGTCGAGTTGTTCTTCCTCAATTTCGATAACCTCGGACGCCATATCCGCTTCTGCTATTTTACCTTCTCTTAGCAGTTCAAAAACTGCTACGACATGATGTTCAAAATCAGTATGTTCCGCTTCAATTTTTCTCAAAGCAGTATCGACATGCTTGAACTCTTTAATGAGCGCGGGATCAGATGTATGGGCCAGGAAATTTTCAAGCATTCCCTCGGCGACAACGATTTCGTTATTGACCTTAACAGTTAACTCATTAAAACGCTGTACCGCTTTATCAAAAAGTGGCTTCGCGTGTTCATCCTTAGCCATATGTTCGCCATAGCGCATGGCCCGTTCAAAATTAATGGCCTGTTCCAACTGATTAAGTGTTATGCCGGCAATGGCATTGGTGAGAGGGATATCTTCTTCTGCAATTTCAGTAAGCTTATTTCCAACTGAAAACAGAGAATATGTTGTCATTCCATTTACGATGGCTAGAACCGTAAGGTTAACCACCATAAATAGTATGACTTTCGAGGAAATTTTTAGGTTGGTGAATAAGGCGAGCATTTAATTAATCCTTTGTGCTGGCAACATACGCAATACAGGACTGTTATTTAATAAAACTATGCCGTGTTATTTTTTAAAACCTACCATCAACGAGTACGGTCAGGTTAAGTGTCTAATTATTGGTACAACGCTTTTAGTACTTGGCACTTGGCACTTGGCACTTGGCGAGCCCTAAAGTTAGCTTGCAATAAAGACAGATACTGTTTCGGCTTTACCAATATCGCTCAAAAAAAGGTTATTTAGCAGCTCATTTATCTACTCTACAAATACCACACTCACATTAAGTAGAATCGAAACTCTTAATACCCTAGGTTGCAGGTTGGTTATTAAAAATTCATTAAAATTGATTACAAAAATATCCTCTATAAGTTGTATTTATATATGTATATACCTAAGAGAATTCAGGCTTAGACATTGAAAAATCAGATGAACATGATACTTGTTCTACCCTCGAAAATTAATTGTGAAAATTAACTTTCCGAGCGTAATTTGATAAATATGAGCTCAATGACACCCGAACACGAAGTCTATACGTAGGCAGAAATGCAAGATTGGGATAATACTGTTCAGGCGTGCATATGGATCCCAACTATCATCGATTTATTAAGCGTTGCTACCGAGACCATGCTCGATCAGGCCGAAATTTGCTTAGGGGACAAGGTTTTCGATATTGCCGCAGGAGATGGAGGTCCCGGGAGTATTAGGGCTCCAGGATTGTTGGTGTGAAAATTTCTTGCTTGCTCTGCACACCGCGCAGTTCATGTGTCCCTAGAGATTTAAGGGCACTTGCCACGCCATCGGCAAATTCGGAAGACGTTAGTACCGAAACGCCCAATCCCTTACACAAGTTTTCAATACGCGCAGCTTCGTTAACGGCAGGTCCGATGACAGTGAAATCAAGACGCATCTCTGTACCAATATTACCATAGGTAATATTCCCGCGATGCAGCCCGGTACCAAACTTAAGAACGGGTTCTCCACGTTCCGTGCGTTCTTTGTTAACAGCACCGATTTGTGTATAGGCCTGCTGTACCGCCGATAACGCATTCGCACAGGCCTCTGGATGTTGCTCTTTGGGGTCTTCAATCAAGAAGATCGCCAAAACCGCATCGCCAATAAACTTTAAAACTTCACCGCCATTTTCCAAAACAGCCACAGCAACGCAATCGAAATACTGATCCAACGCAGAAAGATATTGGGCGCGTGGCATCATGTCGGCCATCTTGGTCGACCCCCGCAGATCAGAAAACCAGATAACCGCATGCAGATCTTCACCATCCCCGCGTTTGACAAGGCCATTCATAACGCGTTCACCCGCATCACGGCCCAGATAGGTTCGCAAGAGAGAGAGCGCCGACAGCCGCTGCGCATAGGCTTCTACCAAACGGCCAAGAACGGGTAAAATCTCGTAAAGATATCCCAGATGATTTGTCGAAAAACCGCCAGGCTGATCAGAAACAAGGGTGAGCACATTGATAAGCCCATCAGAAAACTTGAGCGGCAAGGCAACATAATCGGTTGCACCCTCCTCAAGGATATCTTTCAGGATTGGGAAATCCAGTTCCGGGTTTTCCCCTTCTAATCGACGTCGCACACCGCCCTCTCCATTAATGATCGGGGCAAAAGGACTATCGCGATATTGGGTTGATTGAACGCCCACATGGGTGGCCTGATATTCCTCGACACCGTCGATATCTCGATCCCACCTGAAAAAGAGCCCATATAACTGTGGATTTAACGTCCGCACGAACAACCGTAACCGCCATGTTGGCAGCCCGGAGGCATTCATCATTTTCGCAGTCGCGGTGAGTAACTCCGGGATATTTTTTGCTTTGCACGCCTCGTGCACCAGCCAATTGACAAAAGGATTGTCTTTATCCTGTTCGCTGTCACGCGGTTGCTTTTCCAGAACCTCTTCGTCGCTGATCCATTTATCTATCGTCTGCCAGTCAAATGCTAAATAGCCGTTGACGGGTGAGACTTCATCAAACGCCTCTTCATAGCTCCAGGCCGCATTCACAGCTTCCCTTCCGCCCGCATCGATCGTCCAATAGGATGCGTTGCCTTTGAAAGGACAGTAGGTGAGATGATCTGCGCGCTTCAATAAATCAAAGTTCACATCTTCTGGCGGGAAGTAAAAAACCCAGGGAAAGCGTGTCTCATGCATGATCATGGCGCGGGAGCTGTCGGCAATAACCTCACCATTGAAAATGGCACGGATCCGGTTTTGAGCAGGGTCAATGATAACCCGATACCCCTCTCGAACATCCTGTCCGGTGGTTGTTTTAGCTGTGCCAGATTTTTGAGGGGCTATTTGGGATGGGCTGAGGGGGATGGTCTTGGGTGAAGTTTCGGATGAGGTCTTGGATGAGGTCTTGGATGACATGGCGCGTTTCTCCTGTTGCCTTATCTTGCTCAGAAACAAGACCTAATAAAAGCCGGAAACAGAGATGTGGTTATAGGTCAGAGCAAAAACAACCAATCAATACAATATTAAGGCCCGTATTATATAGTATCCATTGCGAGGGATGCAGGCGTTTACCGGCTTAAAGGCTAAGTTGCTACGGGTTATGCCCTGGAGGCATTAATGCACGATATGGTGTTGAGAATATTCCTCAGTTTATTTCTTTTAATATCCTCGTCCTCTATCGCTACCTCAGAAGAAGATAAGGTAAAGTTACAGGTAGCCGCATTTCACATTGCGAATGTTATAGAGCAGGATGGATCTGGGGAATACGATAAGATCCTTGATCAATTATCTAACCATACCGGAATAATCTTTGATATAAAGGTGTTGCCCATCGCTCGGGCTAGAGCCCTGTACACGGACGGGAAATATGATTGTTTGCTCCCCTTAGATCCCGTTTTTGAGCAACAACACCAAAGCCACCTTCAATCAATCCCTCTTTATGCCGCCAAACTCTATGCTTTTACGCCCAGAGGAGAGCAACCGATTAGAAACATCGAAGATTTGGATGGGCTACATGTCGGCGGTGAACTTGGCATTCCCTATACAGAAAAACTCATCGAAATTATCGGAGACAACACCGCCAACCGCCTGAAGGACTTGGTACAGATGTTGGAAACAAACCGATTTGACGCCATTATTGCCTATACACCCGACATCCTTGAAATATTTGAGCATGAAGGCATTGAGCCGTTATCCTACGATCCCGCCTCTCCTCTGGTTGTCTATGAAGACAGCCTCACCTGCCATCCAACAGATCTAAACATTGTGCTGATGAAAAAAATAAACGATGCGTTAGAAACCATGGGATACGCACATTACAGGCCAAAAATAGGTTCCTAAGACCTGCACTAGGTGGGAAAAACGCTGCTCTTTTAAAAAGTGATCTTGCCCATGGATGTTACAAGCCTTGTGAGCTGTTGATCTGATCCAGACAGAAGTAAGTTAAGTGGAATGCTCCCTTCAACACTCTGTGCAAAGATTAGTCCTTCTTTCTCAAAGGCATGTCATGAGCAAACACGTTAAGAAGAAAGTGAATGTACATAAGAAATCCCATTGGTATAGCAAATAGTGCGGCAAAAGGTGTTAACGACAGTATCATCAAAACAAACCCAACACTACATGCCCCCGTTCCAATCAAAGGGGTCCCTCCTCTCATTCCGGACGTCAACTCGCAGCCAAGAATGTTCGAAGTAAAAGGCATTGAAACGGCCCCTACAAGTAAGGCCAAACACAAAGGAAAACTTATTAATGATATGGCGACACCTCGCAATCGATCCACCCCGCGATCTTTAAACACTTCACGCATTTTCGATCGAGAACTACTTAAGCTTCTTAATTGCCTAAATGAGAGAATTAAATTTCTTGGTATAAGAAAGATTGAAATAAAGGAAAAAATAAAAATTGCAGAAAAAAGCGCATTATATGCCGACTTAAAATTCTCAACATGTTCAGAGACGAACACTGTTTTTTGTAATATCCGACGACGTCAAAGATATACGGATAATCTTTTATCCCTAATGAGGTGAGAAGAATTAAAATTATGTAGAATACGGTCGAGGGAACCGAGATAAAAAACCAAGCCCCCTGTATATTTAAACAGGGAATAAAATTAGGTTTTTTCTTCGATAAAAGAGAACTAAACACCCACCAAGCATAATAAATAACGGCTCCAGCAAGCCCATATCCAACTGATCCGACAAAATCACCAGCTATTCCCATAAAAGATACCCCCAATAAATAGCTCTAGACCTATAACGCTCGGGCTCACTACAATCAACAAGTGCATTGATTATTTTGTTTCTCTCAAAACATTAGATAAGCCAGTGGAGCAGAGCCTATGGAAAACGTTTCCGAGATACTACACTCAGCCACGACGATAATACTCGCCGCTTCGATCCCGATGGTTTTGTGGCTCGGGCACCTCAATAGGAAAAGGGCCGATGGCAAAGAGAGTAAGGGGATAGGCTGGCAGTTTATTCGCTATACGGTTCTCAGCATAGCTTTTCCGATTGTGGCCATACTGGCGCTAAACGACGCGCTGACAAGTGAAGCGGCAACGATTATCGCCGGGGGACTTGGTTATGCTTTTGGCAAGAAGGATGATAGTGAGCCTAAAAACCAACCCCCGAAAAATTCGGAGACATGAAATAAAAAGACGAAAAACTCAGAGGCGTGAAGTAACGAGATGAAAAACTAAGAGACAAAATAAGCAATAGAATTTGAACAAAAAATAACCCTCGGCCGGGGGGGACCGAGGGTTATTTTACGTTCAATATAACGGGAGGCTATCGCTCTACCGTTTATATCGTCCTTATTGTGGGAGAATATCCCGAACAATACGTGGATCTAGACCGGCAAGAATTTTCTCTACACGACGTTCTTGACGTTTTGCTTTGAACGTACTCATCGCGTCAGAAATTGAATGCATAACGTGGGTAATCACATTTTCCTTGAAGAAGGAAACGGGCTGAACTGCGTTTACAGATACATTTGCCATGGTCTTAAATCCTAATAGAGGCTCGGTCCCACAGGATCCCGACAGCCATTTGTTTTCTCTTGAATCCTAGATACGCTCGCTCCCTCCAATCGACAAATGCCAATTTTTCATTCTGGCTATGCAATTTCTGCATGCAGATATTCTAAAAACACCACCGCCTTTATAATTCTGTCGCTTCCAGAATAAATCATCTATTTGAAGGCGTTTTTAGAGGTATTTTGAAGCCTTTTTGTTGATAAAAAATTATATCTTCTCAAAAATAAAAACCAGCGCGGTGTCGTAGGCGACACAAGGGATGGCGCAAAATCAATATTTCGATATCCTGACCTTAGAGGTCGGATTTAAAGAACATTTCGAGTCCTTTAATTCACGACTATTTTTTTCCAATGTTTATCGGATCAAAAAAGGATAAAACCTAAAAATTCCACGCGCCCCACTACTCGTTCACCCGGTTGTGGATCACCAACACCGGACGCTTTCATTTTGTCGACTCTCTATTTTCCATTGTTCTTGGGATCAGGTATTTGGCACCAGGATCAACCCTGATCACCGACCACCAGCCAACTTTGGTATTTCAGATGATATGCCTCCGGTTTTCCTCGGCCAGTTGGCCTGGCCCTTCAGGCAGCTTTTCAGCAGTCACAAATAACTGGCCAAATTCAAGTGACTGATTTTAGTCGTTATCAGACGTAAATTTACGCATGAGATGTAGCAGCATTTTTGAAGAATAGCTTTCCGGATTAAATACGTCACTATCGGTGAGCTGCCGAAGCTTATCTTTGTTCCGTTTGTTATCTGGAAAGTAAACCATACTCCAGTTTCCAAAGAACCGCTCGGCAATATCAGCAACATAACAGACATCCACTTGATAATGCCTCGTATCGGATTGGATATTTCGGTATAAATTATTTAACTTGCTGCGTTCACCTTCGAGAACTTGAACGAAATAATAGCCACTAAATAAAAGAGCCCCGGTGATATTATATTCTTTGTTTTTTCTTCGCGCGACCTCAAGCAAATCTTCCACCGAAAGCTCAATATCCTCATTACGCTTGCTCACGTATATTAATGTTGCCAAGTGACTTTTAAGAGCCTCTTGCGGAATAGGAACGTGCGATTTGCCGTCGTTTAAAAGATCCGCCAGTTCTTGGTCCGCTACAATTGGCAATTCTTCCAATCGCAGTAGGATTTCAGATATGATGTTCTTGGAACAGCCCCCATCGGTGGTCAACAGGTTTTCTATGTTGTGACAATGCCGACTATAAGCCTCAAAACCAAAAGAAGACGCTGCCCCTTTGAGATTATGTGTATTGAGAAGGAGCTCATAAGTTTCTTCTTCATTGAGCACTTCGCTCATCAAAAGTATTCTTAATTTTTCAATCACATCATTCGAATAGTCAACAAATTCGGTCTGCATGCTTGAAAAAGGTATTTCGTTCATCCTTTAATCTCCAACAGAGAATATTTGGGTATCGAAAGAGTATGTAAAGATGCCAAACCCTTAAACGGGTAGCGGCACCGAAAATACCACAACTATTAATTGTGGTCGACATTAGATTTTCAGAATTTATTTTAAGAAACGACGACAGCTTAATCTGTAAAGTCAGAAAGCCCCGCACCAATGTCGATGAAATCACGGCGCACGATTGAAATATTTTTAAGTAAATCTTGGTCTTGGAAAAGTTCTTCTTTTTCCGGTTTTATCTCATTGCCCTGACATAAAACGATCGGGTTTTCACCCCTATCGTTTTCCATCGGCAGCATTAAGATTTCAAGATATTTTTTTTGGCCCGATGCCATCCCGTGATGAGATATCACACGCATGCCACAGGGTTGCCCGACTACGGCAAAAAAAGACTGGCTCGCTTTTTCCCGGCGCTCTGGGGAGACATAATCGAGGTAATTTTGTCCTGTTGCATCCACCCCCATGCGCTCGCGCACAGCAGTTCCTGCCAGACGAAACTTGATAAAGGTTGGAGAGACCATCTCATAAATAATCAGAGAAGGAAGCAACTGCGGAATTTTTTCTGGTAGAAAACTACTCCGCAACGGAAGTACGCCTTCACGCGGAAGACTTAACCAATGGTCCAACAAAGCCTGACTTCGCGGATGATACAATTCGATAATTGGCCGGCCCCCACACTGGCAGAAAACGTTACGTACCCAAAAGCTTCATGAACTCAATAGGTGTTCAAGCATAGCATCATATGAAATTTTGAAAAGCCCACGAAAACGCAAAGCCATACTTGTTCAAAAAGACATCCATGGTAATTATAACCTCCCGATAAAAATAGTGTTGATCCCTTCAAGTGCCGGATACATATAAATAATGCGACCAGAGGTCTGAAAGCAGGCCTCTATCTGTAACGAAAGTTGTTTACATGCCCATTTATCTAATCCGTCACGGCCAGTCCGAATTTAACGCCGTTGCCAAGAACGGTATAGATCCGCTGATATACGATGCGCCACTAACTGCTCTTGGCCGCAGTCAGGCCGATGAGGCGCGTGAGAAGGTCAAAGAACTTGGCATTGAGCAGGTCATATGTTCGCCCCTTACTCGCGCGGTGCAAACCGCATTACGGATTTTCGAAGGCACCGTGCCGATATCTGTCGAGGCCCACCACCACGAAATGGTGTGCAACAGTTGTGATGTTGGACGCCACCCGGAAATTCTCGCCCTCGAATTTCCAACCCTTCAGTTTGATCATCTAGAGCCCCATTGGTGGCACCGCGGCACTGAAAACGAGCACGGTGTTCCTCATGAGCCCGTAGAAATCTTCCAAGAACGCGTCCGCACCTTCGCACCCATATTAGAGGCCTCAACAACCCGTCCCCTCGCCATCGTCGGCCACGGCCTGTTTTTCGAAGCCATGCTCGGTCGCATGCTCAACAACTGTGAAATAGCCCGCTATTCACCCGAATAACGCCAAACATAAAGCCACTTCATGCGTATGTCTTGGAGTGGGTCAAGTCGTGTCTGTCAAGGTGCGGTGTTGCCCCAAATTGGGTAAGGTGCAGCTCATCTCCTCGCAGCTCAAATTTATGTATAGAAGTATGAGCGATAGAAAGGAATAGCTTGCTTTTCATGTTTGTATCTAATCCCAGAGCAAGAGCTGCAAGGGTTGCTATAACCCCAGTTGAGGTAACGAGAAGTACTCTGTTCTGATGCTGAGTAACGTCCGTCAACGCGCCAATTATCCGTGTACAAAACGCTTCATAGGTTTCTATTTCAGGACTAATGTTGCCTTTACGCCAGATATCAAGAACCATTGAAACATGGGTCTCGAATGATTGCCCTTTCAAGGGTAGAGACACGCCGTGAGTGTTTTGCAGGTTATTGGAAAGTCCAAAATAATCAAACTCGTTCAGTCTAGAATCTGTATGGTAAGGTATATCGACAAGAGAGAGTGATTTTGCAGTTTGAATTTGTCGTTTCATTGTACCGGAAACAATCTTGTCAAACTTCTTGGATTGCTGAAAGTATGCGCCAAGGCATCGGGCTTGTTCATGTCCTAGATTACTGAGATCGTCATAACTTATCTCGTCTTTAGCACCCGTCTGTGCTTGTCCATGCCGGATTAGTGTCAGTTCTGTCATGGTGTGTTTTCACCCATATTTTAGTTCCAGAATATGTGAGAAATTTATAAAGATAATAGTTTCGACAAAACGTACAGCATAAATTCTACCAAAAGTAGAACTAATTACCTTCTGATCCAGAGCATCTTTGTGATTTGCATTCTGCCGCAGATTTGATCAACCAGTCCCGGAAGGCTTTAACATGAGGCAGTGCCGCCTTGGTTGGTTCGCTGATCAGGTAGTGCGCACCGATTGGCAAAGGCTCACACGCTACGGCAGGAACCAGGCTTCCCATATCCAACTCGTTAGGGATATAGGCTAGGTTGGCCAAGGCAATGCCGTGACCTGCGACGGCGGCTTGAATAGCGGTATCGTCGTGCTCAAACCGAAGAGCGGTATCCAGGTTGATTTTGGCATCATCCAACTTTCCAGCCCAACTGCGCCAGTCGCGGCCAGTGGGTTCGTTAAAAATAATGCGGTGGCGCTCCAAATCCCCGGGCTGAAGTGGCTTGTTATTTTGAAGAAAGCTTGGGGCACACACAGGCAACAGCCACTCCACCATAAAGCGCTCGGCATTATCAGGCACCCGCACCTGTCCTTCATAAGGGTCGCCCAACAGATAGATAATTGAGGCGTCAAACCGCTTAACCGGAGATAGTTCCGGATAACTCACCGCCTGTATATTAACCGGGTGATTGGGGTGCAGGCTCTCATACTGGGAGAGCCGTGGCATCAACCAACGAATGGCAAAGCTGGTTGTTACCGACAAGGTGAACTGTGGCACCACACCCCGGAGTTCTTCGGCGATCTGTGCGATTTGAAAAAGCGCGTTGTCGGTCACGGCGTAAAGCCGTTGTCCCTCATCGGTCAATTGTACCCCGCGATGGACCCGGACAAATAAAGCGGAACCAATATATTGTTCCAACAATTTTATCTGTCGACTGATCGCGCCTTCGGTAACACAAAGTTCCTTGGCTGCGAGCTTAAAACTCAAGTGTGTTGCCGCAGCAGTAAAATGGCGAACAGCGGTCAGTGGAGGTAATTTCATGAAGTCCAAATGCTTTTTAACGGGTAAAGACACCATCATCACGCCACAGGCTTTACATTTTGTAAAGACATGTACTCAATTTAATCGTTTGTCCTGAATTGAATTTTCGTGATTTAAATTGGGCTACAAATACCCAGTTCCTTTATCACCTCCTTCATAGGTCATAGACATGAGCATCGATTTACAAAAAATATTCAATGACACACCCGGCAAGAACACCTCTATCCACCTGAACAGCTGTGGATCTTCCCTGATGCCTCAGTCTGTGTTGGATGCGCAGGTTGACCACCTCAAACTCGAAGCGACAATTGGTGGTTATGAAGCTGCAAATAAAAGACGAGATGCGATTGAAGGCGCCTATGACTCTGTCGCTCGCTTGATAAATTGTCATCGCGATGAAATTGCCGTGGTTGAAAACGCCACTGTAGGCTGGGCGATGGCCTTTTACGCCATCCCCTTCAAAGCGGGTGACCGCATCCTAACTGTCGAAGCTGAATATGCGTCCAACTACGTAGCCTACCTACAAATGGCCAAGCAAAACGGCGTCGAGATCACCGTCGTTCCGAGTGAACCAAACGGTCAGGTATCGCTCACCGCTTTTGAAGAATTAATTGATGACCGGGTTAAACTGATTTCTGTCACCCATGTGCCAACCAACTCTGGCCTGGTAAACCCGATCGAAGCCATCGGCGACATTGCCCGAAAGCACGGCATTCTCTACCTCGTGGATGCCTGCCAATCCGCCGGGCAAATGCCATTGGATGTTGAGGAAATCAACTGCGATATACTCACAGCAACGGCGCGAAAATTCTTGCGTGGCCCCCGCGGCGTTGGCTTTTTATATGTGCGCTCTTCCGTTCTGGATCAGCTCCATCCACCAATGATTGACCTTTATTCGGCGACATGGACAAGTCTAAACGATTATACTCTGCGCCCGGATGCCCGCCGCTTTGAAAATTGGGAAAACAATTACGCCGCCAAACTTGGCCTCGGCGCTTGCGTTGATTACGCGCTCGAGGTCGGCCTCGACAATATCAAGGCAAGGATCGATGAACTGGCAAGTTATCTGCGTGAAAACTTGCAGTCTTTTCCCGCAGTTAAACTCCACACTTTTGGTGTCGAGCCCTCAAGTCCAACTCAATGCGGGATCGTGACGTTTTCAATCTCAGGCATAAATTCTCTTGAAGCCGTCAAAGAGATATTATCCAAAGGCGTAAATGTTAGCGGCTCATCCCCTAGCAGCACCCTGTTAGACGCCACCAACAATAACCTCCCTATTTTGATCAGATCATCGGTGCACTACTTTAATGATTTTGATGAGATCGATAAATTCTTGGAATTGGTCAGAGAAATTTCGGCACGATAATATAACTACCTTCTATCAGATAAATATGAGAGGGCGTTGGTTCATCCGGAAAATCTAACAAATACAACGGATTAAACTTGCGCCTTCTAACTAAAATTTTCCAAAGAGATTCTCAAAAATTATTTCCCATCTAATTAGCTGATATAGCATATTAATTTTTCAAAATATGAATGCTTTCATAAAAATGAAACGTTTCATATTGACAGAAACAGATCCTCATGTGTTCAATATACCTGTCGCAAAGCGAGAGTTTAATAAGTTGCAAAGCGACCACGAACATTCTCTGGGAGATTCTAATGAAATTTATGAAATTCGCTGCTGTCGCAGCAACCTCAATCGCTTTACTCGCTGGTTCAGCAAACGCGGATGATAAACCCGTTGTTGGCCTGATTATGAAATCACTCGCCAATGAGTTCTTTCAAAACATGCTTGAAGGCGCAAAAGAGCACGAAATAAAACGCGGTGATTACGAGCTCCGTGCTGTGGGCATGCAAAATGAAACCGACTTTGAATCCCAAATCAATGCGGTGGAAAACTTCATTACTCAAGGCGTGGATGCAATTGTTATTGCCCCAGCTGATTCACGTGCCATGGTACGTCCGCTAAAACGTGCGATGGAAGCTGGCATTGTTGTGGTGAACTTTGACGTTTCCTTGGACGCCGATGCTAAAAAGCAACAGGGTATTGATCTTGCGTTTGTCGGCCCTGACAACCGTGGTGGCGCGAAACTAGCTGGCGATGCTTTGGGTGAGTTACTCGGTGCTGGTGGTAAAGTTGTCATCATCGAAGGTAATCCAGGTGCAGACAATGCCAACGAACGCCGCCTAGGCTTTGAAGATTCAGTTAAACAGTTCGGCCTAGAACTACTCGACAGCCGTACCGCTCATTGGGAAACCGAAGAGGCCAACACAGTTTTCTCTAACATTCTAACCGCACACCCAGACACTCAGGGCGTTATGGTTGCTAATGATTCCATGGCAATTGGTGTAGTAAAAGCCCTTGAATCTGCGGGTCGTAAAGACATCGTGGTTGTTGGTTTTGATAATATTCCAGCCGTTGGCCCGATGATCAAAGATGGCCGTATGCTTGCCACCGTCGATCAGTTTGGTCAGGCCATGGCCGCAAACTCAATCGACCTCGCCCTTGGTGTGATCGCGGGCGGTCCAAAGCTTGAAGGTTGGGTTAAAACACCCATCGAGCTTGTAAAAGGCAACTAATTGCCTGAACAAATAACGCGTGTCCTCTCAAGGAGTTGGATATTAGAGGTCCCTGCCTCTAATGACTTGTCCTCCCCCTAATTGCTTGAATTGGGCACGCGTTTTCGTTCATGCTGAAAACCAACTGACAATACTGGGTAAAGAGTGATGGTCGCAGTACAGCCGATTGGTGAAGAAATATCTCAAGAAACAGATAATCTTTTATCTGTCACAGGACTGAAGAAGCACTTCGGGGGCGTTAAGGCCCTGGATGGGGTCAGTTTTTCCCTCAAGCCCGGCGAAGTCCATGCGCTGGTCGGCGAAAACGGGGCTGGCAAATCAACACTTATTAAAGTTTTGTCGGGTGTATTCCCATTTGATGCCGGGGAAATTATCCTAGACGGCGCACCCTATACACCTGCCAATCCCCACAACGCAAAAACACACGGCGTACAAGTGGTTCATCAGGAATTCAATCTTCTTGATCATTTAAGCGTCGCTGAAAATATCTCTATTGAAGCGATGCCAAAAACCCGTTTGGGATTGCTTGACCGCAAAGAGATGAACCGACGCGCCCGCGTAGCTCTTGATGCGATTGGATTGCGTGACGTCGATGTCCGCGCCACGGTACAGAGCCTCGGAATTGCCCACCGCCAATTGATCGAGATCGCCCGCGCGTTGCAATCAGAAAGCACTATCCTCATTCTGGATGAGCCCACGGCAACTCTGACCGAGCGCGAAACCAAACGCCTGTTTGAGATTGTACAATCCATCAAAGCCAAAGGAGTGACCATTGTCTTTGTTTCACACCACCTCAACGAAGTGTTTGCGATCTGTGACCGGGTCACGATTTTTCGTAACGGCAAAACCATTACAACCGAAGAGATTTCAGATACCACCCCAACAGGCGTTGTCCGTCACATGGTCGGGCGCAAACTCGCCGAAGAAATGGAACACGGTATAGAGCCACACGCCCGGGGCGATGTCGCGCTCGGCATTAAAGACCTATGTGTAACCCAAAATCCTCATGATGCAGGGATTTCCTTTGACCTTCACTACGGGGAAGTTCTTGGCATTGCCGGCCTTGTAGGTGCGGGACGAACAGAACTTCTTCGCGGCATATTTGGCATTGATCCTCTGAGGTCAGGAACCATCGAACGTGATGGCATCCCCGTCAAGTTTAGCGGCCCGCGTGATGCTATAGCAGCAGGGATCGGGTTTGTTACAGAAGACCGTAAAGACGAAGGCCTTATTCTCGAGATGCCTATTGCAGCTAATATCTCCTTGGCCAATATGCGCAATGTATCCGCCAGTGGGCTATTGCGATTTTTCAAAGAAAAACAACAAGCCCGCGAAGGTGGTAAACGCCTGAAATTAAAATACGGAAAGATTACCGACCCGGCGTCCAGTCTGTCTGGTGGTAATCAGCAAAAAGTTGTTCTGGCCAAATGGCTCGCCCGAAATCCTAAAATTCTCATTTTGGACGAACCCACCCGTGGTGTTGATGTTGGTGCCAAGGCCGAGATATACGCCATTCTCAAAGGGCTGGTGCGTGAAGGCGTCGCCCTCCTCATTGTCTCATCTGAAATGCCCGAGCTCATGACCCTGTCTGATCGCATTCTTGTGCTCGCAGACCATCAGGTCAAAGGCGCACTGGAGCGTTCTGAATTCTCTGAAGAAAATATACTCAAGCTGGCTTACGGCCAAAACACCAACGCCGAAGGAGTAAGCTAATGGCCGAGCAATCTGATGTTCTTGCAGAACCTACGGGGCGGGATTTTTCCATGCGCTCCATTATTAACAATGCTGGTATCGGGCTCGCCCTGTTAGGATTGATCCTGTTCTTCTCGATCTTTACCGAGCATTTTTTAAATCCCAATAACATCACCAATATTTTAACCCAAATAACCATCAACCTTATCCTCGCCGTCGGCATGACCTTTGTCATCCTCGTAGGCGGCATTGACCTCTCCGTCGGATCTGTGATGGCTTTTGCCGCGGTGGTTGCAGGTAAGGCAATTACCCTGCCCGGCTTTGGCCCGACAGAGGTCATTTTGCTAGCCTGTATTGCTGCTGTTACCGCCGGGTTTGTTTGCGGCTTGTTAAACGGGCTCATAACCTCTTATTGGGCGCTCCCCTCGTTTATCATTACCCTGGGCATGCTCAATATTGCCCGTGGTGCCGCACTTCACGTTTCAGATGCCCAGACAATCTACTCTTTCCCCTTCGCCTTTGAAGAGTTTGGATCTGCACAAATTTATGGCGTGCCCGTTGTATTCCTTGTGGCTCTCGCACTCGTCCTGCTGGCTTGGTTTGTTTTAAACCGCACCGTGTTTGGCCGTCTGCTCTATGGCATTGGCAACAATGAAGAAGCCGTCCGTTTAGCAGGTCACCCCGTGTTTTGGTACAAAGTCGCCGCCTTTACCATTTGTGGTTTAACCGCAGGTATAGCTGCCGTTGTTTATATGGCGCGTTTGAACATCGCGAGCCCGATTGCCGGTATTGGCTTTGAACTCAATGCCATTGCTGCCGTGATTATCGGCGGCACCAGCCTCAGCGGCGGACGCGGTTCCGTTATCGGCACCTTGCTTGGTGCCTTTATTATCGGGGTACTCGCCAACGGACTTATCTTGATTGGGTTAAGCGATTTCATGCGCCAAATGATAACAGGCGTGGTGATTATTATTGCAGTCATCCTCGATTATTACCGCGCGAGGTATGCCAAAAAATGAAACGAACAAAGCTGATAAACCGTCATTTAAGCGCCCTTATCGCACGCCTTGGTCACCTCGATGAGATCTTCGTCGCAGACGCGGGGTTTCCCACGCCAGAAGGAGTGGATGTCATTGACCTCTCTGTGGTTCCGGGGTTGCCAAGCTTTTGGGATGTCCTCCAAGCGCTTCGATCAGAACTCATTATAGAATCAGCCGTATTGGCAGAAGAAGCCAATGCTAGTCTTGTCGACAACATGAAATGGGCATTGGATGATTGGGCCGCAGAAGTCAACAAGCCCATAACCTTATCCAAATCATCCCATGCGGCGATGAAATCGCGCTCCAAGCAATCAAAAGCGATCATCCGTACAGGTGAGACCACCCCTTACGCCAACATCATTTTGGTCAGTGGGGTCGTTTTTTAAAAAGGAAAGCCGCTTGTGGCCAGTTTGTATAAGGAGCCAATTGCACAACCCTGACCATTAGGTCAATGTACCTACGAACTTAGAAACAATAAGAAATGGAGAGAAATACCGATGACAACTGTGAGAGACGTGGCAAAAATGGCTGGTGTTTCTGTCGGTACAGTATCGCGTGTTCTTTCTGAAAACAAAGCCGTCAAGCAGCCCTTAAAAGAACGGGTACTCTCTGCGGTGCAAAAGCTGGATTACAAACCCAACCTTGCCGCAAGAGCCCTTCGAACCAACAGGATTGATGTAATCGCTTTGGTGGTTCCTGACATTACAAATCCCTTCTTTGCCCAACTTGCAAAATGTATTGAGACCGAAGCCGCCAAACGAGGCCATTCGGTCATGCTGGCAAACTCTCACGATGATGCCAATACCGAACGAAAGCAAATTTCAGCTCTTTTGGATCGCTCTCCCCGCGGGATGCTGGTTGTCGCTGCTGCAGACACCGGAGACCTTGGATACAGCACCGATGTGCCCATTGTTTCTCTCGATCGCCGATTTGAGAATTTTCCCTTGGTTTCAACCGATCACTCTGAGGGATCGGCCCAGATTGCTGACCACCTTTACAAACTCGGCCACCGGAAAATTGCCTATATTTCCGGCCCACAAAACACCGAAGTCGGGCGCAGCCGTAAAGATGGTTTTATCTCTCGCATGGAAGAGCTAAACAGCAAGGACGACCCGGTTACTCTCCGAACTTTTGAAGGGCTGTTTGACTACAGATCAGGGGAAGATATCGGCCGACAAATTTTAACGACATCGGATGAATGGCGCCCGACCGCGATTGCCGCGGCAAGCGATCAGCTCGCCATAGGTGTTCTTCGAACAGCGCGAGACTTAAAACGGGAAATCCCCGCAGATCTTTCGGTTACCGGCTTTGATGATATCGCACTGGCATCGCTTATTGTGCCCAGATTAACCACCATCCGGCAGCCAACTGAACTGCTCGCCGAAACAGCATTGGCTTATGTATTTTCTGAAAATGACACCCCTGAAGAAAAAACAATCAAAGGCGAAATCGTTATAAGAGGTTCCACCTCAGCACCAAGATAAGGTTCTGATAACTACCTGTGAATAATACAGGTAGTCCTTCCTTATTAGCCTACTGGAGTAATCTATTGGTTGGTCATCAAGTTTTTGACGAACAAATTAAACAATTCCGCTTGCGACGAGATCTGTAATTTAGAATAGATGTTTCGCCGATGGGTCTTGACCGTCGGCAGGGATATATCCAAATTCAGCCCAATTGAATTGCTGGAATGTCCGATTAAAATAAGTTTGGTAATATCCTGCTCTCGACTGGTCAGAATATCTTTACCGAACTCCTGAAAACGGTATTCCTGACTTGGTTTACTTTCAGAAACATCAAAGTCCTGGGCTGCAAATTCAAAGTGTTTTAAAATTGCACTAGATAGAACCGGGTAAATCTTCTTTAACAGAGTATGACATTTTTCGGTTTGATCACCTGACAGCGCGGTCATGAAACTAAACTCTATCATCTTGTTGTCGGGTAAACGGATCAGGGCAAGAACTTCGGTTAGATGTTTCGGCCAGCCAGGCGTGCGATAACCGATGGTCTCTTTATCATCAATCCATATGTTTAAATCGGTATTGGCAATCAGTTCGGTATATCCAACAGGCAACAGATCACCAATCAGATAAGTGGCGGGAGCAATATTGTCCTGAAAGGCGCGATAGACAGGATTTATAATATAGGTGTAGGTTAAAAAATTCTCCAAACCTGCTTGAAAATTGATCGCCATTTTAAAGCTTTTCAAACAAGTCGGAGCGTTATTTTCACTGTATAAAAGGATATTAAGGCCCTCATAGGACATATAACCTTCTAACAGCTTTCCAGCTTGTGAGAAAAACGTCTCAGTCCCGATCGCGTCTACGATGCCAGCACAAATTTCACTGTCGACGCTTCCTGCGGATGCAGGAACACAAGCCCGGGTCATTGGGGGCACTGGAGCCATTGGGTCTGCTACCTTCAATTACGGAAACACATCCTAGCAAAAACAACGTCCAATACCAACAGAGTTTACTTGTAAAGCAAAAGCAAAAATTCGGATGGGCGCCTGCTTTCCCATCCGTAAGATAACAAAGACTTAGTACGTCTCTACTTCACATACCATCCCCAGGGCTCCTCGCTGTTATAGCGGGTGATTTGTTTTTCTTCGAGGTAGTTTTCAAAACCCCATCTGCCGAGTTCGCGCCCGATGCCGGATTTTTTGTATCCGCCCCAAGGCCCCTCAACAAACGTTGGTTGAGAACAATTGATCCAGACTATTCCGGCCCGAAGAGCAGAAGCAACACGGTCACATCGATCATCATCTTTGGACATCACCGCCGCAGCGAGACCAAACTCACTGTCGTTGGCCAGTTTGACGGCTTCTTCCTCAGTACTAAAAGATTTAATACAGACCACAGGCCCAAAAATCTCTTCTCGCCAAATAGAACTATTTTCTTCGACGTCGACAAAGATGGTTGGCTCAAGAAAATAACCTTTGTCCAGCCCCTTTGCGGGCCCACCGCCCGTCACCAGACGTGCGCCACTTTTTTTGCCCTGCTCAATAAACCCAAGAACCTTGTCGTATTGGGACTTATTTACAAGTGGCCCCAACAAAATGTCATCGTGCATACCATTACCAATGGTGATTTTTTGCGCTTCTTCCTTGAGCCGTTCTATTACGGGTTCATAAATCTCATCTTCGATCAAAACACGTGATGTCGCAGAGCAAACCTCACCCTGGTTCCAAAAGATACCAAATAAAATCCACTCGACTGCTTGCTTGATATCGCTGTCAGCAAACACCACGAAAGGAGATTTCCCCCCGAGTTCGAGAGAGATATTTTTGATATCTCTGGCTGCGGTTTGCATGATACGCGCACCAGTTTGCACCGATCCGGTAAAGGCGAGTTTATCCACATCAGGATGTGCACTCAACGGTTGGCCTGCGTTGGCGCCAAGCCCGGTGACGATATTCAATACCCCATCAGGCAATCCTGCTCTTTGTGCAACCTCCCCCAATTCAAGCGCCGTAATCGGGGTAACTTCCGAAGGTTTAAGAACCACGGTACAGCCTGCGGCAAGCGCAGGCGCCACTTTCCAAGCCGCCATAAGCAGGGGGAAATTCCACGGAATAATAGCACCAACCACCCCAACGGGTTCTCTAACGACCCTGGTCGTAAATCGATAATCAGAGAGAGCTATTTTTTCATCTGGTGTGTTGTGAAATTCATCTGCCAGATCAGCATAGAAATTAAAACACGCGACGGTGTCTTCGATATCCCACACGGCTTCGGGTAAAGGCTTGCCGTTGTCTAACACTTCCAACCCTGCCAATTCATTGGTGCGGACTTCGATTTCAGTGGCCATCTTTCGAAGAATAATCGCCCGCTCTGCACCGTTCATCTCAGACCACGGCCCGCTATCAAACGCATCACGCGCAGCTTTCACCGCAGCGTTAATGTCTTCTTTTCCAGCAGATGCAACCTGGTGAATAACGTCTTCGGTGGCCGGATCTATTACATCAAGAGTTTCTCCAGAGCAGGCATTTACCCACGACCCATTGATCAGCAATTTTGATATCATTGCAGTTCCTCTCATCATTAGAAAAATGTAGTGATTAGGGGCCTGACCCTAGGCTTTCGAAACTTTAGTCAGCCTTAAGGATTTCTATTGCAGCCTCGAGACAATCCCTATCCCCTGCAGCGATGACCTTACCAGACCAATCCAAGGTGATTTCATTACCATCCCAGTCCGTCATAAAACCTCCGGCACCTTGAATAACGGCCGCGCTGGCATAGACATCATAAGGATCAAGGCCACTATCAACCGCAAGATCGGTCCGCCCTGACGCCAAGGTGCCATAGACAAAGCAAGAACCGCCATATTGGACGTAGGGAACAATTTTACGTAACTTCGTAAGACGGGCAAGTTCGTCTTCGCTCATAAAATCCGGGCTACTACAGGTGACAAAAGCCTTGGAAAGCTCGGCACAGGCTTTAACGTTCGCGGGCTGTCCATTACGATTTGCGAAGAGCCCAGAAACACCAACCCAGCGATCCGAGGTTGCCGGATGGTTTATTACACCCACAAAAGGTTTGCCCTTCCAGGCCAAGCCGATCAGCGTGCCATAAACAGGAATACCCGCAATAAAGGGGGCCGTGCCATCTATGGGATCCAGCACCCAAACGTACTCGGCATCGAGGTTTATGTTTTCAAACTCTTCGCCTAAAATTCCATGATCAGGATAAGCCTGCGCAATCATTTCGCGCATCGTCTTCTCCACCGCCTTATCTGTTTGCGTGACAAAAGACGCATCAGATTTGACATCAATTTCTGGGACTTTATTTGCCGCGGCCAATAACATCTCGCCACTGACATCGGCAAGCTTTTCAGCAAATTCTAGAAACACTTCATACGGAGGGAATTGAGTTTTCATTGTGATCTTCTTTGTGTTCATAAAACTAGGGTGCGTAACGATAAAGCATTAGTGAGTGAGGATCTGGCTCAAGAACTTTTGAGTGCGTTCGTTTTGAGGGTTTAGGAAGAAATCCTCCGGTTCTGCTTCTTCAACAATTTCCCCTGCATCCATAAATATCACCCGATCAGCGACTGATCTGGCAAAGCCCATTTCATGCGTTACACACACCATGGTCATGCCTTCTTTTGCCAAGTCGGTCATAACCTCCAACACTTCGTTGATCATTTCAGGATCGAGCGCAGAAGTTGGTTCATCGAACAAGATGATCTCTGGCTTCATACATAATGCCCGGGCGATAGCCACGCGTTGCTGCTGCCCACCAGAGAGTTGAACCGGATACTTGTCTGCCTGTTCTGGTATCTTTACCCGCTCGAGAAAGTGCATCGCAGTTTCACGGGCTTCCACTTTGCTGGTCTTACGCACCAGGCGTTGAGCCAGCATGAGATTTTTTAAGATCGTCATATGCGGGAACAGATTAAAACTCTGAAATACCATGCCGACTTCGCGCCGGATTGCATTAATGTCCTTAACTTTATCAGTGAGCTCGTTACCATCAATAATGATGTGTCCGTCAGTGTGTTCTTCCAAACGATTGATGCAGCGGATCATGGTCGATTTACCGGATCCAGAAGGACCACAGACCACGATTTTCTCACCTTTTTTGACTTCCAAATTGATGTTTTTTAAGGCCTGAAAATTACCAAAGTATTTATTCACGCTTTTCATTTGGATCAATGTTTCTGGTGATGCTGCGGGTGCTGTATTTGTCATGCTAGGCCCTCCGGTTTTACGTACCTGCTCAGATATTTTTCAATCCGGCCAAAGGTTTTTTGAATTATCCAAGTGAGGATCATGTAAATAATTGCGAGCGATATGAAGATCTCATACGGAGCAAAAGTTTGAGAGACAATTGTCCGAGCGATACCTGTCATGTCCACCAATGTAATTGTGCTAGCAAGCGACGTCGCCTTCATAAGGCTGATAAAATCGTTGCTGTAAGCCGGTAAAGAGAGCCGAGCTGCAATGGGAACAGTTAGATATATAAACTTCTGTCGAACAGATAAACCAAGCGCAGCACCTGCTTCGAGAACTCCCCGATCCACACCGAGCACGCCTCCGCGTAAAATCTCAGAAACGTATGCACCTGTATTCAGAGTCAAAGCCAGGATTGCGCAGCCAAAGGGCTCACGTAGGATGGGCCAAAATATGCTATCTCGGATAAATTCAAACTGCGGCAGGCCATAGTAAATGATAAAGATTTGTACCAGGATGGGCGTGCCGCGAAATATGTATATGTGAACCTGAGCAGGCCAGGACAGATACCATTTCCCACTGATGCGCATCAGCAACAACAATACCGCCAATATCAGACCAAGGATTGCAGAGAGAAACAACAGCTGAAAGGTCAGACCGATCCCCATCAACATTTTTGGTATACTGTCGGCGATCAATTCAAAGTCAAAAATCATCGCGCTGACTCCATGTGCTTGTTTCCGTATTTTTCCAGCCACATAACGGTCAGAGTGATGACGGTTGAAAATCCCAGATAAATACAACCAACCACGATATACATAGTGAAAGGTTTACCTGTCGTGCCAATGGCTTGCTTGGCAACAAACAGGGTTTCGTTCAGACCTATAATAGAAATAAGGGCCGTATCTTTGATGAGCGAAAGCATGTGATTGCCAAACGACGGCAATGCCAAGCGCCACATCTCTGGGATACGGACATAAACGAAAGTTTGAAAGTTAGACATGCCAAGTGCACGTGCCGCTTCAATACTTCCTGGCTTCACCCCCAAAAACGCACCTCGAAAGGTCTCGGTGGCATAGGACCCGACAATAAGTCCAATCGCTAAGGTTCCAGACCAAAAAGGAGAAAGATCAACAAACTTAACCTCTGGATCGAAAACCTGTGCAATCGCTGTAAGGGTAATCGCGGAACCAAAGTAAAGCAGCAAAATCACTAAAATTTCGGGTGTTCCTCTAAAAGCAACCGTGTAACCCGCAGCAAGTTTTTGAGCAAATCGGTTATTGGAGAGCTTGGCCGCAGCCCCGATCAATCCGAACAACACCATCAATATTAGAGAGCAAACAAATACCTGAAGAACGATTACAGATCCCCAGAAATAATCGTCCCACCACCCTGTAACAGCCTCCACAGGCTTCCTCCTCGTCGTTCAATTTTATTTGGTCCAATTTTATTATTTTTGTTTTTAGTTTGGATCAGTTTTCACTTTTTTCTCAAACACAACAGCTGATGTACTTCAACAAGTGCCAGGATCGAGATATACCCAAATTCAAGGGGTAGCAGGTGACGGCGTAGGCTTTCTACGCCGTCACGATAGTGCTGGTAGATCTAAATTTACCCAATCCTAGTTATAGATTGGAAATGGGAAAATTTTCAGTGAATACTCGGTCAATTTGTCAGTTTTGATTAGTTGAGTTAAGGCATCATCTAAGCGTTTTTTCAGCTCTGGCTGTCCCTGAAGCAAACCAATACCGACACCCGTTCCAAAGTATTTCACTTCATCAATAGCCGGGCTGGCAAAACCATAACCATCACCTTCATCCTTACTTAGGAAACGAAGATAGGCTTTCATTGGGTTGGTCATGATGAGATCAACACGTCCATTGCGTAGATCAAGGTACTGAGCTTCGGAGCTGTCATAGAAAACAACGTCTGCTTCTGGCAATTTTGCTTCAAACCAATTGGCATAGGTTGATGCCCGTTCCAGGCCAACACGAAGACCAGAGAAGTTTTCTGGAATGGCCACGCCAGTTTCGTCAAAAAGTTTGTAATCTTTGCTGGATTTACCGATGATCCGACCAATCGAATCACGGTAAGGAATTGAGAAATCGATTTTCTCCAACCGTTGTTCTGTGATTGACATTGAGGCAACGACCAGATCGAATTTGTTAGCCAAAAGTGCCGGAATCATACCGGACCATTCCTGACAAACAAATTCAAGATCAGCACCAATAATTTCAGCGACACCTTTTGCAACATCCACATCATAACCCGCCAATTCCCCGTCAGCGGTGCGATAATTAAACGGCGCATAGGTACATTCCATACCAACACGCAATGTCTCAGCCGAAGCCGTTCCCACTGTAAGAAAGGCGCAGGCTCCCAGTGCCATGGCTTTAATCATATTGAGTTTCATAGTCTTCTCCCTTGTTTGTTTTTATAACTTCTGGTTAGAATTCTTATTCACTATTTGGCCTCACCTATTGGGCGACAGCCCCATCAATTGCCTCTAATACGCGGCTGACTTCAGCCTCGGTGTTGTAATGCGCCAAACCAATACGAACCACGCCCTCGTCTTCTGGAATACCCAAGAAGCGAGCTGGCTCATAGGCATAGTTATGGCCGTGCCAGACATAGATACCTTTTTCGGAAAGCGACTTGGCGATATCTGTCGGTTTGAAATAATCGTGCCGGATTGACACAGTTGGCACTCTTTGGTGGACGCGATTGGGGTTACTAATCCCAACGATTGAGATACCGGGTATTTGTCCCAAGCCACCGATTAAGGTGTTGGTAAGCGGCTCTTCGTAATCCCGTGAAGCTTTGTACGCAGCCGCGATCAGATCCCGACGATTTTCTGATGTTGATGTCCCTCGACCGAGCGTCTCAAAGTATTCCACCGTGGCAGATAGTCCGGCGAGGAGTTCAAACTGCGGCGTTCCCGCTTCAAAGCGGTCGGGTAAATCATTGGAAACGCAGCGTCCCTTGTAAGGATGCAGGCCAGCCAAGATCTCTTCTTTTCCCCATAAGAGACCGAGGTGAGGCCCGAAAAATTTGTAGGCTGAGCAAACCAGGAAATCACAACCAAGCGCCTGCACATCGACGAGGTGATGAGGCGCCAATTGAACTGCGTCGACAAAAACCTGCGCGCCCGCATCCTGTGCAATCCTGGCTAGAGTTTTGATGTCATTGATGGAACCAGTCATGTTACTTGCATAATTCAAACACACAAGTTTGGTCTTATCGCTCAGAACCGCTTCCAGATTTTCAGGCTCAATCAACCAGGTATCCCGATCAAATTCTACCCACCGGATGTTGAGGCCTTTGTCTTTAGCAATCTCTAACCATGGACCAACGTTGCCTTCGTGCTCTACTCGGGAAACCACGATTTCATCCCCAGGTTGGAAATCACGACAAATGCTACGGGAAAGATGAAACGTCAAAGACGTCATGCTTTGGCCGATGACAACTTCCCTGGAAGAACGGGCGCCAAGAAAAACGGCAGCGTCTTCGTGTGCTTTTAGCGTTATCGCATCTGTATTAACACTGGTGGTAAAGTGTCCCCCACCATTACTGGCGTTGGTCAGCATATAATCAGCAACAGCCTTGGCAACAGAAGCTGGAACCTGAGTTCCTGCGGGGTTGTCCAGATAAACGCGATCATGTCCTTTATCAGACAGCGACAAGGCCGGAAACAGCGCACGAATATCAGAAACCGGAAATCCCATTAAACTCACCTTTACTTAAATAACCTGACGCCAAATCACTTGGATCTACCAAATCACTTGGATCTAAATGACATGGCCCAGATAACATGGATGGTCAGGCTTTATTGAAATCGATGAGACAAGTATTCCCCAAGACAGAATCAAAGGACATCATCCTAAGGGATGAGACGGTATATAAAGTTTCTGTTGAAAGTTTATAAACCGGATTTATATTTTATGATCAAATTTAAATAATATTTTCCTATACTTAACGTATTAAATTTTCACAACCAAGATGAGTAGATCCTCCCGCCCCACGAAAACTCGTCGCTCATGGTTTCTTTTCTGGGCCGCTTATTCCTGCCTACAGGTATAAGGCCAGACCAGTTTAGTGTTGGGTGGGTTGGTAGAGCCATCCTCAAACATAACGGGGATAGGCACGGCTTTCTCAATATTGGGTAAAGCTTTCATTGCAGCTGTATCAAGCGGGACTTTTCCACGATAGAAAGCGTTTGGGTCCAACCAGTAGCCCTTGAGAGGAATGATAATGTTCTGGCTTTCGCTATATTGTTTTGAAGTGCTGTAAAGGGTAGAAAAATGAATGGCCGGGCGACGGCCCTTGTTTTGTTTACCAGTTTTGGGGGAAATACCAGAATTACCCGTAGGGCCGAGCACCTGCCCCATCACCACCTTTTGGCCAACAACGATATCTGGTAATCGATCTAAGTGCCCATAGGCAGAGAAAATCCAAAGAGGGATTCCAGTATCCTCTGGACTATGACGCAGAACAATTTCAATTCCCCGGGGTGATTTATCATCCTTAAAAATAGCCACAACGGTGCCATTAGCGATTGCGATCATCGCTGTTCCCCACGGTGCAGGCATATCTATACCACCGTGGTAACTATCCCGCTTGCGCTTAAAGCCATAGGGCATAGCATAATAATCATCGATCCCTCGACAGCTTGCATTACGGGGGAAAACCGGACCTAATTCCGTTGGAAAAAGCCCCCTTTCCACAGAGGATTTGGGATCACATTTTCTAAACCTCCCAATAGCGCAGCGGACTTCCTTGCTCAACAGGCTCTCGGGCACCCGGCCATCGATTTCGGTCAGGATCTCTCCTGCCAAAGGCTTGATCTCGGAGCTTTTATTTTCCTTCCAGGCCGCCCGATACAGGGCGCGGACTTCGGCTAAATTCAGATAACCATCGGCATCGAGATCAAGTCGGTTAAAATTACCGCGACGGTTCCACTCTTCGACACTAATTTTATCGTCGCCATTCTTATCCATTAACCCGAAATCGCGGGCTACCCGACCCTTTGCGGCCGCCTCGTATATACCGCCCATAAAAGCTATGTTGATAAAAGTTATAAGGACAACGGATAGAGAAGTGATCAGAGCTCGCTTCATGCTTAATCCTCAAATCTACGGGAATCAGATAAATACCCTAGCACTCTGGATGTCCTGAACATAGGTTAAACATAAGCTGTATTTTGTATAATCAGCATCCGAACATGGGCATCTTTTTTACCAACCAATTATTCTATCCATCTATTACAATGCGTCCGATATGCCTTCGCTCTTTTGAATAGTTTCTTGAATAAAATCAACAAAGGTGGTGATTAAAATACTCTCTTTTTTACGTTGCATATAGAAGGCATAAAAATCCAGCGATTGAATGTGGAGTTCAGGGAGAACCTGAATCAGGCGTCCTTCCGTAATATCTTGTTTCACCAAATACGAAGGCAGGCTTGCGATACCAAGATGGTTCAGCACGGCATCATATATCGACTTTTTACTATTAAACGACAGGCTCCCGCTCACAGATATTCTCTGCTCAACGCCCTTGATGGTGAACTCCAGGGTGTTATAGGTATTTACTGTGTGGCTGAAGGTGATGAAGTCCAGCTTGTTCAATTCATCCAGATTTTTAGGGATACCTGCCCTTTGTAAATATTCCGGGCTGGCACAAAGCACCGTATCATCACGGCAAATTCTTTTCGACAAATAAGGCTCGTTGTTTAGGCTGGTACTGCGAAAGGCAATGTGGGTGTTTTCTCGAAATAGATCGATTACCTCATTGCTGTAATTCGCCCGGATAGCAACATCGGGGTATTTCTTTTTAAATTCAAATATTAAGGGAGACAGGACAATGTTTCCCCACAGTTCTGGCGCGGTGATCCGGAGTTCCCCCGTCAAACGGTTCTTGATGTAATTCAGGTTATCAATGAGGCCGTCATAGGAAGCGAGTACTTCTATGGCAGTATCATAATAAAGCTCTCCCGCACTGGTGATACCGATGGAGCGGGTTGAACGGTTTAAGAGAACACTGCCAAGGGTTTTCTCGAGCTGTTGAATATCTTTGGATGCTTTCGAAGGGGTAATACCCATCTTTTGCGCAGCAGCACTAAAAGTACCCAAATGAACGATCTGCACAAAGAGTTGCATGAGAAATATTTTATCAGTCTGTGCCACCATTATTTCTCCACAGGAAATTAAGAAAGCGATTTTATGTCTATTATCCCCTCTGAGGCAAGGTGCTAAATAATGAGCAACGGATCACAAATTGATCGCAACCAGACAGTAAACGATATTTAAGGACACCAGATAATGCAGACCTATCAGATCAAACAAAACGCCGTATCCCTTGTCGACATTGAAATGCCAACCTGTGGACCCAATCAGATTTTGGTCAAAATGAAAGCCCTCGCCCTCAATCATCGGGACCACCTCGTGGTAAATGGCATTACCCGTTGGAAGCTCAAGGAAGATGGCCGGGTTCCAGTTGCAGATGGCGCAGGTGAAATTGTTGCGGTCGGCACGGCAGTATCGGAATTATCTCTTGGTGATCGCGTCAGCAGTCTGATTGTCCCGAACTGGCAGGATGGCGAAATGACCCCGGCCAAACTTCAGGGCTCTCCTGGCGGCCCCGGTGCTGATGGCGTCGCGGCTGAATACGTGCTCTTTAATGAGACCGCTGTTATCAAGATCCCGGATTATCTATCCTACCAAGAAGCCGCAGCTCTTCCCTGTGCTGGCCTCACCGCCTGGAATGCTATTGTTGAAAAATCAGACTTAAAACCGGGCAACAGTGTTCTGATATTAGGCACTGGTGGAGTTTCACTCTTTGCCATGCAATTCGCCCTGATGATGGGCTGTGAAGTTATTGTCACCTCAAGCAGTGATGAGAAGCTTGAAGAAGTAAAAAAACTCGGAGCCCATCACATCATTAACTATGCCACAAATCCAAACTGGGTTGATGAAGTTCTAGAGCTTACCGATGGCGCGGGCGTCCATCACATTGCCGAAGTTGTTGGTGGTAGTCACCTCAACATTTCTCTGAAATGCATTCGTTCTGGGGGCACCATTGCGCAAATTGGCGCGATCAAAGGCGTTTGTGATGGTACCGTTGATACCGCTGAAATCATGTACAAGGCCGTTAACATCAAGGGCGTAGAAGTCGGCTCAAAATCGATGCACTCCCGGATGCTCAAAGCCATGGAAGTCCATAAAACCAAGCCCATCATACACAAGATCTTTGATTTTGCGGATCTCTCTGAAGCCATTGAATATCAGGGAAGCGGTTCTCACTTTGGTAAGATCGGTATCAGCCTTTAGTTTTTAAGAACGAACTACCCTGATGGATACAATCCAATTGGGGTGGTTCGTTAACTAAAACAAACCGATAATTAACCTCTAAGCAATATAACATCAGAATAAGGTATTAATTCCTAATAAAAACAAACATTTACATTAATTTTATACAGATAAAATTACAGAACCCTGCTAACGTTAAGAGTGCTCCAGTATGTCAAAGGGCAACAGGTTACGGAGGGTTTTAATGTTTCTTACATCAAACTCTGATCTATCAGACCTCAAAATCTATCCACGCCTGTATAAAACCTGGCAATGGTTTTCAGCCTTGAGCGACACTTTAGGGCGACTTCCTTCCCGCCGGGATATCAACCCGATTGAAATTCCTTTTGTCCTTGGATATGAAGTCCTCACAGAATTTCACAGGGATGAAAATTTTTGTCGTTTTCGCCTTGTTGGCGTCGTCCTAGAAGAATTTACAGGCCTCCCCACGAGCGCCACGGGATTACGTTACAATGAGATGCTTGATCCAGAAAGTAATTTGGAAGCATTAGAAACGATGGCAAGTGTCCTAGACAAAGGACAACCTCTCTTTGGTCCCTCAAGTCTTCGCCGTAACGACGGCCCCAGTTTGGAATATGCACGGGTGATTTGCCCGTTGAAAAAACTAGAGGGCGAGCCAGAAATGATTTTTATTGTGTTTGAAGATATGTACGAAAAAGAAAACTCTTAACCTTAATTCCCGAGTGTACATCATTTATTTTCACAGTTAACCGGAGTTTCTAAGGTATTCAATTTGCCCCCCTCTCTTGAGATCGATTATCAAAAATAATGCGATAATGATTATAATTTTAAATACATTATCATATGGTGAAAAAGGCTTATGTTAGTCATCAAGGGCAAACTAACTTGAGGACTAAAACTGATGAAACCGCTCGTAACTGCCGAAGATTTTGATTTTGCTGCTGCAGATATTGATTTTCATATCCGTGAAGCGCACCGCCTTCGTTCTGAATACGCTGGCAAACTTGTAAGCACATTCTTCCACGCTGTCGTGAACTCTACAAAAGGCTTTCTGGCACGCTTGACGTTCCACAAAGTTAGACACGCTTAAAGTACCCGGTCTAGATTACCAGGCCCAGATTACACGATCCAGATTCCATACCCCACATTTGGAATTACCTAGTCCGTCTCCCAGTGGATTAGAAGAAGTAAAACTTGAGGGTGTAATTTGCATCCTCATTTTTTTTGCCTTAGCTATTCGCTTAAGAGCAAGGTTTTACTAGCCCTAACTTAATTCCGCACTATTTCATTTCCACCAAAACTTGTTATGCTCTTGTAATATTTCAAATAATAAACATCTATCAATAGATTATTCTATGAATTTATTTCAAGCTATTTTTCAAGAGGGATTTCATGACAATCGTGCCAACCGAAAAATCAATTGATTTGGAAAATTGGCCCCGGCGTAGCCAATACAACCTCTTTAAGGATTTTTCCTCTCCCCATGTCAGCATTACAGCCCGGGTGGATGTCACGGGGATCATGCGTGCCAAACAAAATCAGGCCATTGCCCCTTTCAACGCCATGCTGTTTTGCATCATGAGCGCCATAAACGCTGTACCGGAACTGCGCACCCGATTTAGAAATTTGAAAAATGGCGAACAAGGCGTTATCGAACACTCCCTTGTTCACCCTTCCGTAACCGTTCCAATTGAAGATGATCGCTTTGCCTTTTGTGAAATCACCTACGATCCTTCATGGACAGAGTTCAATCAAAATTGCGAAGAGGCAATTGCCGCTGGCAAAGCCCAAGTCAAGCTCACTGAAAATACCGTCGATACAGATCACTGGGTTTTTATGTCGTGCCTGCCTTGGCTCGATTTTACCGAACTGAAACACCCCCTTAAAGGCCCGGAGGATTGTGTTCCTCGCCTCGCCTGGGGCAAGTTTACCCCAAGCCTTAATGGTGAAGCTACAGAGGGAAACGGCCATGACAACACCTGGCCAGACCGTACTTGGAAAACTCCCGTTAACCTCACGGCCCATCACGCTTTGGTCGACGGCCTTCATATCGCCCAGTTTTTCAAGAAACTCGAACAGGCAACCCAAGAATTCACCAAATAATTTTAAAGACAAATTGGGAGTAATTCGGGTAAATCACCAATTTGTTTTTATACTAAAAATCACATCAGGCAGATCATCTCTGAGCCAATACCTCTCTCGGGCTGATACCATAATGGCGAGAAAAAGCACGAGACAGTGCCGCCGGGCTGGAAAACCCAATCCGTCGAGCGATAGCTTTAAGCGGCGTTCCCTTGGCAATTTCCATCCGGGCTAGAGTTAAGCGCCAATTGGATAGATATTGCCCCGGCGTTACCCCCACGGACTTACGAAAAGAATTCACAAAGTGCGTCCGGGACATCGCCGCAATCTCTGCCAAATCTTCCAGGTGAAAGTTCCTCTCTGGATTATCATGGATAGCAACGATTGCCATGGCGAGGTTCGGATGCGCCAGGCCTGCCAACAGCCCCACTTCGGCCTGACCTGCCTCGATTAAATGCCGCAACAGACGGATCACCACGATTTCACACAGCCGATCGATCACCGCCTGCCCGCCACACCGTGGGGCGTTGGCTTCTTCCATCAGCATATTGGTGACAGCCTGCAACGGTTTGGATTGATCCAGGCGCACAACGACCAAATCAGGTAGAGCAAGGGCAATGGGATTAGCAACACCACCAGTATCAACCGCAGCACAAACGTATCCCTCGGGAACAGGGCCATCGGCCGGGTCATCCTTGTGAATGTTCGCCCTCCTCGGCTCTTCAGAAGGTACGCCGCGAGGATAAAACACCAAAAGAGGGACATCATCCCTAAGGCCCTCAAACTCTTTTCCAGAGGCGGTGGCTCCAGAAACCGTGACGTGCCCTTTTATTTCTTTTTTAATTTGCGGACTTAGTTGCCCTAAATGGGCGATAAAAAAATTCGCGTCATCTTCTTTATCCATCTCAATATCTGCCACGGTTTGCAAAGCAATTGATTTAGGCACAAAGGATCTGACCCGCGCTTGCACGTGAAAACGTGAAATCAGGGCGGAGAGGCGATCAGGTTTCTTTACATTCAGGTTTTGCATTTTATACAACAGACCAATTTGTACTCTCGGTTAAGTATTATGCACCATATGAGATTAATAGTTCATTATATTCTTATTCAGCAGCTGATGTCCAGCTATACGAATATATTGGAAGGTACCCCTCAAATGTTGATCCCTCGCCAGAAAACCCCTGATCTCTCGGTTCCCACTCTCAATGGTGGCACCTTTGATCTCGGTGCTGACCAGGCTGAGAACTTTACCCTTGTGACCTTCTATCGCGGTCTACATTGCCCGATCTGTGCCAATTACCTGAAAGAGCTCGAACGCCTGACCCCAGAATTTGAACAACGCGGCGTAAAAACCATCGCCCTCAGTTCCGATGGCCAAGAACGCACACAAGCCATGGCTGACAAGATCGAAGCCAAGAACCTGCGCTTTGGTTATGATCTCTCCCTCAGCGTTGCCAAAGAATGGGGTCTGTTCATTTCCACATCACGCGGCACAACCTCTATCGGTATTGAAGAGCCTGCCCTGTTCTCTGAACCTGGCGTCTTCTTGGTCCGCCCAGATCAAACGCTTTATTACGCCTCTGTCCAGACCATGCCGTTTATCCGCCCTGCGTTCAAAGAAATGGTCGGTGCCATCGACTTCATCATGGCCAACGACTATCCAGGCCGCGGTGAATACATCGGCGAAGTATAAGAGACAGAATATAAGAAGAAAAACGGCGTTCTTTACGCCCAAGCATCTGGTGCAAGCCGTCTCTTAAACGGCTAAGACCCTGTCTTTTGTACCAGAAAACTGCCCCCGGTCAGGCCACACACACAAGCAGGCCGGGGGTATTTGTTATCTTCAATAAAACTCAGTATTGGTTTATTTCTCAAAAGCCGGACGTACGATTGGTAAGCTTCATTGCTGATCGCTCTGTCCCGATAACGCGACACAGTTATGGAGAATCATTGCGCCAATTTCCTCCTGTAATCCATATTCATGTGCAGCTTTTCTAGACCCGAAAAGAAACGATCAAGATGGAGATTGAAACGCAACAAGAGCCTTTCCAAACATGAGCTACAGACGCAAACTCTATTTATTAACGGGTAGATTTAGTTTTGTGTCAGGACCGTGCGGGTAACGACATCGCCGTCTTCATCAAAATCGCATTCGTGCTTGAAACCAAGTTTGGTGAGGATGTGCAGCGACGCCTGATTTTTCTTCTGGGCAAACCCATAGATCTTTTTCAAACCAAGTCCTTTGAGGCCAAAATCAAGAACAGTTGTCGCGGCTTCGGTGGCGAGACCTCCGCCCCAAAATTGTGGGAGCAGGCCATAAGATAACTCGACCATGTCATCATGCTCATTTTCTTCTCGCAACCCACATTCGCCCATAAAGACATTACTTTTGCGATCATAAACCGCCCAAAGACCAAAGCCCCTCCGCCGCCAGTGATCGAGAATAACCTCTAATTGAACATCACTGCCCGCACGGGATTGAACACCAATCTTGCGGATAGCCATAACATCCACATTGCCATAGAGCTGATAAAGCTTGTCGGCATCTCCCTCAGCAAATGGGCGCAGACTTAAACGCTTACTGGTAAGGTCTTTGGATTGCATGATTATTTTTGCCTGATGATTACAAGTGGATATGTTAGTTACATTGGAAAGCCAACCTTAGCAAAAAACACACCTAACATAATGTTCTATTTAAAAGCCCAATTGGACGCTTTTAGAGAACATTTTTCTGTTCTTATCATCCAAATAGGGGAAATACTCTCATAAGACTTTGATTAAAATAACTTTATTTTAGTTATCGTGAAAAATAAAGCCGATAAAATTCATCAACAACTGAGCAGCAAGGACTTGAGTGATTTCGGTAGGATCATAGGCCGGGGCCACTTCGACCAGGTCTATGCCAACCACGTTGCCGCGTTTGGCCAAGCCTTGAAGAATTTCCAGCACATCATAATAGGCAAAACCACCGTGGCTCGGGGTGCCCGTTCCCGGTGCAATTGAGGGGCAGAACGCGTCGATATCTATGGTGACGTAATAGCGTGCGCCCTCTGGAATGCGTTCCAAAACGCCCTCTGTTCCAAGCTTTCTGACCTGGCGAACAGACAAGATATCCGCCCCCCGAGCGCGGGCGTCCTCATAACCTTCCTTTGCCGTGGAAGAGACATTGCGAATGCCCAGTTGGGTCATCCCAGATACATAGTCCTTTTCAATCGCCCGGCGCATAGGGTTACCGTGACCATCGGTCACGCCGTGGCGTTCATCAACAAAATCAAGATGAGCATCGATTTGGATAACATGGATTGGTCCATTTTTGGCGGCATCGTCTGCAAAAGCATTGATACAGGGAATATTGATTGAGTGGTCGCCGCCAATCACCACCGGCAAAGCACCCGCTTCGAGCATTTTACGAACACCAAATTCGATATTGGCGTGGCTTTCCTCGGTTTTAGTGTGAATGATATCCGCATCGCCAATGTCGACGATGCGAACATCTGATCCAAGATAGGTCGCATCATCTTCGTGGTCATAGGCCCCGGCGTGACCGAAGGAAAATAACGTCGAAGCCTCACGCACTGCCCGAGGGCCAAAACGCGCACCCGAGCGCCACTGGGTGCCAAAATCAAACGGAGCGCCCATAACCGCGACATCTGCATCAATCCGATCCCAATCAGCAACATAATCCCGTTTGCCAAAGGTTGAAATTCCAACGAATGGCAGGTTTAAACGTCCCGCGGCGTAACCGTGATCTGACATAGTTCTTTTCCTTCAAAGCTACTAAATCGTTAACTCAAAAATATTGAGAACCATAGGGACAGACTTTATTTCATTATAAAATACTAATTAATCTATATTTATATTATCTTTAATAATGTAATTTTGAGCTACATCTTAAATTTTGAGTTTAAACAGTTGAGCCTCTTTTCTGAAAAACTTCTTCGAACATTTTGTAAAGTCGTCGAGCACGGTGGATTTTCTGGTGCTCAGTATGAACTGGGCATAAGCCAACCCGCCATTAGTTGCCATATTCGGGATCTGGAGACGATCCTTGGTTATCGGCTTTGCGAGCGTGGGCGTGGGGGGTTTCATCTGACCGATCGCGGTCATAGCACTTATGAAAAATGTAAGAAGATTCTTATTCAATTTGAAGATTTTCAAACCGAGCTCATGGATCTTCGCGATGTGCTCAAGGGCCCGCTTAGGATTGGGGTTGTTGATGCCCACCTCAGTAACGAAGCGGTCCCCTTAAGCGCTGCCATTGGGAAGTTCTTTGATCGCGACAACGATATCCAGCTAGAGCTCAAGGTTGCCTCACCGACCGAGTTGGAGTTGGAGCTCATAAATGGCACCCTTCACTTAGCCATTGGCCCCTTCACACAAACAATGAACGGGTTGAACTATCATTACATCTCGGCGGAAACCCACCTGCTTTATTGTGGGGAAAAACATCCGCTGTTTTGTGCTGATCCGTCAGAGATCACACCCGATAGTCTGAGAAACCATAACCTCTGTCATCGGACTTACAACACCCATTCCGGCATTGAACTGTTGGAAGGCAAAGGACAAACCGCGCTGGTCTCCAATATGGAAGCCCAGACCAGCCTGATCATGAGTGGCAAATTTCTGGGCGCGCTGCCCGATCACTATGCAAGACCCTGGGTCGAGAAAGGAAATCTCCGCGCCTTGGAACACGAAACCTTTGTCTGGAAATCAGATTTTCACTTGGCCACTCGAACCTCCTCAGTCCAAAGAAACGTAATATCTCTGTTCACACAGGACTTTTTGTCTTTGATTTCTAATTGAATCCTAGCCGATTTCCCTCCTGCTCCCTGACCCGATTATTTGTTGAACATCTTCAACAAAGATTTAATTCTATGATCATTGTTAAATTCCGGGCGGTGGACCAGGGCGATATTAATTTCTGCATTTTCACCCGGTAACGGGAATATCGCAGCGCGGCCTTCAAGCTCAAAACTCTCAACAACAGAGCGCGGTAACACCGAGGTGCAAAGACCCGCCTTAATACAGGCAAGAATGCCGTCAAGGGTCGATATCTCCATCATCTGTGGGGTATCAAGGCTTTGCGCCCGGTACCAGTCGATCGCAAAGTTACGATACCCGCAGCCTTCTTGGATCAATACCATAATCGGCAGTTCCAGCGCCTGTTCCAACTTAGAGATCCCCTGGGGAGCGATATAAACCAACGGCTCGCAAAAGAGCATATGGGTGATGAGGTTATCCTGGTCCGTACTGCGCTTACGTCGATCCACAACAACCGCAGCATCCAAACGACATTCTTCCACCGCCTTATTAAGAAACCCAGATACTCCCGTATCCACCGAGATCTCTGCCTGGGGATGGATTTCCCGATACCCGGTTATAAAGCGCGGCAGTAAATGGGAGGCCTGGGTATCGACAAAGCCCATACGAATATGGCCAGTGTCACCCGGATTAACCGCACCCTTGGCAGCCCGTTCAAGCGTTAACATAGCGTTGGCATACTCGAGAAGTTTATCCGCTTCATGGGTCGGCTCCAACCGTCGATGTGCCCTCAAAAACAGAGAAATCCCGAGTTCACCCTCAAGCTTTCGAATGCGCGCCGTCACGTTGGGCTGTACGGTATTGAGGTGTTCCGCCGCCGCAGTGACACTTCCCAGATCCATCACCAATTTAAAAGTTCGTAAAGAGGAGAGATCCATCCGGTCGCCTATTTTTGAAAATATTAGTTTACAAATTTAACATAACAATTTTTGATGCAATTGATAAAACATATAACTAAAATCTTTAACAAATTTCCTTTTATACACGGAAAATCTAGTTCGATTACAAAGTTATCAGGTTAAATAAGTGCCTGATCTCTTGCCTTAAAACCGGGAATAATCCTAAATGCTAACCTCATCCACACGTATACATTGGATAATTAATGTCTTGGAATGAGCATGCTATAGCCTTCGCATTTTCTGTACCTATCGGTTTGGCGACAAGTGTCATTGCATACACTCTAATAGGCGTAAGTGGTTATGCATGGGCTTCTGAGGCACTTAATTTCGTACTATATGCAACAATCCCCATTAACTTTTTTGGTTATTTTTTTCTGTTATTTCATGTTTCGAAAATACGCCTATTCGGTAACATCGCTTTTTCTTTTCTTATCTTCCTAGGTTTTCTATACGCAAATCTCCGATGCTTTCCTGGAACAGGTAACAGGTATGATAATTGCGGCTCAGAAGTTTTTGTCTATATTGGGGTAGCTAACTTCTTAACTATTATCTTATTCAATTTAGCAAGATCCCAATGGATCATTTTGGCTTCTTTTCTCAGTTTTCCGTACGTAACATATGAAGCTTATAACTATTTATCGGACCCTTTTTGGTTAGAAATGAATTCATCTAACCTGTCAGAAACCTGTTTTCTTCAAAAGTCAGCATTATCAAAATTTGAAAATGCAAAACGAATTAAATCGCTAAATGACATTAATTTAGGGGTATTTATTGGTGAGCATTCGCCAAGAGTTTATAAGCTTTCAAATAATAAAATTTCTGTTTGGCAATATTCGCGCCGACAATTTGGCAACACTTATTACAGTACCGAAGTCGCTTCAAAAATTTGCAACAAGTATATAGTAAATTCAGATTAAGTATCACTCCTAAAATAAGAGTGTTCGGCGATACTGCTTAAAACTATAACCCATAAATCCATGCTCTAAAAATATGCCTAGGACCCTTAATAATTTCTGAGGCTTATTTGCATTATTATTTTTTATTTATTAAAATAGACAATGAAATAAGATAATAAAAACTTCGATTTTTCTATTTATCCTCCTGACTTCTTGTGGTTATATTCTCCGGTGAGCACCGCCTCATAAAGAGAAACAAGAGACCATGATGACAAGCGGCACCGACCGATTTGGCATCAGGATCTCTGACAATGAGGTTGTAGTGCCCCCATTTTAGCAAGCCTGTTTTAAGATAGTCCTCTTCTGCTGTTT